>JAESFI010000101.1_pt1 | contig 87522 bp, 78 predicted proteins | sample 9269361 | NCBI WGS metagenome assembly JAESFI01 (sample SAMN14504119, study PRJNA617095) | algae metagenome | isolation source: Brasilonema angustatum HA4187-MV1 and co-occurring heterotrophs from moss... | place: USA: Manoa Valley, Honolulu, Hawaii | collected 2009-07-20
CTCTTGAGTTTAGAGGGTAGGGTTTTCACCTACATTCCAACTGGAGTTCAATTTCCCACTTATGTGGTTAATTGGTGAGTTTATTTACGGACTGATTACCGAGATTCACTCACAACGAATCGCACCAGTCAAGATTATCTCACCATCAAAATTTGGCGGTTACGGTAGTGATAAAATCGCTACAGCTAAAAACTACGCCAAAACCTAAGTGTGAAAACTGATAGCATCTTTTATCGTCTCTTTCAAGAATTTCCCAATATCTTCTTTGAACTGATTGGTAACTCTCCCGAAACAGCGAATCTCTACGAATTTTCTTCAGTTGAAGTCAAGCAAACAGCCTTCAGAATTGATGGTGTATTTCTTCCCATCCAAGATGAAGAAGTTCCGATTTATTTTGTCGAGGTTCAGTTTCAACCAGACACAGATATTTACTTACGTCTTGTGTCGGAAATTTCTTTATACTTACGCCAAAACAAACGCAAAAATTCTTGGCGAGGAGTCGTGATTTATCCTAGCAGAGAGATAGATAAAGGTGATAAACAAGATTTCTGGGAATTCTTCCATAGCCAGCGTATCAGTCTAATTTATTTAGATGAATTAGGTGAAGCTGCATCACTGCCGCTAGGCATTGCTACGATAAAATTAGTAATAGAAGAGGAAGATACAGCCATTAGCACCGCTAGGCAATTAATCAACCGTATCCAGCAATCAGTAAATTTGCAACTGCCACAAAAACAATTACTAGAATTAATAGAAACAATCTTAGTTTATAAATTTCCGAAAATGAGTCGCAAGGAGATAGAAGCTATGTTTAGTCTCAGTGAATTGAAGCAAACGCGGGTTTATCAAGAAGCGAGAGAAGAAGGTGAACAAAAAGCAAAATTAGAAGCTGTACCTAAGCTTTTAGCATTGGGCTTAACTGTGAAACAAGTAGCACAGGCTTTAGATTTAGATGTTGCACAAGTCCAGCAAGCAGAACAGCAAACGCGATTAGATGAATAGTAAGGTAATTTTCAAATTATTTTCTATAAACATCTTTCCGATGCTTGCACTGTAAAAGTTGTACAAGTTGACTTTCATCATCAATCTCATAACGAACTCTATAATCACCAACTCGGATACGATACTCGTTATCAGAGCCTTTTAATTTGATAACTCCATCGGGACGCGGTTCATTTGCGAGATTTTGAATTTTTTCAACAACGCGCTCAATAACATCATTTGGCAAGTCGTCAATCTGCTTTTGTACCGACTTTGAAATAACGATAGTATAGCTCATGATGCTTGATTTGAGCGCTTAGCAAGAAATTCATCCATAGTCGTGTACTCACCAACTGCATACTCAGCGCGAACTGCTTGAATTTCTGCCTGTGTTTCTGCATCATCTTCGTACAGCGCTTCTTCAGTTTCAAAAATTTGTTGCTCAATTATCTCTTGAAGTTGACGTTTTTCTTCTAAATTCAGAGAAGATATCACTTCTGCTAAAGCTTCCAAGGAGAGTTGTAGTTTAACAATGGCTGGCATTTTTCTCCAATTGGTTTTGTTGTTTTTCGTATTCTTAGACTATGAGGTTCGCCTCATACTCTCTGTTGGGTACAATACAAGTCGATTGTAGAGGCACAGCATACTGTCATTGGTGTCAACTTAAGCCAAAAGCCTTTCTTGGCAAGCATTTGAGCATTTTTTGATGTACCATCTAGATTTTCGATCCCCCAACCCCCTTAAAAAGGGGGCTAAGATTTATTTCCCCCCTTTTTAAGGGGGGATTAAGGGGGGATCGAAAACGTCGGTAAATTAAGTGTTTGAGCTTTAAGTTGACACCAATGAGCAAACTGTACCCCTACCCTGTAGTGCTACAGATTCTTCAAATAATCCAGAAGCGCTTCATTCACCAAATTAGTCATCGCCTTCCCTTGACGCTGAGAGATTTCCTTCAATCTGTTGTAAACCTCATCTTGCAGGGTGACGCGATGGCGGTTTTTGCTTGTCGCTGTTGTCGTATTGGCGATCGCCACTTCCTGACGATCGCTATCTTCTGTAATTGCTGCTGTGGTAGAATCTGCCATTGTCTCCACCAAACCATCACCATCGTCTGTGATTTCTGGTGGTGCAACAGTTTGAGATTCGTAGTTAGCAGCAAACTCGCGGATAGCATCAAAACCCATGCGATCGCAAAAATCACCAAATGTTTCTTCTGTCTGGCGCTGCTGTTTGAAGTAGACAAAAATCGGTTCTAGCTGGGTTTCTATGTCATTATCGTGCAGCCGCTCCATGTAAGGTAACGCCAGCCGTGTTTGATTTGGTGAACCTCCCAGCCAAACTTGGTAAGATTCAGGAGCGCTACCCACAAAGCCGAGTTCTGCCATGTAAGGACGAGCACAACCGTTGGGACAACCCGTCATTCTTACCACAAAATGCTCGTTTGGTAAATCCACTTTATCCAAAAGGGTGCGAATCCGCTCTAAAATTCCGGGAATTGCTCGTTCTGATTCGGTGATAGCCAAACCGCAAGTGGGCAAAGCTGGGCAAGCCATAGCATACCGTACAAGGGAGTCAATTTTTTCTGGTTCAAAAATGACTCCGTGACTGCTAAGAATCTTTTGAATCGCTTGCTTGTTCTTTGGTTCGATATCGTAGAGGACGAGGTTTTGGTGGGGTGTTAAGCGGATGGGCAAGTTATACTTTTCAACAATTTTCCGCAAAGCGGTTTTGAGTTGGAAGTCGCCTTCATCCTTAACTCGACCGTTGTCGATGGAAATCCCTAAGAACAGCTTACCGTCGCCTTGTTCATTCCAACCGAGGAAGTCATGATATTTAAACTCTGGCAGTTTTTTAAAGGGTGCGAGTGACTTGCCAAAGTATTCCTCAACTTGGGAGCGGAACTTATCAACGCCCCAATCGTGGATGAGATATTTTAACCTGGCATGACGGCGGTCAGTGCGATCGCCATAATCTCTTTGAGTCGCAACAATCGCTTTGACGAGATCGTAAACGTCATTCTTATCTACATAACAAATTGGATCTGCTATTCTGGCAAAGGTTTCTTCTTTATTATGTGTTCGTCCTAAACCACCGCCAGCAAAAACGTCAAATCCCTCTAACTCTTCCTTGTCATTGGTTATGACTACCAAAGTCAAGTCTTGGCTATACAAATCAATCGAATTATCTCCTGGAACCGTCACACAAGCTTTGAACTTGCGCGGCATATAGTAAGTTCCGTAAAGAGGTTCTTCTTTGTCGTGAAAGATTGTGCCAGTGCCATTTTTCTCTCGCGCCGCCTTCACTTCTGGGTTTTCCTCAGCGCTAATTGCCATTTCCCCATCTAGCCAAATTTCGTAGTAAGCGCCTGTTTGGGGTGTTAGCAAGTTAGCAATATTGTCAGCGTATTCCCAAGCGTACTGATACTCAGGCTTATTTTTGAAAGGTGCTGGAGGTGCCATGACGTTGCGGTTCACGTCGCCGCAAGCGCCCAGCGTTGAACCCATGTTTTTGATAATAGCGGCAAATGCTGCCTTAAGATTTTTCTTTAAAATCCCATGCATCTGAAACCCTTGACGAGTGGTTACTCGTAAGGTGTGGCTACCATATTCATCTGCCAGCTTGTCTAAAGTCAGAAACAGCTGTGGCGGGACAAACCCACCCGGATTTCTCGTCCGCAGCATGAACTGGTAGTCTTTTTCCTGTCCCTTGACCCGATTATCACGGTTATCTTGCTGGTAAGAGCCATGAAACTTTAGTATTTGTATGGCATCTTCACTAAAGTGAGTTGTATCTTGAAGTATTTCCGTTGCTACAGGTTCACGCAAAGAATTGCTGCGTTCCTTGATTGCTTCTACTTTGGAGGGCTTACGGCTTGTGGTCGGAGGAGCAGATTTAACCATTACAGTGGTACAGAGTTTTTTCAAAAAATTATTACCATGGGCCGAAGCGTAACTGAGAAGCACCCTTTCGGCTGACTTTTTTCCGATAATCCGGTCGGAATTAGGAGAAATACAATGATCTTAACACGCGGAAAAGCCGGGTTTTTCAGTGATGTTACACTTAGATAAACCCAGCAATATTACTTATACTATTGTTATGAGTTATAACTTACCATTTGGCACTTGAAAACAGACAAATGATTCGTTTATAATTCCTCAACCTAACGGGATATAGTTCCTGTGAGGATTCGCTTATCGCTGTGGTTCAACCCGACAATTGAACTACAGCTTTATCTAAAACGATAACCAACACCACCACTGAGGTTGACAGCAGAAGCAGGGCTATTTTTGTAAGCATCAACTCCCACGGTAGCGTTGCTGTAGAGCATAAAGCTATTACCCAGTTCTGATTCAACGCCAGCAGTCAGCGCTACACCATCTTTGTTACCCAACGGACTTGGTTTACCATCTTTCTCTACAAAAGAGTAACCAGCGCCAAGGTAAATATTAGTACCTTTACCCACACCTAAATCTGCGGAAATTTGTGGGATGATAGCAGTTGTTTCATTACCCCAAAGAAGTTGACCGCGTGCAGATAAAGGTGTGTCTCCTAATTTATAGCGACCAGTGACATTTCCACCAAATGTCGCTGCATCACCCTTTTGCCCACCATTGGTGATACCACCAGAAGGACCAACACCGATATAGCTAGCGTCAGTACCGTTTTCTGTTGGTCGAGGCGAAGCAGAAGCTTGACCAGCTGAAAGAAAAATAGGAGCAACCACAACAGACGACAATGCAGAAATTGTCACAAAAGACTTAAGCAACCGTTTCATAATCTTTACCAAATGTTGAAGGTATTGATTTTAGATCCCATGTCGAAAAACTACTTAAAAGGTTCCACATTTTTTAGAAAAAAAATCCTTATTTTTTGCGAGAAATGGAGAATACACCAAATATTTTATTAATGTATAAATAAGGCTTTTCTTATTACATAGTGTCATTTTTTTATCCGGAATTTTTATCTTGAAAGTAGACACTTGTTTTACTGGCACATAAGTAACTAAGTAAGTCAGCACAAATAAAGTTAACTCGTTAAGGCAGTCAGTTCCGAAGGGGCTGACCTTTTCCTTACAATGCATCGTCACTAGTTACTGCTACTCGGTTGATAAATAGAGGATTGTGATTCATCATTCTTTACAATTCCTCTGATAAGATAAACCGGAGAGCACTGTTATTTTGATGGGAGTGACTAAATATTAGATTTTTCTCTTGACTTTGTAGTAATTTAGTGCACATTGAAACTTTTTCTAAAATTATAAAATATTTATTATTAAAGACAATAGTTACTATAAATCAGAAGTTATAGCTTATTGTTAATACGGCTAAAACAGAATAGTTATTATTGAATAAACTCTATATAAAAGAGTCAAGCAATAAAAGTAAATATTTAATTAAGATTTTTCTTATAGGAACCATATAAGATTTCTTTAATTATTTTGCTTGAGACATTAACCACTGCTGATAAAAAAGTGATAAGTTGATTTACAACAGTAAATTCTGCTGATGACAAATACCTCAGTTCATCCAATTGAGGCGCGAATAGATTTCAAATTACGTGTGAATAGCACATAAAAAAGCAATGAACATAATTGTTCTGTTGCCCTCATTTGCATACCCAAAAACAATTGTAATTAACAAGTTTTAATGTTATGGCTGACTTTTCAAATCAATTTTCTCGACGCAAGTTTTTGTTAACTGCTGGAGTTTCTGCTGTAGGGTCTGTATTCCTCAAGGGTTGTTTGGGAAATCCTCCCGACACTGCAACTACAAGTCAAGTACAGCAAGTTGTTGCTACCAATATCAGTGCAGCGGATAAACCAGAAACAACCAAAGTCAAGCTAGGGTATCTGCCTATTGTTGAAGCTGCTCCTTTGATTATTGCAAAGGAAAAAGGCTTCTTTGCTAAGTATGGTATGACCGAAGTTGATATCTCTAAGCAAGCTAACTGGGGTTCAGCAAGAGACAACGTAGAAATTGGGGCTGCTGGAGGTGGTATTGATGGTGGTCAATGGCAGATGCCTATGCCGTATCTGATTTCTGAAGGACGCATCACCAAGGGTAACCGAAAAATACCCATGTATATCTTGGCTCAGTTAAATACTCAGGGTAATGGAATTGCGATCGCATCTAAGCACCAAGGCAAAGGTCTGGGTGTGCAGATTGCTGGCAAAGAAACGTTTTTTGCTCAACTCAAATCAGCAAAAAATATCTTCAAAGCTGCCATGACTTTCCCAGGAGTGAATCAAGAGCTTTGGATTCGCTACTGGTTAGCTGCATCGGGTGTCGATCCAGATAAGGAAGTTCAACTACTAACAGTCCCAGCAGCTCAAACAGTTGCAAATATGAAGACGGGGTCGATGGATGCTTTTAGTACAGGTGACCCTTGGCCCTACCGAATTGTCAAAGATAAGATTGGCTTCATGCCAGTATTAACTGCAGAAATCTGGAAAAATCATCCAGAAGAATATCTTGCAATGAGGGCAGATTGGGTTGACCAAAATCCCAAGGCGACTAAAGCCCTTTTGAAAGGTCTGATGGAAGCGCAACAGTGGTGCGATAACTTTAACAACAGAAAAGAACTCACTCAAATCCTTTCAAAGCGGAGTTACTTTAACGTGCCCGCAGACGTTCTCAACGATCCATTCATGGGTAAGTATGACATGGGTGATGGTCGCACTGTTAACGACAAAAAAATGGCATCTCTGTATTGGAAAGACGAAAAAGGTAACGTCTCGTATCCATACAAGAGCCATGACCTTTGGTTTTTAACAGAAAGTGTGCGCTGGGGCTTTTTACCACCAGACACCTTAGCAAATGCCAAAACATTGATAGATAAAGTTAACCGTGAGGATTTGTGGAAAGAAGCTGCCAAAGAATTGGGTGTTCCGGCTGCGGATATTCCCAGCAGTACGTCTCGTGGGGTTGAAGAATTTTTTGATGGTGTCAAGTTTGACCCAGAAAATCCAAAGGCTTATTTGCAAAGTCTGAAGATTAAGAAAGTGAAAGTTTAAGCTCAGTTTTTACTCAGTAAGAAAAACAAAATTTCAAGAGGAAATAAACAATGGTAACTCTGCAAAGACGCTCTCGGACAAATACTGGTGATAATGCTTGGTTCTCCCGTCTGCAAAAGCAATATCCTGGTTTGATACCACCGATTATAGCGATCGCCATCTTTTTAGTTCTATGGCAGTTGTTTGCTTGGACTCCTGGAGCAACACTACCAGGACCAATCCAGGTCATACAAGACACTTGGATACTGATTATGTATCCTTTTTATGACCGAGGTGGTACAGACAAAGGTTTATTTTGGCAAATCTTGGCAAGTTTACAACGGGTAGCAATTGGTTACTCACTTGCGGCAATTGTCGGTATTAGCTTGGGCATCGTAATTGGTACAAGTAAAGTCATGTCCAGGGCGTTAGATCCGATGATTCAATTATTCCGAACTGTACCACCTCTGGCTTGGGTGCCGATTTCTCTTGCAGCTTTACGACAAAACGAACCTGCTGCACTGTTCGTGATTTTTATTACGGCGATTTGGCCCATCTTAATAAACACAGCAGTTGGTGTAAAACAAATCCCTCAAGATTACAACAACGTTGCCAAAGTTCTGCAACTTTCTCGTCGGGAATATTTCTTTAATATCCTTATTCCTGCTGCTCTCCCCTACATTTTTACAGGCTTAAGAATTGCGATTGGTTTGGCTTGGTTGGCGATTATTGCGGCAGAAATTATCATGTCCGGTATTGTTGGAATTGGCTTTTTTATCTGGGATGCCTATCAGAATAACAAAGTCAGTGAAATTATTTTGGCTCTCGTCTACATCGGTGTGGTTGGTTTGATACTCGACAAGTTGATGGTTTGGGTACAGTCGAGAATTTTACCAGAAGAACAAAAGTAGTTGTTAGTTGCTTCTTGAGCGAAGAAGATTTATTTAATGAACCGCCAAGACGAGGCAGTGCGTTGCGGGGGTTCCCCCCGTTGTAGCACCTGGCGTGCCAAGAGCGCAAAGAAAGAAGAAAAAGAGAAGATAGTAATCTTGTCGCGGGAAAAGAGTGGTTATTCATCCTTTGTCATTAGTAAATGGCAAAGGGTAAAAACAAATAACAAATAACAAAGGATAAGAAAATGAGTGTTTTTGTTGCTGTTGACCAGATTGATAAAGTTTTTTCCTTAGCTAATGGTGGTGAATATATTGCTCTTAAAGGAATTGACCTCCAGATTAAAAGAGGAGAATTTATCTCTCTGATTGGTCACTCTGGTTGTGGTAAATCCACCCTTTTAAATATGATTGCTGGTTTGGATTTACCAAGCGAAGGTGTGGTGACGCTAGAAGGAAGAAGAATTACCAGACCTGGTCCAGATAGGATGGTGGTGTTTCAGAATTATTCACTCTTACCTTGGCGGACAGTACGAGAAAATATTGCTCTTGCTGTAGATTCAGTGCTGAATGATTACTCTGTGGATGAGCGCAAGGCAATTGTAGAGCAGCATATCGATATGGTAGGGTTGCGTCCTCATGCTGATAAAGCCCCAGCAATGTTATCGGGTGGACAAAAGCAGCGGGTGGCGATCGCCCGTGCCTTAGCAATTCGTCCCAAATTACTCTTGCTAGATGAACCATTTGGTGCGTTAGATGCACTCACACGAGGCAATTTGCAAGAACAGTTGATGCAAATTTGTCAAGAAAACCAAGTCACCGCTGTTATGGTGACTCACGATGTCGATGAAGCGGTGCTGTTGTCCGACCGAATCGTGATGTTGACAAATGGACCAGAATCGAAGATTGGAGACATTTTGGAGGTGGATATTTCTCGACCTCGTAAGCGGATGGAAGTGGTAGAACATCCTAGCTACTACAGCTTGCGGAGTGAAATGATTTACTTCCTGAATCAACAAAAACGGATTAAGAAAATTAGGGCAAGGAAAACAGCAGCGATCGCCCGTCATGGTTTAGAAAAAGTGAACCTGGAAATAGGTTTCCTTCCCTTGACTGCTTGCGCCCCTCTGGCTGTCGCTAAAGAAAAAGGTTTCTTCGCCAAACATGGTTTAGATGAAGTAACTCTGGTGCGCGAAGCGAGTTGGCGCGGAATTACCGATGGGATTAGTGGCGGATATTTAGATGCAGCGCAAATGCCTTCTGGGATGCCAGTTTGGATGACAGTGGGAGGTGATAGGGGTCGTCCTGTACCAGTTGTCAGCGCTCTTACTCTCACCCGTAATGGTAATGCTATTACCCTGGATAAACGTTTTTATGACCAAGGAATATATTCCCTGGCAGACTTTAGACGATTGCTGCAATATTCTACAGATCAACGTCATACTCTCGGGATGGTTCATCCTTCCTCGATGCACAACATGCTGTTGCGTTACTGGTTAGCAGCTGGTGGAATTGATCCTGACTATGATGTTTCCCTGAAAACGATTCCTCCAGCTCAAATGGTGGTTGACTTGCAAGCAGGGACTATTGATGGTTACTGTGTGGGTGAACCTTGGAACCTCAGGGCGTCAATCGAAGGTGTTGGCTTTACTATCGCTACAGATTTGGAAATATGGCAAGGACACCCAGGCAAAGTTTTAGGAGTTCGGGAAGACTGGGCAAATGCTTATCCTAACACCCACATCGCCTTAGTCAAAGCCTTGTTGGAGGCTTGTCAATACTGCGCTGATCAAAATAATTTTCAGGAAGTTCGCCAAATTTTATCTGGGCGGGAGTATGTCAGTACAACTGAGGATTACATCCAACTTGGCGATCCAAACTCCTACGTATGTAGTCTAGAACAACCAATGCGGCAGTATGCCCACCACCTATTTTTCGGAGATGGTGTGAATCGTCCCAGTCGAACAGAACATCTGTGGATGATGACTCAGATGGCGCGTTGGGAAGATATTCCCTTCCCCCGGAACTGGTTAGAAATCCTGGAACGAGTTTGTCGAGTTAGTGTGTTTAGTACCGCAGCACGAGAACTCGGTCTACTTGATATGAAGTATCATCGTGGTCCCATCGAGTTATTTGATGGCAGTGTGTTTAATGCTGATGATCCAATCGCCTATCTCAACAGTCTCGACATTAAACGCAATGTCTCAATAGCAGAAGTTGTCATTAACTCACGCCAAGTTTTGGCAGTTTCTTGAGAATTGTAGATTTTGATTCTGAATTTTGAATTGGGAAATACTGACATGTACGATCGCACTTTTTCTAACCCTTACAGACAGTCTGGGGCAACAGCTACACACCAAAATCCTTTCTTACTGATTGAGAACGTTTCTAAGGTTTATCCCACAGCGAAAGGTTCTTATACAGTACTACAAGATGTGAACCTCACCGTGAATGAGGGCGAGTTTATCTGCGTCATCGGTCACTCTGGTTGTGGTAAATCAACTTTGCTGAACATGGTTGCTGGGTTCGCCACACCCACTGACGGATCAGTGCTACTCAACTCCAAACCCATTACTCAACCAGGACCAGATAGAATGATGGTATTTCAGAACTATGCTTTGTTACCCTGGTTGACGACTTCTGAAAACATTTACTTAGCCATTAACGCCGTTTTCCCAAATAAGCCAAAAGCACAGAAGTCAGCGATTGTACGCGAACATTTAGCACTGGTGGGACTGACAGAAGCTGCTGACAAAAAACCGACGCAAATTTCTGGGGGGATGAAACAGCGGGTTGCGATCGCCCGCGCTTTGGCGATTCGTCCTCAAGTTTTAATTTTAGATGAACCTTTTGGGGCGTTAGATGCGATTACCAAAGAAGAATTGCAAGAAGAATTGTTGAAAATTTGGAACGAACGACGATGCACAGTGTTGATGATTACTCACGACATTGATGAAGCACTGTTCCTTGCAGACCGTTTGGTCATGATGACTAACGGACCTGCTGCTAGAATTGGTGAAGATATCCAAATTCCTTTTCCTCGTCCGCGCGATCGCGCTCGGATTATGGAAGATCCAGAATACTACAGACTGCGGAACCACGTCCTTGATTACCTCTACCGCCGCTTTGCGCACGACGAATAAATGTGACAAAGCTAAAATCTCGTTTCCAGGTTCTACCTGGAAACGCAATCAAAGCGGCTTTGCTACGAGTAAGTGAAGCGGTTTCGTTTATAGTATTCTCTATTGCCACTAAATGAAAGCTATGAGAATACTCGTTTTAAAAATAACATTAGCTACTGCAACCGCTTTAATTATTGTACTGACGGGAATAACTCCCGCTCATGCTATTACATTAAACTTCAACTGGAATGGTAATAATAATTATTCTGCTCTTGGTTCATTTAGTTATGATGAAAACACCGCGCCAGGAAGTTTTTCTGAAAAAGGGGCTGGACAGACTTATGTTTTACAATCCCTCAATGTTTCTTTTTTCGATCCTCTGAAGAATGTTATTGCTACTTATAATAACGTTGTAGATGGCGTATCAATACCTAAATATTTCCAATTCAATTTCAACACCGTCACGCAAGAAATTTTTGGCTTAATAGATTTAGGAGGCGAAGTCGCTGGCGAGACTTATTTAAAAGGAACAGTTAATACCGATTTATCACTATTTCAAGTTCCTCAATCTGGTTCTGATGCAACGATAGATAGTAATTCAGGAACTATTGTTGTTAAGCCTGCACCATTACAGAGTCATTAATTATTAATGTAAGCATGAGAATAAGTAGGTAGGCATGAAGAAACCTCACTATGTAACAAAATGTAAAATTATCAAAACCGCAAGCGAATTGCTTCACTCCGCTAAGTTCCAAGGGGACACGCTGCGCGTTCGCTCTTAGCGTGCGCTTTGCGCTTACGCTCTGAGGTAATCTGCCCCTACTCCTGATGCCTCAAAACCAGTAACAGGAGTGTTTGATAATTGTTTAATTTCATGTTAGTTTAAAGTTTTTTTGAAAACTGGTATCTCCCCTTGTGAAAGGCTCTCCAATTGAATAGCAACCATACCTTCATCAAAGGCTCTTTGAAATAAATCTTGGTTGCCTGAGTTTTTATAACCCAGTCCATCATAAAATCCTTGAGCAAATGTAATTGCTGCTTTGTCTTGAATTGGGTTATTCATCCCAATGACATAATTAATGTATTGGCTAATTGCCATAGCAGCTTGTTCTGAATAACAAGCATTAAGCAGTACGCATTTAACATAATCAGCGTGTAACTTAAACAGAAATGCTAAAGCTTCTGGTGAAACAGGTTTATTATTTCCGCCATCATCTTCTAATAATAAGCTGCCATCCGGTTCACCATGTCCACAGAAATGAACGATTTGAGGCTGTTCTTCCGCGATAGCTCTGCGAATATCTCTTGGACGTACAGCGGTTCTAATTTCAATTTCAAATAAATCTCGATTGGTGGCTCGTAGTATAGCTTCTTCAATTTCTCGAATCTCTTTATCCAAACGCAGTCCGTGAGGAATTGCTGTTAGAATCAAGATTTTTTGCATCAACGTAGATGGTTCTATTTGTTTATTAGTATCGTGAGATTCTAGAGCTTGGATTAACTTTACTATACCTCTTACTACTTCTTTCACAGGTCTTTTGCCTTGACGGGTGGTTAAACCAGTGACAAGACTGCCAACAGCACTAGTATCAAAAATATGGATGAAACGATGAGGTTCTCCACACATTTCCGTTGCTAAACGTGGCCCTCCCCCACTCCCATCATTGCGGCTAGAGGTTTAATTCGCAGTGCAAAGTAGTCTAAAACTTCTTGAGGAGAACTTTTTTCTAAAGACGTGTTATTAACGAGTACTAATGTATCTGCATCACTCAAACCATTGATGAATGTGTTTTTACGAATTGAGCCACCAAATAATAAGTCAACGCTATTTTCTATTTCTGAATCAATTGCTTCTTTGAGAACATCTAAATGCCGTTGGGTAGCCTCAGAGTCTCTATTATTAAAGTCCTTTAATGCACCTTGAAGTAGACTGTTGACTTCTGAGTTATAAGACGAAGTGTCGGTGCTTTCACATGCACGCTTGAGCATTTGGCTAATGTCTTCTGAGGAACTACTAGAAGACCAGCTATAACTTCCACTACTGCCACCCATAACTGTTACTCCTCAACTTCTAGTCCAGCATCTTTTACCAAATTAAGCACTTGTGGCATGACCTTTTCCCATGCAGAAAATTCTTGGAGAAGTTTTGTATGACAAAATCTATTCATTGCATGAGATAAGAGGTTAAGGTTTTGAAGATTTTTAATACTATAAAGTTGATTTAGCTCTGATTCAGAATAATGCCAATCTGCTTGCATGAGTGCTGCTGTTGATTGGTACAATGTCAGACCATCAACAAAAGCGTAGCGCAGCCAAGCAAGTCCATCAAATATGTCTGCTCCACAAAGAAAGTAGGAAATAATTAAAACCGAGTCTAAGCATCCTAAAATATGGATTGGTATTTCGATACTTTGTTGTTGAAGGTGGAAGCGAATTTTTAAAAGGTTACGGCATCTTTCTAGGATTGAACTCCCAAGTTCTTTTTCTGTTATGCCTAGTACAGTGCGGCGTAAGTTTAGATAGGGTTATACTGCCAAACGCTTCCCCTTAAAAGTCTATATTTACACCCTAACCGAATTTACGCCTTGGAGTACTAGTACTGAAAATGAAGTTAGGCAATGAGCGTGTTCAAGTAAACTATCTATATTGATTACTTCTGATTCAGGTGTTTCAGGTTTATAAAGAAAATTTGAGGCAAAATTTGGATATTGCTGAAAGAGAGATTTAGCAGTTTCTATTTGATAGAGTGTTAATTGATGTTTATCCCAATCATCATAACTTATTAAAACTAATTGAGATAATGATTGTAAGTTATCAAGTAGATCTTGGTGTAATTTTCTAGACCAGGGGCGGACAGGTCTACAGTCTCTGTACGCATAAACATCATCTGAAGTGGCAGTTAATTTGATTGGTTGAGTCTCATAACCACCACTATCTATAAAAAGAAGATCAGAGGCATAAATATATACGTCTTGGAGTTCGTAATGTATATCATAAGCACTTATTAGCGAGACATCTGAAATATATTCTTTTGTTTTTGTGTAAATGTTTTTTAATTCAGGAAATCCCCGGCTGGAAAATGATGGGACGATGAGGGGAGTAGGGATATCAATGATAGAAATTTGGCGAGATTTACAAATTTCAGAAACTCTCATCCAATGCTCTCCTGTCTAAACATGATGGGCATTCTTCACAGGGGATATCTCCGCGACGTTCGCAACTAAACGTCATCTCTATTGGCATTTTTGTGATTTTACAATATTTGAAAATATCTTTTTTGGTGAATTCTATAAATGGAGCTTCAACTTGAACGGAGCCTGCAAAATAACCATTAAAAATTCGTTGAATATCTTCTAAAAATGCTTTGGAGCAATCGTAATAAGGTGTTCCGGCATGAATTCCTATAGCAAATCTGCCGTGCTTAGTGGAAAGAATGCTAGCAGATGCGAGCAGTAGGGTTGCGTTGCGACAATGGTATTCTCCCTGAGTGCGGACAATTTTCAACCCCAAGTCAATTGTGTTGAGGGAGATGTTGTAATGTTGAGTTATTGCTAGGACAGCACGGCGTTCTCCTTCAAAGCTGGGTTGGTTATAGTTGAAGTGAATACCTCTTATAGTCAAACCGCGTGAAAGGTAGAAGGCGATTAAAGCTGCGGAATCAATCCCTCCCCCAAGTAGTAAATTTACGTCTGCATCTGGTTGAAGCATCAATTGCTGAACTAGCTAAAAAGTTGAGTGTCAATCCTAGCACAATAAACAAGTTCTGAGAATTAGCTCTTTGAACGCAACTTAGTATTAAATAGGGTTTTAAAGATTTCATTCTTCTAGGTGAAGTGATCACCTTGGTGAATATCTTCAGCATGTTGCTGATTGTCTTCGGCATTATCATTACTGGAGTTTAGACTACTGCATGACAAAATGACTCAAGGGCAAGCTTGTGATGAACTAAACACCTCAAATTTATCACTATTTCAAGTTCCTCAATCTGGTTCTGATGCAAGAATAGACAGTAATTCAGGAGATATTGTTGTTAAGCCAATATCATAACCGATTCCTTTCCTCGGTTGTTTACTTTCTAGTGTGGCTCATTTTCCACAATCAAATAGGATTGATATAGGACTCCTATTTGATTTTTGAACAACTAAGCTGGCTATAAGCTTGATATACAAAGCTTTCCTTATCAGTATACTGAGCAAGATTCAAGTAGGATTCCTATATAGCAATCCTAAATAATTCGTGAACAACAAGATTCCCGATTTCTTTGGCTCTTACTTTTATTACTTACTAGTGCCCAAGAATTTGCCATGATATAGCAGTCCTATTTCATTTGTGTGAAAGTGCCTGCGCTCTGCGCTTAAAAACAAAGTAAATTTGTACATTCTTCTTCCCTGTTATACCGTTTCACTTTAAGGTTGATACATATAAGGGGCAGGAAGCAGGGGGAAAGAATTAGAAACCAATCATTTGTATCAGGGATTTCGTGAAATGGTATTAAACGTTAAGCGTTCCCTACCTCAACGAGTAATTTCACAACTCCTGCACAGATTGCTATAACAGTTTTTTCATTACTGAAATTTATCAAATTGAGTAAAAATAATATTTGTAATTATTAAAAAACCTATTTAAACTAAAAATTAAGCACTTAATTGATGGCTTCTATCAAAGTAATATCACCACTACCAATCATGAGATGATGAGCTTATCGATGACAAATTTATTGTTAACATTTGGAATAATTTGCTTCATAATTGCAGTAATTGGTCAAGCCAAGCTGTTTTTTCTTGAAATTAATCCTGGTTGTTTTGGGAGATTTATAGCTTTAACAACTGCTATTTTTAGCTTTGCATTAGCAGTTATCTTCATACTATTCCCATTGTCAACACCAGATTTGGTGAGCAATTACTTGACCCCCTATATTTCACAGTTCATGGAGCAATTTCTGGGCATGATTTTTTATCATTAAAGGTGGTCGTCCAGGGGAAAAGCATCTAATTTCAATAGGATACCATGAGTGCAATGATTTTTTGTAAATTTTGGTGAGTTTGCCCTGTTTGGAAATCCTCTTTAATTTTTATTAGGAAATAAGATGCGTTTCTCCTGACGCCTACTCAAACTCTGCTTCGAGAAGCCTTGGGACTACATAAAGAGAAATCGCAATCTCAAAAGGTGATTTCAGCATCTGACGATCACCTCTTGAGATTGATACTTTGCACGGTTGAAACTGAGCTTTTTTGATTCAGGCAAGAGCAATTCACGGTTACTCTTGATGAATCATTAGTAATCGAAGTCGCCGCCTAAGCCACCGCCACCGGGTACAGCAGGAGCATTATCCTTCGGTTCTGGCTTGTCAACTACAATGGCTTCGGTGGTCAATACCATACCTGCAATTGACGCAGCATTCTGCACAGCCGAACGGGTCACCTTAGCGGGATCAACAATCCCCGCTGCAAACAAATCCACGAACTCGCCGGTTGTTGCGTCATAGCCCACATTGAAGTCCTTCTCTTTGACTCGTTCCGCAATTACCGCACCGTTTTGACCCGCATTTTCGGCAATCCGCTTTAGAGGTGCAGCCAGTGCCCGAGACACAATCAATGCCCCTGTCAATTCTTCACCTACTAGGGTAGACTTTGCCCAGCTTTCCAATCCAGGAGCCAGATGTGCTAGCGTTGTGCCACCACCGGGAACGATACCCTCTTCAACAGCAGCTCTAGTAGCGTTAATCGCATCTTCCAGACGTAGCTTGCGGTCTTTGAGTTCGGTTTCTGTGGCAGCACCGACTTTAACAACTGCAACCCCGCCAGCTAGCTTGGCCAAACGTTCTTGCAGTTTCTCTTTGTCATAAGAAGACTCGGTTTCTTCGATTTGCCGCCGGATTTGTTCTACCCGAGCCTTCACAGCTTGCTCATTGCCTTCAGCAACGAGGGTCGTGCTATCTTTGGTGATGGTGATGCGGCGAGCTTTCCCGAGTTGCTCAAGCTTGGTAGCATCCAGCTTCAGACCAGCATCTTCGGTAATCAACTGCCCGCCTGTGAGAATGGCAATGTCCTCTAGGATAGCCTTGCGGCGATCGCCAAATCCAGGTGCTTTTACAGCAGCTACGTTCAGCACACCACGCAAACGGTTAACAACCAAGGTTGCCAAAGCTTCTTTTTCAATATCTTCGGCAATAATTACTAAGGGACGACCAGCACGGGCTACTTGCTCAAGAACGGGTACTAAGTCCTGTACCAAAGCAATTTTCTTATCGGTTAGTAGCAGGAAAGGCTCATCCAGCACTGCTTCCAACCGCTCCGTATCCGTAGCAAAATAGGGAGAAATATAACCCTTGTCGAAGTTCAAGCCTTCTGTAACTTCCAATTCGGTGGTGACTGACTTACCTTCTTCCAGGGATATTACCCCTTCACGACCAACCTTATCTAATGCTTCTGCAATTAAAGCACCCACGATTTCATCGTTACCGGCAGAGATGGCAGCAACTTGAGCGATCGCTTTGGAGTCTTCGACGGGACGCGCATGTTCTCTAATCTTGTCCACTAGAAAACCTGTGGCTTTGTCGATACCACGCTTGAGTTCAATGGCGTTTGCACCAGCAGCGACATTGCGCAATCCTTCTTTGACAATGGCGTGAGCCAAAACAGTTGCAGTTGTGGTGCCATCTCCAGCAGCATCATTGGTTTTAGAAGCTGCTTGACGAATTAGAGATACACCCGTGTTTTCAACGTGATCTTCTAGTTCAATTTCTTTAGCTATGGTGACTCCATCATTGACAATTTGAGGAGCGCCAAACTTCTTTTCCAAAACAACATTACGGCCTTTAGGACCTAAAGTCACTGCTACTGCTTCAGCAAGAATGTCAATTCCTTTTTCCAGAGCACGACGAGCATTTTCGTTGTATATGATGCGTTTAGCCATAGTATTCAAGTTTTCTGTGTAAGTAGTGTGTAAGTTGATCAGTTGTAACTGTCATCAGTTATTTGTCATTCGCTATTTGGCTTGTGGAGTACGAATGACTAATAGCTAATGGTATCGACTATGAAACAATTGCCAGAATGTCCTTCTCAGACAACAGCACATAATCCTCCGTACCAAGCTTAATGTCGGTGCCAGCGTACTTAGAGTAGAGAACTTTATCGCCAACTGCTACATCAATTGCTTGATGGGTGCCGTCATCGTTGCGTTTACCGGGGCCGGCTGCAACAATTTCACCCACCTGCGGTTTTTCTTTAGCGCTATCAGGCAGAAGAATGCCTCCCGCTGTTTTCTCTTCAGACTCACTAACCTTGATGAAAACGCGATCACCCAGAGGCTTAAGAGTAGATACGCTCAACGCTATAGCTGCCATACAAAACTTTCCAAGCTAACTTTCTTAAGGTGAACAAATGAGTGTAATTAGGTTATGAACTGGTAAAGACAGATGTTTGCTCAATCACAGATGTCTAATCGGGAGGAAAATCCATCATACGTTGTGTCGTAGGCATGGAAGGTTTTCTGATCAAATCAATCCAATCAATACTGAGCAAAATGAGAAATTGCTAGTAGTGCCAGTTAAAATTCACTAACTTGATTGACTTGCAGTAGTTTTATGTTAAGTATCATGTCATATAGTTTTAAAAAAATCAAGCAGTCCCGAAGTATTTAAGCTTAGGGACTTCAATTCAGGCACTTACAAGAAAAAAATTTAAAGGCGCAGGACTTGCGCCTTTCTGGCTGGGACGATCTCCACGCACCAACTCATACACCCACTAATTATTGTTAGCGCAGCGTTGTTGTATCTTCTACGGAAACTGCACTTAGAGCTTAACCGAACCGTATTGCAATTTCACTCTAAGAAACCACCAAAGAAATCTAACGTTTCCTTCAACGCTTTCACAAAAACATCTATCTCTTCACGAGTATTGTAAAAAGATAAACTTGCCCGTGCAGTCGCCGCAATACCTAAATGACGGTGCAATGGTTGTGTGCAGTGGTGTCCAGAACGAATCGCGATACCTTCTTGATCTAATAATGTAGATATGTCGTTAGCGTGGATTTCGCCAGCGGTGAACGCAGCAAGAGCAGCTCTGCCCAAACCTGCTATTTTAGGTTTAGGACCGTAGATGCGAAGCTGAGGAATTTGTTCTAACTGCTCAAACAAATAACCAGTCAACTCAGCTTCATAGGCATAGATTTTATCCATACCAATGTTGGTAAGATAGTCTACCGCTGCACCAAGAGCAATTGTTTCGCCAATAGCTGGTGTTCCTGCTTCAAATTTATGTGGTAAATCTGCATACGTAGAGTGGTCTAAAAAAACCTCCGCAATCATTTCCCCACCACCCAAGAAGGGAGGCATTGATCGCAGCAAGTCTAACTTGCCATACAAAAAGCCAATCCCACTTGGAGCACACATTTTGTGACCAGAAGCTACCAACCAATCACAGCCAATTTGCTGTACATTGATAGGCATATGAGGGACACTTTGGCAAGCATCAATTAATACTTTAGCACCGTGTTGATGAGCAATTTCGCAAATTTCCTTCACTGGGTTAATACAACCCAAAGTGTTAGAAACATGCACCACCGACACTAATTTTGTTTTTTCATAAACCAGCTTTTTAAACTCTTCTAAATCAAAAGTTTCTTCCGCAGCCAGTTCAATAAATTTCAGCACCGCGCCCGTCTTTTGGGCGACAAAATGCCAAGGTACTAAATTACTGTGGTGTTCCATCACCGAGAGGATGATTTCGTCCCCTGGCTGCAAATTGCTCATTCCCCAACTGTAAGCAACCAAATTGATCGCCTCAGAAGCATTGCGAGTGAAAACAATTTCCTGGCGTGATGCAGCTTTTACGAACGCAGCAACTTTGTCTCTGGCGACTTCATAAGCTTCCGTCGCTTTAGCGCTAAGAGCATGTACACCGCGATGTACATTGGAATTGTACTGCTCGTAATAGTCTCGAATCGTGTTGAGAACGAGCAGAGGTTTTTGTGACGTAGCAGCGTTGTCAAAGTAGACTAAGGGTTTGCCGTTAACTTCTTGGTGTAATATTGGGAAGTCAGCACGGACTTGATCAGCAAGGGTTCTTTCTTGGGTAAAGGTCATAATTAGTCATTAGTCATTGGTCATTAGTCATTAGTGATTGACTGATAATTATTGACAGTTTGTGTGAGTCTTTCTTGTAAAGACGGAACAGGTATTTGGTTAATAACTTCAGCCGCGAAAGCATTAATTAATAAGTTGCGAGCATTATCCTCATCAATACCCCGACTTTGCAAGTAGAAGATTTCATCATCCTCCAACTGACTGACGGTAGCACCGTGAGCGCACTTCACATTATCTGCGGTAATTTCTAATTGCGGCTTAGTATCAACCCTAGCCTTTGGCGATAGTAACAAATTCCGATTCAACTGTGCTGCATCTGTCAACTGTGCAGGCTTAGGAACAAAAACCTTACCGTTAAACACAGCATGAGCGCGATCGCCAATAATACACTTATGCAATTGCTGACTTCTGCCATAAGGATAATTCAGAGCGATCGCACTATGAGTATCCGCCAACTGGTTTCCCCCAATCACCGTCAACCCATTCAGAATCGTTTCCGTTTGCTCACCAGCCTGTAAAATCTCTAAATTGTGACGCGACAACTTCCCACCAAAAGTGATTGCATGACAAGTATACCGACTGTAACGAGCTTGAGAAACAGCAGTCTTCCCTACGTGGAAAGCCTCCGCACCTTCCAACTCAAGCCGAGTGTGATTCACTTGAGCATTTTCCTCAAGCCAAACCTCAGTCACCGCATTGGAAAAGTAAACCCTCTTTTCCTCTTCTTCCTTCGTGTCCTTTGCGCCTTTGCGGTTCGTATACTCTTCCACCAACGTCACACTACTACCAACCTCCGCCACCACCAAACAACGTGGTAGAGAAATCGTGGCAGACTTCCCAGCAGCAACAAACATCAAATGAATCGGTGTTTCCACCACCACATTCTTCGCCACCCAAACCACAGCTACATCTTTGATTCCACTCGTGTTGAGCGCAGTAAACACCTCATGCGCCCCCTCAGTTTGAGCCAAATATTGCTGCACACGCTGGCGATCGCCCACAGGTAAACCAGCCAAATTACTAACGATCACCCCATCTGGCAAACCTGCAACCGCAGATAACTCAGGCGCATAAACCCCATTCACAAACACCAAACGGTTCGCAGCTTCTGGTATCGAAGGAATATCCGATAAACTGATATCTGCTGGCTGACTTACAACACCTTCAAACTTTACTTTCCGCAAAGACGACAAATCGCTAAAGCGCCATTCCTCATCGCGAGTGGTGGGAAGAACCGATTTACGCACCCAAAGCGTAGCGCGATCGTGTAACTCCTGCAACCAAGCATCAGCACCGTCAAAAGATGTGTGATCATCTATGATCTGATTTAATAACCCAGTCAGTTCAGCATCCCTATCCAACACAGCAGACGCCAAATCAACTGGATTTGAATTAGGAACCGGACTAGGAGAAACTAGAACGCTCATCACACACCCACCTCATCAAGCGCATCTTCCAACACCCAGTCATAACCGCGTGATTCCAATTCCAACGCCAGTTCCTTACCACCACTCGTGAGAATTCGTCCATTTGCCATCACATGAACGAAGTCTGGCACAATATAATTCAGCAACCGCTGATAGTGAGTAATCATAATTGTGGCATTTTCCGGATTCGTCAGCTGATTCACCCCGTTCGCCACAATCTTCAAAGCATCAATATCCAAACCTGAATCAGTCTCATCCAAAATTCCTAACTTTGGTTCCAGAAGCGCCATTTGCAAAATCTCATTACGCTTCTTCTCACCACCAGAAAAACCTTCATTCAAACTCCGACTCAGGAAAGCAGGATTCATCTTCACTACATCCAGCTTTTCCTCAATCAAATCATCAAAATCAAACGCATCCAATTCCTCTAAACCCTGCGCCTTACGACGAGAATTATAAGCCACGCGCAGAAAATCCAAATTACTCACACCCGGAATTTCCAACGGATACTGAAACGCCAAAAATATACCACTTCTGGCGCGTTCCTCCGGTTCCATCTCCAGCAGATTTTGCCCCTGGAAAATCACCTCACCGCCAGTCACCTCATACGCCGGATGTCCAGCCAGAACCTTAGAAAAAGTACTCTTACCAGAACCATTCGGTCCCATAATCGCATGGATTTCACCCGAACGTACCTCAAGATTCAAACCCTTAAGAATCGGCGTCCCATCAACATCAGCCGTCAAATCTCGTACTGACAGCACAACTTCACTATTCTCAATAATCATGTATCTTCTCTCTCTTCTCTTCTCTTTCTTCCTGCTTCGCGCCCTTCGCGCCTTCGCGGTTAAATATTTATTGAACCACGAAGACACAAAGGACACGAAGAGAATTACCCAACACTACCTTCCAACTTCAGACTCAACAGCTTATCAGCCTCCACCGCAAACTCCATCGGTAGCTGATTAAACACATCCTTACAGAAGCCACTAATCATCATCGAAATAGCATCTTCTGAGGAAATGCCCCGCTGTGCGAAGAAGAACAATTGATCTTCCCCAATCTTAGAAGTCGAAGCTTCGTGCTCAACCTTCGCAGTATTATTCTGTACCTGAATATAAGGGAAAGTATTGGCGTGAGCATTATCCCCAATCAGCATCGAGTCGCACTGGGAATAGTTCCGCGCCCCTTGCGCCTTCGGGTTAACTTTCACCAAACCACGGTAACTATTACTCGATTTACCGGCGGAAATTCCCTTAGAAATAATCGTACTGCGGGTGTTCTTACCAACGTGAACCATCTTAGTACCCGTATCAGCTTGCTGCATATGATTCGTCAGCGCCACTGAGTAAAACTCACCCACAGAGTTATCACCCACCAACACGCAGCTAGGATACTTCCAGGTGATAGCCGAACCAGTTTCTACCTGTGTCCAAGAAATCTTAGAATTCACACCTTGACACAAACCGCGCTTGGTGACGAAGTTATAGATACCGCCTTTGCCGTTTGCGTCTCCAGCGTACCAGTTCTGCACGGTGGAGTATTTAATCTCGGCATTGTCGAGGGCGACGAGTTCTACGACAGCAGCATGTAGCTGGTTACTGTCGTACATTGGTGCGGTACAGCCTTCCAGGTAGGAGACATAGCTATTTTCTTCAGCAACAATCAGTGTCCGCTCAAATTGTCCAGTTTCGCCATTGTTGATCCGGAAGTAGGTAGACAGTTCCATCGGGCATTTCACACCCTTGGGAATGTAAACGAAGGAACCATCACTAAAGACGGCGGAATTAAGCGCTGCAAAATAATTATCTGCTGTTGGGACAACGCTACCCAAATACTTGCGCACCAATTCTGGATATTCTTGTAAGGCTTCAGAAATGGAACAGAATATCACACCTTCTTTGAGAAGTTTTTCTTTAAAGGTGGTTCCGATAGAAACGCTATCGAAAATCGCATCCACAGCGACGTTTGCCAGTCGCTTCTGTTCAGACAGGGGAAGTCCCAGCTTTTCAAAGGTTTCCAACAAAGCGGGATCAACTTCATCTAAGCTGTTAAGCTTTTCTTTCTTTTGTTTCGGCGCGGAGTAATAAATGATATTTTGGTAATCAATCACCGGATACTTAACGCTTGGCCAAGTTGGTTCTGCCATTTTTTGCCACTGGCGAAAAGCTTTCAGGCGAAAATCCAGCATGAACTCTGGCTCGTTTTTCTTGAGCGAGATAAGGCGGATGGTGTCCTCGTTTAGTCCACGCGCGATTGTGTCGGCTTCGATGTCGGTGATAAAGCCGTACTTGTATGGCTGGTTGACTAATGTCTTGACAGTGGCACTCATTGGTAGTTTTCTCTTGCGTTCGCTTTGTAGAATCTCTTTAAGGAAGGGAGACGGGCTTTTTTAACCGATTCCCATGTTTCGTCACCGAGTGGTTACGAGACTGCTAAAATAACTATATAGACTAAAACAACAACATTGTTGTTTAATGTATATTCATTTTAAGCTAGATTAACAACAACATTGTTGTCAAACTTATATTTTTCTGCAAATCAAATGAACTTTTGGGACGACGATGGAGACTACCCACCAGTCCTCAACAAAGCAAGATATTCTAAAATATCTTTTGAAACACTCACAGGCTACAGCTTTTGAGTTAGCCGAAGCTCTCGATATTAGCCCCCAAGCAATTCGTCGTCATCTGAAGGATTTAGAGGGCGAGGAGTTGATTTCTTTCTCATTGTCAGTGCAAGGAGGAATGGGGCGTCCACAGCATGTTTATCAATTGACTCGTACTGGACGCGATCGCCTGCGTGGAGATGGTGCTGATGGTTATGGTCAATTTGCGGTTTCTCTGTTGGACACATTAGCAGAAACGGTCGGACACGACCAAGTCAGTTCAATTTTACGAAAGCAATGGGAGCGCAAGGCAGAAGAATATCGCGATCGCCTGGGAAACGCCTCTTTGTCAGAAAGGGTGGCAATTTTGGTAAAACTGAGAAAAGCTGAGGGCTTTATGGCTGAGTGTCATCCTGTAGAATCGAGTGAGTCATCACAAGGCGACGGATTTATTTTAACCGAATACAACTGCGCGATTTCTAACGTTGCAGAATCTTTCCCCAGCATTTGCGGTCATGAATTAGAAATGTTTGCTACAGTTTTACCTGATTGTACAGTAGAACGTACTCACTGGATTATTAACGGCGAACATCGCTGCGGCTATTTAGTACAAGAGCGAAAAAACAAACTTTAAGTTTTTCCATTAAGTGAGTAACCGCAACAAGTGAGCATTTTTATTCAGTCTAAACCAAAGATTATAGGTAGTTAGTAATCGGATTTACGAACCAGTGATTTCTAACCCGTTACAACCGCAACATTTGAGTAAATTTTAGGCAAATCTTAAACAAAAGTTATGGAGTTACCATCACCACAATCAACCTCACAATTTATAACTCCAGAAGAGTTAGTAAAAGTCGATGCTGCTTTGCTCTCCTCACCAGAGAAATTTTTAACTCGATTGACAATCTCATCTCTGAGGCTTTTGAAGCAAATCGCCCAAGAAAACGAAGTGAATATTGAAGATTTGACAGCCCAGCAGGTGATTGATTGGTTTGAAAAAGATGGAAAGATTCGACGAGAGCAAGGAATTGAGGCAGCTTATTTAAAGTGGTAAGCTTAAAAGTCTTGGGCGAATATAATTCGCTACTACACAAGCAAAGTCCACCTCTGTGGACTAATGAAGAATCAAGAATTTCAGAACCTGCGGAGGCAGGTTTTGTCTGTATAGCTGCGATTTCTAATCGCCAAGATACATAAAAGTAAGCTTTTAAAACATCCTCTTAAAAGTTCCCTGTTCCCTGTTCCCTGTTCCCTGCCCTATTTTAACGACCTACTTACTTCTTCTTTAATACAGGAGTTAAATATTCTGGAATACCCTCTAGCTGAATAACGTTGCACCCAAGCTTATAAGCAAATTCAACCGACTCTCCAGCACCCAATACGTTATAAAAAGCTGTTGCAAATTTAATTGCAGCTTGATCACCAATCTGCTTGTTCATTCCAATCACGTAGGGAATATGCTTAACAATCGCTTGGGCTTGAACTTCTGAGTAACAAGCGTTGAGAACAACGCACTCAATGTGAGAAGCAAATAACTCGAATAGTCTAGCCAAAGCTTGTGTATCTACTAATCGCACATTCCCGGTTTCATCCTCCAGCGCCAAACCATCATCACCTGTACCATGACCGCTAAAATGAACAATTTGTGGCTTAAAGTCCAATAACGATTGGTAAACTTCTTGAACACGCACAGCCCGACGCTGTTTTAGGTCAAATAATTCTCGTTTTTTTGCTCGTCGCAATCCAGCCTCAATTTCTCGCACCTCTTCATCTAATCGCAGGGGCAAACTGTTTTTTGGATTTGCTGCCAAAATTAGAATTGTTTTGACTGCAGAATTGTTGGCTTCTGTTCGTGCAACTTGGTTGTAGTTGGTAATATCACCACCTATTTGATGGGCGTTCACTGAATCAGCGTTTACAAGACCTCCAGCGAATTGAGCGCCTTGTAAGTTGAAGTTAGATTGTCTATTAGGAGTTTCTGGCATAGATTTACAAAAATTAGGGGGGTAAGGGTGTAGGGGTGTAGGGGTGTAGGGGAAGGAAAATCCGCGTGCCCTAATTCAGATCTTGCATCTCGACCTGAGTACGCCTTGAACTGAAGTTCAAGGCTTATAGCTAAAGTCCGTTAAAACTGAGATCTTGCACCATTCTCAATCACCGTAGGGTGGGCACTGCCCACAACGTAAAAATAAGGTTTTGAGCGAACTCTAGGCAGTGCCCACCTTACAAAAATTGCAATAACGCAACTGCTGCAAGATGTGAGCGCCCAACGGGCGCGATTAACGCTCCCGCAAAATATGAAACAAGCACATTTTTATAAGATTTCTCAAAGCCTTACTGTATAACGGTTCTAAAATGTGCAAGTTAGGAGTTAAAACGGACTGAAACGCATATCCAGTGAGCTTTAGCTTACTTGAGCTTTGAGCCAAGAAATTTATTTCTTGGCGGACAAGAATTATGGTGCAAGATCTGAGCTAAGCCAGTTTCCTGCAGCATTGGTTTTACTTCGTTACACTCGCTGCGGACACACAGAACTTTTTTCCACCTACTTAATTCAGTTAATCAGACATAAGTAGCTCGCAAAATTAAACTCACTTGACTAATATTCTCCTTCACCTGGAATCAAAGCAGATAGAGGTGGAGACATATATAATACAGACAACCAACAACGCCCAAACAAGCCATGCCGGAGTCAGAAGACCCCAAAGACCCTGGAAAAGTCTCTAATAATGACTTACGCAATTCCCAGTTTGCAGGTGGGTTTATCGATGCCCAGAACGTTAATGCTGGGCGTATAGGCGGCGATATCCGCAATACTGTGAATTTTTCCTTTGGACAAAGAGCTAGTAATGAATTACTCAATCCAAAAACCAGAAATCATATACGACAAATACTGTTAAAACAAGTCAGCACTGAAGTTGAAAGCCGGATAAGTACCTCTCTCCATAATCGGATTTATATTGTCCAAGATACAGACCAAAATCCCTCTGAGATTGAATTACCTTGGGCAAGTGAGATAAAGGTTGGTTCCACACCAAAAATTCATTTAACAAATACCGAAATAATCGCAATCTATGACCAACCTGATATTGCAGGCAGATTATTGATTCTGGGGAAGCCTGGTGTCGGAAAAACTACCATGCTTCTTAAGTTAGCTGAGGAACTAGTCAAGCGTGCTAAAAATGACTTTACACATCCGATTCCAGTGTTATTTACTTTATCTTCCTGGAAAAAAGATAGTAACAGTATTAAAGATTGGTTAGTAGACCAGCTTAAAGAAAAATATGGGGTACGGAAAGATATTGGTAAACAGTTAGTAGAAAATCAAGAAATTCTACCCCTTCTAGATGGATTGGATGAATTAGCGGCAGAACATCAAGAAAAGTGTGTTGTCAAAATTAATGATTTTATAAACTCTGGATGGAGCAATTCTTTAGTTATTTGCAGTCGGATACAAGAGTATCAACGTTATAAAACTTTACTTCAACTCAATAATTCTTTGGAACTATGCCTTTTTACTCAAGAGCAAGTCAACCAATATTTACAAAACACAGATAATTTACAGTTGTGTGACAGTATTAATCAGGATGAAGAGTTAAGTAAGTTAGCTAAAACACCACTTCTATTAAATATTATTGTACATTCGGCTCAAGAACTATCAATAGAAACGTGGCAGCGGTTAAAGTCTTCTGAAGAACGTCTAAACTATCTGTTTGAGACTTACGTTAGTAGAATGCTAAAACGTAAATATAGAAATAAAAAACCTGATTTAGAAAAGACTAAACACTGGTTAAGTTGGTTAGCGCAAAGGTTAAATGAGCAAAATGTCAATGAGTTTTTTCTTGACGTAATTCAACCAACTTGGTTGAGTAAAGCAAATCTAAAATTTGTTTATTTTATTATTGTAAACCTATTTTTACTAAAGCTGTATCCAGGGGTGATGAAAGGGCTGTTTATAGCGATTAATTTAAGAGTGAAATCAGAGGTGAATTTAGAGATGATTTCAACGATAATTTCAACAGTGAGTTCAGAAATAATTTCATATTTCGATATAAATACGATTATACTCATACCATTTTTTGGGATTGTAAGCCAAATTGAAACAGTTAATGCTAGAAAGTTTTCTTTAAAAAACTTTTTGTTTTTTCTGATTGTCGGATTGATTTCAGGATTTACTTCATTGAACACTGAAGAGCTTATTCTAGTAATAACTTTAGTACTAAATTTCGGCTTAATAACTGTGATAAATAGGCAACCGATTGAAAATAAAACTATTCCTAATCAAGGAATTCGCTTATTAGTTAATGACACTATTATTATATTAACGAGTAGTGCTTTCTTGGTTACATTAATAGTTATTATAGTAACAAAAAAATTCCAACCTCTACAAGACTTAACTTTTAGTGCAGTGTTTGGATTATTGTTTGGGCTGTTAGTTGCAATGCCTGAAAAGCTAACACCGCTCATCCAACATTTTGTTTTACGCGTAATTCTCTGGGCTAATGGTTACGCTCCTTGGAATTATGCCAAGTTTCTTGACTACTGCACCAATCGCCTATTTCTACAACGAGTAGGGGGCGGCTATCGGTTTATGCATGACTTGTTACGCCAGCACTTTGCCGATTACTCTGTTCCAAGGAATCTAGCACCTATTCAAGAAACTACAGTAGCAACTTCTGTTTTAATTCCAGATTATATTTCATGTACCAGTTGCGGTCATCATAATTCTACTAATTGCAAGTTCTGTACGCAGTGCGGAATGGGATTGAATAAACTAGATATTTAAACTTTTAAGATGCGCAGGGGTGTAGGCAATACGGTTCGCAATACTGCTCGGGTTTTGCCCAAAAAACAAAAATGTGTAGGTTGGGGAGCCAGTATTGTAGGGTGGGCAGTGCTTATCGTATTTTGCTGACAACATCCAGGTTTTGCTAAGCACTGCCCACCCTACGTGTCGTTCAAAAATCAAATAGGAGTCCTATAGCAATACGGTTTGGTTAGTTTGTTCATGTCAGGAGATCCCCCCAACCCCCCTTAAAAAGGGGGGCTTTTAACCTTCTTTTACCCCCTTTTTAAGGCGATCGCCGCAGGTGGAGGGATCTTATGCGCGTATTGGTTGCACTCGCTGCGGACATTTTACATTTAATTATATTGAACTACTTAACAAAAAAAAGCACCTTAATAAAGGCACTGTGTAAAGAAGGTTGAGACATTAATTTGTCTAAACAGCTTTTTAAAAAGAAGTTATGAGACGTAATTATTAGTACGTGGACTGCGAGTTCCAGTTGCAGCTCCAATCATTGAAGTAAGTAAACCTAACAAGGAACCAAAGACAAACCACCATAAACCGGAACGTACATTTGCTGCAATTTCTCTCGCCTGTTGAGCACTTACGTTAGGTGTGTTTTGCGGTATATTCACACCACCTTGCTGTTGCACTTGGTTAACCACAGCACCAGCATTAGAAGCAGCAACACCAAAAGCGCCGGATACTCCGCTTGCTAGTAACCAAGAGCCAACTGCTAATGTTGTTGCCCAAAGTATTGCACCGTTGAGAAGAGCTGTGTTGCGGTTCATCGGACCACAAGCACGAGCCATTACCCAACCACCAGTAAATAGTGAAATTAATAAACCAATAGTAGACCAAATGCCAACATTACCTGTGACATCTGAAGCGATTGTTCTCGGTCTACCTGAAGCTTCAACAGTACCTGCTCCGATCGCAGCAAAAATAGAACTTAAAATTAATTGAGTTGCTAGGGCAATTAATAAACCAGAAAGTATAGGACCCCAACGAACGCGATCGTGATAATCAGCTGTTCGAGCTACTACTACAGGCTCGCCAATCACCTCATCACCTACTCGATTTGTATATGACATAAGACTATTTATCCCTTAGTGCTCCAGTAAACTTTTTTCTAGCTATTTATGCTAATGATTACAATTAGACTACATATAAAAGTTTTTTATCTCTATCATCAGAAATAATTAATCACTATATCTTTAGTCACATAACTATCATGATTGTCCACGATGTTTTTTTCAGTGATCATACTTTGATCAAATGAAAAACTCTCTGAAAAAATTAACATAATTTCACAATAGCAATCAACATAACTTCATTATGTTTTGATTCTATCTCTAGTCATTTAATGGGAATGATAAATTAGTGTCTTTCATCAAGTTGTAAATAGTTATCAGTGAACAGTTAACAGCCATCAGTTACCAGTTACCAAGTACCCGCAGTACCAGTGATCAATTGTTCACTGTTCACTGTTCCCTGTTGCCTGTTGCCTGTTCCCTGTTCCCTATCTCCACTTTGTGATTCACACTCATCAAATCGGATTGCTATAACTGCTAACGCAGTTTCACCGCAGTACCTGTAGCAGTAATAAGCATGAGAACACCTGATTGGTCAACATTGATTGTGCCAGTATCGACTTCGATACCAACAACAGCATCTGCCCCTAGACGTAATGCCCGTCGCTCTAATTCTTGTATAGCCTTACGTTGTCCTTCCTCAAAGAGGCGTTCGTAGCTACCTGTGCGCCCGCCAACAACATCCCGGATGCTAGCAAAAAAATCTCGTAAGAAATTGCTACCGTAGACAACTTCCGCCGTCACGATGCCTAAATATGACTGAATGACGGCTCCTTGAATGACATCAGTTGTGGTTACTATCATAGATTTCCCTCAAAAAGGTAACTATCAGCTCATACTCCTGCTTGGATTTTTAAACGTCGAAGCAGATACTTGGAAAGCAGATTTTATGAAAAAAACTGTTAATTTATTGTAATCTCAAAAAAAAAAAGAAAATTATCGTAAATATTTTGTAAATATAAACTTAGAGATCTTGCAAAATCAAATAAATCTGTTTTAATAGACAATCAGCCACGGAGATTGTGGAAAAAAAGTTGCAGGGACTTTTAGGTAATTTACTGTGTACAAACGAACATCATTTATAGTAAGTGTTCTTTTAGTAGGGAGCTTTCTGGCAACAATCCCTTTGGTTGCTCAAGCTCAAGATGCATTACCACAACAACAAAGTAGCGAAGAGATAAAAGGACTTTTACAGGAAGGACGCAAATTAGTAGATAGTGGTGATTATAATGGGGCGATCGCTCTTTATCAAAGAGCATCCACTCTGGAGCCAAAAAACGCTACGATTTATTCTGGCATTGGCTACCTCTACGCCTTACAAGGAAATTTTCCCTCATCACTACAAGCTTACCGTCGTGCTGTTGCCTTAAATCCGAATAATAGCGATTATCAATATGCTTTGGGTTATGTCAGTGGTAATTTAGGAGACAATAAGGCAGCAAAGGACGCCTACCGGCGTGCCATTCAAAGTAACCGGAGTAACGTCAATGCTTATATAGGGTTGGCTACAGTTCTATTGCGTTTGGGAGAGAAGGACAATGTGAAATGGGCATACGAACAAGCTGTTAGCCTTGATCCCAAAAATCCCCAGGTTTATGAGTTGCGGGGTAACATCTTAATGAAGCAGGGTAAATCAAAAGATGCGATCGCAGCATTTCAACAAGCGAGGAGTTTATACCAAAAGCAAGGTAAACAGGATGGCGTAGTCAGGATAGAAGCGGTGCTACGAACTTTGAAAGGATAAAATTAGTCCAACTTGCGTCCGGTTAATTCAACAAAGATATCTTCCAAGTTAGAAGGACGAACCATCATGCCAGTTTTGTTTTCTTGTTGATTAAGATACGAGTTAGCATCTTCCAAAGTTGGGAAAAAAACATATTCCCAACGTTCTCCTACTTGCTTGATAACTAAACCCTCACCATGAGTAGAGCGTAACTCTTGTAGAGTGCCAAGAGATATTAATTTTCCGCCGTCCATAATGCCAATGCGGTCGCACAAATACTCCACCTCATCCATATAATGAGTCGTAAGCAGCATCGTCATCCCTTGCTTGTTCAAATCCCGAATAATTTCCCAAAGACGTCGCCTTGTTTGAGGATCTAGTCCCACTGTGGGTTCATCTAGAAACAGAATTTGCGGTTGATGCAACAAAGCCCTAGCTATCTGCAGCCGCCGCTTCATACCTCCAGACAGAGTTTTTACTAAGCTATTACGTCTAGGTGCGAGATCAACATACTCTAGCCATTGATCAATTAGGCGCTGTCGCCCAGGATTGGCAATGTGATGTAGCCTTGCGTGCAGCTCCATATTTTCCCATACTGTCAAATCTCCATCTACACTAACTGCTTGCAACACAACACCAAGACGCTGTTTTGCTAGTATGGGTTGACTGACGACATCATATCCAAATACCTCTATCTGCCCCTGGGTTGGTTTTGTCAATGTGGTTAACATCCGAATTGTGGTAGATTTCCCTGCACCATTCGGACCAAGTAGACCAAACATTTCTCCCGCATTGATAGTGAATGAGAGGTCATTCACTACAGGAATGTTATTGTAACTTTTGTGGACGTTTTCTAAATGAACAGCAACAGTCATGGATAGCTTGGCAAGAGAAAATTTGATCACATATTGTGACCATTGTGCCAGATGAAAACGCTTAAAATTGAAATTTACACTAAATATTTTTGCAACACAAAATAATCCCCTGCCTTTTATACTATGATGGCAAGGGGATAACTAATCAGCAAGATTTGACCAAGCGATGTCAAACTAACTTGTGATCTATCTATTTGTTGCTTTTGCCAAAATTAGTTACAATTGTTTCGATTAGGAGTCTTATCCTCACCACCAGAACGACTCGTGTTTGGCAACATCTGTACGGGCTGAGAAGGCTCAAGTAACTTAAGATGGTTCGTATCCGATGTAGACTCTACTTGGGCTATGATGTCTCTCAATCGTTCATTAACGACTGTAGTTCGATGCTGTCTTTTCATACGTTCCATTCCTAATACAGTAGCTGACCCAGATAACAATAAAGAGTGGAAACCTTCATTATATAGCAATTCAAGATTGACTATATGATGTTGAACTTTTTTTTAATATGAAACCGCAGATAGATGCAGATAATTTATCCATGTTTCTCTACGTCTATCTGCTGTTCTAAATAACTTTAAAAGCCCGCTAAAATCCTTTCGGCTTCCCGACACAGCACCTCGTGATACTGACCGTTGCTTGCAAGCAAACCACCCCACTGATTCACATCACCAGTGTTATATTGCAACGGCGTACCATCAAAATGAGTAAACTGGCCACCAGCTTCTGTTAAAATCAGTTCTGGAGCTGCTATATCCCAATCTTTGGGAGCAGACTTACCAGACAGAGAAATATAAACATCTGCTCGTTGTTCGACGATTGCAGCAATTTTGCCGCCTACACTACCAACTGCTTTCTGATTTTGACATGGTAGGTGTTGCAGTAGGTAATTTAATCTTTCGTTACGGTGGCTACGACTGACAACTAAAGTTAAATCCTCAATGCGTTCTCGTGACGAGACTTGTAGTGGTAAAGTTTTGCTATCGCGATCGCGCGTTTCTACAAAAGCGCCGCCTCCCTTTATGGCATAGTACAACTTTTCTGCTTCAGGTACTGCTACCACAGCAAGCACTGGGCGTGTTCCCTGCACCAACGCGATGTGGATAGCATATTCCCCGGTTTTTTCGATAAAATCTCGTGTACCATCCAAAGGGTCAATGATCCATACCCATTCTTGTTTAGCTTGTTCCCCTTTGTAAGTTTCTTCGCTAATGTAAGCAAAATCCTCTTTGCCCAAAACTCCTTGCAGATTCTCCAGGATGTAATTATTGACATTTACATCTGCAATAGTGACAGGCTCATTTTCATTTTGTTTATACTGTACTTCTATGTTGTCGGTCTGGTGGTAGTAAAATCGTAGTCTATCTGTTGCTCCCCAACCCACGGAACGAGCTAGTTCTAAAATTTTTTCTAGGTCTTTCATTTATCGCTTTGTCCCATTGTCCGGTGCCTATTGTAAAGTCAGCAATCTACTGTTGGAAATGCATCCAGCGGCGTGTGCCAAAAAATTGACAAGAGAAAGAAGTCATATGAGCTGCTTGCTGCAACGCAGTGATAAAACTTTCCTGTAAAATATGATGACAAAAAGCACCGTGGAAAATATCTCCAGCCCCCAGTGTATCAACAGCTTGAACAGCTGGTACATCTATAACGCCAGCTTTTCCATCTTCGAGATATCGAATCGGTTTTTCTCCATGAGTGATAGCAATGTGACAAATACCAAATCCACTGAGATAGCTAAAAACCTTATCTTCAGTCTCGCAGTTGGGCGGATGAAAATTAGCAGAACAAATAGCGTAGTCTACAAAAGGTAAAACTTTATCAAACCCGTTTTTCCAACTACCACCATCAATGACAACTGGGATATTCCTCGCTTTAGCTATTTGGGCAATTTCACTTCCAACAGCCATTTGATGTCCATCTATCAAAACAATGTTAACGTCTTGTAAAATTTCTGGCGAAATAGATTCACGGTTTGCTTGAGTTTTGACAGCGTTTATGGAAACGACTGCGCGTTCACCAGTTGCTTGGGTGACAATGATAGAAGAAACTGGTGGTGCGTTTTGTGTGTTGGGATCAAGGTCAATTATTTCAACTTTGTAATTTGCTAAATCTCCTTTTATCAACTGCGTCATTGGGTGAGAACCAACTATACCCAACACTGTTGCTTGATTACCCAAATGACTGAAAGTAACAGCCGCGTTTGTTGCTGGACCACCTGCAGCAACAGTGTAGTCAGCAGCGACTATTTTCTGATTACTCTGAGGAGGAGATTGGGCAAGGTAAATCAAATCTAAGGTGACTAAACCGACAAATAACCCATGTTTTTCCATATAGTTCAACGAATCACAGGCAAGCCTGACAGCGCCATCGCTATTTCTTCAGCACTATATTCAGTATCGCGTAACAATCCTGCCTGATAATCCATGTACGCTTGCATATCGAAGTGACCGTGACCGCACAAATTGAATAGAATGGTTTTACTGACTCCTTCTTCCTTGCAGCGTAGTGCTTCATCAATCGCACCCTTGACTGCATGATTAGCTTCAGGCGCAGGCAAAATCCCTTCAGCACGGGCAAAAGTTAAGCCCGCCGTAAAACAATCAAGTTGTGTGAAAGCTCTTGTTTCAATCAAACCCAAATCTACAACGTGACTCAGCAAAGGTGCCATCCCATGATACCGCAACCCGCCTGCATGGATGCCTTGGGGAATAAAGGAACTGCCCAAAGTGTGCATCTTGACAAGAGGAGTGAGATGTGCTGTATCACCAAAGTCATATGTATATTTGCCCTTAGTTAAGGTTGGGCAAGCAGCCGGTTCAACTGCCACAAATTTGATATTATTCTGCTCACCGCGCAGCTTTGCACCCATGAAGGGAAAGGCAATACCAGCAAAGTTACTACCGCCACCTGTACAACCGACGATAATATCAGGATAGTCACCTGCTTGTTCTAGTTGTGTCAGGGCTTCTTGACCGATCACAGTTTGATGATGTAGCACATGATTCAACACGCTACCTAATGCATATTTTGTCTGCTCATCTTGAACTGCGACTTCTACCGCTTCACTGATGGCAATGCCCAAACTGCCTGTGCTATCAGGATTTTCTTGGAGAATCTTTCGCCCTGCTTCTGTTTCATCACTGGGGCTAGCTATGACACGCGCACCAAAAGATTCCATAAAAGCACGACGATATGGCTTTTGCCGATAGCTCACTTTTACCATGTAAACCACGATTTCTAAGCCAAAAAAAGCACCAGCAACTGCCAGCGAAGAACCCCATTGCCCTGCACCAGTTTCTGTTGTCAGGCGCTTTACCCCTGCTTGCTTGTTGTAATAAGCCTGTGGAATCGCTGTATTGGGTTTGTGGCTACCAGCTGGACTGACACCTTCGTACTTGTAGTAAATTTTGGCTGGGGTATCAAGAGCTTGCTCTAGGCGTCGGGCGCGGTAAAGTGGAGTTGGTCGCCACTGACGGTAAATGGATTGTACTTCCTCAGGAATTTCAATCCAGCGTTCAGTGGTAACCTCCTGCGAAATTAGCGCCGCTGGAAAAAGGGGTTCTAAGTCTTTTGCTGTAATTGGCTGATGTGTAGCAGGGTGTAGCACTGGTGCCATCGGCGTGGGTAAATCAGCCTGGATATTATACCAGGACTGTGGCATTTGGTTTTCACTAAGCGTGTATTTGATCGTGTCCATTGCTGAAAAGTGACTACAAGAAATTTTTCTTTCTATCGTACGCTTTTCGCTGGATAGAATACACACACTTGAAAACTGCTATAAACTCCAGTCAACACACAAGATAATACTTATTCATGGATATCAAACCAGGAACACTTTACGTTGTCGGCACACCTATTGGTAACCTGGAAGATATGACATTCCGGGCAGTGAAAATTTTGCAGACAGTGGATCTGATTGCGGCGGAAGATACACGCCACACTGGTAGATTGTTACAACATTTTCAAGTGACAACGCCACAGGTGAGTTACCACGAACACAACCGTAACAGTCGGATTCCAGAGTTATTAGAGCAACTCAGTAACGGTAAAGCGATCGCCCTGGTGACTGATGCAGGTATACCAGGAATTTCTGATCCTGGGTATGAATTGGTGAAAGTTTCTGTTGAGGCTGGGATAACAGTTGTGCCAATCCCTGGTGCAAATGCAGCAATGACTGCATTAAGTGCAGCTGGATTACCAACGGATAAATTTGTTTTTGAAGGATTTTTACCAGTTAAAAGTCAACAAAGGCGATCGCACTTAGAATCCCTGAAAATAGAACCTCGCACACTCATTTTCTACGAGTCTCCCCACCGCCTACGCGAAACTTTGGAAGATTTAGCAGAAGTCTTTGGAAACACTCGTCAAATTGTCATCGCGCGGGAGTTAACTAAGTTGTATGAAGAATTTTGGCGGGGAAGTATTGAATCAGCAATTCTTCATTACACCCAACGCGAACCTCAAGGTGAATACACTTTAGTTGTGGCAGGAACACCACCCACTCAACCGCAACTTTCAGAAGAAGAACTCAAAGCAGAGTTACAAAAGATCATGAGTCAGGGAATATCGCGATCGCAAGCCAGCCGTCAGTTAGCAAAAGAAATTTCCTTTCCCCGTCGTCAATTATATCAATTAGCTCTTTCTATCAAAATGCCCGATCAAGATAGTCATTAGTCATCAATCTTCTTCTTCCCTGATTCCCTCTACTTTTCCCTTTCTCCTACTTTTGTCAAGGGGAGTTTCGCTCCCGGTTGCAGTCGCACTACAATGAGAGTATTGTTCATGAGGAAGAAGAATGACCCAGGTGCTTTTAGGAGACAATGAAGGAATTGATTCGGCTTTGCGTCGATTTAAACGGCAAGTTTCCAAAGCAGGAATCTTAGCTGATGTCAAGTTTCACAGACACTTTGAAACACCATTAGAAAAACGTAAACGCAAGGCTGTAGCTGCAAGACGCAAGCGAAGTATGAGATAAACCGAATTGGAACTGACGTTGCTTGACTACGTTCAGTATGTTAGATAAGCTTAAATAGATTCGGTAGCCTTGATATAAAAATTAGACAACATGAATCGTACCCCCTACAGGGGTACGATTTAGTCGGTTTTAAAAACCATAGAATACGCCAAGTGAGTCAGAAACTCATGTCTTATGTGTAATATTTTAAGTGAAGAACGGTCGTACTCAGCCCAACAATTCTACTTCTTTTTGAAATAGGTGAGCTTAGCTCACCTATTTCAGTAGTGGGAATGTCAAAAATACACCTAAGATTGCGAACTATCAAAAGAGCGGCTATTACAGACATTCATCGCCTTTTCTACTCCCTGCTTCAGGCTGAGTTCTACGCATTCAACCACAAACTGTAGTACAACAGAAACCATCTGATTTTCAGCAGCAGAAAATCGTCCTAAGACATGAGAAACAGTACCATGTTCGTCGTTACTCGCTGCATTTTTTGGTTTACCAATGCCGATACGTAAACGAGGAAAGTTTTGTGTCCCAAGGTGTGCGATCGCGCTTTTCATACCATTATGTCCTCCAGCTGAACCAGATAAGCGCAAGCGAGTTTTTCCCAAAGGCAAATCCATATCATCATAAATAACTAGAACTAACTCAGGTTGCAGCTTATACCAGCTTGTCACGGCTTGCATTGCTTGTCCTGAAAGATTCATATAAGTCAGTGGCTTCAACAAACGGATTTTCTCTCTATTTGGTGCAATTCCTTCGCCATATTCGCCTTGAAACTTGCGATTTTCTGCCAAAGGAATCTTCCAAGAACGAGATATCGCGTCTATAGCAGCAAAACCAATATTGTGGCGTGTTTGATCATACTTGGGTTCTGGGTTCCCCAACCCGACAATTAGTTGGGGAATGACCAAAGTTTTTTTAGCAACAGCTTCTGTCATTTTGCCTTCTGTCTAGCTTTTTTGGGCAGAACTCGCAGTGTCTTGCTCCAACTTAGTTGCTTCTATTTGCTTAGTTTCTGGTTGAGTTGTTTGCTTGGTATCTAGTTCAGCAGTCGTTTTCACTGCTTCTTGCAACTCAACTGCTTCTTTTTGAAACTCGTTTTGAAACTCCTTAGAAGCTTCTTGAAAACCGCGAATTGCTTTTCCTAGACTGCGACCAACTTCTGGTAGCTTTTTCGGACCAAATATTAACAGTGCTACCACAAAGATTACAGCCATCTCCGGCAAACCGATACCAAATACATTCATGTTTTTCTCCAGTCACATCAAAAACCGCATTGGAAACCCACATATGTAGTTTAATCAATAGTTACCGTCATTGCTGCGATCATAATTTTAGTGACTTAATGCTCCAACATAAGTTGCAATCTCTGCAAATGCAGGCAAAGCTTCAGGGCAAAAGGGAGGAAAACTTAAAAAGCCATGCACCATACCAGAACAGGACTTACGCAACTGGCACATTTTTCTTCCAACTATCACATGGGTATAATTCAATACAGTTCAGTTCAGGAAATTAATCTGTTGAGGCAGGCAGAGGAGCAGAGGAGCAGAGGAGCAGAGGCGAAAGAACTAATGGTAATGGACGTTAACTCTTCATCTCCCCTGCTCCCCATCTCCCCATCTCCCCTGCTGTCTCAACGAATAAATGTCTTAACTGAACCGTATTGGGGTATAATTTGGCTATAACGTTTATAAATCAATATTTACGAGCATTTATCTCAATGTGAAATATATGTGCCAGTTGACCTTATATTGTGACGCTTGCGTAAGTCCTACAGAATAATCGATTAAGCGAACTTGATTGCCAGAGTCGTGCAATCGTTGGGCGTACTTCTGCTTCTGGTCCTGTAGGGGATCATATTCAGCCGTGATAATCAACGCAGGAGGAAGATGACTTAAGTTCTCTGCCAGGATTGGTGAGAAATACGGTTCAAATCGATCAGCTTCACTGCGGGCGTAATATTTCACAAAGCTCAGCTTCATTTATCCGCTTTAAATTTTCTGCTGTGAATTGTTTATTTTCTGAACTCATTTTCCACCTTTTTCCATCTTTTTGAATATTTTAGTCATCGTCTTTGCGTCTATCGTTTCCATATCAACCAACTTCAGCGATTTGACCATTTTCAGCGTTGTGGTTTTATAGTGTTGGAAATGCGGGGTTTTGAGATGTGACTCGTATGCTTCGCGGCTGGCGTAGATTTCTAGAATCCTAACCTCAGTCGGATTTTCTTTTTGATACATCGGGAAAATCGAAATAACCCCCGGTTCCAATCTGACTGACGCTTCAGATTCTTCTTTCAGAATGGCTTTGTACTCATTGAGATAATTGGAATCTATTTCAATTTCCGAGATACGCACCATTATCTCTTTTTGCTGGGCGGAAGCCGCGCTGCAACTGACAAGCATAATTATCAGAATTAAAGAAATAACTATTTTTTGAAAACAGACGATAACTTTATCCATGTTCTTTGGTTCACGACGATGAAGTCTAAAAATAACGGCAAGCTTTTAACAATTACTTGTTGTGCGCTGCCGATCACCGATGAAGCCTGCCGTTATTTTTCTTCCCTTCTCTCGGATATTAAAATTACTTTCGGCAAACAGTTCGCCGAATGAGTGCTACTGCTTTTTTTGTCTGGCAGCAATAACTTTCGCCAAGGATTTTCTGGCTGTTTCAGCTTGCTGTCGGCTGATGTTTTTTTCGATCAAACCAAAAGCCTCTCTTAACCCGCTTTCCGTCAGCCCGGTATTCATTCCCATTGACAAATGAGATTCTAATTGCGATTCGACACCCGGCATTGCGGCGAGTGCTGAAATAGTGGCTAGTTCGCGCTGCTGATAGTTCAAAATATCGCTGTCGAAAATATCGGCGAACAAATGCTCTTTCAAAAAGCGGTCAATCGTCGGACTAAATTCACCGAAACCTTTGGCAGGCTTGGATTGGGGCTGTCCAGTGAGCATTTCCAATGTCTTTCTGCCTCGCTCGTATTTGTCGCCAGTATCATTAATCGGCGTTGCCGTTTTTCCCTGTGTATCAGCAATGCCCTTATTTTTTCTTTCTTTCAACGCTGCCATAAATGTGTTGATACCGTTTAAGCTGCGCGGAAAACCGCAGTAGGCATACATTTGAACCAAAACTTCTTTGACTTCATTAACGGTCAGCCCGGCATCAAGTCCGCCATTTAAGGCTTTTCGCAGATTTTCCAAATCGCCGTTGGCGGTGAAGGCGGAGATCGTGACAATGCTTTGTTGTCGTGCGTTTAAGGTTTGATCATTGTTCATTGTTTGTGCCTCCGACAAAAATAAAAGGCTAAATATCACAACAGACACCAGCGCTAAGAATACGATGAGCTTTTTCATTGGAACTGCCTCCTCAACAGCGCTGCGTTCTACCAGGCGTATGCTTTGGGTGCCTCGCCGCCGGGACCAGGCCAGATCTCGTCGAGCCGGCGGAGTGTCTCGTCCGACAGAGAGATCTCCAAAGCCCGCAAGCTCTCGGTTAGTTGTTCCACAGTGCGGGGTCCGATGATCGGAGCCGTGACGGCAGGATTGTGCAACAGCCAAGCCAATGCGATATCGGCGGGTCGCTCATCGAGCTTTTCACAGAGTGCCTCGTAGTCCTCGATCTGCGCTCGATGCCGATCGATCTGTTGCTGCATCTTCGGCTTGGCTCGGCGACCTTCGCTCACCTTCCGCAGGACGCCTGCCAGTAGCCCGTTGCCGAGGGGACTCCACGGAACAAGACCGATGCCGTAGTACCGAAGCGCTGGGATGACCTCTAGCTCAACGGTGCGGGCAGTCAGGTTGTAAAGGCTCTGCTCCGACACTAACCCCAGGAAATTGCGCGACGCGGCAATATTCTGCGCGGTGGCGATGTCCCAGCCAGCGAAGTTGCTGCTGCCGATGTAGATTACCTTGCCTTGCTGTACCAGGAGTTCCATTGCCTGCCAAATCTCCTCCCAGGGCGTGCGCCGATCAACGTGGTGCATCTGGTAGAGGTCGATGTGATCAGTCTGCAACCGACGTAAGCTGTCTTCGCAGGCTTTTCGGATGTGATACGCCGAAAGGTGGCGATCATTCGGGCTGTGACCCATCGGCTGGTACACTTTAGTCGCCAGGACGATTTGATCGCGCCGCCCGCCCTGAGACAGCCACCGCCCGATGATCTCCTCGGAGATGCCGTAGCCCTTCTCCATGTCCGGGGACTGGGGACCCCCGTACACATCTGCGGTGTCCATATAGTTGATGCCGACTTCCAGAGCCTCATCCATGATCTTGAAGCTGGTGGTTTCGTCCGTCAGCTCCCCGAAGTTCATGGTGCCCAGACCGAGCCGGCTGACCTGTAGTCCGGTGCGGCCGAGATGCTTGTACTGCATTCTGTTTCTCCTCTTCTCCTAATTTTGTTGCCAGCAGGCGAGTCTCGTCCCCTGCCAAAGCTGGCTTCTTGCCTATCACTCGTGAAGCGGTGTTGCCTGGGTTGCCGTCACTACACGGTTTGACCGCCATCGACGACCAGGGCGTGCCCGACGCGGTGTTGCCTGGGTTGCCGTCACTACACGGTTTGACCGCCATCGACGACCAGGGCGTGCCCGACGACGAAGGAGGATGCATCCGAACACAGCCAGACGACGGCCCCAACGGGTGGGTGTGCCATGCAGTCCGAGCACCAGGCTCGAACGTCACACTGGCACCAGACGTGCGTGCTGGCTCGTGTGCCTCGAACAGGGGATCAACGCGGACAGTGCCCGTAAAATACTCGTCGGGTCCTTTAGCGGAAGGCTGTGAGCCACTTCGTTTGATATCCATTTTCTAATTCCTTCACTTGATGCCCTGCATGGTTGCGAACAGGCCAGTCTCTTGGTCATCAAAACTGCATTTTCTCTTAAATAAAAATCCACAATGCTTACAAGAAGCCGAAATCATTTTTCATTGCTTTAGCTTCATTTTAAGCATCCTCAAGGACAAAGCAATAAAACGATCGTCTAAAATTGTTGTACAATCCTGCAAAACTTAAAAATGAATGCTGTCAAAACAAGTAAAAATGCCGATATGGATTTCATGAACGACCAGCAGGCAAAGCGCGAGGCAGACAGAGTGCAAGCCAACCGAGACGAATTGGTTGAGCGCATCTCACAGACGATTCGCGCTGATGGGGCGATCGAGCCGCTGAAGGGCTTGCATCTTCACCGATTCTCCTCGCCTATGGAAGCCTGTCATGCTGTCTCTGTCCCAGCCTTTTGTGTAATCGCCCAGGGCAGTAAAGAAGTGCTTTTAGGTAACGATCGCTATCAATACGACCCTGCACATTATCTGCTGGCGACGGTCGAACTGCCGATTATGAGCCAAATTCTGGAAGCATCTAAAGCGCAACCGTGCCTGAGCCTTCGCCTCGATCTCGATTCCACCCTGGTCGGTTCAGTTATGGTCGAGGCGGGCTATCCCGCATCCCAAAGTCGTGCCAATGTCAAAGCGATCGACGTGAGTCCACTAGATGCGCCGCTGCTCGATGCCGTTGTCCGGCTCGTTCGGCTGTTGGACACGCCCGCCGAAGCGCGGGTTCTGATGCCGCTGGTCGCACGGGAAATCATTTACCGACTCCTGATTGGAGAGCAAGGCGCGCGGCTTCGTCATATTGCCGTTCTAGGTGGCTACACCCACCACATCGCTCTTGCCGTCGAGCGACTTCGTAAAGACTTTAAGGAGCCGATCAAGATTGAAAGCATCGCACGAGAGCTTGGAATGAGTGTCTCAGGCTTCCACCATCACTTCAAGTCTGTCACTGCAATGAGTCCTTTGCAGTTCCAGAAGCAAGTGCGTCTCCAGGAGGCTCGCCGTCTGATGCTGGGGCAAAACCTTGACGCTACCAGTGCTGCTTACCGAGTGGGTTATGACGATGCCTCGCACTTCAACCGAGAGTACAAGCGGCTCTTTGGTGCACCACCGATGCGTGATGTAGAACGCCTGCGAGAATCTGTTAGGGAGACTGCTAGTTCAATACGATCTCCTCAAGACGCCGGGCATCTTGCCAGAAATCGTTAAAGCATTTGGTGTAGAGCACCGTATGCTGAATGTTTTTGTGTCTTAGGAGCAGGGGCACTGGCGGCGACAGCCACCCGCTACGAATGAAAAAAACACCTTCTTTCCTGTTCCCTGTTCCCTGTTCCCTGTGTTTCTTGAAAGGTTTAATTTGCTATTTTAACTTGAAGTTCGCTACGCGTTCTCGGTTTTTCATGCATACTTTAGGGGAGTGCGAGTCTAAACTCAAGCCTGACAACTGACAAAAAAACCCGGACGGGAGCCGGGTGTGGAGTAACATATTGTTATCCAGGTTTTTGGACTAGAAACATCATTTAACGCCCAAAGCCCGCCAGTCAACCAAAACATCTTGGATCGTGAAGGACTTGTTATAGAGTTGCAGAATAATCAACAGAAACACGAAAAATAGCAGAATAAAAACAGCCATCACGGGGGTAGTACCCCAACCTGGAGTCACTTTACCATACTCAGAGTTTAAAGGTTTGAGGATATCTCCTAATTGCGTCCTTTGTGCCATAGTTCACCTAAGATGAGTTGCCAAAGCATTTTTTAATCTTCTGTAATATTCTATAGGAATAGGACACATAATCGATACTTGTTATGGAACCCGCAATAGTTCTTAGTATTTCTGTCGGCGCTGTTGTGATCTTCATTACGGCGTTCTCCATCTATACCTCTTTTGGCCCTCCTGGTAAGGAATTGAGCGATCCCTTTGAAGATCACGAAGATTAAAGTTCATGGGTTTGTGATTGTGTTAAACACAATCACAAACCCCTCAGCTAACCCTAAAGCTGCTAATTTTCCAAGGTTGAATTGTAAAGATTTGTTGCCCAGATGAGAATTCGGGTGTGGGCAAAGAGTGCTCTAACAAGTCCACTGACTCTCCCAGAGTCAACCCCAAATCACTTTGTAACTGCAAATCGGCTGTTTGTCCGTGACATTCATAACATCGGATAATCCATTGTTTTGGGTTGTCTTCTGCTTGCTTAAACGCCATTAATATCAAGTTGTCAGCCGACAAATCTAATAAACGACCAACTGGCGGTAAAGATTTTTTGTTCTGGTGATGTTTGGAACTCAACATCATTACTTCCATTGGTAGATGCAATTCATAACCGTGTCTGATTGTATGGGCTGATTCCCAGCTACCAGCATGAGGATACAAAGCATAAGTAAATTCATGAAATCCTTTGTCTGCTTCCTCGTCAGGCCAATTTGGACTGCGTAACAGACTTAAGCGTAATTGATTGGATTGGCTGTCGTACCCATACTTACAATCGTTTAACAGACTAACACCGTATGTATCTTCATTGTTAACGGTGGCGGGAGTTGTCAAATCTGCCCAACGTAAAGCCGGGACTTCCCATTTTGCCTTTTCTGCTGGAGTTTCGGGTTTGGTCGGACGGCGAATCGTCCCACAAGGAATTTCATAAGTGGCAAAGTCTGCCTCTAGATTTAATGGAAAAGCAGCTTTCACCAAACAGTTACGTTCCTGCCAGTTGACAGTTGTGGCTATTTTCAGGATTGGCGATCGCCCTTGTAATATGTAATCACAGCAAAACTCTGATTCACCCAGCTGGCGCACCACACGCAGACGAGTTTGCACAGGTCCAGTTTCGGGCCACTCAATAGATTTTAGCTGCGTTGGTGGTAAAGGATGCTCAAAATAGTTCGGGTCAATATTCCAAGCATCCCAATATTGACCACTATCTTGGAAAGCTTGTAATTGATTTCCAGCGCCGCTTAGAACTTCTCTATCATTAACTTTGTCAAAAAGACTCGACAAATTACCAGTTTCTTCGTCAACAGTTACCCGCAAAAACTCATTTTCAAAAGTCAATCTTTTTCGATCAAAATATTCTTGCTTTCGCAAACTCGAATTGGTATCATCAGACTGGGTTATGTTATTGCCTTTTTTAGGCAGTTGAGGACAAAGCCAAAAAACGCGATAGCCAACAGAGGGAACATCGCTTGCTATAAACAGCAGCTTTGAGTCGTTGCTCAGTTGGGAAGGCAAAAGTTCTCCTTCGAGATTATAAACGCAAGCATCCAAGTGAGGTAATGGTAGCTCAACAGCGACAACCGAAGAGCGCTGCCAATTCAGGGAGTTAAAGACGAAAATTGGTACAGCATCGGGTTGGGGCGGCTCGCTTAAGTTTATTTGGGATGCAAGATAACTCAAAGACTCCTGCAATATGTCATTGCCAACTTTCTCCACCTCCTGCCAAGTTGGAAGCGCATCCGCATAAACTTGATTAATCGAAGAACCAGGCAGAATATCGTGAAACTGATTAAATAAGACCTTTTTCCAGGCTGCTTCTAGTTCAGCTTTCGGATATGTCACCCCAGAGCTAATTGTTGCCAAAGCCGCAAACAGTTCTGCTTGGTACAATAATCCTTCACAACGACGATTCCAACGTTTTTGGTCAGCGTGGGTGGTATAACAGCCGCGATGGAATTCTAGATAGAGTTCGTCTTCCCAAGTGGGGAATGAGGAAGGGGAAGCAGAGGAAGTAGGGGGAGTAGGGGGAGTAGGGGGAGAATTATTTTCTTGTCTATTCTTGATTTGCTGTAAGTAATTTTCGGCAGTCGTAAATTCTAGCTTCGGGAACAAAGGAGATTTTTGCCAACGCTGGGCAGTTTCCAACATATCACGAGTGGGACCGCCGCCGTGGTCACCCACGCCAGGAAGCCAAAGAGCATCACAAAGACCTGTTTGGGTTTGCCATTCACAGGCGTAGGATGCCATTTTAACTGGGTCGATACCTTCACCAACAAGCGCAGACATATAGCTAAAGACTTGACTACCGTCAGGCGATCGCCACCAAAAAGCACCATAATCAAACTTCGTCGTATCATTCCAGCGCAACTTCTGAGTCACGAAATACTCAACACCAGCACTCGCGAAAAACTGCGGCAAAGTTGCACAAAAACCGAAACTATCTGGTACCCACACCACAGGAGAAAGCTTGCCAAATTTCTCCAACACATAGCGCTGACCATACAACAACTGACGGACAATAGATTCACCTGCTATTAAATTCAACTCCGGTTCAACCCAAAAACCTCCCACAACTTCCCAACGCCCAGCTTTTACCGCTTCTTGAATCGCATCAAACAAATCCGGGCGATGTTCTTCAATCCAAGCATAAAGCACCGGCGAAGAATGACAAAAAATCAACTCCGGAAAATCTTGCTGAAGTTTAAGAACCGACTCAAAAGTACTTTGTGCAGCCTTCCAAGTTTCACTCACAGGCCAAAGCCATGCTAAATCAAGATGAGCATGACCTAATAAGTAAATCTTTGAATTAAGATTTTGAATCTTCGATTCCAGCAACCTCTGACGAACCGTAAACAAAGAATTCTCAAACTCTTTCTTATCTTCCTTGGCGTCCTTGGCGTTTTGGCGGTTCGTTTCCCAATCTATCCCCGCCACACTCTCCGCCAAATCCTCCAACCTCTGCGGCTCAAAAGTTTCCAAAAACCGCTGCGTCACAGCCAACTCATCAGCCACAAAACCGGGATCTGGGCGATTCTCATCCGTAGACTCATAAATCAGCAGCGACTTAACAAGAGCACCATCACAATGCCCCGGACTCACCAAACGCAGAGCTATGATAAATTCATCTCCTGGTGTCACCGCATCATTCAGTAGTACCCTTGGCGAACTATCAAACAAATCTCCCTCAAGTACTAACTTCCCATTAACATAAACTTGAGCAGAATCTGCCCACCAAACCAGTGATAGCCGCAAAGACAAACCTTGTAGCGGGTAACCCTGTAAATCTTGGGGAATAACTAATTTTTGCACCAACCATAGCACATTTTGCCCAAGAGCCCAAGCAATGTGTCCTTTGGCGTTTAACTTGGCAAGACTCCAAAGCGAAAAGTCGCAGGTGCTAATATCAGCCACGGGTGAGACAGCGCTGCGGGAGGGGAGCCAGTGCGTTGCGGAGCCAGTACTGCAGGAGGGTTTCCTTCCGTAGGTATCTGGCGTTGGGGTTCCCCCCGTTGTAGCACCTGGCGTTTTCTCTCCGCAGGCGACTGCGAACCCGAAGGGCAAGTCAGCTTCCAAGCATTGCCAGGATGACAAATTATTTACTCTTACATAGGAGCGCAATTTTTCAATTGCTTCCAAGATAAATTTAGTATTAGCTTGAGATACTGGAGAGGTCATAATTTCGCTAAGATGAGGAAACTCATAATCATCAATCATCGTTTCGATTTATTGTTTGGTGCGAGTCCGACAGCTAAGCAACACTCTTAACAAAAGTTCACCATTACGTCACGCATTGAACTTGTACGCAGCTAGGGACTAGACCAATTACTAGCACTGGTTGTTTTCTTAATTTTGAACTTTGAATGAGCGAATTTTGAATTGCCTATGCCTCCTGCTACCCCTGGTCGTTATCAAAGCAAACTTTTTAACTTTTTTCACCAGCAATCTCGGCGCTGGGGTGAACAGTTTGAGCGTACCGTACGGCATGTACAAGTCGCCGCTAATTGGTCATTAGAGGCTCTACTTTACCCAGTATATCTGCTGATTCGCAAAGCAACAGACTCAGCTGGTAAACAACTGCATACAAATGAGCAACAACCCAGGTTCCAGTTACAGGAAAATCAGACTAACTCCGAAACTGTTTCATCTGTAGATACTCCAATTCAGCGAGTTCTAGAAACAGCGGTGACTCTGGAAATTGCAGAAGCAGCAAAGCCGGGGAAAGCCGGGAAAAAGAACTCCTTAACTGTCTGGATACCTTACTTTTCTATATTCCCCACTGTCTCATCTCCCCTGATTGTCTCACACCCTGACTCCACGGCAGGTGCTACAAGGGGGGGAACCCTCCGCAGTCGCCACAACGGGGGGAACCCCCGCAAGGCGCAGCTCTCCGCAACGCACTGCCTCCCTACTGTCTCATCTCCCCCAATAGTGCGAGGAATTGCTTCAGATTTAGGAAGTCGTAATTTGGTACTCGTTACAATTGAAAATAAAATTCTCGATATTTTAACGCTTCAGCAGCAGGAAATATTGCAAAACCGGATTCTTCAGGAAGTTGCTAGATGGCGTTCTTGGCAGTTGACTCAAAGCAAAGACGAAACAAAAGTATTATCTGAAATTGATCGTCTGCTGAACAAATTGACGGGTAGTAATCAAAGCATACCTGCTCTACCTCAAGCAACGGAAACTGAAGATAAAATTGAGTATCAAAAATTACCTATAATGGTCCAAAAACTACCATTACTAGACGCAGCGATCGCCCAAATAGAATCTCGTGCTGTAGTCACAATATCTCGTACGACTGGACAATTGCTCCGAACTGTTCAAAATCAGCTAAATATCTTTGTCTACGGTAAAGACCAGCAACTGACCACTGAACGAAAAATATTAGATGCTGATTCACAACATCTAACGTCGAAAATCCAAGCTCTAATTTGGGGAGCAATTAATTATTTTTTTGGCGATTCCAACACTAAGAAACTAGAGCAAAAAACTCCAAAAAATAGTATTAACCAATCTTTATCAATAGGTTCAAATAAAAAATCAAAAACTGTACAATTACCACAGCGCCCTTCTTCCCCAGCTTTACCCGAAAGTCCTGATTTACCAAGTGAGAATATAGCAGACCCTTGGTTAACAATGGACGATTTGTTTGGAGATTTACATGAAGTAACAGAGGTTGTTAACGAACAACAATTTTTAGTGACATCATCTGAGTCTCCAAAATCTGCTCTGCCTGCGGGTTCTTCCGTGAAGATAAGCAGAGAATTTAATTTGAAATGGCTCAGCATTTTGAGTCAAACAAAAGAGCTCATTCAAACTTCTAAAAATACTCTACAGAGAAGCTACGCAAATAAAATTTGGAAATCTTCCTCTTCTTCCCATTCACTTATTTCTCAATCAGAAACTGAGAGCAACCTAATTAAAGATAATAAGGGAGAAATTCTTTATCAGCAGCAGCAAACGACTCAAGTTGAGGCTAAACCAGATTGGATTGAAGCACAAGCTCAAATCATGGGGTATGAAAAACATCCTTTGGAACAAGTTCTTGAATGGCTAGACCAAATTATGCTTTGGATCGAACATCTTTTTGTAAAAATTGGTCTATTTTTGCGGGGGCTGTTCCGGGGAAAATAAAATTTGAGCTATCCTACAAATGCTCTCCATTAGCTGCTGCTGTGTCAGTTCACCGTAACCAAAAATAAATTCTCCTTGAGAATGCGATCGCAGATAATGACTGGAGTTTAGACTAAAAGTTAGCGATTGCCACTCCAAAAGTACAAATATACTAATTCAATTTGAGACTAAAAGCGATACAAGGGAACGTAAGTTAACTGAAATGACAGGTCGAAAATATGAATGAGTCAGTCTCAAGCGATTCGTAACTCTGGAAAAATGTGTAGTACGCAGATGACGCAAATAGAAGAATGATAATCTTGCTAAAGGGAGGGAGAGCTACCTGATGGGTGGCTCTCCCCCCTTACAAAGGTAGGTATTTTGTATTTGGTCATTTTTTGACGATAAGAGCTGATTTAAAAATCCTGAAACGACCAACTGACGTTAAACACTTGACAATTTTCTCAACTATTTTCGACATTCCAAAAAACCTACCCTTGAAAGGGCTCTCCCCCTCCCTCTCTTTTTTAATTATCATTCTCTTATAAATTTCTTTCTACATTTGGACGTATTGACAAAATACACTTGTTTTTAACTTGTCTCCAATGCACGTCAGATAATAAAACCCGCCCCTAGAAACGGCTAGAAACGGGTTTATCTCAAAAAGTTAGCTTTGCATATCACTTGAGGCTTGGATACCTTCTCACTGCTGGAGTCACTTTTTTACGCTCCTATTGGTCTTTTAGTGGTTCCTCCTCAAAGGTGCAAGATATAAGTCCCTCCGATCCGCATAGCATTTTTTTTCGGATATCTTTATGATCTTTCCCGATTACATCAACAATGTAACGTTCTGGGGATAACACTGTCTTGATCTGTTTACTCTTCATGTATTCGTTGAGTTTATCTAGCGCCTCATGACGTTTTGCGAAATCTGGATTGAGATCTGGACTTTTGGAATCCGGAAAAGTATCTAAAAACTCTTGGAAGCCAACAAATGCCAGTCGATACATTAATGTCTGACTAAATTTCCCCTTGAAGTAGCCACCGTGTACATCCCTCCCATTGCCACAAAAAAGTTCCTTTCCAGTAGAATAAGCAAAATACGCCCAGCTTAGTTCCACATAATTCCAAAAGGTAAATGGTGGAATTAGTTTGTCTAGGATCATGACGTTGTGTTCCTCATCACCTGTTTTGGGATCATCTGTGAAGTCTTTGTACTCGGTACAATCAAAGTAGGTGAACAAGTCAGAGATGGACTGCTCGTTTTCGATAGGTGTCCCAACACTTTCCCCAACAATGTTGTTTTTATTTTGTTTGGACGCCTTTTCCTGATTAGTTGAATTTAATTCTTGGTTTAGTGTTTCACTTAACATATTAAGTTCCAAGTAATTGCTCAAGGAACTCATCTTCTTTAAGATATTAAGTTCCAAGTCATTGCTCAAGACACTCATTTTCTTTAACGGGTTGTCTAATGACTTATTCCAGTTGTCTGATAACTCTTCAAAGTTGAGAATTCCATACTTTTTCTTGGATTCTTTTTTTAGGTTTTTATCCTTACTGCTCAGTTTGTCCTTGGGACGAACATTTACATTACCCAGTCTATATCCCTCCTTTCGGCTACTTGCTGGAAAGGAAAAGTAATTAGCCGCCGTAGAAGCCAGACGGAGGGCTAAATCCCCTTCGTTACTGAATAGATAAGCCTCTTCAAATCGTCGTAACGATGAGCGTAGAAAGTTTGATCTGCCTGAAGTAATAGTTAGTAGGGGAATATCCGGAGAAACAAGAATTAAGCGCCCTAAACTAAAAACTCGCCCAATTTTAGAAGAGGGATTTTTGTTAGTTTTTTCGTTATTAGACTTTCCTATAGAATCAGTGTCAAAGATATCAGAAAGAATTCGGATTACTTGTGTAGTTACATACCCACCCATACTATGCCCAATGAAAGATAGTTTAAGACGTCTGTTCTCCCAGTCTTTAACTGCATTGATATCACACACTTCGGTATTTTCGTTACAGTTTATCAATCCTTGATCTATTTGGCGAATTAATTCAACCAGGTCATTAACTGCGTAGTGAGTTGCCCGATAGGTATCCCTAAAATATACAATTATACGCAGAATCATCAAGGTCAAAACAAGGGTAGAGAAAAATGTAGCAAGAATAATGGGAAAAATGAAGAGTGGGGAAGATAACCAAAAAAAGAACAAGAGAAAAGATATGAGTCCAACAATTAAACTTCCGTATAGCAGATTGGAGAGTAGAAAGGGTAAAGTCATTAGGGAAGTGTAAAAATTTTTATATGTCACATTTTCAGAAGGCCATCGATAACCTATAAAAACTAGGCGATCTGATTTTTTAGAAATGACATCATCCTTGTTGATATATTTATTAATTTTTTGATACGAATCCCAAACATGATCTTTGCGTAAATATTTGTCGTTTAGTTCATCGCTTAACTTAATATCAGGATTTCCTGTATTGTATCCATGAATAGCGATCACGACACCCAGATCTTTAGAATCTTTGCTTTTTTTATTGAGGAGATTGATCACAGTTTCAATAGTTGGCTTCTCCTTATCTCGATCAATCTTTAGATCATCTTCCACATTTATTCCTGCGGTGCTGCGGATAAAGTATCCTGAAATACCTTCAGGTACTGAATCGTCTTTTGGGATGAACATGTTATCTACTAAAAAATCCAAAGATTTTTTCATAATGTTTGTATCTACTTAAAAAGAGAAAATTAAGTTCCTGCTTTGTATATAGTTGTAAGCAAAATCAACTTATGCACTTCAAATCCTACATTAAGTTTTTTATACTAGTACACTAGCCAACTGGAGTTTAGACTAAATTCTATTTATTAGGCTACAATCCTTGTATAGCAAGCATTTTAGATTTTGGAATCCAAAAGCGGTTATAAATTGGGAAAAACAGTCTGGATAAGGGTTAGGCGGTTTGAAAGCCAAAATTAGTCTAGTAGGACATAATTTCTAAAAACCGTGTTTTCATCCCTCATGGAACTTGCGTTGAATAAGCGTTTTACAGAAAACAAAAACACGGGTTTTAACGATTAAGGACTACTAGTTCGCGGTGCTAAACGTAAAATAGAACAAATGCACTATCATGATCTTGACCCAGCGAAGTCCAAACTTAGCTCTTAACTTGCACATTTTAGAACCGTTATACAGTAAGGTTTTGAGAAACATTATAAAAGTGTGCTTGTTTCATATTTTGCGGGAGCGTTAATCGCGCCCGTGGGAGGCTCACATCTTGCACCTGTACAAGTAAACCCTAAACAAGCAAAACTACAACAGAAAAGTGTGACACCAAAAGAAGAAAGAACTTCCGTTATTAATTGTTTTAATATTACTAAAAGTCAAGTGATAATACATAGGATGAAGATGAAACTGAAGAAACTGTTTTTAATAATGATAATTATTACGGAAGAGGGGTAGAGACGACGAACGTCGCTCATCGTCTCTACCCCCTTAATGTGGATAAGGAATGCATCTTCCTGGTAATAAACTTCCGCCAAGAATGGCTTGACGCAGTTCTTCGTAAAGCTGTTGATGAAGTGGTGAAGGGGAATTGCATAAGAGCGTAATGGCAAAATTCATACTTGCTGAGCGTTCAAAGTGGACTTATGTAAAATCAAAAAAGTGGCTCTTGTAAAAAACCACTATGGAAAATTACCCTAACAATAGACTATCGAGCAAAACTTTTGTCTAACATACGCTTTTTCTATAATTTAGCCTCTTTTGGTATAATTCCAAATTTGAGGTGAAGTTACTTATGCGGACACAATCAACAATTCAGGTCAGAGAAGCAACTCCACAAGAAGATTCACTGGTTGCAAAGCACTCGTGTAATTTGTGGCGAGATATTGGTGTTCCTGATGACGCCATTGATCCTAACTGGCTTGAGATAACCCTCCAGTTCATGGAACAAGCGCGTCGGGATTTGTTTTACAAAGCGTTTGTTGCAGAGGTTGATGGTGTAGTTGTTGGTTCTGTTAGTTGTCAACTTTACTCTGGTTTATACCCAAATGTTCTCATGCCACATTACCGCAAATATGGATACATTTGGGGCGTTTATGTTGAGCCAGCTTATCGTAGACAAGGTATTGCTAAACAATTAACCAGCACAACAGCCAACTATTTTAAATCAATAGGTTGTACGCAAGTGGTTCTTAACGCCTCTCCCTTAGGTAAACCAGTGTATGAGCAACTTGGTTTTTTACAGAGTAACGCCATGCATCTAGATTTGTAAAAATGAAAATTACGATTACAGAAGCGACTCCACAGGAAGATTCACTCATTGCAAACCACTTTTACCATATGTGGCGAGATATTGGTGTTCCTGATGACGCCATCAACCCCAACTGGCTTGAGATAACTCTCCAGTTCATAGAACAGGCGCGTCGAGATTTGTTTTACAAAGCGTTTGTTGCAGAGGTTAATGGTTCAGTTGTTGGTTCTATTAGTTGTCAACTTTACTCTGGTTTATACCCAAATGTTCTCATGCCACATTACCGCAAATATGGATACATCTGGTGCGTTTACGTTGAGCCAGCTTATCGTAGACAAGGTATTGCTAAGCAATTAACCAGCACAACAGTTAACTATTTAAAAGCAGTAGGTTGTACGCGAGTGGTTCTTAACGCTTCTCCAGTAGGTAAACCAGTGTATGAGCAACTTGGTTTTTCACACAGTAACGCTATGCATTTAGATTTGTAAAGTTACAAAATTCAATACTTACAGCAATTTTCGCAATTGGAATACAAAACTATGAGTTCTTTAAACAATCAAATTAACCAGGAACAGTTTACTCCTACACAACGCACCTCTATTAAGCGAATCCCTCAGCGCGGTCATTACGAACATCAACTTATCTATCAAATTTTAGATGAAGGGTTGATTTGTCATGTAGGATTTGTTGTAGATAACCAGCCGTTTGTTGTTCCAACTGCTTACGGTCGTGTGGAAGACAAACTCTATATTCATGGTTCACCTGCAAGTCGAATGTTGCGTTCTTTGCTTACAGGTATCGAAGTTTGCGTGACCGTCACTTTGTTGGATGGTTTAGTACTAGCGCGGTCAGCGTTTCACCATTCCATGAATTACCGTTCTGTGGTTATATTTGGTACAGCTACCCTCGTGCAAGACGCTGAGCAAAAGCTAGAGGCACTCCGAGCTTTTACTGAGCATATTGTACCAGAACGATGGACTGAGGTTCGCCCACCTAATCGTCAAGAATTACAGGGAACTTTAGTGCTTTGCCTTCCGATTACAGAAGCATCTGCCAAAGTGCGGACAGGTCCACCATTGGATGATGAGGAAGATTATAGCTTGTCTGTGTGGGCCGGTGTTTTGCCTTTGCAAGTGGTTACTGGTGATGCGATCAGCTTCGCTGGCCCCCTGCTGGGGCATCGCTGATCCACGTTTGCATACAGAAACTGCTTTACCAAAATATATAGAAAAATATACTCGCCAAGCGCAGCCAAATAACAGCCGGGAGTGAACTTTTCAACAAGTTTGTAGATTAATAGGCGATATTTCTTCCCAAACTTCTGATTCATTTGCAGCACACCAAAGATCACATTTCTGCTGAAGATTTCACCAAGTGGTCATCCTCGTAGTTTACAATGTTTCAAAAATTCGTAACTCGTAAGTATGAAGACAGATGCAATTTTCTACGAGATATTTAAAGAATTTCCCAACATATTTTTTGAAATCATTGGCAAACCTGAGATGAACACCAATACTTATGAGTTTACCGCACCAGAAATTAAACAAAAAAGCTTCCGATTAGATGGAGTATTTTCTCCTCTTGAAGAATTCTCTAATAAACCACTGTATTTTGTCGAGATTCAGTTTTACAAAGATGAAGAATTTTATGATCGACTGTTTACAAGTATTTTCCTTTACTTCACCCAATATCAGCCACCCAATCCTGACTGGTTCGCAATAGTCATTTATGACAAACGCAGCAATGAACGTAGCTATCCTCTACGTTATCGTTCCTTATTGGAACCTCATCTACGTCGCTTTTACCTAGACGAACTTGAAGACGTACCAGATGATTCTCTGGGAGTAGGAATTGTACGCTTAGTTGTAGAGAGTGAGGACAAAGCCGGAGAATTAGCCAAAACGCTCATTAACAAAGCTAAGGAGGAATTGAGTGATACTCTCATCCAAAGAAAAGTTTTAGAATTTATAGAGACAATCGTAGTCTACAAATTTCCTAACTTAAGCCGCGAGAAAATAGAAACCATGCTGAATTTAAACTTGCTGAAAGAGACTAGAGTTTATCAAGAAGCAAAAGCAGAAGGTGAAGAAGAAGGTGAAATCAAGGCTAAATTAAAAATTTTGCCAAAGCTTGTGCAACGAGGGATAAGCATTCAAGAGATAGCAACAATTTTAGAATTAGATACTGACACTATTAGAAATGCTTTGCTTTGAAAAATCTTAAAAGCGTTGGGCGAAAGATGCACAAGTGAGGTATATTTTTGTGTTTTTCAACAAGTTTGTAGATTAATAGGCGATATTTCTTTCCAAGCTTCTGATTCATTTGCAGCACACCAAAGGTCACATTTCTGCTGAAGATTTAACCAAAGCTCAGGAGTGGTTTGAAATGCTAAGCGCTAATCGAAGCGCCATATTCGGTGTCACGCTTGCCTGTTCATTAACTATCTCAGATACCGTTTTACGAGATACATCAAGAATTTGGGCAAGTAAGCGTGATTGTCATGTTAAGAGGTTCAAGGTATTGACGCACTTATTAATCCTCCCGGATGTCTGGGTTTTCTTTTAGTAATCATGATTTTATATTCTAGTGGTAATCCTCGTAATTTACGTCGTAAGCATTCCCATCCTGAAATGTAAAGGTGACACGCCAATTTTTGGAAACAGTAACTGACCATTCTCCTTTTCTGTCTCCTTTCACGTAAATCTCATCATTTTCACTGAAGAAATCTGACAGAATCAATCACTAATCCCGCCTGACACCATTGACAACTGGCTTAACTTCAGAAGGATCAGAAAATGGATCGGTACCACCACTCCAATTGAAATCACTAATCCTGAAACTTATACCACCTAATTCTTGCACTGGATTGTAACGCAAGGTAATTCCAAAAGTGCGGCGACTATATTCTACGATGTAGTCGGTGCTGGTACGTGCCCCAGTGTCCAAGTTGATTGTTGTTTGAAAGCCAACCCGAAATGGCCCGTAAATTTGCTGTACAATTTCACCACTAAATACTCTGTTATCAACAGAACGGTCAAATTTGAAAGGCGATAAGCCACTATTTAGACCTTGGGAGTAACTAACTCTAAAGGCGGTATAATCAAATAAGGGTCGAGAGAAATGACCAAACTGCCCTTCTAGACCAACCGTACCAGTAAAGGTGTTTTGAGTATCACCACTGCTGTAATAACTCGTAGTACCAGTCAGCCCAGCAAAAGTTTGAACAAAAGGAACTACTGGGTTTGGTGTATATCGTAATCCCTCAGTGGGTGTCGGTGGTAACCCTTTTCCCCGCCAGAGTAAAAAGCCTTTATTGAGAGCTGCACTCGCTTGTAGACGACTCAGTGAAATGCGATCATTATCTCGCTTAGGTTTGAGCAAGTCTTGGCGGTCTGTTTCAGCATCAATATATTGAGCACTACCTTGATAGCTCAAAGTGACACCGGTGTTGCCTAAAGGAATCACAGGAGAAGTAAGAATACCGCCAATGCTACTCTGGACAGTTTGAAAGCCGAGGCTACCATTGTAAAAGCGATCGCGGTAACTATATTCAAATGTAGCCTTGTAGGGATTTTGATCACCTAATAACTGGCGTAGCTGCAAATTCGCCCGCAGGTTATTTTGTATATCGCCTAAGTCAAGACTCGTCAACAATGCAGAACCCGTTACATCCGTTCGTGGACCCAAAGTAGACCTCAATCTTGACTTGAAGCCAAACAGCGATACAAAATTACCAATGTTACCAGTGACTGCTTTTTGAGCGAAAAATTCCGGTGCAATGCTAAAGCTCGTCCCTTCTGTATTGATGAGTTGGAAGCTACGCTCAACAAATAAGCCCCCTCGTTGATCTCCATCAAAGCCAACAGATGCGATCGCAGGGGTAACATCTCGCTTGTTACGGTCAATCACCTGCTCATCCTTGGGAATGGGTAAAGACGTTCGTTGATCCAAAACTAAACGTTGTCCTTGTGTCTTAATCCGGTCTCGTAAAGGTGTCTCGCGCGTCAGAGTCACTTTGTCTGCCCTGATGACTAACTCTGGAGGTGAAAAAGGATCGTTGGTCAGGCGGACATCCCTCGCTTGCCAACCTCGGGGATTAAAATCAACTCGTCCAGCTTCAAAACGTACTCGTCTGACTTGACCGCCTTGTTTTGGCGCAGCTAGGTTATTCGCACCCCTTCCACCACCTACGTTAATGTTGAGTCCACCAGGACTGCTTGCTTGCAAAGGTTGATTTTCTATAATGCGATCGCTCAGAGGACGCGCTGGTGTTCCTCCCGCTGTGATGTCCGTGGGTAGGAAAGATAAATCTTGCCCTGCTGTTGGTAGGAAAATATCACCTCTGCCGTTTGTCAGTTCTCCATTATCTTGGACAAGATTATAAGTAAAGCGTTCACCGCGTAAAACTTGACCGCCCCGTGTTAAAGCAACGTTTCCTTCTCCAACTGCAATCAAATTGTTCAAACTCACTTGCAGGCGATCAGCATCTACAACTGCTCCATCAAACCGCACTACCACATTACCTTCAGCCGTGACAATCCGCCGCTGCTCGTCATACTCCTGTCTATCAGAAGTAATTTCCACAATTCTTCCTCCGGCTGTCGGCGTGCTGGATGGTGGAGTTGTGCCAGATGGTTGATTTTTTTGACTGGTTGTGCTGTTCTGTTGTCCTGTTGGTGCTGACTGAGTTGGGGAATTTGGGGTAGGAGTCGATGGCTCAGTTGTTTGGTTGCGAGTCTTGAATTCGATGTGTACTGGTTGTTCGTTTGGTGATTTTTCTGTTGAGGCGTCACCCTGAGTTGGTGTTTGGGCTGTCTTGATAACGCGTCGCGACACCTTTTGAGATAAGTTCTTCAGCTTGGTGAGTGTTTCAGCTACTGGTTCTCCAGCAAAAAATGTTTTAGTTGCTGGATTTGTACTGTCACCATTGGATGGGTAAGAGGTTTCGGGCTGCTGTAGCGGATAACCAACTGAAACCTCACTCAATGAAGCTGCACTTTTAGAAGCGGTAATGGGAGAAAATTCAGGTGGTAAACTTTCCGGCTCACTTGGTGCTGCTAAAGTTTTCCCACTATAAATTGATGGCTTTTGGGCAGCAGTTTGCAGTGGAGTCGTTTCTTGTTGTCTTAGTGATTTCTCTTTTTGTAGTGCTTTTGCGTCAGTCGTTAAGACTGAGATGGGATTTGCAGATTGTGAAGATTCAAAAATAGGAGACGGTTCGGGCGGCGGAACTGGATGAGGCATACTCTAGCACCGAATCAAGCTAACAAACAGCCAATAAGTAGCTGGAAGGACATTACAAATTGTGCCTTCCAGCTGTTGCCTTTGATCTAGATTAAGATTTTGGCAAGCCGCCCCGGAGGAGGACACGCGCTCTTTGTGTAAGCGTAAGCTCACAGGAGGTATTCCTATGCAGGCGACGGGCGAAAGGTTTCCCAATTTGAGCTAAGTGTCCTTTGGCGTATAATGTCGTCCGCCTTCCGGTAGTCGAAGAAGATTTGTCGCGTTTTTACTCAAGATCCTGACGACCAGGGTTACGAGCAGGGTCACTTGACAAAAATCCAAAGACGAACAGAGAGACAAAAAAGCCAACAACTATATAAACAATGATTTTTAAAGTCAGCATTAGAGATATCTCCTTCGGATATGAGAAGCTTTCAGTGTCTGCAACGCAGAAAAGATAGCTTCTTTATCTTACCCAAATATTGTTCTCTTTTTGGATAACACTGATAGTAGATGTCCAAACAGTTGCTTTCTACCGAGTGAGTAAAAAGTCTTTTACTTTGTTTGCAAAGAAACTTAACAAAGAATTTTACCCGGCAACTAGTGTCCTAGTTTAGGGTTACCTGAGTTTCGGTCTCCTTGATTTTAAGCGTTGAGATCGTTAATGTCTCTAGTTAGGGTTAGACGTTTACTTGAGACAGATGTTTCCTGGCAACAGACGAAATATATTCTTGATTTTTAGTGTTAGGAGTGCAAGCGCCTCCGGCGAGCGCTATGAGCGCACTTGGGGCAAGGGTTTTAACGAAAGACAGCCCTAGTACCGTGCTCGTCCCAAGGGGACACGCGCAAGGGACGCGGAATTTGCACAATGAGAAATGGACTGCGTTCCGCTGCGCTAACAAAATTCCAAATATAATAGACCTCTTGCAAAAGTCAGGGAGGTACAAAGTTAGCCATTGAGTAACAGGCTATTGCCGGAGGCGCTTGCACTCCTAACGCCAAGTTTATTAATAATCTTTTCTTATAGACTCTTGGAATGAATGCGAAGTTCATAATTATACAAACCTGCTATTCGGTTAAACCTTAAACTAAATCTTTTCTTACGGTTTCGATAACGGTCTGATAAAATTTTAAATATTTTTAATTTTCGATTTAATTAAAACCAGCAAACGGTTACAACTGTAAGGCCTAATGAATCAGATCAAATAGCACTAGAACTGATGATTAAGCACGATTACAGTCAATCTTCTCAAGCTCGCAATCGTTTTCTCAGCCACCAAACCATAAAACCAACAATGATTCCAACTATCAGACTGGCACTTAAAGGATAGTTGCAAAAGAAGTTAACTTGCTTAAACCGAAAAATATCTTTACAATCTTTTGCTGTTTCTTTTACTAGAGATACGGTTGCTATACCAGCACCTACAACAGCTACAAGCTCTTGGAAGTTACGCTCTCGTTCAGATTTTTCGAGTTCTACACGACTGCGAGTAGCGTTAATTGTATCTTCTAAAAGTTGCAAGCCAAGCTGCATATTTTCGACATCTTTATTAATTTGTGGTAAATATTTTTTGTTGGCTAGGGTGCTAAATTTTTCTAAAAAATCTAGCTGATTATTTTGACCTGCTTTTTCTTTAATCAAAGCCAAGCGAAGTTGATAATTAGATAAATTAATTTCAATAATTTTTTTTTGAAAAGAGAGGTTGAGTAAGTCGATTGTATATTGCTGGAGAATGTTATCAATATTATTTAAAATCTGGCGAGAGTTGGTAATATTCTGCTTTTCTTGCCTAGAATTACTTTTATTGGTAATTTTTCTATTTTCTTCAATCTGTTTATAATGATTGAGCAGAGAGTCTTTAACTAAACGACTTTGCCAATAAGCCCACGTAATCTTATTTCGATAACAAAATAACCCCATCCAATCTTTATAAAATTCCGCAGCTTGTTCTGCGCTCTCTCGATTAGTATAAATAGCAATAATCACATGATTTTCGTGACTATTTAGAGCATTTGTTGCTTTTTTTAGGCTATCATTTGTATTTTCTGAACGCCATATTTCAAAAACTTTTCCGTCTAAAAAAGTACCTTGTTCTGGTTGCCAATAAGTATCTTTAAATAAAGCATAGTAGCAATCTTTGGCAATATCTTCAGGATTTTGAGACGAGTTTTCAGGTAGCCAACCAGAAAGTAACCAGGTTTTTCCAATTGTTACCAGTTCTTTATTTAATTTTTGTTCGATTTCAGTTTTTAAGATTGCAAAAGACTTAGCTGGTTGAGTTTCAGTTTGATTATTAATAGAACAATCAAGCTGTAAGCCATAAGTGTCATTTAATCTAACAGCATAATAGTATCCTTCTAAAGTTTTATTCTGAGAAATAAAGTTAATTTGAGTAGGATGGGTAATCTCTAAATACTCAGTTTCAATGTCATGATCGTGGAATTGAGTGTCAGAGGGTAATTGAGCTAAAAAAGCTGCTTGGTTTTTTTGTGTTTCTGCATCAGTTGTGTTTAAAGAACTTTTTAAACCATATAAAAACAAATCGAGTGTAGGATAGATTAAATCGCTCATTATAATGGAAAAACTAATTTGATGGATTGGATTGAGATAAAAGTTGCTTCCATTTTTCTAAAAATGTGGCTTGTTTAACTGTTTCTTCTGGTTTTTCAGAATTACCAACAATGATTACAACATTATTTAGTTGGCTTTCGTAGCCTGTAGCTTCAGATTTTGGTTTAAAGCCTTTAGCTATTGGAGCCTTGTCATGAGAAATGAGTTTACTAATTTCAGCTTCAGTAGGAAGTAAATCATCAGGAATTTCTTCTACATTATCTAAATGAGATTTATAAAATTGATAAGACTGATTTAAGTCAGGATTAGAACTTATTATTTCTAATAAACGTCCTTTAGTATAGTTTTCCCAAGCTTTGGGCTGGGTTTCTAATTGCTTTGCAACTTCCTTGAAATTTTGTTTTTCTTGTTCTCTAAGGGCAGTTTTTAAATCTTGAAATGCCAAAAGAAAAGCGATGACAGTATTGTCAGCTTTGATATTCATAGATTTTTATACTAAACTCACTACTAATATTATAAACATAAGTTAAGTGAGATGATTACAGTAGATATTTGATATTCAGTTTTAATTTTTTTAATTAAATGTGTTTTTTTATACTTTCCCCAGCGTAAATTAATATAGTCGGACTTACGCACTGTACAAAAAGACTGGATTATGCGTAACGTGCGCGAGCGCGTGAAAACATTGTCTGTATTTGCGGATCAATTCTACTGCAGCGGCAAAATGCTTGATTCTATCTACAATGCACGTTCATTTTCCGCAGTGTGCATAAGTTGATTTTACTTACACCTAAATAAGAAGTAAAAGAAAGGCTTATGTCCTCGCTAGTTCAAAACCCCGACTTTATCGAGGTGATTTATGTCTACTATGGTGATATTTACACAATAAAATTTTTGTAAATGTAGAAAATATATATAATTTATTGCACTAATGTCTAGTAATTTTTCGTAAGAACTAAATAATGCTGTGAATTAGGTATTAAAGCTGTGGGCTGATTTTGCCTACAGTTCAACGAAAAGTTTTAATTATTAGTCAGGTAATAAAAATGGCATCAGAATGGGCTGCTCAAATTATTGGAATTAATTATTACCCAGAGTACACTACTTTAAAGCCGCTAACAGCAGCGGCAGAGGATGCTGAGAAAATTGCCGAACAATTAGAACAATACGGTTATAGACCTTTTCGCACTCAGTGTTTACCTAGAACTTTAAACCCCAAGGGAGAAAGTAAAATTGATCGCCAAGGCGCAGTAAAAGTGCAAGAATTACAAGAAGCGATCGCTAATCTTTTCAATCCTCCTCCTCCTAACCCCATCCCAGAAACAGCGTTATTCTTCTTTTCAGGACATGGCTGGTACAACACTGTGGCGGGTAAGAAAGAAGTATTTTTAGCTACCAGTGATGTCCTACCTGATGCAGAATATGGTATATCCTTAAGTTGGTTGGGAGAGCAGTTGCAAATAAGTCTGGCTAAACGAGTCGTTGTTTGGCTAGATTGCTGCTATAGCGGTGAGTTGCTGAAATATAAACCCACAGATAAAGACTACTGTTTCATTACTGCAACCCGTTCCTACGAAACTGGAGTCGAAATTCCCCATACGCAGGGGTTGTTGACGGAAACGTTACTTGCAGGATTGAATCCCGAAAATGACGCAGATGGGATCATCAATAGCCACAAATTGGCAGATTTGATTATCAGCCGAATGTCGAATACAGTCCAGTGTCCGTTAATTGCCAATTCCCCACGAGCAATTCTGCTGACAACTAAGTTTTCTCAAAAAAGCTTTCAGGATAAGTGTCCCTATCGTTCCCTGTCATATTTTACCGAAACAAAGGAAGATGCTGAGGTTTTTTATGGGCGGAGTGCGCTAACTCAGGAGTTGATTCAACAGGTAACAGAGAAGCATCGCCTAATTGCCGTATTAGGAGCTTCCGGTAGTGGAAAATCATCTATGTTACGGGCTGGGTTACTCTACCAGCTGAAGCTAGGACAAGAGATTCCAGGGAGCGATCGCTGGACTTATATTACTCCGTTTACGCCTAAAGAATCTCCTGTTAACAGTTTACAGGAGGCTTTTGCACTCTCCTTGCCTAATCTTTCTCATCCAGGGACAACAGCAACCCCACCCCCAACCCCTCCCCGTTCACGGGGAGGGGAGCGTTTGCCTCAGCAAATGCGGGGTGGGGTTGGGACTGTATTGCAACGAAGTGAAAACCGCTCTATTGCCCATGTCATCGGCAAGGAGTTAAAAGCATTAAACACACCAGTTATCTTGATTATCGACCAGTTTGAAGAATGCTTTACCATGTGCGATGACAGCCAGCGCCAAGAATTCTTTGACTGTTTGCGGGAATTAATTGACTGTACAGATAACCTCTATATTTTCATTGGGATGCGATCAGATTTTCGGGCGAGATGGCGAGAATATCCCGAATATGCCAGCAAAATCCATAAACCTTACATCAACGTCGAACACTTAACCCGTGAGGAAATTGAAGAAGCGATTACTAAACCGGCTGATTGGGTAGGATTAGGCATAGAAGGAAGGTTAAAACAGCAACTAATTAATGATGTTGAGGATTACCCCGGAAGTTTGCCCTTGCTGCAATATACGTTGACAGAATTGTGGCGTGAATCGATAAATCAAAGCGATGAACTTCTCAGCCTCAAAACTTATCAGGATTTAGGCGGGGTTGAAGGAACGCTACAAAAACGCGCCGATGCAGTTTACGACAGTCTTTTACCAACAGAAAAAACTGTGGCGCGGCGGATTTTTCTAGAATTGACGCAAATGGGAGAAACTACAGATGTCAGGCGGCGCGAGCGTTTGGGCGAGTTGGTTAATTCCCATCATTCCTTGGAACTTTTGCAACAAGTGAGTGAGAAGTTAGCGGATAAAGATGCACGATTAATTACAAAGACGGATGAGCCGGATTCCCAGGATGTAATTTTAGATGTTGTCCACGAAGCCTTAATTCGCCACTGGCAAAAGTTGCGGGATTGGAAAGAAGAATATAAGTTGGGAATAGGCATTGAGCGTCAGATTGAAGCGGAAGCCCAAGAATGGAAGAAAAATGATAAAAAGCCAGGATTCCTTAGAAAAGATGACAGATTAGCAGTAGCAGAGGGATATTTAGCTAGATTTGGTGATTGGCAAATGCTGAATGGGGTAGCCGAGGAGTATATTCAGGAGAGTCAAGAACTGCGAAATCGCCTGGTTCAAGAAGAGAAAGAACGCCAACAACAAAAGTTGGCAGCAGCACGGCGGCAAAATCGAGTTGTTACATTGTTTAGTATTGGGTTAGCTGGAGTAGCTATCTTTGCAGGTTATCAATGGTATGATGCGCACAACAAAGCCAAGGAAGCAATACAACAAAGTGCGATCGCTCTGGCGCAACGAAGTTCTGAATCTTCGCTAGTATCTAACAGGCAAATTGAGGCTTTAATTGCAGCTACACAGTCAAACAGACAACTTTCAAGTAGAACACTTAGGAAAGATGTCAATTTAGAACAAACGGCTAACCAGCAAGCTGTAGTCGCACTAAGGCAAGCAATCTACAATATGCAAGAGCAAAATCGCTTGGAAGGGCATAGCAATTGGGTCTATAGCGTCGCATTCAGCCCCGATGGCAAGACCATCGCTTCTGCTAGTGCTGACAGTACCATCAAACTCTGGAATGCGGCTACAGCCAAGGAAATTATTACCCTCAAAGGCCATAGCAGGTATGTCAGTAGCGTCGCATTCAGCCCCGATGGCAAGACCATCGCTTCTGCTAGTGCTGACAAAACCGTCAAACTCTGGTATGCGGCTACAGGCAAGGAAATTACTACCCTCAAGGGGCATAGTAATTCGGTCTATAGCGTCGCATTCAGCCCCGATGGCAAGACCATCGCTTCTGCTAGTACTGACAATACCGTCAAACTCTGGAATGCGGCTACAGAGAAGGAAATTACTACCCTCAAGGGGCATAGTAATTCGGTCTATAGCGTCGCATTCAGCCCCGATGGCAAGACCATCGCTTCTGCTAGTGCTGACAAAACCGTCAAACTCTGGTATGCGGCTACAGGCAAAGAAATCACCACCCTCAAGGGGCATAGCTATGATGTTTGGGGCGTAGCATTCAGCCCCGATGGCAAAACCATCGCTTCTGCTAGTGCTGACAAAACCGTCAAACTCTGGTATGCGGCTACAGGCAAAGAAATCACCACCCTCAAGGGGCATGGCAATTGGGTCCGTAGCGTAGCATTCAGCCCGGATGGTAAGACCATCGCTTCTGCTAGTGCTGACAAAAATGTCAAACTTTGGAATGCGGCTACAGGTAAAGAAATCATTACCTTCAACGGGCATAGCAATTATGTCTATAGCGTAGCATTTAGCCCCGATGGTAAGACCATCGCTTCTGCTAGTGCTGACAATACCGTCAAACTCTGGAATGCAGCTACAGAGAAGGAAATTACTACCCTCGACCGGTATACCTATTATGTCTGGGGCGTAGCATTCAGCCCGGATGGTAAGACCATCGCTTCTGCTAGTGCTGACAATACCGTCAAACTCTGGAATGCGGCTACAGAGAAGGAAATTACTACCCTCAAGGGGCATAGCGATTTGGTCTATAGCGTCGCATTCAGCCCCGATGGCAAGACCATCGCTTCTGCTAGTGCTGACAATACCGTCAAACTCTGGAATGCGGCTACAGGCAAGGAAATTATTACCCTCAAAGGGCATAGAAATTATGTCCGTAGCGTCGCATTCAGCCCCGATGGCAAGACCATCGCTTCTGCTAGTGCTGACAATACCGTCAAACTCTGGAATGCGGCTACAGGCAAGGAAATTACTACCCTCAATCGGCATAGCAATTCGGTCTATAGCGTCGCATTCAGCCCCGATGGCAAGACCATCGCTTCTGCTAGTACTGACAATACCGTCAAACTCTGGAATGCGTCTACAGGTAAAGAAATCATCACCTTCAACGGGCATAGCGATGCGGTTCGTAGCGTAGCATTCAGCCCGGATGGCAAGACCATCGCTTCTGCTAGTGCCGACAATACCGTCAAACTCTGGAATGCGGCTACAGGTAAAGAAATCATCACCCTCAACGGGCATAGTAATGAGGTCACTAGTGTAGCATTCAGCCCCAATGGCAAGACCATCGCTTCTGCTAGTGCTGACAAAACCGTCAAACTCTGGGATGCGGCTACAGGTAAAGAAATCATTACCCTCAACGGGCATAGTAATGAGGTCACTAGTGTAGCATTCAGCCCCGATGGCAAGACCATCGCTTCTGCTAGTGCTGACAATACCGTCAAACTCTGGAATATGTACCCAAATCACCTTAAAAATTTAATAATTTCTGGTAGTCTCAACGATCTGATGAGCTACAGTTGCAATAGGCTACGTGGTTATTTACAATCAAATCCCAATGTGAGCGATCGCACTCTCTGCGATGGCATTCCTACCAAAAGCAATTAGCTTTGCAGCCAGAAATCAATTACTGCTACTGCGATCGCACTTTCGGGAAACTTTGGGGCGAGTGCTTACAAAAATCAAACAATGCACTTCTTAAACCTACATAATGAATGCGCGTTTCTTTTGCCTTACCTATTTACCTCCACAAAAAATTAGGGTGTACTTGCCCACTTTCTGGATAATTCCTAAGCAATGTACACCCTACATTAGATTTGCCAACAGTTTAGCCGACAGCAGAAAGTTCTCGCTTGAAGAAAGCTTGTAAAACTGTTTGGGCTATTTGAGGACTCGTCAAACTGATTTCTGCTTTAGATTGATTTGGTTCAGCATGTTCCACTAAAGCATCTGGCACACCAATGCGTTTAACAGGAACAACGATGTCCGCATCTAACAGCGCTTCTGCAATTGCTGAACCGAAGCCACCCATAACACAACCTTCTTCCAAGGTGACTACGCGACCAATTTTCTGGGCTAATGGCAAAATTAATTCGGTATCTAGAGGCTTAGCAAAACGGGCATTAATCACAGTGGCTTCGATGCCATGTTCTGAAAGAATTTCCGCCGCTTGCAGTGCCGTATTCACCATTGTGCCGTAACCTAGGATCAACACATCATCACCGTTACGGAGAATTTCTGCTTTGCCGATTTCTAAAGCTTCCCAACCTTCTTCCATCAGGGGAACGCCGTAACCATTACCGCGAGGGAAGCGCATGGCAATTGGTCCTGTGGTATGCTCAACACCAGTGACTATCATTCGTTGCAGTTCTGCCTCATCTTTGGGTGCCATCAGTACCATGTTAGGAATGCAACGTAGATAGGCAATGTCGTACATTCCTTGGTGAGTCGGACCATCAGCACCAACGATTCCCGCCCTGTCCAGACAGAAGAATACTGGCAAGTTTTGGATACAGACGTCGTGAACGATTTGGTCGTAGGCGCGTTGCAAGAAAGTGGAATAAATAGCAACAACAGGACGTATTCCGTCAGTTGCTAGTCCCGCAGCAAGGGTGACAGCGTGTTGTTCGGCAATACCAACGTCGATATATTGATCAGGTAGTTTGGCTTGCAGTTTATCTAACCCTGTCCCTGTTGCCATTGCAGCAGTAATACCAATGATTTTGGGGTTTTGTTCAGCGAGTTTAACTAGGGTATGGGCAAAGACTTTGGAGTAAGCAGGGGGTTTGGGTTTACTGGAAGGGACGGCTTTTCCAGTGGAGATATTGAAGGGGTTTTGGGCGTGGTAGCCAACTTTATCTAGTTCGGCAATTTCATAGCCCTTACCCTTCACTGTTGCGACGTGTACCAAAACTGGTCCTGGGATTTGATGTGCTTGTTGGAAAGTCGCAATCAATTCTTCTAAATTATGCCCGTCCACAGGTCCCATGTAGGTAAAGCCCAGTTCTTCAAACACTGCGCCGACTTTGGGAACAGCCAAGCGCTTCATCCCTTCTTTGATGCGTCCCAGTTCCGGAGAAAGAGATTCACCCACGAAAGGAATTTGCTTAAACTGTTCCTCAAGGTTGTCTTTGAGAAACTGCATCGGCGGACTGAGGCGCATTTTGTTTAGGTAGCGGGGTATTGCACCGACGTTGGGAGATATAGACATATCGTTGTCGTTCAGGACAACCAGCAGATTGGTTTTGGGCATATGTCCAGCATGGTTGATGGCTTCTAATGCCATACCCCCAGTCAGTGCACCATCACCGATCACTGCAGCAACTTTAAATTTTTCGCCATTCATATCCCGCGCTAAAGCCATACCCAAAGCTGCAGATATACTGGTAGAAGCATGCCCTGCGCCAAAGTGGTCAAACTTACTTTCACCGCGCTTAAGGTAACCAGCGATTCCATCTTTTTGCCGTAAAGTATCGAAGCGATCGTAGCGCCCTGTAATCAGTTTGTGAGGATATGCTTGGTGTCCTACATCCCAAATGACTTTATCACGATCTAAGTCCAGCGTTTGGTAAAGCCCCAACGTCAACTCTACAACACCCAATCCCGGTCCTAGGTGTCCGCCAGTGGCTGCTACAGTTTGAAGATGTTTGTCTCGAATCTGACGAGCAATCTGTTGCAGTTGTCTTATTGATAAACCATGCAACTGGTTAGGATGGGTAATCTCACTCAAGTGCATATTGTAGTGTTTTCCTCTCTACTTTTTCGTATTTTTGATTTTCCCACGCTCAGGTAAAGCAGTACCTCATACAGTCTGCCATTTATTTACCAATACTGGAGTTGAGGTACAGCAATAGTTTGAACGGAAATCAACACCTTTGCATTTACAAAGTTTTACGCAAATGCTGAGAGTTCTTAAAACAATGTATATGTTTGCTTCAAGGAGAAGATTCTGGACTATTATTACCACCTGGAACTGCTGGCGTTTCGGCTTGTGGCTGTTGTCTTTGCAAATATTTACTTAATACATCAGCCATATCCCCACGCATCATCGGTTGTGAGGGTGAAAGATTACCTTTTGTATCTGTATTGAGAAATCCCTCACTTGCTACTGTGGCGATCGCCTTTTTTGCCCAAGCAGGAATAGAACCGGCGTCTGGATATTGGGAAAGAATCTTACTTTACGCTTTCATCTGGAAATTGAAAAACTCCATATGCCTGGGCAAATATAGCCAAAGCTTCAGCCCTAGTTATTCTTTGATTTGGAAAAAAAAGATTGCCGCGATAGCCTTTCATAATATCGGTTTTTAAGACTATCTGAATGTCATTAAATGCTGGATTGGAAGAAGCGACATCTGTCACTTTTACATTCTCTTTGGTAACAGCTTGTCGTTTCTCCAGATGAAAAGCTTTCACCATAATAGAGGCTAATTCTGCCCGACTTAACAAACGTTCTGGATAGAACTGTCCATCCGGGTAGTTCGTCATCACTTTGGCAGCAACTACCTGTGCAATTGGGTTGGATGTTTTTTCAGTACTAAATTTTTCTTGGGCAAAAGCTATGTTAGGAACTAATTGCAGTAGTCCGACCAATGAAAGAGTACTTAGAAGCTGACGCATTATAACAATTTAAAATTCAAAATTCAAAATTCGCTCGTTCAAAAAGAAATATATTTTCAGTTGGTGATTTCTACCCCTAATTTACGATAACAACTGCTTTGGATTGCAACTGTGAATGCAAGAATTGCCAACTTTGGTTTGCCTGTTTGCACCCCAAACAGCACATTCATTGACGAATTTATGTTTAGTAATGTTGCGTACAACTGGGAGAAATTTCCTAAAATCAAAACAGCCACAACCAAATTGGCAGAGTCAGTAGCAACATCATAGAACCCATAGCTAATGCAGTCACAGCAAGGTCGCGGTCGAGATCAAAAGTTTCGGCAATCACCAGCGTAGCAAAAGCTGGGGGCATAGCCATTTGCAGAACAATCGCCCGTGCTATTGTCCCAGTTAAACCGATAAATGGTAAAATACTACCTAAAATCAGGGGGACGAGTAGCATTTTGATTGCGATGCTGATGCTTGCCCTTGGTAAACTGTGCCACGAAGTCAGTTTGCTTAATCGCATCCCAATAAGTACCAGAGATAGAGCAACACAACTCCAAGCAACTAACTCTAACCAAAATTCAACTGGTGCAGGGATTTTGACTTCCCGAAACAGCAAGCCAAACCCAAAACTCCATAGAGCGGGATTGATAGCAATTGCCTTCAAAACCTGCAAATGACTATGAATACCACCACCAAAACGAGCTGCCAAGGCAACACCGAGTCCATAAGCTCCTAATGTTGTCCCCAGCAAATCATAAAACAACGCCCAAGCAAAGTATTGTGTGCCAACTAATGACAGGGTAACGGGATAGCCAATATATCCTGTGTTACCAACCATTGCCGCTAAGATAAAACTCCCTTGAGTCGATTTTTGGGGAGCGGTATTTGTCAGATAAGCCTGTCCTTTAATTGCTGCAAGAGCGAAAAGTGCTCCTAGGAAAATGGCTGAGTAGGCGATCGCTGGTGCAATCCAAATTTGTCCTGATAAGTCAGCTTTGCGTAGAAAAACGATAATACCTATCGGCACTCCTATCCAAAAAAGGAACTGTGCCAAACGCTTTGGAACTGTCGTAGACACCCTACGTCCTAAAATGTATCCTACTAGGACTAGGAACACTAATTTGAGATAGAGTTCTAGGAGGTTTGTCAAAATTAAACCTATAGATGTAGATGCAACATTTTACCTATTGCGTTCCCTATTCTCCAGTTTACAATTTGTTATGATATTGAGCAAACGCAGGAGTTGAGCTTTGGATAATGCTGGGTTTTCCGAGAAACCGCAAAACAAACCATCTAGTTCCGGCCCAGATATTCCGGAAGCTTTGCGTGATACTCCTGATACACCACCCAAGAAGGTCAACATTCGCCCGTTGTATTTGATCATTGGTGGAGTGGTAGGAGTTCTCTTGATAGCCGTTGCGAGCGGTTTTTTATTTTTCGTTGTCACGCCAAAAAAGACGAAAAATTCTCAACCTTCCCCTGCGAATTCAACTCCCGCAACTGCGTCAAAATCGGGTAATTCCGCCACATCAAAAGATAATACAGTTTTAGGTCATTTTCCTTACTCAGAAGCGCCTGAGTCTGAACTACAACCGATCTCTAGTGATAGACGTCTGAGAATGCGAAAAGCAGCCGCGCAAAAGTTTATAGAAATGGCAGCAGCCGCACGGAATGCAGGTGTGGTAATAGTACCTGTTTCTGCTTTTCGCTCTATAAAAGAGCAAGAACAGTTGTTTTTTACCGTTGGTGCCCAGCGGAATCAGACGCCAGCGCAACGGGCTGCTGTCAGCGCCCCCCCCGGTCACAGCGAACATCACACAGGTTATGCTCTAGATGTTGGGGATGGCGCAGCACCAGCAACAAATCTCACTACCAACTTTGAAAAAACTAAGGCTTATCAATGGCTACAAGCTAATGCAGCACGTTTCAGCTTTGAGATGTCCTTTCCTAAAAACAATGCTCAAGGTGTGAGTTATGAACCTTGGCACTGGCGTTTTGTGGGCGATCGCGATAGCTTGGAAACTTTCTACAAAGCCAGAAATTTGAAACCTGCTCAAATCTCGCAACAGGAAGAGTCGGGGAATGGGGGGAAATGAGGGAGTCAAGCGCGTTTGCGCAGCGCCCCCTCCGGGGCGCTTCGTGCCGTAGGCTGGGAGTGTTAGCGCAGCGAGCCGTAGGCTGGGAGAATTTCCTAGCTTCTGTCCTCATCTTCCCCATCCTCTTGATTAATTTCGCCGCCTTATCCTTGAACTATAAGTTCTTGGCTTTGAAGCTTCAGTGTCAGCTTTTTGATACTCATTCGGAGACTTCTTGTGAAAATATTCTTGCATCACCTGTAACACCATTGGCGCAGCAACACTACCGCCACCACCACCAGAGTGTTCAGCAAATGCCAACACGACAATCTCTGGCTTATCGCTAGGAGCATATGCTCCAAACCATGCATGGTTTGCTTTCATATGATTGTTCCATGCTTCAGCCGTACCGCTTTTACCGGATGTTGGAGGAATTGTTGACACATTAAGAGCCTTACCTGTACCTTCGGCTATCACCTTCCGTAGTCCTTCACGCAGAGTTGCGACGGTGCTTGGCTTCATATTCAGAGATTCTCGCCAGTTTTTTGCTTGTTCATGGTCTTTGAGCAAGTGTGGTTTGACCTTATAACCGCCATTTGCTGGGACACAAAACATCACAGCAACTTGTAGAGGTGTACTTTGCAAAGCTCCTTGACCTATGGACATATTAATGCTGTCCCCTACAGTCCAAGGAATTTTCCACGTTCTCTGCTTCCACGCTTCATCTGGAACATGACCTTTCGTTTCTTCGGTCGTGAACTCAATGCCAGTTCTTTGACCAAATCCGTATTTGCGAGTCCATTCAATTAAGGTTGGACCGCCTACTCCTCTACCGATTTGGTAAAAGAAAGTATCGCTACTCATTGCTAAGGCTCTTGTAAATCCCAATGGACCAAATCCAGCGTGGTTCCACTCCGCAAACGTAACTCTGCCAACAGTCAGAGAACCGTATGTTTGCAGCACTGTATCGGGAGAAAATTTGCCGGATTCTAGCCCTGCTGTCGCAGTGACTATTTTGAAAGTACTGGCGGGTGGAAAGGCGCTACTAACAGCACGATTCAACAAGGGATGGTTTTCACCTTGTATGCTTTGCCAATCTTTTTTAGAAAGTCTTCGCTTGGAGAAGAGATTCGGGTCGAAGGTGGGATGAGACACCATTGCTAAAACAGCACCGTTATTGGGGTCTAGTGCAACAATAACGCCATTACGTCCAGTTAAAGCTTTTTCGGCTGCTTTTTGCAAATTCAAATCTATAGTCAGGTGAATATCACTACCTGCTTTTGCCTGTTTCTCTCCTAGCACTCGAATCGGGCGACCTTTACCATCCACTTCTACTTGCTGACCACCTCTTTCACCCCGCAACAATTTTTCATACGCCTTTTCTACCCCCATTTGACCAATCATATCTCCTGGGCGATAACCTTCTTGTTTCTTTCGTTTCAACTGTTCGGGTGTCAGTTCTCTAGTATAACCCAGGACATGAGCTAAGCTGTCACCCTGCGGGTAGTAGCGTACAGCTTCTGTATGAACTTCTACGTCTTTGAGTTCATTGGCGTACTCCTTCAATACCGTAATTTCCGCTTCGTTCAAGTCACGAGCGATCCGCACCAAAGAAGAGTTAAAACCAGACTCGTCTAATTTCTTTTCCATCTCTTCTACAGGAATGTTGAGAATTTTCGACAGGCGCGGACCAACGACTGACCAGGAAGGCTTAGTATGTGCCATTTGCCATAAGTACACAGAACGCGGATGGCGAGTTGTTGCTAGTAGTTTGCCATTACGGTCAAAAATATTACCCCGTTCCGGTTGTTTGGGAATCATCCGAATCCGGTTTGCTTCAGCTCGCTTGCGATAATTTGCACCTTCCGCAATTTGCAAATATACTAGACGAGCACCAATACCAGCTGTCATCAATAAGGTAAATATGATGAAGAACAACGGCTGGAAACCCTGTCCTACAGTACGTGTCTCTTTTTTGCTCGCTAATTGAGGTTGTTGCAGTAGCCTCATGTCACAAATAGCGATTCTCTGAATCGCATGAACTGTATACGATCGCGCCAAGTCTCTACCTGGGATTGCAAGAAAAACAACCCTAGTAGTGCAGCATTTGTTATTTGGTTTTTGTTATATAGAATAAACCAAATTGTTGTCAGTATTTTGCATGAGGAAATACATCAATTAGCGCTATTCAGAAAAAATATGAGAATGTACTGAGAATTTAGCAGAAAAGGTAACCTGATTTTACAACGCTTTTGTTGAAGAGAAACTACAAACGACATGGTGGCAACAATCACATTATGATCGCTGCCACCATCTCCGAATGAACAGTTATACAAAACGAAGAACCTATTATTGATGGGGTTCCCCTACACCCTTATAACGCGCTTGTGCCACGCTACGCGCTTCATTACTGGCTCACGCCACATGCCTCAACGCGCTTAACCCGCGCACGGTGAGACAGCGCTGCAGGAGGGTCTCCCTCCGTAGGCGACTGCGAACCCGAAGGGCAGTGGCTCCCTTACACCCCTAATTGATGACTGTGTTCTGTGTTCTTTGTTGTTAATCTCCAGATCTACCTCTTGAGTTTTTAGTTTTCAGTTTTGACTCTTCAGACTCAGATTTTTGATACTTACCTGGATGCTTCTTGTGAAAATACTCTTGCAAGACTTGTAAGACAACTGGTCCGCAGTCGGTACCACCATGCCCACCAGAGTTTTCACCAAACGCTACAACGACTATCTCTGGCTTATCAGCAGGAGCATATGCTCCAAACCAAGCATGATTTGGGCGATTAATACCAGCTTCAGCAGTACCACTCTTACCTGCTGCAGGGGCAATTGATGGTACATTCAACAGTGTCCCTGTACCACCTGTGATCACTTGGCGCAATCCTTCGCGAAGTACTTTGATCGTACTTGGCTTCATATTCAGAGATTCCCGCCAGTTCTTTGCTTCTTCATGGTCTTTGAGCAAGTGTGGTTTTACTCTATAGCCACCGTTAGCAGGGACAGAAAACATAATTGCAGATTGTAGTGGAGTGACTTGCAAAGCACCTTGACCAATGGACATATTGATAGTGTCGCCCACAGTCCAAGGCATTTTCCACAGTTTTCGCTTCCAAGCGTCATCTGGAACATTACCTTTTGATTCTTCATCTGAAAACTCAAAACCGGTTCTTTTTCCAAATCCATACTTGCGAGTCCATTCAATCAAGGTTGGACCACCGACTCTGCGACCAACTTGATAGAAAAATGTATCGCTACTCATGGCGATCGCACGCTGAAATCCCAGTGCACCAAATCCAGCATGGTTCCACTCACCGAAGGTAACTCCCCCAACAGTCAGAGAACCGTAAGTTTGCAGCACTGTGCTAGGAGAAAATTTACCCGATTCCAACCCCGCAGTTGTGGTAATGATTTTGAAAGTACTCGCAGGTGGAAAAGCACTCAAGGCGCGATTGACTAGGGGATGTTCACTACCTTGTAGAGTTTGCCAGTCTTTCTGAGAAAGTTTTTGCTTGGAGAAGATATTCGGGTCAAATGTTGGATGAGACACCATTGCTAAAACAGCTCCAGTATTGGGATCTAGTGCGACAACTGCACCCCTACGAAGTGTCAAAGCTTTTTCCGCTGCCTTTTGTACATCTAAATCTATAGTTAGGTGAATATCATTACCTGCTTTTGCCTGTTTTTCTCCTAAAACTCGAATTGGGCGACCTTTACTATCCACTTCTACTTGCTGACCACCCCATTCACCCCGCAACACTTGTTCATATGCTTTTTCTACTCCCATCTGACCAATTACATCTTGCAAGCGGTAGCCTTCTGATTTCTTTTTTTTCAACTGTTCGGGTGTCAGCTCCCTAGTATAACCGAGTATATGAGCTAACTCCTTGCCATGCGGGTAGTAGCGTACGGCTTCTGTATTGATTTCGACACCTGGCAGTTCGTTTTCATACTCCTTCAATGCCGTGATTTCTGCTTCGGTTAGGTCGCGAGCAATCCGTACTAGATTAGTGGCGCTAGCACCTGCCTCGTCTAATTTTTTTTCTATCTCCTCTTGGGGCATATTAAGAATTTTCTCAAGACGCGGACCGACGACTGACCAGGATGGCCTAGTGTGTGCCATTGGCCACAAGTATACAGAACGCGGATAGCGAGTTGTTGCTAGTAGTTTGCCATTGCGGTCAAAAATATTACCTCGTTCTGGTTGTTTGGAAATTGTCCGAACCCGGTTTGCTTGTGCTCGTTCCTTGAATTTATGTCCTTCAAGAATTTGCAAATATCCTAAACGAACATTGATACCAGTGATCATCAACAAGGTAAATACGATAAAAAATATAGGCTGCAAACCTAGTCCAACTGTACGTATTTCTTTCTTTTTGCTGGTTGGAGGTGACTTTACTGTAGACATAGAAAAATATCCAATTCCAAAATAATTTTTTTTGGTATAAAATTAGGTGAAATTCTTTTCTGTATTCCACGTTAAGATAACCAAAACAGTATATTTTTTTGTAAATTCTTCTTGGGGAGTCGAATCAACCAAAGTGTAACTTGTGGTTTGCCGAATCGACTATATTAATCAACAAAAAAATTGAAAATAAGAGGATCTAACTGGTGGATTATGGCTCAACATTTGACGCAGAATCGGGCTGAGAGGACGACTTTTGAGTCGTTGGATGTTGAACTGCATAACGTTTTCAAGTTTTTTAACCAAGATCCAGCAGTACACGGGGTAGATTTAGGCGTCATACACGGAGAATTCTTCAGTATTTTAGGTCCCTCTGGATGTGGCAAGACAACTACGCTGCGCTTAATTGCAGGGTTTGAAAGAGCCGATGCTGGTAAGGTGTTGATTCAAGGTCACTCCATGACAAGCGTTCCCCCTTATCGCCGACCTGTCAACACAGTCTTTCAAAGCTATGCTTTGTTTAATCACTTAAATGTTTGGGAAAATGTCGCGTTTGGACTAAAGTTAAAAAATATACATAGGACAGAAGTTCAAAGCAGAGTTAAAGAAGCTTTGGAACTGGTGAAAATGGAAGGGTTGCGATCGCGCTTTCCCAGTCAACTGTCTGGTGGTCAACAGCAAAGAGTAGCATTAGCACGGGCGCTTGTGAATCGACCCGCTGTTTTGCTACTAGATGAACCTCTTGGGGCGCTAGACTTAAAACTGCGTAAGGAAATGCAGGTTGAACTTTCAAATTTACATCAAGAACTAGGGCTGACCTTTATTATGGTGACTCACGACCAGGAAGAAGCATTGTCCTTGTCAGATCGCATTGCAGTGATGAATCAAGGCAAAATTGAACAAATAGGCACTCCTAATGATATCTACGAACAACCACGTACAGCTTTTGTAGCTGATTTTATTGGCGATACCAATTTATTTGAAGGTGAAATAGCAGGTGTAGATGCTTATAGTGTCATAATTTTTACAAACACAGGATTCTCAATCGTAGTTGCTCGCCAGCAGGACACACCAACTGAAATATCGCAAGCGGTCGTCGTCAGCGTACGTCCAGAAAAAATTCAGCTTTCGCTTTATAAACCCAGTTTGCAAACAAACTGCTTTGAAGGACGGCTCGTCAACATCATGTATCTGGGAACCCACGTTAATTATATTGTCCAATTGACAAACGGTGTACGCATTACCGTTTTACAGCCTAATACTTTTGGTAATTTACCAAATCGTGAAACTCCTATTTATGCTTGGTGGGCCCAAACTGATTGTTTGGCTTTATTAAAGAACTGAGAACACAAAATACAGAATATAGCAATCCGTACAGGAAACTCCAGATACTAACAAGGTTAACTCTTGAGTTTTAACTAATGACTAACAGACGGCACTTTTTAAAAGGGGTAGCAGCACTTTCTAGCTTATCTTTAGCGAGTTGTGGCTGGAGACTCGGTGATGTGCGAGCTTATTCTGCAACGAAAGGTTCTAGCGACCAACTTTTTGTTTATACTTGGGATATATATACAGATGAAGAATTATTCAAAACCTTTAACGCCCAAACAGGAATAAAACCACTGGCGGATGTGTTTGACTCCAATGAAACCATGTTAAGTAAGCTGCAAGCTGGGGGTGGAAGTGCTTATAGTGTCATTAATCCAAGTGACTACATGGTGCGGAAAATGGTCAACTTAGGGTTACTCACAGAATTAAATCATCAGCGCTTAATTGGTTTAGATAATTTCTTTCCCCGGTTCCAAAACCCTAGTTACGATCCCAACAACCGCCATAGTATACCTTTTAATTGGGGAACAACAGGTTTTATTTATAATTCGGAAAAGCTAAAAAATCCACCAGAAGATTGGGACTATCTTTGGCAAAATCAAGAACAATTATCCAAACGAATGACGTTGCTAAATGATATCCGAGAAGTCATGGGTGGAACTCTGCGGATGCTGGGTTACTCTTACAACTCAAAAGACGAAAAGGAAATTAAACAAGCATATGAAAAGTTGAAGGTTTTAAAACCATCAGTTGCAGCCTTCACAACAGATGCTTGGCGCAATCAAATTTTGGCAGGAGATTTACTATTAGCAATGTGTGTCTCATCAGATGCTGTGAAACTCTCTAAAGAAAACCCGAAACTAAAATATGTGATTCCCAAAAGTGGTACCTCACTATGGACAGATACTATAGTTATTCCTAAAAAAGCCCCAAATATAGAAGGGGCTTATGCTTGGATCAATTGGATTTTACAACCAGAAGTAGCAGCCAAGACGAGTCAACGCCTGAATCTTTCTACACCCAATCGTGCAGCGTTTGAGCAATTGCCAAAAAAAGTGCAGAATAATTCCAGCTTGTTTCCCCCAGAGTCAATTCTCAATAAGTGTGAAGGTATAGCTCCTTTAGGGCAAATTGAAGAAGTTTATGAACGTTACTGGACTGAATTAACCAGTGGCTAAAATGCTGAGGCTGTCATCCAAAATCTAAGAGCTAGCGCTCTCTTCTTTTTGAACACCACTTTTGTCTCGTTTCAAACTTTCTTCTAAGGCTTGAATTTGTTCTCTACGGGCTTCCAATTCTAATGAACGACGTGCTAAGTCTTGATTTTGCAAGGTTAGGTTTTGTCGCCACTCTTCTGCTCGATCAGCTTCCTGTCGCAAAAATTCTGGAGTAATACCAGTGGTTAGGTAAACTTTCACCAAATTTAGCACCCAATTTGTGGCATTTTCCAGTCTTTCTATATCCCCTGCGGGGGAAAGTTCTACTAAAACGAGTAAGTTTTCACTTAAAGACTTGCCCTTCCCCAAAAGAATCAAAGCTTCTTCTGGAATGAGCGACCACATATTTTCAGTTTCCTCACGTGCTAATAATCGCAACTGAAGCTGATTTAAAAATTCGTTTTTATGCACTTGGGCTAGATACAGCATAGAATTTTATGTGTGTTTATTTACAGTTAATACATAAAGATAGTATAAATTCTTGAATGGCTAGTGGTTAGTAGTTAAGAATACTTTTATACAAGTAACTACTAACAACTAACATTAAATAATCCCTCGGAACTATGCTAACCTACGTAGGCGATCGCGCAAAATTTCTGCTTGTTTTTCCGCTTCTGCTAAAGCATTCCTAGCTCCTTCGACTACGTCTGGTCGTGCTTGTTCCACAAAATTAGGATTATTTAACCTATTACTCAGAGGTTTAATTTCTCCTTCTACCTTATTTAAACGTTTTTCAATTTTGGCTCGCAGCACGCTGATATCAGCAACGCCAGCAAGAGGAAGTAACACTTGCACCGTACCAACAACATCCGCAAACGTTTCTTTATTTTGCTCACCAGCAAAGACTAAATTCTCAACCTTTGCCAAATCTTTAATATAAGACTGTCCAGTTGTGAAAATTTGGCGTTCATTCTCGCTTTCAGTTTGTAAATTCACCGTTACTTTTATCGCCGGTTTAACATCCGCTTCCGCTCGCAAATTACGGATTGTACGAATGATACCAAACAGCAGTTCAAACTGTTCCTCCAGAGCGGGATCAATTAAGTTTATCTCAGCTTCCGGGTAAGATTGTAAAGATAAACTTTGCTTGGAATCCTCACCTTGTTGTGTGAAAGTTTGCCAAATCTCCTCGGTAATATGAGGCATGAAAGGATGAAGTAATTTCAAAATTCCTTCCAGCACATACGCAAGAGTTTGTTGTGCAGTGCGACGAGAAGTGGGTTCCGAATCCTTCTGGAGACGAGATTTAACAAGTTCAATATACCAATCGCAGAAGTCGCCCCAGATAAAGTCGTAAAGTCCCTTTGCGGCTTCTCCTAATCCATAGTTGTCGATATAGTTATTAGTTTGTTTAACAACTTGGTAGTAGCGAGAGAGAATCCAACAGTCACTTAACTCACTGACGCTTGGTTTTCCCAGTTGTTGCGGCGTTTGCCCATCTAAATTCATCATCACAAACCGCGCCGCATTCCACAACTTGTTCGCAAAATTCCGGGATGCTTCCACCGATGACGACTCATCCGTTTTGCGATTGTACTCCAAGCGGATATTTTGCCCTGCCCCTGCGACTTCCTTAATCAAGGTATAACGCAAGGCATCAGTACCGTATTTGTCAATCAGCAACAACGGATCGATGCCAGTACCAGCACTCTTAGACTGCTTCTTGCCATTTTCATCCAATACCAACCCGTGGATGTAAACATCTTTAAACGGCATTTGCCCTGTAAAATGCCCACCCATCATAGTCATTCTGGCAACCCAGAAAAAGATGATATCAAAACCTGTGACAAGGGTAGTGGTAGGATAGTATGTTGTCAAATCTGGGGTATTATCCGGCCAGCCCAAAGTAGAGAAAGGCCAAAGCCCAGAAGAAAACCAGGTATCCAAGACATCTGGGTCTTGTTCAATCTTGACATTTTCGCCAAATTGTGATGTTAATTTCTCCTGTGCTTCTGCCTCAGACTTCGCGACAACAAACGGTGTATTATCAGTAATTTCTCCGCCTGTTTCACTCACCGCATACCAAGCAGGGATTTGATGTCCCCACCACAGTTGACGAGAGATACACCAATCTTTCAGCTTCACCAGCCAATCACGATACACCTTTGTCCAACGTTGCGGGACAAACTCTGGCGAATTCTTTTGGTCAAGAAATTCCAGTGCATTATCAGCCAGAGGACGAATTTTGACAAACCACTGAGTCGAGAGAAGAGGTTCAATGGGAACTTTGCCGCGATCGCTATAAGGAACAGTATGCTTATAATCCTCCACCTTCACCAAAAACCCGTCAGCCTCTAGACGAGAAACCACATTCTTTCTAGCAACAAAGCGGTCTTGTCCTTGAAACGAACCAGCATTTTCATTCAAAGTGCCGTCCTTATTCATAATATTGATCAACGGCAGATTATGACGCTTGCCCATTTCAAAGTCATTAAGATCATGTGCTGGAGTTATCTTCACACAACCTGTGCCAAAACTGGGGTCAACAAACTCATCGGCAATAATCGGAATTTCCCGATTCATAATTGGTAGAGTTACGGTTTTGCCAATCAGATGCTTATATCTATCATCATTGGGATTCACCGCCACTCCAGTATCACCCAACATCGTTTCTGGTCGAGTCGTCGCCACCTCAATATCACCAGAACCATCCGTAAGAGGATAGCGAAAATGCCAAAGATTCCCATTCACCTCCTGATTTTCCACCTCCACATCCGACACCGCAGATTGGGAAGCTGGACACCAGTTGACCAGGTACTCGCCACGATAAATTAACTCTTCCTCGTAAAGTCGGACAAAAGCTTCCAACACCGCTTTGGATAAGTCCTCATCCATCGTAAAGCGTTCTCGCGACCAATCAACCGAGACACCCAAGCGTCGTAATTGATGAACAATCGCCCCTCCAGATTCAGCCTTCCACCGCCAAGCGCGTTCTAAAAATTTCTCGCGTCCCAAATCGTAGCGAGTTTTACCTTCTTTTTTGAGTTGTTTTTCCAGAATTGTTTGCACAGCGATGCTGGCGTGGTCAGTTCCGGGAAGCCACAGAGTATTGTATCCCTTCATCCGGTGATAACGCACAAGGGTGTCAATCAGCGAACTTTCAAAAGCGTGTCCCATGTGCAAGCTACCAGTAACGTTGGGTGGCGGGATCACGATACAGTAAGATTCGCCACCTTTGTTGGGATCAGCTTTGTAGAGTTGGTTTTCTTCCCAAAATTTTTGCCACTTGGCTTCAGTGGAGAAGGGTTCGTAAAGACTAGGAAGGTTAATGTTTGATGCGATCATGCTGGGAAAAGGATACTGTGGAAGGACTTTTATAAATTTTGCCACAGGGTTAAGGAGGAAAAGAGGAAATGAACCGCGAAGACGCTAAGGACACGAAGGAAGAGGAGAGAAGGATGAAGCAGTTGGAAGAAGAGGTGGAACGGTTGGCTTATAGGGTAATTGGGGCGGCGATTGAGGCGCATCGGGTGTTGGGGCCAGGGTTTTTGGAATCGGTTTATCAGCAGGCTTTAGAGGTGGAATTTCGGATGCGTGGCATACCTTATAAGCCTCAGTATCCGGTAACAGTTAATTATAAGGGGTATCCCGTTGGTGAAGGTATACTAGATTTTCTGATTGGTGATGTCTTAATTGTTGAATTGAAAGCTGTTGAGAATCTATCTCCAGTTCACGAAGCTCAAGTTATCTCCTATCTAAAAATGACCAAACATCCCCTCGCCCTTCTTATCAACTTCAAAGTCCCTGTCCTCAAAGAAGGCATAAAACGCATCATCCTCTCTTCTTAATTCTTCCTTTGTGTCCTTAGCGTCTTCGCGGTTCATTATTCATGAAAAATCGAATAGCACCCCGTTCCCCTTGGACTTTTATCCCTACCCTATACTTTACCTCTGGCGTACCTTACGTCATCATCAACACAGTTTCTGTCATTTTCTACAAAAAACTCGGAATAAATAATACTCAAATTGCCTTATGGACGAGTTTTCTTTATCTCCCTTGGGTCATCAAAATGTTGTGGGCACCTATCGTTGATACTTACTCAACCAAAAGAACATGGATTCTTGCCAGCCAATTTGCGATGTTCTCTTGTTTGGGTTTGATAGCCTTTTCTTTACAGTTACCAAATTTCTTTTTTATCTCCCTAGCAGCATTGACCATAGGAGCATTTATTTCTGCAACTTATGACATTGCTACTGACGGTTTTTATCTATTAACTCTAAATCCAGCACAGCAAGCATTCTTTTCTGGTGTTCGCTCACTTTTTTATCGCCTTGCCGTTATCTTCGGTTCAGGATTTTTAGTGTTTTTAGCTGGTCAGCTTGAATTCTCTCTGAAAAATACTCCTTTAAGCTGGACTATTGCTCTTGGTTTTTCAGCTTTAGTTTTGGCAATACTGTTTATTTTCCATCAACTTATTCTACCTTCGGCTGAGTCTGATTCTCAACACCAATCACAAACAGCAATAAACAGACTACCTTTTTTGAATGTTATCGGTTCATATTTTAAACAAGATAAAATAATAAGTATTATAGCATTTATCTTGCTTTACCGATTTGGTGAGGCAATGCTTGTAAAACTAGCCTCGTTATTTTTATTAGATAAACTAGAAGTAGGAGGTTTGGGATTATCGACATCAGAAGTCGGTTTAGTATACGGTACTTTTGGGGTCATTTCCCTAATTTTAGGAGGAATATTAGGAGGGTTTGTGATTTCCAAACATGGGTTAAAAAAGAGTCTGTTTCCTATGGCTTTAGCTATGAATTTACCTAATATATTTTATGTTTATATGGCTTCTGCCAAACCCTCACTTGCATTAGTCTATCTTTTAGTCTCTTTAGAGCAACTTGGGTATGGTTTCGGGTTCACAGCTTTTAGCGTTTATCTGATGTATATTTGCAAAGGTCAATACAAAACTTCTCATTTTGCCATATCTACAGGAATTATGGCATTAGGTATGATGTTACCTGGATTAATCAGCGGTTATCTTCAAGAAAAAGCTGGATATCCATTATTCTTTATATTAGTCTGTTTACTCACAATTCCTGGTATGATAACTCTATTTTTTCTTCCTTTAGATGAGAAGAATGATCGTCAAACAAGAGTAGTGTAAGGTGGGCACTGCCACTAAAACTCGAATATAGTGGGCAGGATCTAACTGGCAGTGCCCACCCTACGTGTGTTTCAAAAATAAAATAGGATTTCTATAGAAAACGCTAATATAATATAAAGTCATCTGCGTCCATCTGCATTGAACTGCGGTTTAAAATTCCAAATTCTATGAGTTACGTTCTAGGAATCGATGGCGGCGGAACTAAAACAGTTTGTCTATTGATAGATGATAAAGGTAAAGTACTTGGTCGTGGTGAAGCAGGAGCATCTAATTATCAAAGTATAGGTACAGAAGCAACACTACAGTCAATTAAGTCTGCAATTTATACTGCCGTCGTTGAAGCACAAAAGTTAACAGATAATATTAAAATTGAAGCGATTTGCATTGGGCTAGCAGGTGTAGGTCGTCCAGAAGATATCGAGGTCGTAAAAGGTATAGTACAAGAATTACAAAATAGCAGCTTGCTTCCTATAACTTGGGAATTATCTGCATCTAATATTATCATTTGTCATGATGCTTTGATTGCTTTAGTAGGGGGAGTTGGTTATCCCGTAGGAATTGTAGTTGCAGCAGGTACTGGTTCTATAGTTTTTGGGCGAAATCATAATGGACAGACAAAACGAGTTGGCGGTTGGGGCTATCTTTTAGGAGATGAAGGTAGCGCTTATCAAATTGCTGTTGGTGGTATGCAAGCAGCATTAAAAGCTTATGATGGACGGGAGATGTCAACAAGTCTTGTTGAAGCGTTCAAACAGTCTCTTGAGCTTGCGACTATAGAAGATTTAATTGAAGTTATTTATCGAAGGGGATGGGGTGTTAAAGAGATTGCTGCTTTGGCACCTATTGTTGATTGGAGTGCAGCTTGCAAAGATGAAGTCGCACAGAGAATTATTGATGATGCTGCGAAGGAGTTAATCAAAGCTACTTCTACAGTTATTGATGCAATTTTTAGTCATGACGAACGTTTTGAGGTTGTGACAACTGGAAGTGTGTGGCAAGGAAAATCAAGAATTCGTGAGAAATTTTCTGCATCACTTCTGACGATGTTTCCTTCAGCAAAAGTGATTTTTCCTCGACATGAACCGGCTTATGGTGCTGGGTTGTTGGCGTTGAATAAGTTGGAGGAAAAGCTAATTTAACTAATAGTAGAGGTAAATAATCATACAGCTGTATTAGTTATATTCGTTATTAGTTTAATCATCTTAATAATTTGAGTCAGTGAGGTCTTAAAAATTGACAGAACAAATATATCTGAAAAAAGAAGTGATTAACAAGAAATCCCCACATTTGCCAACCGTAATCGAACTATGGCGTCGTAATCGTGCAACTCTTGGTTTTTTACCTAAAGGCGCTTTTGAGGAACGTGCTGCAAATGGCGAGATACTTGGAGCTATTGATTCTAAAAAGGGGTGTATTGGCTATCTGTTGTATAGGTGTTCCTATGATCGGATTACCATTGTTCATCTTTGCATTGATTCATTATATCGAGGTAAGGGAGTGGCGAAACTACTGGTTGATTACCTTAAAGAAAGAACTCAAGAAAAATATACTGGGATTGGCTTAAGCTGTCGCCGTGATTATGGGTTAGAACAAATGTGGTCTAGTTTAGGTTTTGTTTCTCAATATGATGAACCGGGAAGGAGCAAAGATGGAAAGTTGCTTACGTTTTGGTGGTTTGATCATGGTCATAAAAACCTATTTTCTGCGGTTCATATGCAGAAAATTGAATCAAAACTTTGTGTGGTTATTGATGTCAATATCTTCTTTGATTTATCTACAAATGAATATATTGATAGTGAAGAATCAAAATTACTGTTGGCTGATTGGCTAGCTCCGGAATTAGAGTTATGCATAACTGATGAAATATTTAACCACATAAATATTATTAGTGATGACTCTGAAAGAAAACGTCAACGCGAATTTGCAAATACTTTTCACGCCTTGCGCTGCCTAAGTCAAACGTTAGATAAGCTGTTGGAATCGTTAAGAGAATTTTTACAGAAAAAAAGTATATTTTTGCCGGAACTAGAGTTGCGTCATTTAGCTAGAGGGATTGCTTCAGATTCTCAGGTTTTCGTAACTAGAGAACAGCGATTATTAGATATAGCAGATGAAATTTATGAAAAATTTAGTTAATTATTCGTTCTAGTAACCTGCTTATTCAACTAGACGAGCTTCGTCGAAAACCTGACTATCAGCCTGTAAGATTAGCTGGTACTCGACTGGAGCAAGTACGAGTTCAAAGGGGACAGGAATATTTATTAAAAAATCATTTTCATTGTGTAAACAAGGGGGAAACTAAGGCTGAATTTCAGCAGCAATTGCGGCGGTTTCTTGCTGAACCAGAAAAATTTGAATGTTATGTCATTCTTGAACAAGAAAATCTACCTCTTGCTTTAGTGGTGTATGGTAAACATAAAAGCTATGAGCTAGAAATTCCGATACTAAGGATTGGAGATAATCCTCTATCAGCCACACTTGCACACCATCTGATTTTTAAGTCAATATTACGTTCTGCTCGTGAACGTCGGCAATTTACAAGAATCACTGACTCTTACTTAGAAGAAACTGTTATTAAAGCTATTCAAGAAGATACTTTTGTCCGAGTAAATAATGGATGGCTGAAAGTGAATTTAGCAGTTGCTGAAACTGCATATCAGCTGTCAACACGTCTCACTAGTACAGTGCGGCGTAAGTTTAGATAGGGTTATACTGCCAAACGCTTCCCCTTAAAAGTCTATATTTACACCCTAACCGAATTTACGCCTTGGAGTACTAGTCTAGCTTCTATGGAACCAGAATACAAATTTTGCCAGCAAATCGCTGCTAGTCTTAATACAGAAACCTTAATTACAGATGTTCAAGCATCGGCAGATATTGAACACTTTCTTTTCCCAGCCAAAATTATTGATGCCGAAATTCCTACGTTTATCATTCCTATTCAACCGAGATGGGCAAAGGATTTATTCGATGAAGAATTAGCGAACCAAACGTTATTTGGAGCTAAACCTGAACTTGCCTTCAACCGTGAAGCTGTGTATTAACCCAAGTTGCTAGTTACCTCCCTGCGCTGCGCGCAGGGGTATCGCGTATGGTCACTTAAGCAATAAAATCCCCTCCAGGTAAAAAATTGGAGGGGTCTATGTTAAATGAAACAATTGCTATTTA
>JAESFI010000102.1_pt1 | contig 85608 bp, 89 predicted proteins | sample 9269361 | NCBI WGS metagenome assembly JAESFI01 (sample SAMN14504119, study PRJNA617095) | algae metagenome | isolation source: Brasilonema angustatum HA4187-MV1 and co-occurring heterotrophs from moss... | place: USA: Manoa Valley, Honolulu, Hawaii | collected 2009-07-20
CTCCGGCAATTCGCCAAAAAATCCGTCGTCAGCCATCTCTCTCCCCGGCAATCAATCTGCCTAGAGAATCACATTCGCCCGACGCGCGGTACAAAAAGATTCACAGTCTCGTAGGATGGGTAGAGCGCAGCGAAACCCATCGCCGCCGCGCCATAGCTTGAGATGATGGGTTTCTCTGCGCTCTACCCATCCTACCTGGCAGCTCAGAACTCCACCCCGAGGGCGCTATAGATCCGCCGGTGCACCGCCGGCAGCGTCTCGGTCAGATCCTCCGCGATCAGCCCCGGCCCGGCCTCGCTTCCCGCCTCGCCGTGCATCCAGACGCCGATGCTGGCGGCTTCGAATGCCGGCACGCCTTGCGCGAGCAGCCCTGCGATGATGCCGGCGAGCACGTCGCCGGCACCCGCGGTGGCGAGCCAGGGCGGCGCGTTGGCGGCGATGGTGGCGCGGCCGTCGGGCGCGGCGATCGTGGTGTCCGGACCTTTCAGCAGCACCACTGCGCCGGAGCGCTCGGCGGCGGCGCGGACGCGCTCGAGCTTCGAGCGGCCCGGAGTCTTGTTGCTGAGGTCGGAGAACAGGCGCGGAAACTCGCCCTCGTGCGGCGTCAGCACGACGGAATTATCCTGCGACGACTTGATCGATTCAAACAGCCGCTCGGGATTTGCGGCAAAGCTCGTCAACGCATCCGCGTCGAGCACGACATGGCGCTGTGCGGTGAGCGCGGTGTGAACAATATCGCAGGTGCGCTCACTGATGCCGGCACCGGGACCGATCATGCAGGTGTTGTAGCGCTTGTCGCCGAGCAGTTCGCCGAACTCGACCACGGTGTCGACCGGGCGAACCATCACGGCCGTCAGCGCGCTCGCATTGATCGCGAGCGCATCGCGCGGCGTTGCCAATGTCACCAGGCCCGCGCCCGCACGCAACGCCCCGCGCGCGGCAAGACGCGCAGCGCCGGTCGTAGCGGCGTCGCCGGACACCGCCAGCACATGCCCGCGCGCGTATTTGTGGCCGTCGATGCGGGGCACGGGAAAGGCCGCGCCCCAGAAATCCGGATCGTTCTCGAAGATCTCAGGCCTGATCTCATCCAGCACCTGGGCGTCGATCCCGATGTCGGCGACGCGCACCCGGCCGCAATGCATGCGGCCCGGCAGCAGCAGGTGCGCCGGCTTCTTGCGGAAGAAGGTGACGGTCTCGGTGGCGTTGACGGCCACGCCCAGCACCGCCGCATGGGTGCCGTTGATGCCGCTCGGCAGGTCGACCGCTAGCACGGGCGCGCCGTTGGCGTTGATCGCCTCGATCATCTTGCGCGCCTCGCCCTCGACGGGACGGCTGAGGCCCGCACCGAACAAGGCATCGATGATCAGCGCCGGCTTTCCGATCGCCTGCGGATTGAACGGCAGCACCGGCTGCTTCCAGCCGCGTGCGGCGGAGGCCGCATCGCCCTGGAGCTGGTCGCGCTCGCACATCAGGATCACCGAGACCTCGCGGCCCTGGGCGGCGAGCTCGGCGGCTGCGACAAAACCGTCGCCGCCATTATTGCCGGGGCCGGCGACGATCAGGATCGGCCCCTCCTCCACCAGCGCATTGGCGGCTTCGGCGACCGCCTGGCCCGCGCTCAGCATCAGCTTGAAGCCGGGCGTGCCTGCCGCAATGCTGAGCTGGTCGGCGCGCTGCATTTCAGCGTTGGTCAGTACTTCCATGCCACTTCCCTGGTCCAAACGCCTTTTCAACAGGCACGTTCCGTGCCGACACACCGGACGGAACAACGATCTGCACAGATATTGAACCGTTTGCCTATTTCGTAGTCTGCGGTATTTTGAGCCGTTCGGCTCCACCTATCGGGTGCGCTCGTTAAAAGGCTGATAACGCTCCAATAATCAGGGCATTTGCAACTTGGCATAGACCCTGCTTTCGAGGAAGCCGCTTCGGTTTGTCGTGCTCACTGGCATTCATCAGGGTGTGGCCGGCCGTCGTTGCCGGGCTGGTCAGGCATCCCGGCATACCGAGGACAAGATCGTGCGTGAGAAAAGCGCATCCTGACGAAGACGTTGCTATTTGATCGAAAGGCCGGGAGGCGCGCAGTGAAGAAAATCGAAGCCATCATCAAGCCGTTCAAGCTCGACGAGGTGAAGGAAGCGCTTCAGGAAGTCGGCCTTCAGGGCATCACCGTCACCGAAGCCAAGGGCTTCGGCCGGCAGAAGGGGCACGCCGAGCTTTACCGCGGCGCAGAATACATCGTCGACTTCCTGCCCAAGGTGAAGATCGAGATCGTGATCGGCGACGATCTGGTCGAGCGCGCCATCGACGCGATCCGCCGCGCCGCTCAAACCGGGCGGATCGGCGACGGCAAGATCTTCGTCTCCAACATCGAAGAGGCGATCCGCATCCGAACCGGCGAATCCGGGCTGGACGCTATCTGAGCCGGGTGCTATCCCGAATTTTGCGACACTCTGAAAGAAAAAAGGCTGCTTCGGCGGCCTGATTTCGTTTGTGCGGTTGCGCCAACTCGCCGAAAGCGAGAACGAATCTGCTCACCTGGAAACCGACCCGCAGAGCCAAAAGGGGTATGCATGAAGACCGCCAAAGACGTCCTGAAATCGATCAAGGACAACGACGTCAAATACGTCGACCTGCGCTTCACCGATCCGCGCGGCAAGTGGCAGCACGTGACGTTCGACGTCAGCATGATCGATGAGGACATTTTCGCCGAAGGAACGATGTTCGACGGCTCCTCGATCGCCGGCTGGAAAGCGATCAACGAATCCGACATGTGCCTGATGCCCGATCCGGTGACGGCGACGATCGATCCGTTCTTCGCCGAGACCACGATGGTCATCACCTGCGACGTGCTCGAGCCGACCACCGGCGAGCCCTACAACCGCGACCCCCGTGGCATCGCCAAGAAGGCGGAAGCCATGGTGAAGTCGATGGGCGTGGGCGACAGCGTGTTCGTCGGTCCCGAAGCCGAGTTCTTCGTGTTCGACGACGTGCGCTACTCCTCCAGCCCCTACAACACCGGTTTCCGCCTCGACTCCTCGGAGCTGCCGACCAACACCGACACGGAATATGAGGGCGGCAACCTCGGCCACCGCATCCGCACCAAGGCGGGCTACTTCCCCGTCCCGCCGCAGGACTCCGTGCAGGACATGCGCTCCGAGATGCTCGGTGCCATGGCCAAGATGGGCGTCAAGGTCGAGAAGCATCACCACGAGGTCGCTTCCGCCCAGCATGAGCTCGGCATGAAGTTCGACAAGCTGACGCTGATGGCCGACCATCTGCAGATCTACAAGTACTGCATCCACCAGGTCGCGCACATCTACGGCAAGACCGCCACCTTCATGCCGAAGCCGGTCTATGGCGACAACGGCTCGGGCATGCACGTGCACCAGTCGATCTGGAAGGACGGCAAGCCGGTGTTCGCCGGCAACAAGTACGCCGACCTGTCGGAGACCTGCCTCCACTACATCGGCGGCATCATCAAGCACGCCAAGGCGATCAACGCCTTCACCAACCCGTCGACCAACTCCTACAAGCGTCTGGTCCCGGGCTATGAAGCCCCGGTGCTGCTCGCCTATTCCGCGCGCAACCGCTCGGCCTCCTGCCGCATCCCCTACACCGCTTCGCCGAAGGCCAAGCGCGTCGAGGTGCGCTTCCCCGATCCGCTTGCCAATCCCTATCTCGGCTTCGCCGCGATGCTGATGGCCGGCCTCGACGGCATCAAGAACAAGATCGATCCGGGTCCGGCGATGGACAAGGACCTCTACGATCTGCCGAAGGAAGAGCTGAAGCAGATCCCGACGGTGTGCGGCTCGCTCCGCGAGGCGCTGGAAAACCTCGACAAGGACCGCGGCTTCCTCAAGAACGGCGGCGTGTTCGACGACGACTTCATCGACGCCTATATCGAGCTGAAGATGACCGAAGTCGAGCGCTTCGAGATGACCCCGCACCCGGTCGAGTTCGACATGTACTATTCGGGCTAAGCCGCCCGCGATCACGACATGCGATGGGCGCCCTCCGGGGCGCCCATCTTTTTTGCGCGCAGTCATCTTTCACAGCCCGCCGACAACGCCATCGTACCGTAGAGATGAACTGTGCGGTTTAGAGCCATCAACTTTCGTTCTGCATCTGACTCCACTTCGTTCTCAAAGAACGAATCGGAATCGCGAAAATTGGCGCGCAGCAATTCTTGCTGATTGGTTTATTCGACCTCAGTTTTTAGGGACTAAAGATGGGTCATCCTGCTGTTCATGCCTGCGGATTGTCGCGCCGGGGCATGAAATGGTCGAGCAAGCCCGTAGGCAGCGGAAAGACGACGGTCGAAGACCGCTCGCCCGCGATATCGTGCAGCGCCGCGAAGTAACGCAGCTGCATCGCCTGAGGCTCCTGCGCGAGAATTCGGCCAGCCTCGACGAGCTTTTCGGCAGCCTGCTGCTCGCCCATCGCATTGATGACCTTGGCCCGTCGCAACCGCTCCGCCTCGGCCTGTTTGGCAATCGCGCGCACCATGGTCTCGTTGATATCGACGTCCTTGATCTCGATGCCGGTGACCTTGATGCCCCAGACGTCGGTCTGCTTGTCGAGTATCTCCTGGATGTCGGCGTTCAACCTGTCGCGTTCAGCAAGCATCTCGTCGAGCTCATGTTTGCCGAGCACCGAGCGCAACGTGGTCTGCGCGAGCTGGCTGGTGGCGGCCATGTAATCGCTGACTTTGATGATGGCCCGCTCGGGATCGACGATGCGGAAGTACAGAACGGCGTTGACCTTGACGGAGACGTTGTCCCGCGAAATCACGTCCTGCGGCGGCACGACCTGTACCATCACGCGGAGGTCGACCTTGACGAGTTGCTGCACGATCGGAACGAGGATGATGAGGCCGGGACCCTTCACGCCGGTAAAACGGCCGAGCGTAAAGATGACGCCACGCTCGTATTCGCGCAGGATTCGAATTGCCTGGGATAGAAACATGATGACGAGCAGCGCAAGCGCCGCATAAGTCACATATTCCAGCATCATGATGTATCTCCCTCGCCTGTTTGCGCTGGTGCGCGCCGGATCAGCAGCGTCAGGTCGATGACGTTGGCGACTTCGACCGTCTCTCCGGGCTTGAACGTTTCGGCGCCGCGCGCCTGCCAGCGCTCACCATGGGCGAAGACATGGCCTTCGCTCCCGTTCCAGTCGAGAACTTCGGCGGGCAAGCCTCGCATCGCCCGCGCACCCACCCGTTCAGGCGCCTTGGCGGCGCGCCGAAGCGAGCCAAGCACGACGAGCGCAAAACCGACGAACACTGCCGCAGTGATGCCGATCACCCACCATGAGAGGTGGTAGCCGGGCGCCTCGACCCTGAAAAGCATCAGCGCTCCCAACACGAAAGCGATGATCCCTCCGAGACCGATCACCACGGTCGGATTGAAAGCTTCGATGGTGAGAAGCACGATACCGACCAACATCAGGGCCAGGCCGGCATAGCTGATCGGCAGCAAATTGAGCGCATAGAGGCCAATCAGCAGGCAGATCGCGCCGACGACTCCCGGAGCAACGGCTCCGGGAGACATGAATTCGAAGATCAGGCCGTAGATGCCGACCATCAGGAGAATGAATGCCACATTGGGATCGGTGATGACCGCCAGGAGGCGGGATATCCATCCGGGGTCGATGGCTTCAACGACCACATCCTTCGTCGCGAGTCGCTGCGTCTTGCCCCCTGCAACCTCCACCACACGGCCATCGAGCTGCCTCAGCAATTCAGCCTGATCGCGCGCGACGAGATCGATGGCATGTGCCTCCAGCGCGCCGTTGGCAGAGAGTGTGGCAGCCTCACGGACCGCCTTTTCCGCCCAGTCCGCATTGCGGTTGCGCAGCTCCGCAAGGCTCCGGATGAAAGCAACCGCATCATTGGTCACCTTTGCCGTCATGGCATCCTTCGGCTCGCTCTGCTGGTCACCCTCCTTCTTGTCCTTGCCGCCCTTGTCCGGCGTACCGCCCGGCAACCCCGGCAGCGGCCCGCTGATCTGCACCGGCGTCGCGGCACCAATATTGGTGCCCGGCGCCATCACCGCGATGTGGGTCGCATAAAGGATATAGGTCCCCGCGCTCGCCGCATGGGCGCCGGGGGGAGCGACGTAACCGACGACGGGGATCGGCGAGGCCAGCACATCGGCGATGATCTCGCGCATGCTGGAATTGAGACCGCCGGGCGTGTTCATTCTCAGAAGCACGACCTCGGCACGCCGTTCGCTTGCCCTGGTCAAGGCCTCCTTCACATAGCTGGCCGACGCGGGACCGATGGCCCCGTCGATCGAAACGACCAGTGCAAGACGGCGGTTCTCCTCCGCTGAGCTGGGAAGGAGGCAGCAGATCAAAGCCACGACGCCAATCGCCGCAACGAGGGCCGCCTTCATGGTCTGCACGGCAGGGCTCCCTTGCAGAGCATATGGTGCGCGTCTTGCGAACCTCAATGTGTCCGCGCGCAGGCCATTGGCGTGATTGTGCGATGCAATGGAAATCGCAGCGCAGATCGCTTGCGCACAGGACGGGGCGGACCACGCCTTGGGCAGATCCGCCCGCGAACTCGGCCCTGCTACGGTCGCGGGACCCGCACGCCATCCGCTCCGATCGTGCCGAACGTACCGGCGATGATCTCTGGCGTCGGCTGCATTCCGCCGAGCGACCAGTGCGAGGGCTCCTGCTCCTCGATCCTGACCCACACGTTGCGGCGGAAGTCCGGATTGCCCTGCCCCTCGACCTCGACCAGGAGGTCGGTGACACGTTCGAGCAGCGTCTTCTTCTGCGCGGCATCCAGAATGCCGCGGACGGTGGAAATGGTGACGTAAGGCATGTCTTTCTCCAATCATATCGGGTGACGACCACGAGAGATTGCGCCCGAGATGCCGGAGATGGCAGTGGCGGATAAGATAGAGGTCGGGCAATTTCCGCCACGCGCCGGCGCGCCGATCGGATAGGATCGCGCCATCCGCCCGGAGGTCGCCATGAAGCTCGCAATTCTCGCGCTGGAAGGTTGCATGCAGTCGGCGATCGCCGGCATCGCCGACGTGCTGTCGCTTGCCAATCACGTGATGCAGCAGAGCGGCGCAAAGGCGCGCTTCAGCTGGCAGACGCTTTCACTCGACGGCAAGGACGTGCGCGCCGGCGGCGGCCAGACGGTTGCGGTCGATGGCGCGATCGGCAAGCGCACAAGCTTCGATGCCATTCTTGTCCCCGGCAACCTCGTCGATCACGTCACGGCAAAACGCCTGCAACCGCAATACGCCCGCGCCGGCGCCTGGCTGCGGCGGCAGCACGCCAATGGCCGGCTGATCGGCGCGTTTTGCAGCGGCGTCTTCCTGCTTGCCGGCGCTGGCCTGCTCGACAATCGCCGCGCCACCATCACCTGGTGGCTGCAAGGCGAGTTGCGACAGCGTCATCCCGCGATCGACCTTGCCGCCGACGCGGTCATCACCGTAGCGGACCGCATCGTGTGCGCGGCCGGACCGATGTCGTGGGTCGACCTCCTGCTCAGGCTGATCGAGATGGTGGACGGGAAGGAGATCGCCAAACTATGCGCGGACTACGTCGTCATCGACACCGCTCAGCGCACCCAGTCGATCTTCATGCCGGTCGGCTACCTGCTCTCGCAGGACCCGCTGCTGACCAGGGCCGACCTGCTGGTTCGCCGCACCGGCAAGAGGGCGATGACGGTCAAGCGCCTTGCCGTCGCGCTCGGATTGAGCGAGCGCACGCTGAACCGGAAATTCCAGGAGCTCACCCACGAGCCGCCACAGGCTTTCATCATGCGCCGCCGCGTCGAGCATGCGCGCACGCTGCTGGAGACCACGACACAGCCGGTCAAGACCATCGCGCGCGCCGCCGGCTATGAAGACGAGAGCAGCTTTCGCAAGGCATTCCGCAAGCTGACCTTGATGTCGCCACAGGCCTATCGCGCACGGCGGATGCAGCGGGCGGCGTGAGGCCCGCTAGGCTGCCCTCAGACGGTACGGCCTGACCAGAATTTCCGCGGGCACCTTCCAGGCTTCGCTGATCCTGAAAATCATCTCCACCGTCAGCGCGCGTCGTCTGTTCAGAATCTCGGATGCGCGCGAACGGGAGTCCAACAGCTCAGCGAGCTCCGCTTGGGTGTGCCCCCCCTCGTCAATCAGATAGTTCAGCATATCGATGGGATCGAGACGCGACGTATCGATTGGCCAATGCGCGGACTCATATTTCTCGACCAGCGTCGCGAGAATATCGAGCTTATCGCCATCGTCAGTTCCGGGCTCTGCACCCCAGAGCCGCTCGATCTCGGCAACAGCAGCATCGTAGTCTGCCTCTGTCCGAATGGGACGGATTTCCATATTGCCTCCTCAATACATCGCAACCGTCAGCGCATCGACTTTGTCGTACTCTGCATGCGTACCGACAAACTTGATGAACGCGATTTGGTGCCTGAATGCGAACGCGACGATTAGACGGAAGTTGCCGCCGGCGATCTCAAACCGAGCGCGCTCTCCATTTAGAACAACCACCCCGGGGACGGTCATCTGGATATCGTTCATTGAAGTCCATTGGGCGGCCCTGACCAGTTTGATCCATCGAGCAATCGCAGGCTTCGCCTTGGGATTTGCTTCGGCGAACCTGGCCAGGGTGGACTGTTTGATGAGCCTCACAATATATATTCCCATATTGGGAACAATTCGTCAAGCAGGTCAATTTTCGCGCCGACGAATGGCCAGGGCCTGACCGTTACTTGTCCGGTGAGGCGCCGGAGCGTAGCGGAGGCCTCGAAGGGCGACGGCCCGGCTGGCACCTCGGCCGTTCATCCTTCGAGGCTCCCGGCGCAGTGCAGACGCACTGCGCCACTCGCACCTCAGGATGACGGGACGAGCAGCGATCGCGTGATCACACTCACGCTAGCCGCTTTACGCCGTCGCGCGCTGGCGCTCGACCATGGCTTCGCCGAACGCCTCGAACAGCTTCCGGTTGATCGGATTGCGCTGCGGATCATATTCGGCGTGCCATTGCACGCCGAGCGCGAAGGTCGGGGCTTCCGCAATGCGGATCGCCTCGATGGTGCCGTCCTCGGCGACGCCTTCGATCAGCACGCGCTTGCCGGGATCGAGGATGCCCTGGCCGTGCAGCGAATTGACCCTGATCCTGTCGCAGCCGAGCAGCGTTGCGAACGCGCCGCCGGGCGTCAGGTCGACGTCGTGACGGTCGGCGAACACCACGGTCGGATCGGGATGGATCTCGCCGTTCTCAAGCCGGGGCATACGGTGGTTCATGCGGCCCGGGATCTCGCGGATCTCGGGGTGCAGCGAGCCGCCGAAAGCGACGTTCATCTCCTGCAGGCCGCGGCAGATGCCGAACAGCGGGATACCGCGGGAGACGCAGGCGACCGACAGCGCCAGCGCGACCTCGTCGCGGTGGATGTCGTAGGGCTCGTGCTTCTCGCAGGGGTCGACGTTGAAGCGCGTCGGATGGACGTTGGCCCGGGCGCCGGTGAGGACGATACCGTCGACGGTATCGAGCAGCGCCGCGATATCGGTGATGTCTGGGGCGCCCGCGAACATCACCGGCAAGCCGCCGGAGACCTCGGCCACGGCGCGCAGATTGCGCTCACCGACCATCTGGACCTGAAATCGATTTTCGACGCGATGGGCATTCCCGATCACGCCGACGACCGGCTTTCTCATCTCCCGTTCCGACCTCCCGCCGAAAAAGATTCTCTAAAGATGCCCTCGGCTTGGAACAAATTCAACAGAGGGGATCGCGGGACGGCAATGCTATTTTCGCGCAAATGCCTCCCGGGCCTCGGCCGTGCCCGGCAGGCCGGCGGCCTTCAGTGCGGTTGCCGCCGGATCGCCCGGGACGGCCAGCCAGGGCAGTTTCGCTTCGATCCCGCGCGTCACGGGCTCCCCGAGCGCGCCGCCGAAATCGATCGGCCAGAACCCGTTGGGCACCACCTCGGCAGTCAGGCCGCGGATGGCGTAGCCGTCGCCCAGAACCAGGTTCGCATGGTCAGCGGCGACAAGGCGCGCGGTCGCGGGGTCTTTGGGATCGGCGAAGCTCACGAGCACGGGAATCTGCTCCCCCTGCACCGGGACGATGCCGGTCTGCCGCCCGATGTCGGTGAACGAGACGCGGTTGCCGCGCGCGGCGCCATAGGCGCGGAGCGCGACGTAGTTGATATCGTCGAGATCGAGCTTCGGACCCTGCTGATGCGCCAGCAACGCCACCAGGTTCTTGCCCTTGCCGAGATCGACGTACACCGCCTCCCCGCGCATCACGGTGCGGCCGCTGCGGTTGTAATTGCGGTCGGGCACGACGGACAGAATGCCGGACGCGGTCCTGATCCCCTCGGGCGTCGTTACCTCAACCGTGAGGCGGTATTTGTGGCCTGGACGGTTGATCCGGATCTGGTCGCCGATCACGAGGACGGCCAGAAGCCCGAGCAGACCGGCCCATTTGCTGATGAAACTCAAGCGTCCCCCACTTGTTCTTTCTCATGGCTCTGCACCGTTCGCGCGGCAGCGTCAAACCAGCGCGTTGACGCGGCCTTGATCGGAAGCGCTTTTGCCGAAAGAGTGCCCCGCCCGCAGCCGCCGTAAAGGACATGATGTGACCATTCCCGCAGACCAACGCCCCCGGACCCGCGCCGACCTCGCCTGGGCCATCTCGGTCGGCGGCATCGGTGTCATGCTGTTCACGGCCATGCTGGTCTTCACCTGGTATTTTGCCGCCACGCTACTCCTGATCTTCACCGGCATGCTGCTCGGCGTCGGACTCAACGCGCTGACCAACGCGCTCGGCCGCCGCGTCCACCTGCCCCATGCGGTGCGGCTCGCGATCGTCTGCGTCGTGCTTGCGGTGCTGCTCGCAGGCGTCGCGTATCTCGGCGGCGCCACCATCGCCGAACAGGCTTCGGTGCTGAGCAAGACCATCAAGTCCCAGATCAGCAATGTCCGGTCGTTCTTCGAGAGCCGCGGCATCGACACCAGCGTGTTCGATCTCGGCAATGCAGCGCCCGTCACCACCGCCGAGCCCGGCTCCGCGCCTGCTCCGAGCCAGGCCCCGCACGGCGGATTGCCGGGCGGCGCCGGCGCTCTCGCCTCCAGCGGCGGCGCGATCGTGAGTCAGACCTTCAAGCTGCTGTTCGGCGCGATCAGCGCCGTCGGCAACATCTTCATCGTGCTGTTTCTCGGGCTCGCCTTCGCGGCGCAGCCGAGCATCTATCACGATGGCCTATTGTTCCTCGCACCAACCAAGCATCGCACCCGCGTAGCCCTGATCATCGACCGCATTAGCGAGACGCTGGAGCGCTGGCTGATCGCGCAGATCGTCGTGATGATTGCCGTCGGCGCCGTGACCTGGATCGGGCTTGCCATCATCGGCATCCCCGGCTCGTTCATCCTGGGGATCCAGGCCGGCCTGCTCGCCTTCATCCCGACTGTCGGCGCCATCATCGCTGGCGTCGTCGTGGTGCTGGCGAGCCTCGCCTCGGGCTGGATCCCGGCCCTGTCGGCCTTCCTGCTCTTCATGGGCGTGCACGCCATGGAGAGCTATGTGCTGACGCCGATCCTGCAGCGGCAGGCGCTCGACATCCCGCCGGCGACGCTGTTCGCGTTCCAGATTTTGCTCGGTGTCGTATTCGGAATCTGGGGCCTTGCGCTGGCGCTCCCACTGGTCGCCATCGCCAAGGTCATGATCGACCATTTCAAGACGTATGAGGCGCCGCCGCTCGCGGAGGCGGCGTAAGACGTCGTGAAGCGGCTCAGGTGGTCAGCACGGTCTCGGTGTGCTCGACCTCCGGGGGCGAGGCAAAATACTGGCCGACGAGGCCGCGCCATTCGGTGAAATTCTCGGAGCCGCGGAAATCCACCGTGTGGTTCTCCAGCGTCGCCCACTTCACCATCAAGCGATAGCGCTGCGGCTTCTCGATCGACTTGTGCAGCTCAAAACCGTGAAAGCCCTTGGCGCGGCCGAAAGCGGCCTTGGCCTTGGCGACGGCGGCCTCAAAATCCTTCTCGCTGCCCGGCTTGACGTCGATTTGCGCGATTTCGGTGATCATCGGTTTCCACCCTTTATTGTTCGGTGGCCGTGTCTACCGCAGACGCAGGCAAAGAAAAAGGCGCCGAAACGGCGCCCTGCCCGGTCAGAAATGCGGCGCTATCAGGAGAACAGCATTGCGGTGCCCAGCACGATCAGCGTGCAGCCGACGAACAGCGCGACCGGCCAATAGCTGCGGCCCTGCGTGTAGCGACCCTGCGCGCGGCGCTCGCTGATCAGCGCGCTCTCGTACTCGTCCGCGGTGGAGAACAGACATGCGAAACCGCCGCGTGCCGAGGTAGCAGCGGCTTCGAGCGACATCAGAGCGGCCTGGGGGTTCTGTCGACGGATCGATTCCATGACCACGATGGCATGGATCGAACGGTAAACAGTAGATTACCGAACAGGCCGCCCTTTGTCTCACGCCGTGACCGGACGCGCCGCGCCGACCCGTGCGGCACTCTGGCGGCGCCAGTTCTCCAGCGACAGCGGCAGCTCCTCCGCGGCCTCGACGCGGTTACGGCCGCCGCGCTTGGCCTGGTAGAGCGCGGTGTCGGCCGAGGCCAGCAGCACCTCGAGCTCGGTGCCGGCCGGACCGCCGGCGACGCCGATGCTCACGGTGGTGTCGACCGGGCCTTCATCGACGACGACGCCGGAGGTCTCGAAGGCTTCGCGCACGCGCTCGGCGACCAGCACGCCCTCTTCCAGCGCACACGGCAGCAGCGCCGCGAACTCCTCGCCGCCGATGCGGCCCGAGAGATCGGAGATGCGCAGATTGCTGACGACGACGGTCGAGAACAGCTTCAGCATCTCGTCGCCGGCGGGATGGCCGAAACGGTCGTTGATCGACTTGAAGTGATCGATGTCGAAGATCATCACGGTAACGGGACGCCCGGCCTTGGCCTCACGCTCGATCACGCGGCCGCAGGCTTCCGAGAAGCCGCGGCGGTTGAGCATGCCGGTCAGCGGATCGGTCGACGCGGCAGTCCGGTGCGCGGTCACCGTGCGCTCGGACACCAGCATGAAGATCACAAACACGGTGCCGACGGCATAGAGGATCAGCTCGACCGCGAACACCGTGACCCAGATGCTCGACGAGAAAGCGGCATCGTGCGGACGGAGGAAGCTGCCGAGCAGGACCGGCAGCATCAGCACGCAGCCGTGCATCACCGGCACCACGAAGGCCGGCCAGCGCCGTTGCACGCTCTTGCGGCGTTCGACCCCGAGCTCGCTCGCGGTCAGCGCCGCATAAACCGAGACGATGCCGGCGCCGATGATCATGCGCAGCATGGACGCGGCGGGATCGAGCAGCGTCACGGCGGCGCCCCAGGCGAGCGCACCGAGCACGAGGCCGGGCCAGTTCGGCTTGCGGCCGTGGAAAACACGCGCCGCATTCCACACCATGCCGCAGGCAACGAATCCGACGGCATTTAACGCCAGATAGAGATGCGGCCCGAGCTTGTCGCCCGCCGCAGTCCACAACGCGACCGAGGCCGCCCCCAGCAGATACGCAGTGCCCCACCATTTCAGCGCAGGACTGTTTTCCTGCCTGCCGAAAAACACCATCATGGCGCCGAGCAGTGCGGCAACCATGGTGGCGACCAAATAGAGCGTGATGCTATCGAGCGACATCATGTCGGCCCCCTTGAAAACATAGCAGTTACGCGACCGGCACATCCGATTTGCGCGCCCTTCCAAATGCGACGCTATGTCCCGCGGGTTCCATTCAGGTTTTCACGCGTGCCCAAGTTTTCGGGAAACACGTCATCAATTTGCATACAAACGAACAACAAAAAGGGCGCTGAAATCAGCGCCCTTTTGCATCTCATTGAAGCCGCTTTCGCGGCGAATGTGACCGAAGCGATTAACGCTTCGAGAACTGGAAGGACCGGCGGGCCTTGGCCTTGCCGTACTTCTTACGCTCGACCACGCGCGAATCGCGGGTGAGGAATCCGCCCTTCTTGAGCACCGTGCGCAGCTCCGGCTCGAAATAGGTGAGCGCCTTGGAGATGCCGTGACGGACAGCGCCGGCCTGGCCGGACAGACCGCCGCCGGCGACGGTGCAGATCACGTCGTACTGGCCCGAACGCTGGGCCACCGAGAACGGCTGCTCGATCATCATGCGCAGCACGGGACGGGCGAAATAGACCTCGACCTCGCGCGCGTTGACGGTGACCTTGCCGGCACCCGGCTTGATCCACACACGGGCGACCGCGTCCTTGCGCTTGCCGGTGGCGTAAGCGCGGTTGAACTTGTCGACCTTCTTCTCGTGCTTGGGCGCGTCGGGCGCCGCCGCGGTCTTGAGCTGCGAGAGCTGGTCGAGCGACTGGATGGATTCGGCCATGGTTATGCGGCCCTCGTGTTCTTGCGGTTCAACTTGGCGATGTCGATCTTCTCGGGCGTCTGAGCCTCGTGCGGATGATCAGCGCCGCCGTAAACACGGAGGTTGCCCATCTGGACGCGGCCGAGCGGACCACGGGGGATCATGCGCTCGACGGCCTTCTCGAGCACGCGCTCGGGATGCTTGCCTTCAAGGATCTGGCGCGCGGTGCGCTCCTTGACGTGGCCGACATAGCCGGTGTGCTTGTAATAGGTCTTCTGCTCGCGCTTGCGACCGGTGAGGACCGCATGCTGCGCGTTGATGATGATGACGTTGTCGCCGCAATCAACGTGCGGGGTGTAGGTCGGGAGGTGCTTGCCGCGCAGGCGCATGGCAACGATGGTGGCGAGACGGCCGACGACCAGACCCTTGGCGTCGATCAGCACCCACTTCTTCGTCACCTCAGCCGGCTTTGCCGAAAAGGTTTTCATATCGGAGTTTCCGTGGACGGGAGATATCGGCGCGAACACCGCACCGGACTGCGCGGTTTTCTAGAGAAGAGACGCGCAACGGTCAATGCCCGACAGCGGAAATTAGGCCAGCAAAATCAGTAAGTTAAAAATAAGGTGCGATATTACCTGCGAAAAGCTCAAACATTTGGAATGGAATAGGTCGAGGTGACATGGGCAATCGGATCGGGCGAGCTGCCGGACAGGAGCTTCACCTCCCCCACCGCCAGGCGCTTGCCGAGCTTGAGCAGCCGGGCTTCCGCCAGCACGTCCTGCCCGGGCTGGCCCTTGCGCAGGAAATTGATGTTGAGATTGGTGGTCACGGCGAGCCCGACCGGGCCGATCGCGGACAGCAGCACCACGTACATGGCGAAATCGGCCAATGCCATCAGCGTCGGGCCGGACACGGTTCCACCCGGCCGCAGCATCCGTTCGCTGAAACGCTGGCGCAAAAGGCAGGTCTGCCCGTCTGCGCTCTCGATCGTGATGTCGTCGCCGCTGAAGGCCTGGGGAAACTCGTCGCGCAGAAACTGCTCGACCTCCGCCACGCTCATTTTCGCTGCCGCCATGCTATTCCCCACCCTCGCTTCACCTGGGCTGTTACATTAGGTTATCTGCGTCATCCAATTGCAATCATTCAACGGAAGTCGCGTCAATGTCCGTCAAGGCCGCCCGCGCCCCCTCCCCGCAACCGCCGATCCTGCTGCGCGAGACCGTAGGCCCCATCGCGCTGCTGACGCTGAACCGCCCGGCCGCGCGCAACAGCCTGTCAGCGGCGATGATCGCACAGCTGCATGCCGCGCTGAATGAGATCCGCGACGACAAGGCGGTCCGCGGCGTCGTGATCGCCGCCAATGGTCCCGCCTTCTCCGCCGGCCACGACATGAAGGAACTCACTGCGCGCCGCACGGATCCGGATCGCGGCCGCGCCTTCTTCGCCGAGATGATGAATGCCTGCAGCGCGATGATGCAGGCCGTCGTGCACCTGCCGAAGCCCGTGGTCGCCTCCGTCCAGGGCATCGCGACCGCGGCCGGCTGCCAGCTCGTCGCGAGCTGCGATCTCGCGATCGCCTCGGAGGATGCGAAGTTCGCCACGCCCGGCGTCGACATCGGCCTGTTCTGCTCGACCCCGATGGTGGCGCTGTCGCGCAACGTTCCGCGCAAGCAGGCGATGGAGATGCTGCTGACGGGCGAGCCTGTTACGGCCGACCGCGCCCGTGAGATCGGCCTCGTCAACCGCGTGGTGCCCGCCGGCACCGAGCTCGGCGCCGCGATCGAGCTCGCGCAACAGGTCGCGCTCAAATCGGCCTACACCGTCAAGCTCGGCAAGGAAGCATTCTATCGCCAGGTCGAAATGAGCCTTGCGGACGCCTATCGCTATGCGGCAGAGGTGATGACCGAGAACATGATGGCGCGCGACGCCGAGGAAGGCATCGGCGCCTTCATCGAGAAGCGCGAGCCGACATGGCGGGATGAATAGTCAACTCCTCATCCTGAGGAGCCGCGAAACGCGGCGTCTCGAAGGATGCAGGCCCGACTGTGGCCCCATGGTTCGAGACGCGCGTGCCGCGCTCCTCACCATGAGGAGCAGAGAAAGAAAAAGATGAACCACGACGCCTATCCCGACAATTACATCCGCGGCATCCTCAACAGCGTGAACTCGATCGCGATGGTCGGCGCCTCGCCGGTCAATGTGCGGCCGAGCTATTTCGCGTTCAAATATCTGGCGCAGCGCGGCTACGACATGATCCCGGTCAATCCCGGCCATGTCGGCAAGGAGCTGCTTGGAAAGCCGTTCGTCGCCTCGCTGTCCGACATCGGCCGTCCCGTCGACATGATCGATATTTTTCGCAACTCCAGCCACATCATGCCCGTGGTCGAAGAGGCGCTCACGCTCGATCCGCTGCCGAAGGTGATCTGGATGCAGCTTGGCGCGCGTGACGATGCGGCCGCGGCGAAAGCGGAATCGGTCGGCATCAAGGTCGTGATGAACCGCTGCCCCAAGATCGAATATGGCCGCCTGTCGTCCGAGATCTCCTGGATGGGCGTGAACTCGCGCACGCTCAGTTCCAAGCGTCCGCCGGCGCCGACGCAGGGCATGCGGCTATCCCTCAATCGGATGAGTGTCGGCGGCGGCGATACCGCAGCCTCGGACCGCGCTGCGAAAAACAAGACCGAGCAAAGCTGACGCAATAAATTTCAGCCTCCGCGAACGTGACAATGCGTAGCGTGGACGTGTGAAGCGGCGGCTTGACGGCAGCCGCGGCGCCGATCAGCATGCCGCCGATTTTCAGACCACAAGAAACAGGAACGCCCCCAATGAGCGATCGCCTTCCGGGATTTTCGACCCTCGCCGTGCATGCCGGTGCACAGCCCGATCCCACCACCGGTGCGCGCGCGACTCCGATTTATCAAACCACATCTTTCGTCTTCAACGACGCCGACCACGCCGCCTCGCTGTTCGGCCTGCAGGCCTTCGGCAACATCTATACCCGCATCGGCAACCCCACCAACGCGGTGCTTGAAGAGCGCGTTGCGGCGCTCGAAGGCGGCACCGCCGCGCTCGCGGTGGCCTCGGGCCACGCCGCGCAGGTCGTGGTATTGCAGCAATTGCTGCAGCCCGGCGACGAATTCATCGCCGCGCGAAAACTGTATGGCGGCTCGATCAACCAGTTCACGCATGCGTTCAAGAGCTTCGGCTGGAACGTGGTGTGGGCCGATCCCGACGACATCGCGAGCTTCGAGCGCGCGGTGACGCCGCGCACCAAGGCGATCTTCATCGAGTCCATCGCCAATCCCGCCGGCAGCATCACCGACATCGAGGCGATCTCGACGGTCGCGCGCAAGGCGGGCGTCCCGCTGATCGTCGACAACACGCTGGCTTCGCCCTATCTGATCCGGCCCATAGACCACGGCGCCGACATCGTGGTGCACTCGCTGACGAAATTCCTGGGCGGCCACGGCAATTCGCTCGGCGGCATCATCGTCGATGCCGGCACGTTTGATTGGTCGACCGGCGGCAAATATCCGATGCTGTCGGAGCCGCGGCCCGAATATCACGGCATCCGCCTGCAGGAGACCTTCGGCAATTTCGCCTTCGCGATCGCCTGCCGCGTGCTGGGCCTGCGCGATCTCGGCCCTGCCCTATCGCCGTTCAACGCCTTCATGATCCTCACCGGCATCGAGACGCTGCCGCTGCGCATGCAGAAGCACTGCGACAACGCCAAGGCGGTCGCCGAATTCCTCGCCGGCCATCCGGCGGTGGCTTCGGTCAGCTATGCGGGCCTTGCGAGCGACAAGTACAACCAGCTCGCGCGCAAATACGCACCGAAGGGCGCAGGCGCGGTGTTCACCTTCAGCCTGAAGGGCGGCTATGACGCCGGCGTCAGCCTGGTGTCCAAGCTGCAGCTGTTCTCGCATCTGGCCAATGTCGGCGACACCCGCTCGCTCGTCATCCACCCGGCCTCGACCACGCACAGCCAGCTCGACGACGCCGCCAAGGTGAAGTCCGGCGCCGGCCCCGACGTGGTCAGGCTCTCGGTCGGCATCGAGGACAAGGAAGACCTGATCGCCGACCTCGAGCAGGCGCTGGGCGCGTAACCGGTCTCGTTCCGGGGCGGTGCGCGAAACCGCCCCGGAACGACGGCTCGGTTAATGGTCATTAACCATATTTGCCCCATACATCGTCTCGGAATCGCCCCCTTGATTCGGAGCTGACGATGCTGCGCTGGATGCTGCCTGCCCTTGCGGCCACGCTGACGGTTTCAGCCGCATTTGCCGCCGATCTGCCGGCCACTCCAAGGCGGCGGGCCGCCGCGCCGCCGCCAAATGTCTATGTCGAAACCGATCCGGATGCGCTGATCTCGCCGGCCGATGGCATCGGCAGCTATGTCGCCAACCTGCCGGGCACGCCGCTGCTGCCGGGTTCCAACACGCTGCCGGGCTATTACGGCCGGCCCTGGGACTACGATTACCAGGGCCCGTATTACGGCGGGAAGCAGGTCGGCTATTTCTGGCGCCTGCCCTACGCCTGCGGCGTCTACGGTTATTGCTGATCAGCCGGGCTGATGGTGATCAGCCGGGCTGACTGACCGGAACCACGCGCGGCGCCGTTTCCACGGTGTGCCGTGACGCAAGCCGCTCCACCTGCATCACCGCAAGCGTGAGGACCACGATCGCGACCGCCTGATGCGACAGCGCAAGGTCGATCGGCACCTGGTTGAGCAGCGTGAGGATGCCGAGCACCGCCTGCAGGCTCACAGCCGCGAACAGCCAGAGCGCGCCGCTTGCGGCAAGACCCGCGCGCAAGCGCACCGCATCGAACGCATGCAGCGCGGCGAGTGCGAACAGCGCATACGCCGTCATGCGGTGCTCGAACTGCACCGTCAGCACATTGTCGAACATGTTGCGCCACCACGGCGTCTCGAACCACAGCCGCTCGGCGGACGGAATGAACGCACCGTCGATCTGCGGCCAGGTGTTGTAGGCGCGCCCGGCCCGCAAGCCCGCGACCAGCGCACCGAAATAGATCTGCACGAAGGTCACCACGAGCAGCAGCGCGCTGGTGAAACGCACCCGCGCGGGCGCTGCGATCTGCGGCCGCTCCTTGAGCCGGCGCACCGTCCAGACGATACCGGCGAAGATCAGCAGCGCCAGCACCAGATGCGTCGCCAGCCGATATTGCGAGACCTCGACACGCTCGGTGAGGCCCGAGGCCACCATCCACCAGCCGACCGCGCCCTGCAGCCCGCCGAGCGCGAACAGCAGCCACAGCCGCCGCTTCAGCTCACCCGACAACCCGCCGCGCCACAGGAAGAACAGGAACGGCAGCAGATAGGCGACGCCGATGAAGCGGCCGAGCAGCCGGTGGCTCCATTCCCACCAGAAGATCTGCTTGAACTCGGACAGGCTCATGCCCGCGTTCAGCTCGCGATATTGCGGGATCTTCTTGTAGGCCTCGAACGCGTCGGTCCACGCCGCTTCCGAGAGCGGGGGAACGCTGCCCGTGACCGGCTTCCATTCGACGATCGACAGGCCGGATTCCGTCAGCCGCGTCGCGCCGCCGACCAGCACCATCAGCGCGATCAGCGCGGCCACTGAGATCAGCCACCAGCGCACGGCGCGATGCGGGTTGGTCGGGGCGGAAATCGTCGTCATTTCAGGGGCAAAACCAGGACTTGAAGGCTTGAACCGGACTGCGTGCCCCTTATAGTCCCCCGCTCCCGCAGCGCAAGTTACGCGAAAGCCGCAAGCCCCCGCCATGACGATCCGCACCCGCAAGTTCCTCGGCGCCATCCTGCTCCTGGTGCTGGCCACCGTCTGGGCCCTGCTCGGCATGGCCTTCGCGCAGATGCCCTGGATCGCCGAGTCCGGCTGGCGTCAGGCGGTCTATTACGTGGTGGTCGGCATGGGCTGGGTGCTGCCGGCGATGCCGATCGTGAGCTGGATGCAGCGGCCGGACCGCGTCAAGTCGAACTCGTAACGCTGCTCGTCGGTTTCACCGGCGCAAAGGCAATACCCGACACCAGCACGCGCAATATGCGCAGCGAGCGCACGCGCCCGTCCCAGGAAATCCGCGGCAGCGCGTGCAGATTGGTGCGCCCTTCGGCCTCGACGATGCCTGATATGGTCGACGCCGCGCTGGCAAAGCCGGCCTGCTCCGCCATCACGACGTGGCCGCGCCGGAACGAGGCGCGATCGCCGAACGGAAAGGCGAGATGCCTGATCTCGCGATCGAACGCCGATTCCGCCACCGCCTTGCCCATCGTCATTTCACGCTGTGCGGCTGCGTCCTTCATGTTGGCCAGAACCGGATAGTTCACGGTCGCACTGCCGATCGTGACGAGCGGATCGGCGGCAAGCTTCGCCAGATCCTCCCAATCCATCGATGCCTCGCGCGAGAGCGCGGCGAGATCGATGCGGTAGCGCGTGCAGAGATCGGCGATCGCAACCGACAGCTCCGCCGGCGGCAGCGAGCGCAGCCAGTCCTCGAGATACGAGAACAGCGCCTGCTTCTCGGCATCGCCGGAGACTGTGAAGCGCTGCTCCTTCGCGCCCATCATCAGGCTGACACGGCTCTCGCGCGCGATCACCTGCGCGAGCCCGAGCCACCAGGATTCACCGACGCCGTCGGGAAACGCGGTGGGCACGTAGATGGTGAAAGGCACGCCATGGCGGGCCAGCACCGGGTAGGCGAAGCTGATGACGTCCTTGGGCGCGCCGTCGAAGGTCAGCGCCACGAAGCGCCGCTTCTCGCGCAGCGTCACCGCGCGCCGGCAGACCTCGTCCATGCCGATGATGTCATACTTCCAGCGCTTCAGCGCGCGAATGGCGCGGTCGAGGAATTCTGGCGTGATCTCGTGCGCACGCTGCGGCTGGAACGCGCCGCGTCGCCGCGGCCGCACATGCGTAAAGCGCAGGATGGCGCCGGCCCCGCGGCTGCGCAGCGCGGCCTGACCGCTGAACCAGGTCAGCTCAAGGCGCAGCCGTTCCAGCCATCTGTCGTCGGATGCCAATATCCCACCTTCGCGCTCGCCGACGGTCCCTTTCCTCTCGCATAGTCATTACCCTTTGTTGACATTTCTTTGCAAAGGTCGGCCACAGGCCGAATTACGTATTTTTCGTTTTCTCGACAGGTTTCGCGAATGACCATGGCTGCGGCGATGCAAAGCCGGACGGCAGAATCGCCAGCGCGGTCGAAAGCGAGCCGTATCGCGCATGTCGATATCCTCGGCGATGTCGGCGAGGCCGAGACGGTCTGGCGCGCGTTCGAGGAACCCGGCCACCTCTTCACCCCCTACCAGCGCTTCGACCTGCTCGGCCCCTGGCAACGGCTGGTCGGCGGCTGCGAAGGCTCGCGCCCCTTCATCGTGATTGCGCGCGATGCCGAGCGCCGGCCGCTCTTGCTGTTGCCGCTCTCGCTCCGCCAGGGCCATGGCGTGCGCACGGCCTGCTTCATGGGCGGCAAGCACACCACCTTCAACATGGGGCTGTGGAACGCCGAGTTCGCCGCGCAGGCCGGCGCCGCCGATATCGACGCATTGCTTGCCTCGCTGCGCGAGCATGTCGACGTGCTCTCGCTGACGCAGCAGCCGCTCCGCTGGAACGACCAGTCCAACCCGTTCGCGGCTCTGCCGCAGCAGAGCGCGATCAATGGCTGCCCGCTACTGGTGATGGAGCCCGGCGGGCCGCCCGCATCACGGATCAGCAACTCCTTCCGCCGCCGCCTCAAGAGCAAGGAAAAGAAGCTCCAGGCGCTCGCCGGCTATCGCTATCATCTCGCGACGACCGATGCGGACGTCACCCGCCTGCTTGACTGGTTCTTCCGCGTCAAGCCGGCGCGGATGGCGGAGCAGAAGCTGCCGAACGTCTTTGCCGAGCCCGGCGTCGAGCAGTTCGTTCGCAGCGCGTGCCTGTCGCCGCGCGGCGAGGGCCGCGTCATCGACATCCACGCGCTCGAATGCGACGAGGAAGTGATCGCGATCTTCGCCGGCGTCGCCGACGGTCAGCGCTTCTCGATGATGTTCAACACCTACACGATGTCCGAACACGCCCGCTACAGCCCGGGCCTGATCCTGATGCGCTACATCATCGATCGCTACGCCGAGCGCGGCTACCGCTCCCTCGACCTCGGCATCGGCTCGGACGAATACAAGCGGATGTTCTGCAAGGACGACGAAGCCATCTTCGACAGCTTCGTACCGCTCACCTCGCGCGGCAAGCTCGCGGCGATGGCGATGTCCTCGCTGAGTCACGGCAAGCGGCTGGTCAAGCAGAACCAGATGCTGTTCGATCTGGCCCGCCGGCTGCGGCAGGCGTTCGGATAGGCGCCGGAAGACGCTCAACTCTCTCAACTTGCGAGATGCCCTTCCCTTCTCCCCTTGCGGGAGAAGGTGGCGCGCCGGATGAGGGGTTGTGCCCGCGAATTCAAATGGCAATAGAACGAGTGGAGAGAGACCCCTCACCCGTCTCGCCGCTTCCGCGGCGAGCCACCCTCTCCCACAGGGGGGCCCACAGGGGGAGAGGGTAAGAATCGCCTTACGCCGCAACCACGCGCGGCGTCTCCGCCGCATTCGACGGCTGCACCGGCCTGCTCAGCATCGTCACTTCGCTGAAGCCGACGGCCTTCAATTGCTCGGACATCAGCGACCGCGCGTCCGCGGCCATCGACGCATCGGGCACCACGACGGCGCGGGCATGCGCCGTCAGCAGTTCCGCCGGAAGGTCCGAGGCGCTGCCGGCGTCGAGCAGCACGTGGTCGTAGGCGCGCAGCAGCGCGTCGATGGCGAGCGTCACGCGCGGCGATTGCAGCAGACTGCGGTCGAAGCCGGGACGGCCGGCCATGACCAGATGCAGCCGCGACAGCTTGTCCCGGGTGATGACTTGCGCGAACGAGGCCTCGCCCTGCATCAGTTCGGCAATGCCGGGAGCCGTGGCGTCGACCGCCACGGCGGCAATGGTCGGCGAGGACGCGGCGAGATCGACCACGACGACTCGCGCGTCGCGCGCCAGGTGCCGGGCCAAGGTCAGCGTGGACAGGGTAACGGCTTCGCCCGAGGCGGTGCCGAGCACCGTGACCTTCTTCGCTGCCGCGCCTGCGGCACGCAGGCGCTCGGCCAGTTGCTCGATCTCGGCGAATTCGGTGACGACGGCATCGGCCGTCATCTCCGGCTGCAACGGTGCGGGCTCGTCAATGACCGGCTCGATGTCCGGTTCGACGAGCGGCTCGACCAGCGACTCATGGCGCACCGCCGCCTGTGCTCGTACTGGCGTTTGCGTCGGCGCCGGGGCAAACACAGCCGCCGCGCGCGGCGCGGTCTGGCGCAACAGCTCGCCGGTGACGACGACGCCGGACGAGAGCAGCAGCGTCGCGATGGTCGCGATCAGCACGATCGGCAGCTTCTTCGGATAGGCCGGCGTGTTCGAAACGATGGCGCGCGAGATGATGCGGCCTTCCGCCGGCGCGGAGTCGATGGACTCGCGGGTGCTCGCCTCGCGGTACTTCCCAAGATACGTCTCGAGCAAATCGCGCTGCGCCTTGGCCTCGCGCTCGAGCGCGCGGAGCTGCACGTCCTGGCCATTGGTCGAGGTCGCCTGCTTCTTCAGCTGTTCGAGGCTCGTTGTCAGGCCGTCGACCCGGCCGCTGGCGATGCGTGCGTCGTTTTCGAGCGAGCGGGAGATCTTGGCCGCCTCGTCCCGGATTTGATTGTCGAGGTCGCCGAGCTGCGCCTTCAGCTCCTTGATCCGCGGATGATTGCCGAGCAGCGTGGACGATTGTTCGGCCAGCTGCGCGCGCAGCGTGACCCTCTGCTCCGACAGTCGCCGCATCAACTCGGAGTTCACGACATCGGATGCCTCGATCGGCTTGCCGCTCTGGAGCATCTCCTTGATCAACCGCGCCCTGGATTCTGCATCCGCCTTCATCGAGCGCGCGTTGTTGAGCTGGGTGTTGACCTCGCCCATCTGCTGGTTGGACAGCGTGGTATTGTTCGTGCCAACGAAGAGCGACGACTTGGAACGGAAGTCCTCGACCTTGGCTTCGGCGTCGGAAACCTTCTTGCGCAGGTTCTCGATCTCGCCCGCAAGCCACTGGCTGGCGTTCTTGGCCTGCTCCTGGCGCGCACCTTGCTGGAGCACGAGATAGCCGTCGGCGATGGAATTGGCGACGCGGGCGGCAAGATCCGGATCGGCGGACTGGAATTCGACCACGACCACGCGGGACTTGTCGACGGCGTAGGCCTGGAGCCGCTCGTAATAGGCATCCAGCACGCGCTCTTCCGGCGTCATCGAGAACGGATCGCGGACGATGCCGACCAGCGCGGCGAGCGACTTCAGCGGCGAAATGCCTTGCAGGACCGGATCGAATTCGGGGCGCTCGGCAAGCTTGTTCTTCTTGATGATCTCGCGCGCGAGATCGCGCGACAGCACGAGCTGGACCTGGCTGGTCACCGCTTCGGGATCGAGGGCCTGCCGCTCCTCGGTGCTGCGGTCGCTGCTCGGACGCAGGAACACGTTCTCGCGGCCGTCGATCAGGATGCGCGATTCCGATTTGTAGCGGGGCGTGACGAGATTGACGGCAGCGACGGACGCGACCAGCGCCAGCACCGTCGGCACGATGATCCAGCCGCGCTTGCGGGCGAGCGCGCCACCGAGCGCATGAAGATCGATATCGCCGGATTCGACCGGAGCCTGCTTCGCAATAGCGGGCGCAGGCCTCGCTTCAACCTTGGGCGCGGGATCGGCCGCCTTCGCCTCGGCCTTGGGCTTCGAAACAGCCCGCTCGATCACAGCCTTGTCCTTGCCGGCACGCCAGAACGCTAAACGCATCGAACACTCCCGCAGGACAATGCTGCGACTCTACCTCAACCGCGGCGATTACACTCCATTAAGGTTGCTGCTGGGTTAATCGCGCCACACTGAGACAGGCACCCGCGCGCTCGTCACCGTTTGTTAACCACGAGGCCCCCTTAATCGATCTGGATATTTCGAGAATTGTCCGAGCATTCGCCGTCGAGCGCTGGTTCTGATCATGCCCCCCTCTCCCGACCGGCCGCTCCGCATCCTGCACGCCGTACGCGCGCCCGTCGGCGGCATCTTCCGCCACATCCTCGATCTCGCCAACGGCCAAATCGATCGCGGCCATCACGTCGGCATCCTCGCCGACAGCCTCACCGGCGGCGAGCGCGCCGACAAGGCGTTGGCCGAGCTCGCACCGCGGCTGAAGCTCGGCGTGCACCGCCTCGCGATCCGCCGCGAGCCGTCGCCTGATGATTTTCTGGTGTGGCTGCGGATGCGGCGCCTGATCGGCGAGCTCAAGCCTGACGTGATGCACGGACATGGCGCCAAGGCCGGCGCCTTCGTCCGCATGCGGCGACGCTCCGACGACACCATCCGCATCTACACCCCGCACGGAGGTTCGCTGCATTATCCCCTCAACACGTTCAAGGGCGAGTTCTATGCCCGCCTCGAACGCACGCTGATGGATGCGACGGACCTGTTCCTGTTCGAGAGCGCGTTTGCCCGCGACACCTATCAGCGCATCGTCGGCACGCCCAAGGGCGTGGTGCATTGCGTCTACAACGGCGTGACGCCGGAAGAATTCGAGCCTGTCACCATTGCCGAGGATGCCACCGACCTCGCCTATGTCGGCGAGTTCAGGCACATCAAGGGCGCGGATCTGCTGGTCGACGCGGTCGCGCGCCTGCACGAAGGCGGCAGGAAGGTCACGCTGACGCTCGGCGGCGACGGCGAGGAAACCGCGAAGCTGAAGGCGCAGGTCGAAAAACTCGGCCTCACGGATGCGATCCGCTTCATCGGCCACGTCAAGGCGCGCTACGGCTTCTCCAAGGGACGGCTGCTGGTCGTGCCCTCGCGCGGCGATTCCATGCCCTATGTCGTGATCGAGGCGGGCGCGGCCGGCATTCCCATGATCGCCGCCCGGGTCGGCGGCATTCCCGAGATATTCGGGCCGGAGAGCCCGGCCCTGTTCGCGGCGAGCAACGCCGAGGCGATGGCGGAAGCGATCGCGGCCGCGCTCGACGATCCGCAAGGAACCGCGCAGCACGCATCGTCCCTGCGCGAGCGCATCTCCGCGCATTTCTCCCAGCAGGCGATGGTTGACGGCGTGCTCGCGGGTTACCGCGACGCATTTACCAAACACTAACCATCCTTAAGGCCCGCTTTAGAGAATCTTCCGATTTATCCGATAATCGAGGTGCCAGGGGATGCTCACCCGGGGCGCAAAGTCGCGCCCACGGGCTTTTGGAATGGACGTGGACGCCCGTGGAACAGCTCAACGCACGCTCGATGCTCGATGCAGCCACCAGCGCTGCGGCCAAGCCCGCCGACCAACCCTTCGTAGAGCGCCGCCGCCGGCTCTCGCCCGCCGCGCTCGACGTCGTCAACCAGAAGGTCGCCCGCGCCTATTCCCCGATCGTGATCGCCGGCATCGTGCGCGCGCTCGACTTCACACTGCTGAGCCTCGTCGGCATCGTGCTCTATGTCGGCTACGTCATGCCGCTCGCCGGTTTCAGCTGGATTTACCCCGCCGAGATCGTCGCTGTCGCGGTCGCCGCCGTGGTCTGCTTCCAGGCCGCCGATATCTACCAGGTGCAACTGTTCCGCGGACATCTCCGACAGATGACGCGGATGATCTCGTCCTGGTCGTTCGTCTTCCTGCTGTTCATCGGCATCTTCTTCTTCGCCAAGTTCGGCAGCGAAATGTCGCGGCTCTGGCTTGCCGCCTTCTACTTCCTCGGTCTCGCTGCGCTCATCGCCGAACGGCTGGTACTGCGCTCGCTGGTGCGTGCCTGGGCGCGCGAGGGCCGGCTCGACCGCCGCACCATCATCGTCGGCTCCGACAGCAACGGCGAGCAGTTGGTCGAAGCGCTGAAGGCACAGGAGGATTCCGACATCCACGTGCTCGGCGTGTTCGATGACCGCAACGACAGCCGCGCGCTCGACACCTGCGCCGGCGCGCGCAAGCTCGGCAAGGTCGATGACATCGTCGAATTCGCCCGCCGCACCCGCGTCGATCTCGTGCTGTTCGCGCTGCCGATCTCGGCTGAGACGCGCATCCTGGAGATGCTGCAGAAGCTCTGGGTGCTGCCGGTGGACATCCGCCTCTCCGCGCACACCAACAAGCTGCGCTTCCGTCCGCGCTCCTATTCCTATCTCGGCGAGGTGCCGACGCTCGACGTGTTCGAGGCGCCGATCACCGACTGGGACCTGGTGATGAAATGGCTGTTCGACCGCGTCGTCGGCGGCCTCGCGCTGCTCGCGGCCCTGCCGATGATGGGTTTGGTCGCGCTGGCCATCAAGCTCGACAGCCCCGGCCCGGTGCTGTTCCGCCAGAAGCGTTTCGGCTTCAATAACGAGCGCATCGACGTCTACAAATTCCGCTCGATGTACCACCACCAGGCCGACCCGACCGCCTCCAAGGTCGTGACCAAAAACGATCCGCGCGTCACTCGCGTCGGCCGCTTCATCCGCAAGACCAGCCTCGACGAGCTGCCGCAGCTCTTCAACGTGGTGTTCTCCGGCAATCTCTCCCTGGTCGGGCCGCGTCCGCATGCGGTGCAGGGGAAGCTGCAGAGCCGCCTGTTCGACGAGGCCGTCGACGGCTATTTCGCCCGCCACCGCGTCAAGCCCGGCATCACCGGCTGGGCCCAGATCAACGGCTGGCGCGGCGAGATCGACAATCAGGAGAAGATCCAGAAGCGCGTCGAGTTCGACCTCTATTACATCGAGAACTGGTCGGTGCTGTTCGACCTCGTCATTCTCCTGAAGACGCCGATCTCGCTGCTGACCAAGAACGAGAACGCGTATTGAGATTGTGGTCATGCCCCGGTCCAGTGCGCAATTGCGCACAAGGCCGGGCGATGACAGCGATGCCTTGTGGCGTACGAGTTGCGTAAGCGTATGAGCGTGTGATGGCGTATGCGGCGACAGCCGGTGGAGTGAAGATAGCCGCACCGGCCGCACCCGGCGTGCTGGCGCTCCAGCGTGCGCTGGTGTGGCTGGTCGGCGCCTCCGGCGCCATCGTCTTCATCGAGCCGAGCCCCTACGAGATCGCGACGCTGCTCGCCACCGTCACCTTCTTCGCCACCGGCCTGCGCCTGCGGCTCGTGCTGATGCCGCTGATCCTGATGCTGGTCGTGCTCAATGTCGGCTACACCATCAGCGCGATCCCGCTGTACGACCAGCCCGAGGTGGTGAGCTGGATCGCCACCTCCTGGTACATGGCGGTGACCGTGGTGTTCTTCGCGATGGTCACCTCCGAGGACACCGCGGCCCGGCTCGACATGCTCCGCCGCGGCCTCGTGGTCGGCGCGATGATCGCCTCGCTGCTGGCGGTGGCCGGCTACTTTCACCTGGTTCCCGGCGGCGACGACCTGCTCACGCTCTACGGACGCGCGCGCGGCACGTTCAAGGACCCGAACGTGCTCGGCGCCTTCCTGATCCTGCCGGCGCTGTTCGCGCTCCAGAGCGTGGTCTCCGACAAGCTCGCCAAGGCGTTCCGCAACGTCATGGCCTTCGGCATCATGTCGCTGGCCATCCTGCTCGCCTTCTCGCGCGCCGCCTGGGGCGGCCTGGTGCTGACCTCCGCCTTCATGCTGGCGCTGATGGTGCTGACCAGCCGCAGCAATGCGCAGCGTTCGCGCATCATCGTCATGGCGATCGTCGCTGCGGTGCTGGGTATCGCGCTGATCGCGGTGCTGCTGTCATTCGATGCCACCGCCGAGATGTTCAAGCAGCGCGCCAGCTTCGACCAGAGTTACGACGAAGGCCGCTTCGGCCGGTTCGGCCGTCACATTCTCGGTGCGGAAATGGCGCTCGACCTGCCGTTCGGCATCGGCCCGCTGCAATTCCACCGCTACTTCCCCGAGGACACCCACAACTCCTACCTCAACGCCTTCATGTCGGGCGGCTGGCTGTCCGGCGTGTGCTATCCCGCGCTGGTCTTCACCACAGTCATCATGGGCTTCCGGCACATCTTCGTCCGGGTGCCCTGGCAGCGCGCTTATCTCGCGATCTTCTCCGCCTTCGTCGGCACCGTCGGCGAAAGCTTCGTGATCGACACCGACCACTGGCGCCACTTCTGGATGATGCTGGGCGCGATGTGGGGCATGATCGCGGCTGCGCAACTCTACAAGAAAACTAGCGACGAAGCTTCTTCAGCTTGAGATCCGGCCGTTTCTCCGGCGGCGTGTCGAGCAGGCTTTTCAGCGCCTCGGTTGCCGCCAGCACGCCCTTGTAGCCCTCGGTCGCAAAGCGCAGCAGCAGCCGCAGCTCCTCGTCGGAATAGGCGCCAAACACCTTCTCCATCGCCTGCTGCATCGGCACGTAGAGCTGACCGATCTTCATCGCCTTTTCCGGCACGACGGAAATGAAGACCTTGCGGCGGTCTGTCTCGTCGCGCTCGCGGCGCACGAGGCCCGCCTTCTCGAGCCGGTCGATCACGCCGGTGATGGCGCCCGTCGTCAGCCCCGTGACCTCGGCGAGCCGGCCCGCGGTGACTCGTCCCTCGAGATAGAGGATGTCCATGCATTCGAGGTCGGAATTGGCAATTCCGGCAACGTTGGCAACGGTTTGGCCATAGAGCACGCCCTGGGCGGACGACCGCCGCATCGCCTCTTCCAATTCCGCGAGCAGCGCCCCGCGCGCCTTCGTCCTTGACAAGGTCGGCCTCTTATCTTAGTCGATATATATCTTAGTCACTAAGAGATTTAGCGACCGTAATTTCTCCTAGCACCACGGAAACGTCGGGAGCAAGCCATGTCCTACCGTCCCCGCAAGGCCCTGATCATCGGCGCCGGCATCGCCGGGCCCGTCACCGCAATCCTGCTGCGCCGCGCCGGCATCGAGTCCGCGATCTACGAGGCGTGGCCCTACTCCAAGGGCATCGGCGGCGGCCTCCAGATCGCGCCGAACGGCATGCACGTGATGGACGAGATCGGCCTAGCGAACGAATTGATCAGCCGCGGCTCGGTCGCGGAGGCTTTCGACTTCTATTCGCAAGGCGGCGAGCGGCTCGGCTCGATCAACCGCGACATGGTGCGGCGTTTCGGCCAGCCGGCCGTCAACATCTCCCGTGCCGCGCTGAACGAGATCCTGATCGACAAGGCCTGGTGCGCCTGCGTCTCGCTCTATTTCGAGAAGCGCCTGATCAAGATCGAGGATCGCGGTGACCAGCCGATCGTCGCCTATTTCGCCGACGGCACCACCGCCGAAGGCGACTTCCTGATCGGCGCCGACGGCGTGCACTCGATCGCGCGGCGTCAGGTCGTGCCTGACGGGCCGCAACCCTTCAACACCGGCCTGATCGGCTTCGGCGGCTTCGTACCGCACGCCGTGCTCGACGGCCGGCCGATCGGCCGGCATGTCGAGACCACGTTCGGGCAGAGCGGCTTCTTCGGCTACGGCTATTGCAGCCCCGATCCGACCGACGGCGTGATGTGGTGGAGCACGCAGCCCGCCCACGGCATGGACGCCGCGATGTTCCGCGCGCTCGACCAGGCGACGCTGAAGCAGCATCTGCGCGGCTTCCACCACGGCTGGCGCGATCCGATCCCCGACATCATCCACGCCGCCGAGAACATCGTGGTCACCGACACGCTCGACGTCGCAACCCTGCCGACCTGGTCGCGCAAGCGCTCGCTGCTGATCGGGGACGCCGCGCATGCTACCAGCCCCCATGCCGGCCAGGGCGCCTCGCTCGCGCTGGAAGATGCGATGCGGCTCGCTCGTCTGATGCAGGAGGGCCAGGAACTCGGCGCGACCTTCCAGGCTTTCGAGGCCGAGCGGCGCCCGCGCACTGAAAAGATCGTCGCCATCGCCCGCCGCAATGGCAACAGCAAACGCGAGTTCAGCGCCACCGGCGCGTTTATCCGCAATCAGATGCTGAAATGGCTGTTGCCGCTGGGCTCGAAGAGCATGGATTTCATGTACGCGTATGATGCGCGTGCGGCGTAACGACACGAACGCTGCCGTAGAGTGGGCAAAGGCGCAACGCACCGTGCCCACCATCTCTCTCCAATCGCGACAATGGTGGGCACGCTTCCGCCTTCGCTCTTTGAGCTACGGCGGACAAGTCGCTTTGCCCACTCTACGACACTGAGCTAGCTCTCTAGCGCGAACCTCAGCCCCGCATGCTCCCGCAAGCGCTTGATCAGCTTGTGCTGCATCGCCGCGCCGGGCGTCCAGAGGCCAGCCGGGACATCGGGCGTGTCGCGCAGCAGGCAGATCGCGCATTCGGAGATCATCTTCGCCGTCGACGCGTAACCCGGATCGAGATCGCCCTTCACCGCCGCACGCACCTGACGGCCGTCGGGCGCGATCGCGACATAGAGCAGGTCGTAATGGCCGTTGGCGCGCTCTTCCTTCGACGGCCCCTCGCCGGGCTTGAGTGCTTCGGGGCCGGTCTTTTCGCTGTTGGCGGCCATCACGAGCTTGGCGTTGGCCTGTCCCTCGTCCCCCGCTCCCGTCAGCACCATCTCGTCGTAGACGAAATCCCTGCCATACGGGAATCCCATCAGCATGTTGGAGCGGTGGACATTGCGGGTGTTCAGCGTCGCCATCGCGAACGGAGCGGACCAGGATTGCAGGTCTTCCTCGAAAACAGGCTTGTTGCCGCGCGGCTGTTTCGGCCCTTCGAAGCCGGGTGTGAATGCAAAGGGGTCCTTGAGGACCGACACCAGGCTGAGGTCCTGCGCAACCGCCGCGAACGTGACCCTTGCGCTCGCCGAGGTGCCGCCGGAGAACTTCCAGCTGAGGTCGCGAACGCGTCCCTTGACGCGCGGCACCGGCGCTCCAAACACGCGCCTGGCTTCCTCCTGGACGAAGAACGCACCGAGCTCGAACGGAATGGAATCGAAGCCGCAGGAGAACATGATGCGCGCACCGCTCGCCTTAGCGGCGGCCTCATGCCTGTCGATCATCTGCTTCAACCAGATCGGCTCGCCGCAGAGATCCATGTAGTCGGTGCCCGAGGCGACGCAGGCGGCAACCAGGTCGGAACCGTAGAGCTGGTAAGGACCAACGGTGGTGATGACCAGCTTCGCCTGATCAACCATCGCCTGCAGCGACGCTGGATCGGCTGCATCCGCGACGATGAGCGGCGTGTCAGCGGGCGCGCCGATCGCATCGCGAACGGACGCGAGCTTGTCCCCGCTGCGTCCCGCCATCGCCCAGGTCGGTGCGCCGTCACCGACATAGTGCGCGGCGAGATATTCGGCGACGAGTTGGCCGGTGTAGCCGGTTGCGCCGTAGACGACGATGTCGAACTTCGCTGACACGGATCGCGCTTCCTGCAACGCCGTGGACTTTACGGCTCGACCCTGAACGTCAGCCCGGCATTGTCCTGCAGCCGCTTGATCAGCTTGTGCTGCATCGCTGCGCCCGGCGTCCAGAATCCGGCTGCAACGTCCGTCGTATCGCGCAGCATGCAGATCGCGCATTCGGAGATCATCTTCGAGGTCGAGCCGTAGCCGGGATCGCGGTCGCCGGTGACGCCGGCGCGGACCGCGCGGCCGTCGGGCGCGATCGCGACATAGAGCAAATTGAAGAGCCCGTTCTCCCGCTCCTCCTTCGACGGCCCCTCGCCCGGCTTCGGCGCGTTCGGGCCTGTCTTCTCGGCGTTGGCGGCCATCACGCGCTTGGCGTTGGCCTCGCCCTTCTCGCCTGGACCGGTCAAAACCATCTCGTCGTAGACGAAGTCCTGGCCGTAGGGAAAGCCCATCAACATATTGGAGCGATGGACGTTGCGGGTGTTGATCAGCGCCATCATGAAGGGCGCCGCCCATGATTGCAGGTCCTCCTCGAGCAACGACCTGTTGCCCTTCGGCTGCTTCGGACCTGTGAAGCCGGGCGTCAGCGCGAACGGATCGTTCAGGATCGCGATGAGGCTGATGTCCTTGGCGACTGCATCGAATGTCGCCTTGGCGCTCGCCGCGGTGCCGCCCGAGAGCGTGCCGCGCATGTCGCGCACACGGCCCTTCACGCGCGCGGCGGGCGCGCCGAACACGCGCTTGGCCTCTTCCTGCACGAAGAAAGCACCGAGCTCGAACGGCACGGAATCGAAGCCGCAGGAAAATACGATGCGCGCGCCGCTCTCTTTCGCCGCGGCCTCGTACTTGTCGATCATCTGCCGCATCCAGATCGGCTCGCCACAGAGATCGAAATAATCCGTGCCGGTGTCGACGCAGGCCGCGAGCAGTTGCTCGCCGTAAAGCTGATACGGACCAACCGTCGTGATCACCGACATCGTGCGCTCCGCCATCGCCTTCAGCGAGGCGGCGTCCGATGCATCCGCGACAATCAGCTGCGTATTCCCGGGCGCGCCGATCGCATCGCGCACCGATTTCAGCTTGCCGAGGCTGCGGCCCGCCATCGCCCATTTGAGTGTCCTGTCGCTCTTATAATGCTGAGTCAGATACTCAGCGACGAGTTGGCCGGTGAAACCGGTCGCGCCGTAGACGACGATGTCGAATTTCTCAGAGCTCATGGTCGGCCTTCACTTCTTCGCGTAACTCACGCCCATGCCGGCACGGACGTCGCTTTGAATACCATAGGGCGGGATCGGATAGCGCAGCCCGTTCCTGGCCAGCGCCTTCATGCCCTCGATCGCCTTGGCGAGATGCGCCGGCTTCAGGGCCATCAGCATCTCCTCGTCCGGCACGCCGCCATAGCGCCGTTCGGCATAGCATGGCAAGGACAGGCTCGGCTCGCCGGTTTTCAGCGCCCGCCCCCAGGAATCCGCGCAGGCCGTCTCGCCGACCACGCCCCATTCGAACTTCTTGTAGCCGGTATATTGCAGCCCGTTGATCAGGATGATCATTTGCCCCGGCGTCGCATAGACGAGGCAGATGTCGGGCGGATCGAGCCGGCCGCTGGCGAGCGGACTGACCGCGAGGGCCTGATAGTGACCGAACGGAACCACATCCAGCGCCTCCTGGCGCTTGCGTGCGTCCTCCGCGGTACCGTGCCAGACCCCGACATAGTTCTCGCCGGCGAGCCATTTGTCGTCCTGCGGGCTGAGGCCAATCACCGCGCGGCACTGCGCGCCGACGAGATCGTCACCGGTGATGCCGACGGTCCAGCCGAGCCGCGAGGCCATGCTGACGATCTGGTCGGTGGTGTGAACCGCATTCGGCCGCCGGATCTTCGGGATCGCCTCCATCTCCGCGGCCTGCGCGAACAGCTTCATGCCGATCACGGTCGTCTTCAGCCGCAACAGGCTGTTGAGATCGGCAACGAGACCGGCAAGATCGATCCTGTCTGCGCTTTGCTGCTGCATGGCGTCCTCCCGGCCGGCAATCCACGCGCCGGTGCTGTGTTGTTGTTTCCCTCGTTCTAGTCCTTGCCCGGCCCCGGAAGCAACTCGCCGGTTCGGCCCATGACGCGGTATGCGGCGAGGCCGATCCATTCCCGCATCGCGACGTCGGTCTTCTCGAGCCCCTCCCGTCCGTTACGGGTAAAGGCGAAAAGCTCGTCACGGCCGCCCATGCGCCAGTCGACGGGATAGGCTTCGACGTCAAACCCGGCCTTGCGAAAGATCCCCATCGAGCGCGGCATGTGGAAGGCCGACGTGACCAGCAGCCAGCGCTCGCCCGGCTTCGGCGCGACCATTTGCTTCGTGAAGATCGCGTTCTCCCAGGTGTTGCGGGAGTCGCGCTCGAGGATGATGCGCTCTTTCGGGATGCCGAGGTTCTCCAGGATCGGCGCGGAATAGTCGGCTTCCCTCGCCTCGGTCGCGATCAGGTTCGACGTACCCCCGGTGAAGACGATGCGTGCTTTCGGATAGCGGCGCGCGAGGTCGGCCGGCGCCAGCATCCGATCGGCCGCGTACGCGACGACCGGCGTGCGATGCGCCGCCGACAGATCGGTGTCGACGGAGCCACCGAGCACGATGATTCCGTCGGGCGCGCCGCGCGACGGGTCCCATGCCGGAAAGCGCGACTCCAGCGGATACAGCAGGAGATTGCCGAGCGGCGAGAACGCGGACAGTGCCAGCAGGATCAGCGTGGCTACGGCAAGCTTGCGGCCGAGCGCGACAAAGCGCGTCGCCATCAACAGCAGCGACAGGATCCCGAGCTCGACCAGGAGATTGATCGGCAGCAATGCGGTGCCGAGGGTCTTGGAGAGAACGAAATACAGGGGAGCCTCGCTGGAATGACCGTGCCGGGCTTGACCGGCCCGTCCATCTTCAGAAATCCTTTGAAAGAGGATCGATCGCCCGGTCAAGCCCGGGCATAACAGGTTCTCATGACGAGAGCTGATGAAACCGGACGGACGCGGCAAATGACCCATCACCACCTGCATTCCAGCCCCGAGACCTGCCATTGGGGCTTCTTCGAAGCCGCGCTCAAGCCCGTGCTCACCGTCAAGAGCGGCGACGAGGTGACGGTCGACACCATCAGCGGCGGCCCGGACATGCTGCCCGACCGCGACAAGTTTCACATTCCGCCGGAGATGCACGACGTTCACGCCCGGAGCGAGCGCCTGCTGCCCGGCCACATCCTCACCGGCCCGATCGCCGTCGAGGGCGCCGAGCCCGGCGACGTGCTGGCGGTCGAGATCCTCGACGCCCAGCTCCGGCAGGACTGGGGCTGGAACATGATCAAGCCGCTGTCCGGCACCCTGCCCGACGATTTCCACGAGACGCGCGTCCTCAACATCCCGCTGGACCGGACGCGGATGGTCGGCCGCATGCCCTGGGGCCTCGACCTGCCGCTCAAGCCGTTCTTCGGGGTGATGGGCGTGTCCCCGCCGCCGGCCTGGGGCCGGATCTCCTCGCTGATCCCGCGCGCGATGGGCGGCAATCTCGACAATAAGGAGCTCGGCGCCGGCGCGACCTTGTACCTGCCGGTGTTCGTCCCGGGCGCAATGTTCTCCTGCGGCGACGGCCATGGCGTGCAGGGCGACGGCGAGGTCTGCGTCACCGCGATCGAGACCGCGCTGCAGGGCCGCTTCCGCCTGACGCTGCGCAAGGACCTCAGGCTAAATTATCCCCGCGCCGAGACGGCGAGCCACTACATCACCATGGCGATGGACCCCGACCTCGACCAGTGCGCGGTGCGCGCGCTGCGCGACATGATCGTGCTGCTCGGCGAGAAGCGAAACCTGTCGCGCGAGGACGCCTACACGCTGTGCAGCCTTGCCGCCGATCTCAGGGTGACCCAGACCGTGAACGGCTCCAAGGGCATCCATTGCATGATCGAAAAGGCGCTGGTGCACGGCTGAGCCGGCCCGGCATTTCCTGACCCGTTGACGCCACGTCGCCGCCCGGCCGTCCGCGCGGCGCGCTGAATCGCGTAAAATTTCTCCTGTGATTCCAATCGGATAAACGTCAAGCGCAGGTTGCATTTGACTTCTGGCCATGGACCTAAATAGAGTCTTAATCGTTACTTTTATGTACCCGAGTAAGAGGCTAGCGTTCGGGCCATGGCCACCGAAAAAGCCGAGACTGACCGCATCCCCGTAACCTTGGCGCTCTCGACCATCACCTATCTGGAGAAATTGGTGAGACAGGGCACCCACGGCACCAGCGTTCCCGGCGTCGCACGTACCTTGATCGAGGAAGGCATCCGTCTCGCCATCAAGGACGGGCTTTTGTCGATTCGCGACAATGGCAGGACGTGAGCGCGCGCCGAACGTGAAGCGGACGGATCTCGGATGCGGATGGCCGACATCTGCAACCTGGGACCGTTACAATGCCTGTTCTCTCACCAACCTGGACTGACGAACGAATTGAAATCCTGAGGCGGCACTTCGACGCCGGCCTCACCTGCAGCGAGATCGCCGCCGACATCGGCGTCAGCCGCAACGCCGTGATCGGCAAATTGTCCCGGCTCAATCTCACGCGCGGACGCACGCTCGACGACCGCAAGGTTCACGACAGGAGCACCGCGCGCGCCTCGAGGGCGGTGCCGCGGCTGCAATATGAGATGCTCGCCTCGATCTATGGCGAGACTGATGCGCCGGTGGCCACAGGCCCGATCGACGAGGCCAATCGCTGCTCGCTGCTGGAACTCGCGGAGAACCGCTGCCGCTGGCCGATCTCGACGCCGGGCGCGGAGGATTTCTGCTTCTGCGGCAACACTGCGCCCGACGGCCAGTCCTATTGCGCAGGCCACAGCCGTCTCGCCTACCGGCCGAACTCGCGCGCCCGCATGATGCGCGGCTAAAGGTTGGTTCGAGGCGTTTTCCTGATGCGAAGCGGAACCGCTTCGCTCGAAGATGCCCTGCTGCAAAACGAAAAACCTCCGGCGGGGCATCACCGGAGGTTTCTGGAGGCTTAGCGTGAAGCTAAGAGCCGCAACTTTCGTATTCGGCTGAGAGCTATATAGCTGATCAACTCAGGTAAGTAAATAAATTTGAGCGCGATCGAATCGCATAGCTCGTCTTCGTCTCGCGCACGGGAAAAACGGATTTTCCGAACCCCCCTCTCCCCAAGAAAAAGCCCCGGCGGTTTCCCGCCGGGGCTTCGTCAAGTCCGAAGACCTCTGGGCTTACCAGTTGCGCTGGGCGCGCAGCAGCAGGCTGTAGGTGTCCTGGTCCTTCAGCTCGTAGGTCGCGGCCGGCTTGGCAACGCTCGTCAGCGCACCGGTCGTGATCACGCCCGAGTACTTCTGGTCGAGGTGGCTGTAGGTGAAGTCAGCCGAGAAGGTCAGGTTCTTCACCGGGGTCCAGCGGGTGATGACACCGACCTGACCGATGTTGAAGTCCGGGTTGCAGGTGCCGGTCAGGGTCGCGAACGCAGCGCTACCGCAGATCAGGCCCTTCGCCGTGCTGCTGTAGTTGACCGCAGCCCACGCGCCGTACAGCGCCGTGTTCCAGTACGGGCTCCAGTTGTGGGTGTAGGCGCCACGGAAGCCGTAGGTCTTGGTCAGTTCGAGGCCGCCGCCGGGACCGTACACCGCGTCAGACACGCCGGCGAAGCCGATGCTCTGATACGCGCCGCTGGAGCTGCCGAACATCGAGTAGCTGGTCGCAGCCAGCTCCTGGAAGTTGTAGCGGCTCGCGCCGTCGGTGTAGACGCCCGAAACGTTGATCACGTCGCCAGCACCGGTCGGGATGTTCTTGATCTGCAAGGCCAGCTGAACGGCCCAGCCCCACTTGTCTTCGGGGTGACCGGTGACTTCGGTCGCGCCGTAGTAGCCGACGTGGTTGTCGTGCGCGGCAACCGAAGCCTGGAACAGGCCCCAGGCCTGGTCGACGCGGACCGCGCCGACGAGGTCGGGAGCCCTGCTGCCGCCGAGAGCGTTCGAACCGTAGGCACCGCCGAGAACGCCCGTGGTGGACATGCCGGCGGTGTTCCAGAGGTTGGTCTGGAAGACCTGCGTCTGGTCCTGCGCCGAGAAGATCGCCGTGATGCCCTGGCCGAAGTCAGCCGTGTAGGTGAACTGGGCAACACCGTTGGTGGTGCCGCTGCCGCCGACCAGCTGGTCGAAGTTGTTGCCGGGATAGTTGATCCAGGGTGCGTCGAACTGCGACACGGCCTTACCCATGGTGAAGCCGGCGAACTGGATGAAGGCGTAGTAGACGCCGAGCGCGCCGCCGGAGATACCGCCGTCGGTGCCGTTGACTGCGCCGCCGCTCGAGCCGGTGAGGGCAGTGCCGGCCGCGTTGAGGCCGAGCGTGCCGCTGTACTGGGTTCCGCCCGTCGCCGAGCCGTTGCCGACATAGTTGCCAGTCGTCCAGGTGAAGACCGCATCGAAATAGGTGCGGACCACGCCGTACTCGGTCGCGGTACGCGTGTCGATGTTGAGATCTTCACGAGCGCGCATCGAATAGTAGTTCGTCAGGCGGTTGTTGGCCGCGAAAACGTTGTTGTACTGGGCGCTGTAGTTGCCGCCGGCGTTGAGCGCGACTTCCGCGCGCAGATAGCCGCCGAGCTTGATGCAGGTGTCGGTGCCCGGGATGTAGTAGAAACCCGCGCCATAGAGCGAGCAGATCTTCACGTATTCGACCGCCTTGGCCTTGACCGGAAGATCAGCCGCCTGAGCTCCACCGACGGCGATCAGACCCGCCGCAGTGCCGAGCAAAAGGCTCTTCACCACTTTCATTTAAAACCTCCAAGTTGCTCATTTTACGGAGACCGGACCGTGAGGCCCCCCAGATCCCCGTCTCTTCAAATCCGCTCGGCCGCTGCGCGCTTTCGGACACACCCGCATTCGACGCGAGGGACGTGAGCGAACCACCTGTAACGGGACGATCGAGTACCCCCCACCGTCACGAGCCAATATGCCTGCGCCGTTCGGCTAATCAAAATAGTTTATTAGATCAGCTTTGTGGTTTCACTAAGCCTGTGCCCCGCGGGCAACACCCGGGTGCGACAAAGATGCTGATCTGCTCATCTTTGTAATTTTAGTGACAAAATTACCCTGCTCTGCACTTGCGTCAGGGCAGGCTTGCGTGGACTATGACCTCCCACGACGGCAGCCGGAAGAATCTAGTTCACGGGAGTGACGCTGTGTCCGCGACGAGGAAGGAAGGAGCGCGCATGCGCTCCGTCGGCAACCTGGATATCATCAGGCGCTTCACCTGGGAGATATCGTCGATCAACATGCATCTCGAGGAGCTGCGTCAGTTCTGGGCGAGGACGCTCGGCATCAGCGGCCCGCAATGGTTGATCCTGATGGCGATCTCCGACCTCGACAAGGACGACGGCGTTCCGGTCAACGTGGTCTCCAAGCTGCTCCACGTCGACCCGTCCTTCGTCACCACCCAGTCCAAGCTTCTGGAGAAGAAGGGCCTGCTGCGCCGCCGCCCCTCGCCGACCGATGCCCGCGTGGTGCGGCTATCGCTGGTCGACAAGACGCAGAAGCACATCGCGAGCCTCAACGAACAGTACAAGACGATTCGCGAATTCGTCTTCCAGGAGTTCGACGAGAACGAGCTGACGGAATTCACCGCAAAGCTCGCAACGCTGAAGACCCGCCTCGAGAAGGCCTGCGTGAGAATCTCGCTCGACTTCTGAGCTTCAGGGACTGCCGATCAGATCCGCCGGCCGGCGGCGCCGAGTCGCGTTTCCAGCCAGTCGAAGATGTACTCGTTGGCAAGGCTCGGATTGTCCGCGTGGGCCTGCGCCGCGCCGGTCTCCGCCGCCGTGAACACCTTCAGCACGATATCCGTGCTGCCGAACTGCGATTTCTGCACGATCTGGCGCGCCCGGTCGGCCTTGAGCCAGCCGTCCTCGCCGAGCGTGATCAGCACGGGGCAGTCGGCGCTGGAAGCCATCAGCGGCGTATGCGGCACCGGGACGATGCTGAGATCGCTCATCGCAAAGCGGCTGGCGAAGAAGGATCGTTCATGCAGATCCCACAGCCCGCCGTCGCAGACGGCCGCGGCCAGCCGCGGCTCCTGCAGCACCGCACGCGCCACGAAGGAAGAGCCCCACCCGTCCGCCACGATCGCGACGCGATCGAAATCGACGTCGCCGCGCGTCTCCAGATAGTCCATGGCGCTGGCGATCGCGCTCTCGAGATCGCGGCGCTGCAGAAGCGTATCGGTGTAATCGTCGCGCTCGGTGCCGAGCAGGTCGAGCGCAAGCATCGACAAGCCGCGCTCGCGCGCATGCGGCGCAAGCTTGAACAGAAACTCTTCCTTGCGGTGACCGGGCTCTCCGATGCAGATCACGGTCGGAGCCCGACCGCCCGACGACGACGCGGGCAGGAAGTAACCCTGCAGCGCATGATCCTCGACCCACGGGATGGTCACGACCTCGCCGCCCGGCGCGCGCGCCGTGAGATAGCGGCGGGCGCATTCCTGCATCGCCAGCACGGCGACCCAGCGGCGCTCGTCCGCCTGGTCGAGCGGCATTGCGGCTGCACCGTAGTAATTCAGGGCGCGCAGCCAGTTGCGCTGCGCGGTCGCCATGTGGCCTTCGGCGAAAGCCGCCTCGGCACGATGGCGGTTGGCCCGTGCCAGCTTCTTCCACTCGCGATGCCAGGATTGTTCGTCGCCGCGCTTGAGCTGCCGTGCGATCATCAGGCATTCCGCGATCGTGGCCCCACCCTCCTGGGCTGCTGTGAGGAGCCGCGTGAACTCAGCGGAAATGTCCTCTCTCTCCGGGCAGAGGATCCAGTCGTCGGAGAGGCATGCGGGTATCATCGGAGCTACGCTCTATCATCGCGTTACCCCTGATTCACTAAACTATTTTGGTTCCCCAACCAAGCCGCCGTGCGCCGAATGAGACCCGTTTGCCATCACCATCGCTTGAACGATGCTTGATGGCCAACGGCGTCGCATGCGTGACATTCGAATTTGTCATGCGACGGCAACATTGGCAGGAGATGGCACGTAAAATTACCGGGCGCATCTCTTGCCATGACGATCATCATACCTACATCGGCGCGCGATCGTTGACGATCTCAGCCAACGGGAATTCAGCCGAGTCGCCAGCCGACCTCCTGCGTAAAGCTTTCGTAGAAGCTGCGGTCGTAGGCCTGCTCGGGTGTTGCCCGCACGCGCTCGTCAAGACGTTTTGCGTCCTCGCCCACAAGAATGCGCCAACGCTCCGCCTTGACCCCGTCGAGGATGATTTTTGCGGCCTGCGCGGCCGTCGTCGGCGCATCCTCCAGGAAGCTGCGGGCACGCTCGGCGAACACCGCCTGGATGTCCTCGTCCGACATCTTGTCGGCATCCGGCACGCCGGCCGCGACCATGCGCTTGCGCGTCAGCGCGACCTCGTCGGCGTTGAGCCGCTCCGAGCCGTCACTGCTCTGCACCTTGCGCGAGTTGGAGACGATCGAGGTGCCGATGTGGCCTGGCATCACCACCGAGCATTTGACATGCGGCGCGTGCAGGCGAAGGTCGTTGATCAACGCTTCGGTAAATCCTTTCACCGCGAACTTGGCCGAGCTGTAGGCGGTGTGCGCCTGGCCCATGCCGATCGAGGCCCAGAAGCCGTTGACGCTGGCGGTGTTGACGATGTGGGCCTCGTCGGCTGCGACCAGCATCGGCAGGAAGGTGCGCACGCCGAGATAGACGCCGCCCCAGCAGATGTTGAAGGTGCGCTCCCATTGCTCGCGCGTGTTTGTGAACAGGCTGCCGCCGCCACCGATGCCGGCATTGTTGAACAGCAGATGGATCCGGTCGGTCTTCTGCTGCTCGGCGAGCTCGTCGCGAAAACGCTTGAGATGATCCTCGATCGAGACGTCGGCGACATGCGTGGTGACGCGCAGGCCCTGCGGCAGCTTCTCGACTTCACAAAGCCGCTTGGTCTCGGCCATGGCGGCTTCCGAGACGTCGCACATCGCCACATTGCAGCCCTCGGCAACGAGCTGCCGCGCGAGCTCGCGTCCCATTCCCGTACCGCCGCCGGTGATGACGGCGATCTTTCCTGCAAAATCCTTCATGGGACTTCAGTCCCTCCCCTTGTCGGTATGTTTCTTCACAGCTAGCGCGGTTGGCCGCGGCGCGCGCAAAATGTAGCAGCGCCGCATCCGCAGGTAAAAGCGGATCGGCGCTGCTTTTCGACATCCGTTATTTCGGCGGACGGACTATTCGGCCGCTTCGACGCGCTTCCCGCCCAGCGCCCCGAGCGCCTCCAGCGCCTTGCGGGTCGCAGCCTGCTGCGCGCTCGAGGCTTCCGGCATCGGCGCCCGCGGATACGTCTTCGGCAGGCCCTGGAGCATCTGCGCGTAGCGCGTGCAGGCCGGCAGATTGTCGCCAATGATCGCGTTCCACAGCGTCAGCAGCTTCTTGTGCAGCTCGAGCGCGCGCGGATGATCGCCGGCCTTCACCGCATCCCACAGCGCGACGGAGGCATGCGGCGCCGCGGTCAGGATCGCAGCGATCGAGCCATGGGCCCCGAGCGTATAGGACGGATACATCAGGGCATCGACCGCGCTGTAGATCAGCTTGTCCGGCGCCATCATCATGAGGTCCGCGAACAGCTTGAGATCGCCCGCGCTCTGCTTGACGCCGACCACCAGCGGCACCTCGGTCATGATCCGCGTCAGCAGCGCCGGCGAGAGATACGACCACGGCACGACGTTGTAGATGATGATCGGCATGCCGGTCTCATCAGCCATGGCGCGGAAATGCGCGACCATCGCCTCGTCATCGGGCTTGAACAGGTAATGCACCGGCGTGACCTGGAGGGCCGCGACATTCATGTCGCGCACCAGCTTGCCGCGGCGGATCGCATCGCGCGTGGAGTCCACGATGATGCCGGCGATGACGGGTATGCGCCCGTTCACCGCCTCCACCGTCGCTGCCATCAGGTCGCGATATTCCTCGTGATCGAGCGTGTGGCCCTCGCCGGTCGAGCCGCCGGCGGCAACGCCATGCGCGCCGGCGCCGATCATCCAGTCGACCTGGGGCGCCACCAGCTTGTAATCGATCTCGCCGTCTTTGCGGAACGGCGTCGTCATCGGCGGGATCACGCCGGTCGGTCTCACCTTCATGCTTCAGCCCTCGCGTTTCCAATGTCGTGTGGCGGTCCCGCTCTTTTGACGAGTATCCGCGCGCATCGAAGGGTATCGGCCCGGCCAGACTTGTGAAGGGGTCGCTCGTGCAGCACTGCCCCCACAATCGCTCATTCCGGCGCATTTCCCAGTGAATTTCCCCCGGGTTCCCCGTAGTTGCCCGGCTTCGGTTTAGGGGCAGTTTTTTTACAATCCGAATCGCCAAATGGGGTTGGACGCTGGGTCGAGTCGGCCAGGCCAGCGTGTTGTTCGCGCCACAGGCTCTGGCACTCCACTTGCATCCTCTTCGTGGTCTGAAACTACCGATGAGGTGACTGGAATGTTCGTGACCGTCGTAGCCGTGCTCTGCCGGCTTAGCGCAGCTAGCTCAGGCAGTTGCGTCGAGGAAATCGTGACCGACAGCAACATGACGCCCGAGATTTCGATGATGCAGTGTGCGGTCGGCGCACAGGCACCGCTTGCGAAATGGATGGGCGAGCATCCGATCTATCACGCCAATTGGCGCCTCGAGCGCTACAAATGCGTGCCGGGTCACTACGAGATCAAGGGCCACGCTTAAGGTTCCGCAAAACTACTGGTACCAGGACGACTGATACCAAGACCACGCGAGGAAACGCCCGGGGGCCGCCTTATCCCTCCGCGCGGACGTGCCGGCGCCAGGCCCCGCGTGGCGGCGCGGCCTGTGACATCCGTCACGCTTTTCCCTCACGCCACCGCACGCAGGATCATCGCACGCGCCCGCCGTCCCTCCGGCGTCGGCATCAGCGCATAATTATGCGGCTGGTCGCGGAGCAGATGCAGCTCGACCGGCACGCCCACCGCCCTCGCGCGCTCCGCAAGATCGACGCTATCAGGGTAGAGCAGATCGCGCGTGCCCGAGAAGATCGTCATCGGCGCGAGCGCGCGGAACGCGCCGTTGAGCGGGCTGACGAAAGGATGGCCGAGATCGAGATCGCCGGCATAGAGCCGCCCCGCTTCGACGATCCCCGGAATGTCCTGGATCGGATCGCGCGCCGCGATCGCGACCTGCTCGGGACGGCTCACCGACGCATCTGCCGCGGGCGAGATCAGCATCAGCCGGTTCGGCTGGCGGTGGCCACGATCACGCAGCCATTGGCACGCCGCGAGCGCAAGGCCCGCGCCGGCGGAATTGCCGACCACCGTGACCTTTGCAGACCCCGCATCTTCCAACAGCATCCGCAGCAGCTCGGCCGTCGCCGGCACGACATCCTTCGCCGTGGCGCGCGGCGCCAGCGGATAGATCGGCACGACGCAGACGACGCCCGCCTTGCGCGTCATCTGGCCGACGAAGCGCCAATGCGCCGGCACGATCTCGTTGATGTAGCCGCCGCCATGCAGGAACATGACGAAGTTGCAGCCCTCATGGCCCGAGGACGGCGCGGTGTAATAGACCGGCCATCCGCCCATCTTGGTCAGCGTCGCCTCCACGCCGCGGCCCAGCCCCGTCGGCTCGAACGTTACAGGCTCCAATGCGAGCTTCTGCACATGCGACAGCACGGCCTCAGCGGAGGCAAGCTGCTGCTTGTAGGGGAGCTGCCCGAGCAGCAGGTTGAAGGCGCGACTCTGCAGGCTCGGTGCGGGATCGCGGGGCGCCCGCGCGCCAAACACGCAGCCTCCCGGACAAAACTGCAAAGCCGACACAAGTCTTGCAACGCTCATGATCCGTTCTCCGCGTGGCTCGGCATCCATATGGCGACAGAGGAGGGTTGCCGGAAGGTTGCCGCGCGTGGATATAATGCGAGCATTCGCTCGCTTTTTCCACTCGCATTCGGGACCGCATCGCCATGGCGCGCAAGCCGCCGACAAATCCCCGGAAAAATGCCTCGCAGGCGCGCTCGCGCGCCACCGTCGACGCACTGGTCGAGGCGACTGCTCGCATTCTGGTCCATGACGGTTTCGAGAAGACGAGCACCAACCGGATCGCCGAGGTCGCCGGCGTCAGCGTCGGCTCGCTCTACCAGTATTTTCCAAGCAAGGAGGCGCTCGTCGCCGCCGTGATCGACCGTCACAACGAAGAGATCATGGGCATCGTCCGCGCGGCCCTCAGCGAGGTCGCCGACCTGCCGGTCGACAAAGCCGTACGAAAACTGGTGACCGTCGCGATCGAGGCCCACCGCATCGACCCGAAACTGCATCGCGTGCTGGCCGAGCAGATCCCGCGCACCGGCCAGCTCGCCGACGTCGAAGCCTTCAACCGCGAGGTCCACACGCTGGTGCGCACCTATCTCGAAAGCCGCCGCAAGGAGATGCGCAAGATCGACCTCGACATCGCAACCTTCATCTGCGTCAGCTCGATCGAATCCGTCGCGCACAACACGGTGCTGAACCAGGCCGAGATGCTGACGGAGAAGACGGTGAAGGTGCTGGTGGACGAGACGACGCGGATGGTGGTGGGGTATTTGAGATAGATTGACGTCCGTACCACAACGCGCGTCGTCTCGCCGGTCGCGGGCAAGAGGCAGCGGGTGTTACTTCTGTGGAGCGAGCGGTTAGGAGCACCCCCTAAGCAAACGTACGCCTATCGAGGCAGCATGTAGCGGAGCGTGAAGGATGGCCCGTCCCCAGCTGGAGGGGCATGAATCACCTCGTCCGACGGCTTCTGAAATTCTCGCATCGCAGCGCAAGCCATCGGATGCCGGTTCTCCGACGGGCTAACAACGCGGTGCAACTCGCCCGCGTTGATTTCGACATGCGGTCTTCCTTGTCTAATTGCTCGCTTGATCTGGGCCTGCAACTCTTCGCGGAAATCGTTCATAGTCACCATGATCGCCCCTTGGCTGATCGGCAACATAGCGCTCGAAGCGCTAATGCGCGCCACGGCTTACAAGGAAATAAATCTGGATCAAACAAAAGAGAGAGACGAACCATGCCATCTCATCCGCTCGCGAATACCCCCGGTTTCATTGCAGCGCGAAACATCGTCCAAAAGGAACATGACAAAGCGCAAAAGGAGGTTGATTTCTCGAATAAGCCCGGCAGCACGTTCTCAGCCGCTAATCGCGATAGGGCCATCCTCCGCAGGGACGTTCTGGCGACGCTTTTGAAGGACCTTAACTGAAGTTCAGCACTGACTTAAGTTTCGTTTTTAACGCACTTCAATGCGACGCAACCCCTGAAGCAGCTTTCTTAGATCTTTCTCGATCCAGGCATAATGACATTGTGCTCCTGCCTCGCCCGACAGGTCAAATCGCTTCGGAAAAACGAAATCCGTCAATGACTTCGCTACTGTGCATGGGGTTGTTTTCGGCATTTTGGTTTGCCGCCCCCCGAAGCAGCCACCCACCGCTGATCGGCGTGCATGCGTCCCCGGCGGGAGCGAGCTCACGCCGACCGTAAATCCGCCCGACAGATGATTTGAAAAAAATGGTCGGAGCGAGAGGATTTGAACCTCCGACCCCTAGTCTCCCAGACTAGTGCGCTAACCGGGCTGCGCCACGCTCCGAACGTCGTTCCATTAGCTAGGATCGCTGCTTTGCGCAAGGCAAGGTCACACCATTTTGGTGTGTTGCCTGAATGGGCGCGGAGCCGAAAGCCGCCGGAACTGCCCGCAGGCCGCCCGAACCGCCCCTAGCCGTCCTTCAGCGCCTGGTCCAGCATCTCCCTGATGGCAACGAGGTCGGCGAGCACCCGGCCGAGCCGTTCCCGGTCAAGCGCGCTGGGGCCGGCCGGCGTCGGGGCCGAGCCGCCCTTGCGGAAGGTGGTGAGGATTTCCTCGTCGTCGACCTCGGTGAAGCGGAAGTCGATGCCTTCCTCTTCGTCGCCCTGGTAGTCGTCATCGTCGGCGTCAGTGATGCCCTTGATGGGCGCCTCGTCCTCGGGCTCCATCAGGCTCTGCCCGATGGCGTCCTCGATCGCGCCGAAGGAGACCGCGGCCGAGCCGTCGGCGAGGCCCTGCACCGATTTGACGCCGTGCTCTTTCAGGATCCGCTGCACCCCGCGGATGGTGTAGCCCTCCCCGTAGAGCAGCCGGCGGATGCCCTTGAGCAGATCGACGTCGTCGGGGCGGTAATAGCGGCGGCCGCCGCTGCGCTTCATCGGCTTGATCTGGGAGAAGCGGGTCTCCCAGAACCGCAGCACATGCTGCGGAATGTCGAGTTCCTGCGCTACTTCGCTGATGGTTCGGAACGCATCCGGCGCCTTGTCCAAATGCCATATCCTCCGCGCGGGGCGATTTACGCCTCGGGTTGCGCCTTGCTGGCGTCGCCGTTGCCGCGGTGCTGGGTGTTGATCCGCTGCTTCAGAATCGCCGACGGCTTGAACACCATGACACGGCGCGGCGAGATTGGCACCTCGGTGCCGGTCTTCGGATTGCGTCCGATACGCTGACCCTTCTTGCGAACCATGAAGGAGCCGAACGAGGACAGTTTCACCGTCTCACCCTTTTCGAGGCAGTCGGTGATCTCCTTCAGCACGAGTTCCACGAACGCAGACGATTCCGTCCGCGACAGGCCCACCTTCTGGTAGACGGCTTCGCAGAGATCGACACGCGTTACGGTTTTACTTTGATCGGTCATCGCCCTGCCCCACATCACGGCGAACAATTGTTGTCTGAAATTATGAGCTTACGATACGGCGGTCAACAGCGCTCATCAATGCAGACGCATCGATAATGGCGGCTAATTCCGGCAAAATTTTATCGATTGTGGCTCTACCAGCGCACCAGGGCCGAGCCCCAGGTGAAGCCGCCGCCCATGGCCTCCAGCAGGACCATGTCGCCACGCTTGATGCGACCGTCCTTGCGCGCCACCGCCAGCGCCAGTGGGATCGAGGCGGCCGAGGTGTTGCCGTGACGGTCCACCGTCAGCACCACCTTCTCCGGCGCGATGTGCAGCTTGTGGGCGGAGGCGTCGATGATTCGCTTGTTGGCCTGGTGCGGCACGAACCAGTCGATGCCGTCGGCATTGAGCCCGGTCGCCTTGAAGGCGTCGACGATCACGTCGGTGATCATGCCGACCGCGTGCTTGAAGACCTCGCGGCCCTCCATGCGCAGATGGCCGACGGTCTGGGTCGAGGACGGCCCGCCGTCGACGAACAGTTTGGCCTTGTGGCGGCCGTCGGACCGCAGATGCGTGGTGACGATGCCGCGGTCGGTCGCGGGATTGCCCGGCTGCTCCTGCGCCTCGAGCACGACCGCGCCGGCGCCGTCGCCGAACAGCACGCAGGTGCCGCGGTCGTTCCAGTCCAGGATGCGCGAGAAGGTCTCCGCACCGATCACCAGCGCCCGCTTGTAGGCGCCGGTGCGCAGGAAATTGTCGGCGGTGGCGAGCGCGAACACGAAGCCCGAGCAGACCGCCTGCAGGTCGAAGGCCGCGCCGTGGTTGATGCCGAGCCCGTGCTGCACCGCGACGGCGCTGGCGGGGAAGGTGTTGTCGGGCGTCGAGGTCGCCAGCACGATCAGCTCGATCGACTGGGCGTCCACGCCGGCATCGGTGAGCGCGGCCTGGGCCGCCTTGAGCGCCAGATGCGAGGTGAACTCGCCCTCGGCCGCGATGTGCCGCTCGCGAATGCCGGTGCGCTGCACGATCCACTCGTCGGACGTGTCGATACGCGCCGCCAACTGGGCGTTGGTCACCACCTGCTCCGGCAAATAAGAGCCGCAGCCCAGCACGACCGAACGAATTTGAGTCACGAAACATCCTCCGGCGCGGTCTGCACGGAACTGAGTGCACCACCCTCGCGGTTGAGCATCTGATTGATCTTGTTCAGGAGATCGTAGTGAGCCATCTCATAGCCAACATCGATCGCATAGGCAAAGCCTTCGGCGTTGGTTCCGCCATGGCTCTTGACCACGACCCCTTTCAGTCCCAGCAGCACGCCGCCATTGGACTTGTTGGGATCCATCTTGTCGCGCAGGGCCTGGAAGGCATTGCGCGCAAAGAGGTAGCCGAGCTTGGTCAACCAGCTCCGCTGCAATTCGTTGCGGAGCAAGTCCGCCATCTGGCGCGCGGTTCCTTCGGCGGTCTTGAGCGCGATATTGCCGCTGTAACCCTCGGTCACGATCACATCGGCGACCCCCTTGCCGATGCCGTCGCCCTCGACGAAGCCGATATAGTCGAGCTCGGGCAGGTTCCGCGCACGCAGGATCTCGCCGGCTTCGCGAATCTCCTCGTGCCCCTTGACCTCCTCGGTCCCGATGTTGAGCAGGCCGACCGTGGGCCGCTTCTTGTTGAACAGCACGCTCGCCTTCGCCGCGCCCATGACCGCCATCGACACCAGATGGTGCGCATCGCCGCCGATGGTGGCGCCGAGGTCGAGCACGACGGACGAGCCGCGCCTGGTCGGCCAGATCCCGGAGATGGCCGGGCGGTCGATGCCCGGCAGCGTGCGCAAATGGAAGCGCGACATTGCCATCAGCGCGCCGGTATTGCCGGCGGAGACCGCGACATCCGCCTCGCCCTTTTTCACGGCATCGATGGCGAGCCACATCGAGGAGGTCTTGCGGCCGCGCCGCAGCGCCACGCTCGGCTTGTCCGAGCCGCTGATGGCAACATCCGTATGGACGATCTTCGAAGCGGCCTTGAGCTCGGGATGCTTCTCGAGCTCGGGCTCGATCCGGGCGCGGTCGCCGACCAGCAGGAATTCGGTATCGCGATGCCTGCCGAGCGAGATGGCGGCGCCCGGAATGACCACGGCGGCGCCGTCGTCGCCCCCCATGGCGTCAAGCGCGATGCGAACCTTGCTAGGCATGAAAGTCCTGGAAACCTGGGTCTGGTGCGGTCCTGAACGAGCGGGCCCGCAAAATGGGTTCGCCATGGACATGGCGACCGGTCAAGCGCCACGCCGCACCCGGACCGGGGCGCGACAATAGCGTTTTGTTATCCCGAAACAACCTCTTGCCCCCAGCCTTTTGCACGCGGGACGATCCGGCGGCGGACCTGCGAATTCACGAAGAAATACATAGAAATCAAGAGGATAAACCAGCCTCTCAAACCACTCCCGCAGACACCTCACGCCGCGTCACAAGGTGGTCTTACGGGGAATGCCCAGCTATTTCCCCTTCTTCTTGCCCTTCTTGTTGTCCTGAAGCGCCTTCAGCGCGGCAAACGGGTGATCCTCGGGGTCCGGTGCCGTGACCTCGGCCTCGAACACGGCCCCTTCCTTGCGCGGATAGGGGTCGATCGCCAGGAACAGCGCGTCGGTGGCGAGCCGGCCGAGATCGATGATGCCATTGACGATCGCCTCCGGGGGATCGGCGATCTCCGGCGGCTCCTCGTCGTCCTGGCCCTCCTCGATCAGATCGGCGAGGCGCCGTGCCTCGGCCTCGGGGGCGAATATCAGATCCACATCCTCCTCGATCTCGTTCTCGATCGGATCGAGCGTGACCACGCAGGTCTGGCCGATCCGGGCGCGGACCAGCCCCGTCACCTGAAACCGGCCGCCGCTCTTCGGCACGACGACGAGATCGGCCTGGGCAGACAGAACCTCCCGCACGCCGGCGAGTTCGGCCATGGCCTGCCGTTCAGCGGCGGAGGCCTCGAGCTTGCGATGCAGGCCGGTGTCCGGAATCTGCGCGACGATGACCGGCGACCGCCAGGGATCGGGCTTGGTTTCGGCGTTTGGTCGACTCATGGCGTGACATCCTCAGGAAGCGCCGGGGGAAACTTGCGGGGGAAACTTGAAGGACGCACGCAGCAGCGCGGCCTCATCGGTCCGGCCGAGATCGGCCTCCGTGGCCCGGGCATAGGCCGCGAGCTGCCGCGCGTGGTCCATGCCGGTCCCGTTCAGGATATTCTTGCAGATCGCCGCCGCCAGCGCCTCACCACCGGCATCCACCGCTTGGTCATAGGCCTGCACCCGACCGTAAAAGGCCTCGCCGAACGCCTTCATCCGCTTCGGCACGGTCTGGTCGCCGACCCCCATCTCGCGCAGATTGTCGTCCATGTCCTCACAGAACCGGTCGAACAGCGCCTGCGACAGCTCCGTGGCGCCCTGAACCGTGCGCAGGCGACGCAGCAGCAGCCAGAGATGCAGCAGCAACAGATCGAAACGCCCGTTAACCGTATCCGGCACGCTCAAGTCCCGGTAAAATATGGGTTCTCGCGCCTGCGTCACGATCATGCCATAGATGGCTTCAATGGTGCCCGCAGGGGTTAGCCGGGGTTTCCTGAAGTGATTGAACGGCCAAAGCATTGTGGTTTCCGCAAGCGGGCGCGCGCGTGTTGCATTCAGAGCCCCCGCCCGGTACTTCAGCGCCTCGCGCGACGCAAGGGGACGGAATCAGTTCCGCTATGACGATAACGAACCAGACCAGCCTGCGCGCAACCAAGCGGCGCGGCCTTCATGCACGCTGGCGCGGCTTGCGCTTGGCCGCGGCCGTCGCCCTGGTCGGCGTGGCGCTCGCGGGCTGCACCGGAGAGCAGTTCCAGAAGGGTTACATCCTGCCGCCCGGCGCGCTGGAGCAGATTCCGATCGGCGCGAGCCAGGACCAAGTGCTGATCGTGATGGGCACCCCCTCCACGGTCGCGACCCTCGACGGCGAGGTCTTCTATTACATCTCGCAGCGCTCCGAGCGCATGGTCGCCTTCATGAACCAGAAGGTGGTCGACCAGCGCGTCATCGCGATCTATTTCGACAAGAACCGGCGCGTCCGGCGCCTGGCGAATTACGGGCTGCAGGACGGCAAGATCTTCGACTTCATCAGCCGCACCACGGCGACGTCGGGTCAGGAGATGAGCTACCTCGCGCCGCTGTTCAAGCTGCTCAGCTTTAACTGAGCATTCAGCCTGCGGCGTCGTGCCGCTCTTGGCGCGGCACTTGCCCTCGCGTGCGACTTGCCGTTGCGCGCCGGGTTCCATACGCTCCCTGCAAAACAAGAAGCAGGGAGTAGATTCGTGCCCACCAAATTTCTGTCTCGTCGCCAGGTGCTCTCCGGCGCGGCCGGCATCTCGGCCGCAGCGATCCTGCCACGATCGAGCCTGGCGGACTGGAAACCGACCGAAACCGTTCGCGTCATCGTGCCGGCTGCGGCCGGCGGCTCGACCGACGTCATGGGCCGGCTGCTCGCCGCCCATCTGCAAACCGCCTGGGGCCAGTCGGCCGTCGTGGAAAACCGCTCCGGCGGCGGCGGCACGATCGGCACCGCCGAGGTGGTCCGCGCCAAGCCTGACGGACAGACCATCCTGATCGGCAATCCCGGCCCGAACGCGATCGCCTACAGCATCTTCAAGAACCTGACCTACAAGCCGGACCAGCTCCAGCCGGTCTCCAACATGATCCGGATCCCGAACATCGTCTCGGCGCATCCAAAGACCGGCATCAAATCGGTCCCTGAGCTGATCGCCTATCTCAAGGCCAATCCGGACAAGCTCAGCTACGCCTCCTCGGGCGTGGGCCAGAGCCCTCACCTCACCGGCGCCTGGTTCCTCCAGCTCACCGGGCTGAAGATGACCCATATTCCGTTCCGCGGCGCCGGCCCCGCGCTCCAGGCCGCGCTCGCCGGCGATATCCAGATCCTGTTCGACAATCTCTATCCGAGCCTGCCGCAGGTGCAGAACGGCACCCTCACCGGCCTCTGCGTCACCACGCCCGAGCGCAGCGACCTCGCCAAGGAGCTGCCGACCATGCGCGAGAGCGCGCCGGAGCTGGCCAATTTCGACGTGTCGTCCTGGTTCTCGGTGTTCCTGCCGAAGGGCGTGCAGCCGGCCGTGCTCGAAGCGCTCAATCTCCAGGTCAAGGCGATGCTTGAGCGCGACGACATCAAGAAGAACATCGCCGCCATGGGCGCCCGCGCCGACTACGGCACGCCGGAGCAGTTCGCCGCCTTCGTCGACGCCGAGACGAAGAAATTCGCCGGCATCATCCAGAAGGAAGGGCTGCAGATGGACGTGCAGTAGGCGCCGCGCGTCGAATCCACCCTACCAGAACACAGAAACCCCACGGCGCGAGCCGCGGGGTTTTGTCTTTTGTCATGGAGGCTAGGCCACAGAAACTCTCTTGACTTAGAGTGCGCTCGAATTCGTAGTTTCCGTGCGTCGTGATGAGAGACAGGAATGAAGATCGGCGAACTCGCGAAGCGTTCCGGACTGACCGCCCATACGATCCGCTACTACGAGCGGATCGGACTGTTGCCTTACGCCGACCGGGATCGATCCAGCCGACGTGACTACGATGCCTCGATCCTTGTGTGGATCGAGTTTCTCGGCCGGCTGAAGACGACCGGCATGCCGATCCGGGACATGCTGCTTTACGCAGAACTCCGGGACCGAGGCAGCGGCACCGAGGCCGAGCGGCGCGCGCTGCTTGAGCGGCACCGTGAAAGCGTGCGTGCCCACGTCGACGAACTGAATGCCTGTCTTCTCGTCCTCGACACCAAGATCGGCGGTTATGCCGAAACGGAACAGAGGATGAAGGATTATGATGCAACACTTCCCGAACGCCGGCGAAAGCCGGTTGGAGCGCGGTCGCCGCGCACTCGCTGAGATCGACGGAGAGGCCGGCCATAAGGTCGTGGCGGCGCTTGGTGATATCGCCCCGGACTTCGCCACCTATGTATTCGAATTTCCATTTGGCGACATCTACTCACGGCCCGGGCTCGACCTCCGTTCGCGCGAAATCGCAACGATCGCCGCGCTCGCGGCCATGGGGAATGCCGCACCCCAGCTCAAGGTGCATATCGAGGCAGGCCTGAATGTCGGGCTTGGCCGAGAGGAAATTATTGAGATCCTCATCCAGATGGCCGTCTATGCCGGCTTCCCTGCTGCCCTCAACGGCCTGTTCGCAGCAAAGGAAGTATTTGCGCAAAGAGCCAAGGACGGATCGGAGCCGAAAGCCTGAAGCTCGACCGTCGACCTCTGTTGTGTCGTGCAGCCGGACTGCGCTGCCCCTGACAAAAACCCCGCGGCTTTCGCCGCGGGGTTATCTTGAGCCACTGCTCGCAGTTCAGTGCGCCAGGATCGCCAGCAGCAGCAGGGCCACGATGTTGGTGATCTTGATCATCGGGTTCACTGCGGGGCCGGCCGTGTCCTTGTAGGGATCGCCGACGGTGTCGCCGGTCACGGCCGACTTGTGGGCATCAGAACCCTTGCCGCCGAAATGACCGTCCTCGATGTACTTCTTGGCGTTGTCCCAGGCGCCGCCGCCCGAGGTCATCGAGATCGCGACGAACAGGCCCGTCACGATCACGCCGAGCAGCATGGCACCCACGGCCGAGAACGCCGCCGACTTGCCGGCAGCACCGCCGCCCGCGATCACGTAGATCAGGAAGTAGACGACGATCGGCGACAGCACCGGCAGCAGCGAGGGGATGATCATTTCCTTGATCGCCGCGCGGGTGAGCAGGTCGACCGCCTTGCCGTAATCCGGCTTGTCGGTGCCCTGCATGATGCCCGGCTTCTCGCGGAACTGGCGACGGACCTCCTCGACGATCGCGCCCGCCGCCCGGCCGACCGCGGTCATGCCCATCGCGCCGAACAGGTACGGCAGCAGGCCGCCGAACAGCAGGCCCACCACGACGTAGGGATTGTTCAGCGAGAAGTCCGGATTGACGCCGGCGAAGTAAGGATGCTGCGCGGACCCCGCGACGAAGAACTTGAGGTCCTGGTTGTAGGCCGCGAACAGCACGAGAGCACCGAGACCGGCGGAGCCGATCGCATAGCCCTTCGTCACCGCCTTGGTGGTGTTGCCGACCGCATCGAGCGCGTCGGTCGACTTGCGCACTTCCTTCGGCAGGCCCGCCATTTCGGCGATGCCGCCGGCGTTGTCCGTCACCGGGCCGAACGCGTCGAGCGCGACGACCATGCCGGCCAGCGCCAGCATCGTGGCGGTCGCGATCGCGATGCCGAACAGGCCGGCAAGGCTGTAGGTGACCAGGATGCCGGCGATGATGACGATCGCGGGCAGCGCGGTCGCTTCCATCGAGACGGCGAGGCCCTGGATCACGTTGGTGCCGTGACCGGTCACCGACGCCTGGGCGATCGACTTCACCGGACGATAGTCCGTGCCGGTGTAGTATTCGGTGATCCAGATGATCAGCGCGGTGACGACGAGACCGACCACGCCGCATTCGAACAGCGCCGCGCCGGTGTAGTCGACGCCGTCGAGCTTGCCGAAGCCGATCAGGTAGTAGATCACGCCGGCGATGCCGATCAGCGACAGGACGCCGGTTGCGATCAGGCCCTTGTAGAGCGCGCCCATGATCGACTGGCTCGGCCCGAGCTTCACGAAGAAGGTACCGATGATCGAGGTGATAATGCAGATGCCGCCGATGGCAAGCGGCAGCGTCATCATGTTGGAGAGGATCGGCGTCTTGGCGAAGAAGATCGCCGCGAGCACCATGGTGGCGACCGCGGTCACCGCATAGGTCTCGAACAGGTCGGCGGCCATGCCGGCGCAGTCGCCGACGTTGTCGCCGACGTTATCGGCGATGGTCGCGGGGTTGCGCGGATCATCCTCCGGGATGCCGGCCTCGACCTTGCCGACGAGGTCGCCGCCGACGTCCGCACCCTTGGTGAAGATGCCGCCGCCGAGACGGGCGAAGATCGAGATCAGAGAGGCGCCGAAGCCGAGCGCCACCATGGCGTCGATGACGGTGCGGCTATCGGGCGCAAGCTTCAACGAATGCACCAGGAAGCCGAAATAGAGCGTTACGCCGAGGAGCGCGAGACCCGCCACCAGCATGCCGGTGATCGCGCCCGCCTTGAAGGCGAGCTCGAGGCCGCCGGCGAGCGACGTCGTCGCCGCCTGCGCGGTACGCACATTGGCGCGGACCGAGACGTTCATGCCGATGAAGCCGGCCGCCCCCGACAGGATGGCGCCGATAGCAAAACCGATCGCGACATAAAGACCGAGGAAATAGACGAGCAGCAAGAAGATGACGATGCCGACGATACCGATCGTGGTGTACTGGCGCCGGAGATACGCCTGTGCGCCTTCACGCACAGCTCCCGCGATCTCCTGCATACGCGGTGACCCCGCATCCGCGCTCAACACCGAAGACGTCGCCCAAATCGCGTAGACGACGGAAAGCACTCCGCAGAGCACTATCAACCATAATGCTGTCATGTGATTTTTGCCTCAGATCCTTGATGTACCCCCGGCGCCTTTTGTTGTCCGTCGAGCGGTGCGGCGCCTTGATTTTGAACAAAGCCGCCCCCAGGCGGCTTTAATCGGTTGCGAGCTTGCCAAAATCAAATTGAGGGTGCAACGCCGGATAAGGCCGAAAAGGCCGATCTCGGCTGGTATTTAGGCTGAGCCCAAGCGCCCGGCCCCCGGTTTGGAGCAATTCCTAGAAATGGCTGTAGGACAGCCGCTTCAAGGCCAGTTCCTGGCCCTGCCCGTCCAGGAAGCGCGGCCGTTCGTGACCCGCGACAATCGTGCCGATCGCCGTGACGGCAACGCCGACGGCGCGGCCTGCGGCAATCAGCGCATCAGCCTGCGCGGCCGGCACCGTACAGAGCACCTCGTAATCGTCGCCCCCGGCAAGCAGCGTCTCGATGCCAATTGCGTTACGGGCGATCAGTCCTGCCGCCGCCGCGGACAGCGGCACGCGCGCTACGTCGACCGTCGCCGAGACGCCTGAGGCCGCGCAGAGCTTGGTCAGATCGCCGGCCAACCCGTCGGACACGTCCATCGCGGCTGTGGCATGATCGCGCACGGCCTGCGCCAGCGTGTTGCGTGGCTGCGGGATGCGATAGCGCGAGATGAGCGCTTCCTTGGCGGCGGGATCGGAGGCAAGCGCCGCCACTGCCGCGCCGCCGGTGAGCACGTCGAGCCCGAGCGCGGCATCGCCGATCGTCCCCGTCACCAGGATGCGGTCGCCTGGCCTTCCGCCGGTGCGGCCGACCATCCTCCCCTTCGGCACGCGGCCGAAGGCGGTGATCGAGATCATCTGCGGCCCCGGCGTCGACACCGTGTCGCCGCCGAGCAGCGGACATGCGAAGGCTGTCGAATCCTCACCCAGCGCATCCGCGAACGGCCGGAGCCACGAATCTTCCTTGCTGCGCAGCGCCAGCGTCAACACGAAACCTGCGGGCGCAGCGCCCTTGGCGGCGAGATCGGACAGGTTCACCCGCAGCGCTTTTCGCGCGATCGTGTCGGGCGGGTCGGTGGCAAGATAATGCACGCCCTCGACCACGGCGTCAGTGGTGACGACGATGTCGTCACCGGATGAGGACAGCACCGCGGCATCATCGACGAGGCCAAACGCACCGGGATCAGTCGCCAGCGGCTTGAAATAGCGCGCGATGAGGGAGTCTTCGGCGGAGGGGTTTTGCGGATTTGCCACTTGCCTAGCCTTACACTCCGCTGTCATCGCCCGGCTTGACCGGGCGATCCAGTACGCCGAGACGCCTGATATCAATTATCGCTGCCGCGGCGTACTGGATCACCCGCCTTCGCGGGTGATGACAGCGGAATGTGTGTCCTACCCCCGCCCGAACTCGTCACCGCGAAACTGGCGGCCGATCTGGTCGAGCACGGCGTTGACCATGCCGGTCTCCTCGCGGTCGACGAAGGCGTTGGCGACGTCGACATATTCGGACACCACGACGCGGCCCGGCACGTCCTTGCGATGCTGGAGCTCATAGGCCCCTGCCCGCAGCACCGCGCGCAGGATCGCCTCAATCCGTTTCAAGGGCCAGCCCTTCGACAGCGCCTCGTCGATCAGCGGATCGAGCTCCTTCTGGTCGCGCACGACGCCGGAGACGACGTCGCGAAAGAACGCGGCTTCCGCCGGCAGATAGGTGTCACCCTCGACCTCGTTGCCGAGCCAGTGACTCTCGAACTCGGCGAAGATGTCGTTGATGCCGGCGCCGGCGATGTCCATCTGGTACAGCGCCTGGACGGCTGCGAGCCGCGCCGCACCGCGCTTGTTCGCTTTCTTCTCCGCCGCGCCGGCCGGTTTCTTGATGTCAGCCATTTTCTTGGGATCAGCCATGGCTCAGGCCCGCGCCAGGCGGCGCTTGATGCGCAGCATCGCGAGCGCGGCGCGCGCGGCGTCGCCACCCTTGTTGAGCTCGCTGGCACGCGCCCAGGCCTGGTCCTCATTGTTGACGGTGAGGATGCCGTTGCCGAGCGGCAGCTTGCGCGCGACCGCAAGGTCCATCAGCGCGCGCGAGGATTCCTGCGAGACGATCTCGAAATGGATGGTGTCGCCGCGGATGACGCAGCCGAGCGCGATCACCGCGTCATAGGGCTTGCCGTTGGCCGCAGCCGCATCGACGGCGATCGCCACCGCTGCCGGGATCTCCAGCGCACCGGGAACCGTGATGACGTCATGGGTCAGGCCGGCGGCCTTCAGTTCGGTCACCGCGCCGTCGAGGAGCGCGTCCTGGAGATCGTCATAGAACCGAGCCTCGACAATCAGCGCCCGTGCGCCGGAAATGTCGGTCTGGTCCTTCAGGGGTGCGCGCCGCGCGTCTGCCATCGTCTCAATCCGTTCTAGTAAATCGTCTCTTGGGTCGGCGCGTTATGTAGTCGCCGCAGGCACGTAAGCCAAGTTCAAAGACGCTGTCATTCCGGGGCGGCTCGAAGTGCCGAACCCGGAATCTTGGGATTCCGGGTTCGATGCTAACGCATCGCCCCGGAATGACGGCTACGCCGTCATTTCCGTCAGCCGCGCCGCATAGCGGGCCATCAGATCGACCTCGATATTGACTTCAGTGCCCGCCTTCCAGCCGCCGATCGTGGTGACATCGAGCGTATGCGGGATGATCAGCACCGAAAAGGTCACATCCTTCACCGTATTGACGGTCAGCGAGACGCCGTCGAGCGTGATCGAGCCCTTGGTGGCGATGAAGCGCGCCAATTCCCGCGTGGTGGAGAGCTCGAACCGTGCCATGTCGGGCAGGTCCTCGCGACTGACGACGGTTGCGATGCCGTCGGCATGGCCGGCGACGATGTGGCCGCCGAGCTCGTCGCCGATCTTGAGCGCGCGCTCGAGATTGAGCCGCGTGCCCAGCTTCCAGTGCTTGGCCGTCGTCAGCGCCAGCGTCTCGGCCGCCGCATCGACGTCATACCAGGTCTTTTGAGGAGAATCCTTGCCGCCTGCGACGCCGGAAGCAACCACAGTCAGGCACACGCCGTTGCTGGCAATCGAGGCGCCGTCGGCAATGGTGGTCTGGTCATAGCTGCAGGCGATGCGCAGCCGGTGCAACTGGCCCTGCGCCACAGGCGTGAAGCTGACGATCTCGCCGATATCGGTGACAATGCCGGTGAACATGTTAAGCGCGCTCGTAGATGGTGAGAGTATCCTTGTCGAATGTCTCGCTAGCATGAACCTTGTAGGCCTGCGACTGCGTGATTTTCGACAGGGGCAATGCATCGAGCGCATCGACGCCGCCGGGGCCCGCCTCTTCCGCGCCGCGGAACAGCCAGATCTCGTCGACGAGGTCGGCCGCGACGAACGATGCCGCAACGCGGCTACCGCCCTCGACCATCAGCCGCGAGATGCCCTTTTCGGCCAGCGCATGCAGCACGGCCGGAAGATCGAGGCCCGATGCGTCGCCGGGCGGTACGCGGATGATCTGCGTGCCCGCAGCCCCCAGGCGTGTCGCGGCGGCTGCCTCCGCAAGCTCGGAGGCGATTACCCAAAGCGGCGTCTCGCGCGCGGAGCCCACGAGCTGGCTCGAAGCCGGAATGCGCAGGCTCTGGTCGAGCACCACCCGCACCGGCGATCGTGCCGCCATGCCCGGCAGGCGGCAATTGAGCTGCGGATCGTCCGCCAGCACCGTGCCGATCCCGACCAGGATGGCGTCGCACCGCGCGCGCAGGAGATGCACGCGGTCGCGCACGGCCTCACCGGTGATCGCGAGCGGCTTGCCGCCGGCCGCGCCGATCTTGCCGTCGGGCGAGACCGCAAGCTTCAGGATCACATGCGGGCGGTGATCGCGGATGCGGCGGAAATGGCCGGCATGGTCGAACGCGGCCTCTGCCGCGCACAGACCCACATCGACCGTGATGCCGGCGGCGCGCAGGCGCGCATGGCCCTGGCCTGCGACTTCAGGATTGGGATCCTCGATCGCCGCCACGACGCGCTTGATGCCGGCGGCGATCACCGCATCGGCACAGGGCGGCGATTTGCCGAAATGCGAGCATGGCTCGAGCGTGACGTAGAGCGTGGCGCCGCGCGCGGCCTCGCCTGCGCGCCGTAGCGCCTCAGGCTCGCCATGCGGCCGTCCGCCCGGCTGCGTCCAGCCGCGGCCGACGATCAGGCCGTCTTTCACGATGACGGCGCCCACGGCCGGATTGGGCCAAGTGCGCCCCTGCCCACGCCGGCCAAGCGACAGCGCAAGCTGCATGAAGCGGCGATCGGCGTCCTTGGTCTCGCGGATCTTCTGGGCGAACTGATCTTCCAGGATGCGGAAGATCATTTGCGGATCGCGGCGAGCCGCGCTTCCTCCTCACCGGAGAGCTCGCCGAGCACGTCGGCGAAATCCTTGGCCTCGCGGAAATTGCGGTAGACGGAGGCGAAGCGCACATAGGCGACGTCGTCGAGCGTGCGCAGATGCTCCATCACGGTCTCGCCGATCACCTCGGAGGAGATCTCGGCCTCGCCGCCGGTCTCGAGCTCGCGCACGATGGTGGAGACCATCTTCTCCACCCGCTCCGGCTCGACCGGCCGCTTGCGCAGGCTGATCGACACCGAACGCATCAGCTTGTCGCGGTCGAACGGCACGCGGCGGCCGTTGCGCTTGATCACCGTGAGCTCGCGCAGCTGCACGCGCTCGAAGGTGGTGAAGCGGAAATTGCAGGCGACGCACACGCGCCGCCTGCGGATGACGGAAGAGTCCTCGGTCGGACGCGAGTCCTTTACCTGCGTATCGAGACTGTTGCAGTTCGGGCAGCGCATCCGTTTGCCTTGACCGGTTTTCTTGGACCTTACTGGTAGATCGGGAACCGGTCGGTGAGCGCCTTGACCCGTTCCTTGATCGCAGCTTCCACCAGCGGCGCCTTGCCGTCGGAGGATTGCGCGATCGCGTTGAGGACCTCGGCGATCATGCCGCCGACCTGCTGGAATTCGGCGACGCCGAAGCCGCGCGTGGTCGCCGCCGGGGTGCCGAGACGAATACCGGAGGTGACAAACGGCGACTCGGGGTCGAAGGGAATGCCGTTCTTGTTGCAGGTGATGGCGGCGCGAACCAGCGCCTTCTCCGAGGCGTTGCCCTTCAGGCCTTTCGGCCGGAGGTCAACCAGCATCAGATGGTTATCGGTGCCGCCGGAGACAATATCGAAGCCGTGGCCCTTCATCGCCTCGGCCAGCGCCTTGGCGTTCTCGACGACGTTCTTCGCGTAGACCTTGAAGTCCGGACGCAGCGCCTCGCCGAAGGCGACCGCCTTCGCCGCGATCACGTGCATCAGCGGGCCACCCTGCAGGCCCGGGAAGATCGCCGAGTTGAACTTCTTGGTCAGCGCCTCGTCATTCCACAGCATCAGGCCGCCGCGCGGACCGCGCAGCGACTTGTGCGTCGTGGTCGTGGTGATGTGGGCATAGGGCACCGGGGAGGCATGCACGCCGCCGGCAACGAGGCCCGCGAAGTGCGCCATGTCGACCAGCAGATACGCGCCGACCGAGTCCGCGATCTCGCGGAAACGCTTGAAGTCCCAGGCGCGCGAATAGGCCGAGCCGCCGGCGACGATCAGCTTCGGTTTGACCTCTTCGGCCTGCTTGGCGACCGCGTCCATGTCGATGAGCTGGTCCTCGCGGCGCACGGTGTAGTGCGCTGCCTTGAACCACTTGCCGCTCATGTTGACGGGCGAGCCGTGGGTGAGATGGCCGCCGGCCGCGAGGTCGAGACCCATGAAGGTGTCGCCGGGCTGCAGCAGCGCCAGGAACACGGCCTGGTTCATCTGGCTGCCCGAGTTCGGCTGCACGTTGGCGAAGTTGGCGCCGAACAGCTTCTTGGCGCGATCGATCGCGAGGTTCTCGGCGACGTCGACCCACTCACAACCGCCGTAATAGCGCGCGCCCGGATAACCCTCGGCGTATTTGTTGGTCATGACCGAACCCTGCGCTTCCAGCACGGCCCGGCTGACGATGTTCTCGGAGGCGATCAGCTCGACTTCATGGCGCTGCCGGCCGAGCTCGCCCTTGATGGCGGCGGCGATTTCCGGGTCGGCCTGCTCGAGCGAGGCGGTGAAAAACGAATCGGGCGCAGAGGCGGTTTTGGCGAGGGTCATCTTGCGAATATCTCCACCGCCGCAGCCTTTTGGCGGGCTACGGGGGTCTTGGTGTGGCGATCGGAAGCGGCGAGCGCGATCTACCACATCGCCCGCCCCCGGCCAAGCATTTGCGGGTCGGGCCTGATATTTATGCAAGATATGGTGGGGATTGAAGGATTTCGGAGCGAGGACGGTCCTCGGGAGCCGCCTCAATCGGATCATCCCTAAAGGGCCGCTTCGGACCCTAAATGGCGCCCCCGGCGCCGGTCGGATTTCCCCTACAGCCCGGTATACCCCGCCTTCACGGGGTCCACGCTGCCGTCGAGCTGGCGCAGATAGGTCAGGCCGCAGACGGTCAGCCTGTGGGGGTCCTTTTCTCCGGCTTCCATCAGGGTATTGAGGTAGTTCGTCACCTTCATGCGCGCCTCCTCGCTCGCCGCTGCGGTGCGGTTTGCGAGCAGGTCATAGGTCTGCATGATGCGGTCGATGGCGGCTTCCATGGCACCCTCTGGTTCGTCGATGATTTGGGAATCTTGATCAGGCAACCGCTCTGGCCTCGGACTGCGCCTCGAACCGGGCGATCGCCTTGTTGGCGAGCCTGATCTTGTTGAATTCGCCGTGCTGGATCAGCTTGATGATGATCTCGAGCAGGCGTTCGTTGGTGACGAGCGTGTCGGGGATCGCGCCGGAGCGGCGGAGGTAATTCGCGGCGATGGCATAGGCATCGCTCACGAGCTCGACGTTCATTGCCTGCAACCCGCGCTCGACCAGCATCGCATCCTCCGATCCGCAGAGACAACTGCGACGCGAGGACCTGGTTCCAGCCGGCCGGCACATTTTTTCGCAAGTGCGAAACAAATGCGAAAAGACGACAAAACGCACCGGTCCGGGACAGTCCGGGCCGGCGCGCTTGGGGAAGTTAGGCACGTTCGGGAGGCTTGCCGGTCTTGTTGCGGGCCGGCTTGGCCTTGATCCCTTGGAAACTCAGAGGCGATACAGGATCTGGTCGGTCCAGAACCGCTCGAGGCGGTGCAGCGACTTGTTGAGCGTGGAGAACTCCTCGCCCGAGATGCCACCGACCTGCTCCACCGTCTTGACGTGCTTCTGGTAGAGCGAGTCCACGATGCGGCGAACTTCCTGGCCCTGCGGCGTCAGGCGGATGCGCACCGAGCGGCGATCAACGCGCGAGCGCTGATGGTCGAGGAAGCCGAGCTCGACGAGCTTCTTCAGATTGTAGGAGACGTTGGAGCCGAGATAGTAACCGCGCGTGCGCAGCTCGCCCGCGGTCAGCTCCTTGTCGCCGATGTTATAGAGCAGCAGCGCCTGCACCGAATTGATGTCCGCGCGGCCGCGGCGATCGAACTCGTCCTTGATGACGTCGAGGAGCCGACGATGCAGCCGCTCCACCAGAGTCAAAGCTTCCAGATAGAGCGACTGCACCGAGCCCTGCTGGCCGGAGACGCGCTCTGCGGTATCTGCCGCAGTTGCGACGGCTTTCATCATGACACTTCCCCTGTTGTCGTTTTTATCGACACTTATTCGACGAAACTTGTGTCCCGCCTGATAGGTGCAACTTAAGAGGGGCGTTTGAAGATCGGCTTAAATAAGAGAATAAAGAGATCATGAATTTAAGACAGTGAATTGCGGATTAAGCCTGTGCCACAAGGGCTTTTCGCAACCGTCTGTTGACCCTGGCAAGGTCCTGTTCACCCTCCGTCCGCCCTCTCTGTCACATTCCAGAACAGCCCCGCCCCGTTTCGAAACGGACGCGCAACAGCTGTGGCGGATATCGCTAGGTCAACGAAAAGTTACCTCGAATTTTACGAAACCAACAGTCAACCAACCGAGCGTGAAACCTTGCGTGTCCCGGAGCTGGACAGACCGTAGGATGGGTAGAGCGAAGCGAAACCCATCACCCTCGCGCGACTGCATCGATGGGTTTCGCTTCGCTCTACCCATCCTACAAGATGACTGCGTGCGTGACTGCTACGGCGGCCGTTCGCGCGCGGCCATCCAGGCGAGCGCGAGATACGCGGCGAGCATGAAGACCTCGACGCCGACGACGATCAGGCTGCCGCCATAGATGCCCGGGAACATCAGCTCGATCACCGCCATCGACACCACGGTGGTCAGCCACACCACCGCGCCCCAGGGCGTGGCGAGCCACAGGCCGACCGCGGCGACAAGCTCGATCACCGCGAAGTAGACGGTTGCGGCCTGCCAGGCCATCGACTGGTTCTCGAACGCCTCGTCCTCGCCGCCGACGAAGCCCGTGACCTGCGCCCAGTGATAGAGGCCCTTCAGGATCGCGAGCAGCGCCATCACCCGCAGGAACAGCACCAGCCGGCGCGTCCAGACATTGTCGTCGGACTCCGCGCGCTCCGACGAGATCGCCGCCACCGACATGGCGTTGTCCCTGGCGTTGTCTCGGGCGGTGTCACGGGCGGCATCCCTGGCATTGGTGCCGTCGCGGGCCGCATCGCGGGTGGAGATCTCGGACATGGCTCCCTTCTGGCTGTTTCGCCCCGCAAAATCAATCGGCTGCCATCCCCTTGCGGCAGGTCAAGCCGCGGTGGCAGGAACCATGCGAGCTGGTATAAGAATAATTCCAGCCGGAGGAAGAGTGATGGCGATCAAATACGGACGTCCGATCGAATTGCGCGAGGTTTCGCGCCGGGATGGCACGACGGCCTCCCCTGCCCTCGATCTGACCATCCGGCCGCGCCGCAACCGCAAGGCCGAATGGGCCCGGCGAATGGTGCGCGAGAACGTGCTCACCACCGACGACCTGATCTGGCCGCTGTTCCTGATCGACGGCAACAACAGGCGCGAGCAGATCGCCTCGATGCCCGGCGTCGAGCGCCTCAGCGTCGACCAGGCCGTACGCGAGGCCGAGCGCGCGATGAAGCTCACCATCCCCTGTCTCGCGCTGTTTCCCTACACCGACCCGTCCTTGCGCGACGAAGAGGGCTCGGAAGCGACCAACCCGAACAACCTGGTCTGCCAGGCCGTGCGCGCGATCAAGAAGGAGTTTCCCGAGATCGGCGTCCTCTGCGACGTCGCGCTCGATCCCTTCACCAGCCACGGCCATGACGGCCTGATCTCCGACGGCAAGATCCTGAACGACGAGACGGTCGCCGTGCTGGTGCGTCAGGCCCTGGTGCAGGCCGAAGCCGGCTGCGACATCATCGCGCCCTCCGACATGATGGACGGCCGCGTCGCCGCGATCCGCGAGGCGCTGGACCGCACCGGCCTGCTCGACGTGCAGATCATGGCCTATGCCGCCAAATACGCCTCCGCCTTCTACGGCCCGTTCCGCGACGCCATCGGCTCGGCCAAGACGCTGACCGGCGACAAGCGCACCTACCAGATGGACAGCGCCAACACCGACGAGGCGCTGCGCGAGGTCGAGCTCGACATCTCCGAGGGCGCCGACATGGTGATGGTGAAGCCGGGCATGCCCTATCTCGACGTGGTCCGCCGCGTGAAGGACACCTTCGCGATGCCGACCTTCGCCTACCAGGTCTCCGGCGAATACGCGATGATCGCGGCCGCCGCCAATAACGGCTGGCTCGACGGCGAGCGCGCGATGATGGAGAGCCTGCTCGCCTTCAAGCGCGCCGGCGCCGACGGCGTGCTCAGCTACTTTGCGCCGAAGGCGGCGGAGAAGCTGCGCGCCCAGACGTAACAGCGACGTCGGAAGCGTGTCCAACAGCTACCGTCATTCCGGGGCGATGCGTTAGCATCGAACTATGGTGCGCAATTGCGCACCTGAGAATCTCGAGATTCCGGGTTCGGTCCTGCGGACCGCCCCGGAATGACGGTGGTAAGAGAACCGCCCCCGAATCGCCGGAATAATTCGGCTTGTTGACACCCGCGCGCCCTTGGCAGGGGAAGAGCCTGTTCCCATGTCCTGCCTCGAGGGTTTTCCCTCTGTTTCCCCCTGGGAGGACGGACGATGTCGTATGACTCCGGTAGTTCAGGCGCCTGGCGCAATGACGGCGCGGTGCAGCCGCACGCCTACGATCCCTATCTGCACCCGGAACTGTTCCGCGGCGTGGCGACGCGGCGGGTGTTCGCGTTCCTGATCGACATGGTCGTGATCTCCGTCCCCGTCATCCTCGGCTACATCTTCATCGCGTTGTTCGGCGTAGTCACGCTCGGCATCGGCTGGGCGCTGTTCTGGCTGGCGTGGCCCGCCTCCGTGGTCTGGGCCATCGTCTATTACGGCGCCTGCATCGGCGGTCCTTCGTCGGCGACGATCGGGATGCGGATCATGGACCTGGAGCTGCGCACCTGGTACGGCGCCCCCGGCTATTTCGTGCTCGGCGCCACCCATGCCGTGCTGTTCTGGGTGACGGTCTCGTTCCTGACGCCCTTCGTGGTGCTGCTCGGCCCGTTCAACGGCCGCCGGCGCCTGCTGCACGATTTCGTCCTGGGAACGGTCGTGATCAACAATTCCGTCCGGGCCCCCCTGCCCCAGGCTGCCAGGACCTACTGATCAAGGACCTATCAACCTGGACCTACTAAGCTGGCTGATCTGACCTGCCACGCAGGCCAATTGACCGGGGGCTTCCGTAGCGCGATGCTTATGTTCACTTTGGAGGCCCACGACGTCCCTTGACCCAGCACTCGCGCGACACCCCCCAGTTTTACCTCACGGCGCCGTCCCCCTGCCCGTATCTGCCGGGCCGGCATGAGCGCAAGGTGTTTACGCACCTCGTGGGTGAGCGCGCCGGTGACCTCAACGACCTCCTGACCCATGGCGGGTTCCGCCGCAGCCAGTCGATCGCCTATCGGCCGGCCTGCGACCAGTGCCGCGCCTGCGTCTCGGTCCGGGTCGTCGCCAACGAGTTCCGCCCGTCCCGCAACTTCCGCAAGGTGATGGCGCGTAACGCCGACATCATCGGCGAGCAGCGCAGCGCGGTGCCGACCTCCGAGCAGTATTCGGTGTTCCGCGCCTATCTCGACGCCCGCCACCGCCATGGCGGCATGGCCGACATGACCGTGCTCGACTACGCCATGATGGTCGAGGACAGCCATGTCGAGACCCGCATCATCGAGTACCGCAAGCGCGGCCCCGACAGCGGCATCACCGGCCGCGGCGAGGAGCTGATCGCGGTGGCGCTGACCGACGTGCTCAGCGACGGCCTGTCGATGGTCTATTCCTTCTTCGAGCCGAGCCAGGTCAGCCGCTCGATGGGCACCTTCATGATCCTCGACCACATCGCCCGCGCCCGCCGCCAGGGCCTGCCTTACGTCTATCTCGGCTACTGGATCGAAGGCTCCAAGAAGATGGACTACAAGGCCCGCTTCCTGCCGCAGCAGCGCCTCGCCCCCTCAGGCTGGCTGCGCATCGACGCGCAGGGCGACGCGGCGTCCGAGCCGCAGGATTAGTTCTCTGTCATGCCCCGCCTAGTGCGCAATTGCGCACGGGGGGCGGGGCATCCAGTACGCCGCGGCTTCTCGGTTCTATCGCAGGTGTCTCGGAGTACTGGATCGCCCGCCCCAGTGCGCAATTGCGCACAAGGCGGACGATGACAACGGTATTTTGCGGACACTCACCCGAACAGCGTATCCACCAGCAGCTTCACGTTCAGAACCACGATGATGCCCGCGACGATCCACGCGATCGCGGCGACGTAAGGCGGTATCGCGAACTTCCCCATCTTGCGGCGATCGGAGACGAACCGCACCAGCGGGATGACCGCGAAGGGAAGCTGCATCGACAGCACGACCTGGCTGAACACCAGCAGATCCGCCGTGCCGCGCTCACCGTAGATTGCGGTGACGATAATCACCGGGATGATGGCGATGCCGCGCGTCAGCAGGCGGCGCGCCCAGCTCGGCAGGCGCAGATCGAGAAAGCCTTCCATCACGATCTGGCCGGCGAGCGTCGCCGTTACCGTCGAGTTGAGACCTGAGGCGAGCAGCGCCACCGCGAACAGTGTCGAGGCGATGCCGAGGCCCAGCAGGGGGGAGAGCAACTCGAACGCCTGGCCGATCTCGGCGACATCCGAATGGCCGCTCTTGTGGAACGTCGCGGCCGCCACCACGAGGATCGCGGCGTTGATGAACAGCGCCAGCATCAGGGCGATGGTCGAGTCCGTCGTCGCCCATTTGATCGCCTCGCGCCGGCCCTCCTCATTGCGCTCATAGGCGCGCGTCTGCACGATCGAGGAGTGCAGGTAGAGATTATGCGGCATCACGGTCGCGCCGATGATGCCGATCGCGATGTAGAGCATCTCGGAATTGGTGAAGATCTCGGTCTTCGGCATGAAGCCGCGCAGAACTTCCGCGACCGGCGGAGCGGCCGCCACGATCTGGACCGCGAAGCACACCGCGATCACGGCGAGCAGCGCCATGACGAAGGCTTCGAGAAAACGGAAGCCACGGTTCATCAGGAGCAGGAGCAGGAAGGCGTCGAGGGCTGCGAGCAGCGCGCCGCCGATCAGGGGAATGCCGAACAGCAGCTTCAGCGCGATCGCGGTGCCGATGACCTCGGCGAGATCGCAGGCGATGATCGCGGCCTCGCAGGCGAGCCAGAGCAGGAAGTTGACCGTCGGCGAATAGGTCGCGCGGCAGGCCTGGGCGAGGTCGCGGTCGGTGACGATGCCGAGCCGCGCCGCCAGCGACTGCAGCAGGATCGCCATCAAATTGGAGAGCAGGATGACCGAGAGCAGCGTGTAGCCGAACCTGGAACCGCCGGCGAGGTCGGTCGCCCAATTGCCGGGGTCCATGTAGCCGACCGAGACCATATAGCCCGGGCCGACGAAGGCGAGCAGCCGCCGCCACCACTGCCCCGCGGCCGGAATGGCCACCGTGGCGTTCACCTCGGCGAGGCTTTTGGTGGTCGGCGCATCGGCGCGCCAGCCGGTATCGGGGGTTAGATCGGGTGATCGGGCATCCATGCGGTCAGAATACCGAAGTCGAGGCTTATTGCAACTCATTTGCAACTGCATCTAGCCGCATCGGTTCCTCGATGCGGCTGCGTTTTACCCGCTCCTGTCGGGAAGCGGGTGGGTTTGGCCGGCGTCGGGGGCGAATACTGGCGCCAATCCGACTTTGCAGGAAATGCGCCATGTCAAATCCGCCCCGCCTCCCCGACACTTTCAGCCGCCTCGCGTGGTCCAACCTCGCCGCACAATCCGCCGAGCAGATCGCGCTGGCCGCCGCCCCCATCGTCGCCGTGCTGACGCTCGGGGTCGCTGAGGGCCAGACCGGCGCATTGCAGACCGCCCTGACCCTGCCCTTCGTGCTGTTCGCCATTCCGGCCGGTCTGCTCGCCGACCGCATCTCCCGCCGCTCGCTGATGGCGAGCGCCGAAGCGCTGCGGGCCGCCGCCCTCGCGACCATCGTCGTGCTGCTGGCGCTCGGCGGGCTCAATCTGCCGCTGCTGGCGCTGCTCGGCTTTGCGGCGGTGTGCGGCACCGTCGTCTACAGCGTGGCAGCGCCGGCTCTGGTGCCATCGCTGGTGAGCGCGGAGCTGCTGCCGGCGGCGAATGCCCGGATCGAGCTTGCCCGCACCATCGCCTTTGCCAGCGGCCCTGCGCTCGGCGGCGCGCTGGTCGGATGGTGGGGCGCAAGCCCGGCCTTCGGCTTTGCCGCGGCGCTCTCGGCGATCGCCGTGGTGCTGCTCTCCGGCATCTATGAGCCCGCGCGCGCCCCGGCGCCGCGACGCCATCCGTTGCAGGACATCCGCGAGGGCGCGGGCTTCGTCTTCCACCATGCGCTGCTGCGGCCGGTCTTCATCACGCAGTTCATCTTCAACACCGGCTGGTTCCTGCAGATCGCGGTGTTCGTGCCCTACGCGGTTCGCCATCTCGGCCTGACCGCCGCGGGCGTCGGCACGGTGCTGACCATGTACGGCATCGGCATGGTGATCGGCGCGCTGTTCGCAACGCGCGTGATGAAGCGCATCGCCTTCGGCACGGTAGTCGGCCTCGGCCCGGTCACGGCCTTCGTTGCCGCATTGGTGATGGCACTGACGGTGCTGGTCCCCTCGCCCTGGCTTGCTGGTCTCAGCTTCTTCCTGCTCGGCGTCGGGCCGATCCTGTGGGTGATCTCGACCACGACCCTGCGCCAGTCGGTGACGCCACCGCGCCTCTTGGGCCGCGTCTCCGCCATCAACATCATGAGCTACGGTGCCCGCCCGCTCGGCTCGGCGCTCGGCGCGATCGTCGGCGGCCTCTGGAGCGCGGAGGCGTGCCTGTATCTGGCAGCAGTGGTGTTCGGCGTGCAGGCGCTGGTGATCTGGCTGTCGCCGGCGGTGGCGCTGGACCGGCAGCCCAGCATGGTGGGAGATGAGGTGGCGGCGCGGTGCTAGGTGCGCCCATCATTGCGAGGAGCGAAAGCGACGAAGCAATCCAGAATCCCTCCGCGGAAACAACCAGGATTGCTTCGCTGCGCTCGCAATGACCGATTGTGTTGAAGCGGCGAAGCCTAATTCGCCAGATACCGCTCGTAGCTCCCCGTCACCGGCTCGTTCGCATCGACATCGGGGTCGAGCGTATAGAGATCCTGCGCATGGCCGATGCCGCGCAGCGCGTAGCGGCCGGTGGAGACGAGATAGCGACGCCCGGCGGCGTCCAGGCCCTTGTAGAACTCGGCTGAGGCCAGCAGCTCGCGGTCGACCGAGCGGCTCATCGAGGCGATGCGGCTGACCTCGTTGACGGTCGGGCCGACCACGGTGAAGTCGAGCCGGTCCTCGCTGCCGATATTGCCGTAAAAGACCTCGCCGACATGCAGGCCGATATAGGCGGACGTGGTGGGACGGCCGTCGGCCGCCCGGTGCGCGTTCAGCTTCGCGACGTTCTGACGGAACAGGTGCTCGGCGCGCAGCGCGGCGCGGCGGGCATGCGCCATGTCCTCACCGGTGAACATCGCCAGCACGCCATCGCCGATCAGCTTCAGCACGTCGCCACCGGCGTCGTGGATCGCGTCGATCACGGCCTGGGCATAGTCGTTGAGGAACGGGATGATCTCGTCCGGCCCGATGCTCTCGCTGATCCCGGTCGAGCCGCGCAAATCCGAGTACCAGAGCACGGCCTTGATGCGCTCGGTGACGCCGCGCGAGATGCGCCCGCCCAGCACCTGCTCGGAGGCGCCGCGGCCGAGATAGACCCGCCCCAGCGTACGCGCGATGTCCACCTGCTGCGCCGACTTGATCGCGAGCCCCAGCACCGGCACGAGATCGCGCATGGCTTCGAGCTGGGCTTCATCAAACCCTTCATCACGCCGCGTGGTCCAGCAGGAATAGAGGCAGTCCATCAGTCCGAGCGCGCCGTTCTCGCCGAAGCGATGCACGAAGGCCAGATAGTGCTTATGGCCCTTTTCGGCGAGCTCGCCGATCTGCGAGAAATCCATCGATGGCGCGTCGGCGAGATCGATCACCATCTCGTCGTGGCCGTGCTCGAGCATGTGGAAGAACACCGAGCGGCGCCAGCTCTTGGCGGCATCGCCTTCGGCGGTCGAGCCGTATTCGAACATTTCGCTCTCGTTGCTGGCGCGATCGCTCCAGCGGAAGCCGCGCCCCTCATAGATCGGATGCAGCGTGTCGATGACGACCAGCGCACGCGAGAGTTCCAGGCCCTCGGCGCGGCAGCGCTCGCAGAACCCGCGGAGCAGTTCGTTTTCGGGCAGGCCGGTGAGCCCCTGGCCGGTCAGCCAGTTCATCAGCGCCAGGCGGGAGGTCAATTGCATGCGCCATTATGGCGTGCATTCGTGACGAGCGAAAGGCCGCTTGCGAACGCCGCGCGACCAAGGCTCCCATCCGTGGCAGGTCGAATATGCCGCAGGCGCTGTTGACGCACTCGCGCCGCAGGCGGCAAATGGAACAGATGACACCGCCGACCATACGTACCGAGACATGAGCCAGCGCCAGCTTCCGATCATCCTGGCGCTCGGCACGACGCAGACCCTGGCCTGGGCGTCCAGCTACTACCTGCCGGCGCTGGTTGCCGATCCCATGGCGCACGACCTCGGCATCTCCACCAACTGGATCTTCGGCGCGTTCTCGGCCTCGCTTGTGATCTCGGCGATGCTCGGCCCGCGGATCGGACGGCAGATCGATCTCGTCGGCGGACGGCAGGTGTTGTCGGCCTCCAACCTGATCATTGCCGCCGGCCTGGTGCTGCTCGGCCTCTCGCAATCCGCAGCGGTGATGGCATTCGCCTGGCTCGTGCTCGGCCTCGGCATGGCGATGGGGCTCTACGACGCCGCCTTCGCCGCGCTCGGCCGGATCTACGGCACCGAGGCACGCGGCTCGATCACCGGCATCACGCTGATGGCGGGCTTTGCCTCCACCGTCGGCTGGCCGCTCACCGCCTGGGGCCTCGCCCATATCGGCTGGCGCGAGACCTGCTTTGCCTGGGCCGCCGCCAACATCGTGATCGGCCTGCCTCTCAACTTCTTCATGCTGCCGGCGATCAAGGGCGCCAAGCAGGCGGCGGCGACGGCGGAAAAACCGCATGTGCCGCTCGATCGCACCATGGTGCTGCTCGCCTTCGTCTTTGCCGCGGTCTGGACCGTCACCGGCGCGATGGCCGTGCATTTCCCGCGCATCCTGGAGGCAACAGGCGCGACGCATGTCGAGGCGATCGCGGCCGGCGCGCTGATCGGCCCGGCGCAGGTGGTGGCGCGCATCTTGGAAGCGAGCGTTCTCAGCCGCTTTCATCCGCTGTGGTCGACGCGGCTTGCCTGCCTCACCCACCCGATCGGAGCGGCCGTCGTCGCCATCTTCGGCGGCGCCGCCGCGAGCGCCTTTGCGCTGCTCCACGGCTCCGGCAACGGCATTCTGACGATCGCCCGCGGGACGCTGCCGCTGGCGATCTTCGGGCCGAAGGATTTCGGCTATCGCCTCGGTATCATCGGAGCACCGGCGCGGATGGCGCAGGCGGTGGCGCCGCTCGCCTTCGGCCTGCTGATCGACGTCATGGGCGCAAAAGTGCTGATGGTCTCCTCCGCGCTCAGCCTGTCGGCACTGGCGGCGCTGTTCCTGATCCGCGCCGGCAAGCGGCCGGATTGACCGCTTGGCTGCTTTCGCGCACAAGCGGGCCATGACCGACAATGACAGCCCACCGCCCCGCACCTTCAAAGGCCTCTTGCGCTGGGCAATGACACCGCCGCAGGCCTGGGGCGTCTATCTCCTCGCCGTCCTGCTGGTGTGGCTGCTGTCGTTCTATGCCGGCACGCTGAAGCCGAAGAAGACGCCGGACGCGAGCCCGCCTCCAGTGACCGCGCCGCGCTGAAACCTCTCGCGCGTCAGGCCGCCCGGACCTCCTCGACGAAGCTGCCGACCTCGCTCGTCAGTTGCTCGGCCTGTCGCGACAGACCGTCGGCCGCGCTCAGCACCTCGGTCGCCGCGACGCCCGTTTCCGTTGCCGCCTTGCTCACGCCGCTGATGTTCGCGGTCACGTCCTTGACCGATTGCGAGGTCTGCTGAACGTTGCGGGCGATTTCGGCCGTGGCCACGCCCTGCGCCTGGACCGCCGTCGCGATGACGTTCGAGATCGAGCTGACCTCCTCGATCGTCCCGCTGATGCCGCGGATGGCGTCGACGGCCTCCTTGGTGGCGTCCTGAATCTGCGTGATCTGGGCGCCGATCTCCGCCGTTGCCGACGCGGTCTGGTTCGCCAGCATCTTCACCTCGGAGGCGACCACGGCAAAGCCTCTGCCGGCCTCCCCGGCCCGCGCCGCCTCGATCGTCGCGTTCAGGGCCAGAAGGTTGGTTTGAGCGGCGATCGCCTGGATCAGGGTGACCACCTCGCCGATCTTCTCGGCGCCTTCGGCCAGGGTCTGCACGATCTTGTCGGTACGCTGCGCGTCGGCCACCGCGCGCCCGGTGATGGTCGAGGATTGCGCGACCTGGCGGCTGATCTCGCTGATCGATGCCGTCAGCTCTTCGGCCGCAGAGGCCACCGTGCTCGCACCGACGCTCGCTTCCTCGGCGGCCGCGGCAACCGTTGTCGCCTGCCCCTTGGTCTGCGTCGCGGTCGAGGACATCGATCGCGCGGTGGTCTCGAGCTCGGTGGCTCCCGACGCCAGCAGCGCCACCATGGCTCCCGCCTTGGCCTCGAAATCGCTGACCAGGCCTTCCAGGCGCGCCGTGCGCTTCTCCTTGACGATCCGCTCGGCGGCCTGCTCGCCGGCCAGCCTGTTGGTGGTAGCCATGGCCTCCTTGAACACCTGCACCGCAAGCGCCATGCCGCCGATTTCGTCCTTGCGGGCGGCGAACGGCACCTCGGCCTCTTCGTTGCGGGCAAGCCGGGTCATGACGTCCGAAAGCTTCGAGATCGGCGTGAGCAGATGACGCACGAGCAGCACCGAGGAAGCGGCCGACAATCCGAGCACGACCAGGATGGCCGCGCCGGCGAAGAGGATGCCGCCAAGCCCATCGGCTTCGTCGCGTTCGGCCACGGCCTGCGCGTCGCGCAGGGCGGCATCGCGGATCCCCAGCAGCGAGGCGTTCGCAGCCGTGGCGGATTTGCGCCAGTCGTCCACCGACACCTCGTAAGGCGTGCCGTTGAAGGCAGCCTTGGTCAGGCCGTCGCGCAGCGGCTTGTCCGAGCCGAAGTAGCGATCCCGGGCAACACCGACGCTGGCCCGCGTGTTCTTGGGCGCGAGAACGTCATCGCCGCGGTCGAGAATTTCAGCCCAGAGCCGCATCATCTGGCCATTGGCGGCGTTCATTTCGTCCCGCTCCGCCAGGGTGGCCGGACGGTTGGATGCCACCAGCCCCGAGATCAGCAGCGAGACCTGGCCGGCGGTCTGCCGGATCACCCAGCCCTTCTGTGCGACGTCGAGCAGGTTTCCTGCCGTGGTGCTCAGCCGCATCGTCGCCTTGATGCCGGACTCGAGCAGCTCGTTCAGGCTGGCCATGGCCTCGCCGTAGTCGCGCATGGCCTTGGCGGCGATGCCGCTGGGACGCTCCGTCAGCGGCTTCTTCCATTGCGAAGCGGCCTCCTCGCGCGCGGCGGCGATCTTCGCCGTGGCGGCCTTGACCCGCTGCGTCAGGTCGGCATCGCCGCTGCCGAGCGCCTCCAGCTTTGCCAGGGCTTCGTCGCTGGTCCGGCGATTGTCGGCAAACTCCTTGAGCACCGCATCGTCGGCCGCGGATTTTCCGAGCAGCGCGCGATTGACCGGCCCACGCTCGATGGTCAGGCTGCCGACGGCGTCGAAGCCTGCGGCGAGACGCGTCTCCAGGGCATGCGCCGCGATGGCGTCCTGGTAAGCGCTCCAGCGCTCACGCAGTTGCAGGCCCGACGTCAGGACGACGATGCCCGACATCAGCGCTGCAATCGCAATACCCGACCGCTTGATAGACATGCCCCGCTCCTCATTCGCATCAAAACCCGCGACGTGAGGACCGGCCCCCGCCAGCCCTCGCGCCCCGCACGTGTCGCTATTTCAGTTCGAACTCGACGAGCTCGACGGTCGACGTTCCCGCGTTTCGCATCGTCCGCACCGGACCCGTATTCTGCCAGGCGAAGTCGCCGTATTTCAGGTTGAGCTTGTGGTCCGGCTTGCCCTGCACGCCCTCGATCAGCACGCCGCCCTGCACCACGATCCGCACGCCGGGTGCGGCCTGCGTCATCGCGGGCGCAACCTCGCCCGGCTTCAGGATCAGCCGCCACGCCTGGACGCGGTGGTTGTCCATCACCGAGACATAGGGCTCGGGGCGAGCCTGCGGCGAGAAGCGGCCGGGCTCCGAATCGAACAGCTCGAATCCCATGATCCGAAAGTCGCTGGCGCCGACATTGGCGACCTGGTGCACGCCCGGCTTCTTCGTGTAGTTCGTGAACAACACTTCGCCGACCTTGCGCGGCGTGATGACGGGCTTGCCGCCGAGCGGCGTGCCCTCCGCATCCGAGACGGCCATGTAGACCTGAGCAAAGTCCCTTGTGTGACTGTGATAGGCCGCGATCTGTCCGGGCGGGATCGTTACATTCATGAACTGCAGATATTCGTTCTTGAACGTCTGATCGTGAAAGCTCGCGAACTCGATCGGAACGATCTCGGGATCGCCAGCGGCACTCACGCGCCGCGGCAGTACAGTCGCTCCAAGCACCGCGCAACACCCGCACAAGAACTGACGCCGTCCCATCGAATTACGCATATGCTTGCCGCTCTGTTGAATTACGCACGTCAGCATGCATATCGGCCGACTCTTTAAGGCCCGCTTAAATGAAGGCCTGGTCGAACTTCGGAGAACGCATGCCCATCTCCTTCGAGCGGCATGCCTGTTGAACTGATGATGAGCAGCATGCCGAAATGATGAGCAGCACAGTCACGACGCTTCGCTTGCATCTGCATCGATCTGCACGACGTCCCACGATTTTGAGGCAGACTGTTTCGTAAAATTGCGACGACATTTTTGTGTCGGTCGCAATGCGCGCGGCAGATCAATTCGGCTTCGCCTCGCTGGTTGCGATCCAGATGCCGGCGAACACGGCGACGAGTCCGATCAGGAGATTGGCCGTGATCGGCTCGCCGATCAGCAGCGCAGCCAGCAACGTCGCGGCGATCGGATTGACCGTCATCGTATTGGCAACGCGGGTCGGCGTCGCCCGCGCCAATGCCATGACCCAGAGGATGAAGGCGAGCGCGCCGCCGCCGGCGCCGAGATAGATGCCGGCGATCCACTGCGCCGTGGTGAAATGATCGAGCGCCGCAAAGCTGCCCTTCACCATCCCCGCCACGACAAGCACGGCGGCGCCCGCGCCCATGCCGACGGTGAGAAAGCCGAGCGCGCTCGAGCGCTGCATCAGCGGCCGCGACAGCACGTTGTAGAACGCCATGCAGAACACCGCGCCGGTCATGATCAGCTCGCCGCGCCAGGCGCCGGGCGGACTCTGCGCAAGGCCCGCGGCGAGCGCCGCCGTCACGCCGAGCACGGCGATGCCGACGCCAAGGATTTTTTGCCCGGTCAGCCGCTCAACGCCGAGGATCGCGCCGACCACCATGGTGTGGAGCGGCAGCGTCGCCAGCGCCAGGCTCGCGCGCGCCGCGGTCGTGTAGGACACTGCGATGTTGTAGAGGATGAAGAACAGGCCGAAGAAGCAGATGCCGAGCAGCGCCACGGCCGGCCAGTCCGAGCGTTGCGGAAAACGCACGCGGAGCAGCAGCGCGCAAGGCAGCAGGCAGAGAAAGCCGATCCCCCAGCGCAGGATCGCCAGCAGGACCGGATCGGCGCCGGCGACGAGATAGCGGGTGATCGCGGCGGCGGTGCCGCCGATGCTGCTCGAGACCAGCGCGATCGCAACGCCGAGCCACTCCCCCACGCCTCGCCTCCTGTCCCGGAGCCTTTTGGGAGCGGCTAGCACAATCCTGCTGCCACCAGTGTGGCAACAGGTGGCTCAGGGAAAGCTAGTCGTAAAACTCCGGCGCCATCTTCTGGCTGTCGCGCTGGGCCTTGTCGTGGTTGATCCAGAGCTGCGCCTTCTCCTTGGCGAGCGTGTCGGAGATCTTCTGCATCGAGGCTGCGCTCAGCTCCTTGCTGACGTTCATGCTGGGCACTCGGCGATTATCCCAATTGTCTTTGAAGTGCACGGCATCGCCCGAGAGCACCACCGCGCCGGTTTTCGGCAGCTTCACCAGCAGCGACTGGTGCCCCGGCGTATGGCCTGGCGTGGAGAGAATGGTCACGCTGCCGTCGCCGAACACATCCTTGTCGCCCGACAACAGCTCGACCGGATGCGAGGGCTTGAAGCGCGGCTCGTTGTTGGCGCCGGGCCAATCATACTCGGCCTTCTGCACATAGAGCGTGGCCTGCGGGAACAGCTCGACATTGCCGGAATGGTCCGGGTGCGTGTGCGAGACCGCCATCGCCTTGACGTCATCGGGCTTGAGACCGAGCTGCTCGAGCTGGCCGGCAAGCGTCTTCGGCCTGCGCCAGGCGACGGCCTTCGGATCGGCGGGCGCAAGACCATTGGGCATGGCCGCGACGGCATCGGCGATGCCGGTATCCCACAGGAACCAGCCCTTGGCGTGCTTGATCAGATAGCAGCTGTCGACGAAGTCCATCGTCTTGCCCTCGTTCAGGCCGGGCGTCCAGCGCGAGATGTCGCCGGCAGTGCCCTCCCCGCAATTGAGGACGTAGAGCCTTTCGACCCCGGTCTTTTCCGATTGCGCCATCGCCGCGTGAGCGGACAAGGTGAGCACGGCGGCGGCGAGAGCGAGCTTGATCTTGAACGTGATTCTGGACGTCATCCCTGGTCCCTCCTTGGCAAGCCCTCGGGTCGGCTGCGACCGAGGATCAACCCCGGCCGCGCCGCAGAATTCCACGCCCGCAGATCACGTCAATGCGGGCAGGTCTCGACCTCGACCGTGACGTGGCTGAGCCGCTTCAGCCCGGCAAGCCGCTTCTTGTAGACGGCCGGTTGCTTCGGCTGGTCCGACACCACCGACAGCAGCACGGCGCAATGGCCGGGACCGACCTGCCAGAGATGCAGATCGGTGACGCGATCGTCGCCGACCTCCATGCGCGCCCGGATCACCCGCTCCAGCTTCTCGTCGGCGCGCACGTCGAGCAGCACCGCGCCCGAAGACTTGATTAGGCCGAACGCCCAGCTCGCGATCACGGCGCTGCCGATCAGGCCGACGGCGGGGTCGGCCCAGACCCAGCCCGAATACATCGCGACGACGAGCGCCCCGATCGCCAGCACCGAGGTCGCGGCGTCTGCCATGACGTGGACATAGGCGGCGCGGAGATTGTTGTCGTGATGATGGTGGTGGTGATCATGGTCGTGGTCATGATCGTCGTGATCATGATGCGCATGGCCGTGGCCATGATCATGGCCGTGGTGGTGATAATCGTGGCTATCGCGCAGCAGCCACGCGCTGACGAGATTCACGCACAGACCCAGCACGGCCACCGCAATCGCCTCGCCATAGACGATCGGCACTGGCGTGATCAGCCGCAGCACGCTCTCATAGGCGATCTCGACCGCGATCAATCCCAGGATGATCGCGCTGGAGAAGGCGGCGAGATCGCCGAACTTGCCGGTGCCGAAGGTGAAATGCGCGTTGCCGAGGTGCCGGCGCGCGAAGCGGTAGGCGAACGCGGCAATCCCCAGCGCCGCCGCGTGCGTACCCATGTGCCAGCCGTCGGCCAGCAGCGCCATCGAGCCGAACAGCGAGCCGGCGACGATCTCGCCAACCATCATGACCAGCGTCAGCACGACCACGAGCCAGGTGCGCCGCTCGTTCTCGTCATGCTTCTCGCCCAGGAAGGCGTGGTCATGGGTCCACTGTTCAATGGAGTGGGAATGCATCGAATTCTCCAGAAGATTCAGGTCTGTTGGCGCCCATTATAGACCGGGCAAGGCTGATTTTCTAAGGCCCAATCACCGTGCCGATTGACAGCCATGCTTAGTTTCGCTGTAATCTGGGCCATGGGGATTTGAGCGATCTCCCCACGAGGCGACATGCCCAAGTATCGCGTCCCGTTCGGTTCCTACGAGGACGCACCGACATGTCTACATTCACGACTATTTCATCCGATAAGCTGTCGCGCCTGATCGGCACGGCCAATGCTCCTGTCCTGATCGACGTCCGCACCGAGCAGGATTTTGCCGCCGACCGGCGGCTGATTCCCGGCTCGATCAGGCTCAGCCACGAGACCGTTGCGGAATGGGGCGGCGAGTTTGCCGGCCGCTCCGCCATCGTCTCCTGCCTGCGCGGCGCCAAGCTCGCACAGGGCACCGCCGCTTGGCTGAGGCAGCTCGGCGCCGACGCCGAAACCCTGGAAGACGGTTTTGAGGGCTGGAAGGCGGCCAAGCTGCCGCTGGTCGATGCCCGCAAGCTGCCGCCACGCGATGCCAAGGGGCGCACCGTCTGGGTGACGCGGGCGCGGCCGAAGGTCGACCGCATCGCCTGCCCCTGGCTGATCCGCCGCTTCGTCGATCCCAACGCGGTGTTTTTGTATGTGGCGCCGTCCGACGTGGTCGCCGTCGGCGAGCGCTTCAATGCCGCCCCGTTCGACATCGAGAACGTGTTCTGGAGTCACCGCGGCGAGCTCTGCACCTTCGATGTCATGATCGAGGAGTTCGGGATCGCGACCCCGCCTTTGCTCCGGCTCGCAACGCTGGTGCGCGGCGCCGACACCGCGCGGCCTGACCTCGCGCCGGAAGCACCCGGCCTGCTCGCGGCCTCGCTCGGGCTGTCGCGGATGTACGATGACGACCTCGAACAGCTCGAGGCCGGCATGCTGCTCTACGACGCCTTCTACCGCTGGTGCCGCGACGCCACGACCGAGACGCACAACTGGCCGACCAACAAGGTCAAGGCGTGATGGACACCCGCGCCGATCCAACGGAAGCTGATGCCGGTCACGGCATCAGCTTCGGCGAAGCCTTTCGCGTCTGGCTCCGCGTCGCCTGTCTGAGCTTTGGCGGGCCCGCGGGCCAGATCGCGGTGATGCACCGCATCCTCGTCGAGGAGAAGAACTGGATCTCCGAGGGCCGTTTCCTGCATGCGCTGAACTATTGCATGCTGCTGCCGGGCCCGGAGGCCCAGCAGCTCGCGACCTATGTCGGCTGGCTGATGCACCGCACCGCCGGCGGCCTGATGGCGGGCGGGCTGTTCGTCCTGCCCGGCATCATCGCCATCATGGGCCTGAGCTACATCTACGCGGCTTTCGGCAATGTCAGCTTCGTCGAGGCGCTGTTCTTCGGGCTGAAGGCCGCGGTGCTCGCCATCGTGGTCGAAGCGGTCTTCCGTGTCGGCAAGCGCGCGCTGAAGAACCGCATCATGATCGCGCTCGCGGCGATCGCGTTCGTTGCGATCTTCTTCTTCGCGGTCCCCTTCCCGATCATCATCATTGCCGCCGGCGTGATCGGATATGTCGGCGCAAGGCAAGGTCGTCCGGAATTCGCTCCGGCCGGTCACGGCCATGGCGGCAGCGGTGCCGTGATCGACAGCATGCTCGGCGAGGCTGTGCCCGAGCATGTCCGCCCCGACACCGCGCGCGCGATCCGCACAACTGCCCTATGGCTCGCACTCTGGCTGGTGCCCGTGATCGCGCTGATCCTGGTCCTCGGTCAGGCCAACGTGTTCAGCCAGATCGCGCTGTTCTTCTCCAAGATGGCGCTGGTCACGTTCGGCGGCGCCTATGCGGTGCTGGCCTATGTCGCCCAGCAGGCGGTCGAGCATTATCACTGGCTGAAACCGCACGAGATGCTCGACGGCCTCGGCATGGCCGAGACCACGCCGGGCCCGCTGATCATGGTGCTCCAGTTCGTCGGCTTCATGGCGGCCTACCGCGATCCGAGCGGACTGTCACCGATGCTTGCGGCGACCTTGGGCGGCCTGCTCGCGACCTGGGTCACCTTCACGCCCTGCTTCCTCTGGATCTTCGTCGGCGCCCCCTATATCGAGCGCCTGCGCGGCAACACGGGGCTGGCCGGCGCGCTGAGTGCGATCACGGCAGCGGTCGTCGGCGTGATCCTCAATTTGTCGATCTGGTTCGCGCTCCACACGCTGTTCCGCGAGACCGTGCCGGTGCACGCCTTCCCGCTGAATTTCGACATGCCGGTGCTGCGAAGCGTGGACATCCCCGCGCTGCTGCTGGCGATCGCGGCGGCAACCGCGATCTTCCGCTTCAAGCTGGGGATGCTGACGGTGCTGGCGGGCAGTTGCGCTGCCGGTGTGGTGCTCCGGCTGGTGGGAGTGATCTGAGGCGCTGCTAGCCCCACCCTCCCTGTCGTCGCCCGGCTTGACCGGGCGACCCAGTACGCCGAGACAGTCGTGTTTGAACGGATGAGCCGCGGCGTACTGGATGCCCCGCTTTCGCGGGGCATGACACCGCCGTCGTAGGGGCAGACTGCCCCCTACCCCATCCGCGAGAACCGGAAATTGCAGTGGCTCGCGCCGCCGGCCAGCGTTTGCGTCCTCTCCAGATGGATGCCCCGCGTTGCATAGGCATCGAAATCAAGCCCGCAAATGTTCGGCAGGATCTCCTTGTCGCCGTGCCGCGCTGCGAATTTGCAGAAGCCGCAGGCCTTGTAGTCGATGCCGAACTCAAACTTGTCACCCGGACCGGGCGCGACGAAGTCGTAGACGAAATCCTCCGGAAACGCGTCCCGATGGCCGCTTGTCGCACTCAACGCCGCCTGGTCGCGCAGCAAGGCCTGGTTCTCTGGCGACATGAACTGACGTCCCGAGGCGAGACGTTCCGCTTCGGGCACCGTCAGCAATTGCGCCTTGTAGGTTTCCCGCTCGATCTCGCCGATCACGGGCAGCGGCACACCATGTCGCCGCAACACGCGGCTGATCGCCATGAAGCCGATCAGGCGCATGAAGAAATCGCTCATGCGGCTCGCCGCGCCGCCGACATAAGGCATCTGGGTAAGCACGATCTCGAACTCGCCCATCACCTCCTGCCTGATGCCTTCGATATCGGCGAGATGCGCGCGCTCGCGCAGCATCGCTTCCGCAAGATCGAGCCGCTGGCGCATGGCGGCCTCCATGGCACCGCGATGTGCCTCATAGAAGGGATGGACGGTCTCAGCCATTGGACACCTGACACATCGCAAGGTCGGCGACAGCGGCGATCATTCAGCCGCGATCGCCTCGATCTCCAGCAGCCATTTGCTGGCGACGGTTTCAACGACGACGACCGTCAAGGCGGGCTCGTGTTCGCCGAGCACCTTACGCCTGATCATGCGGTTGGGCACGAGTTGGCTCCGATCGGTCAGGAACGTCGTGACCTTGACCAGATGCCCCACGCCGAGACCGGCGGCGGCGAGCACCGCGATGACGTTGCGCCAGGCCTGCTCGCATTGCGCCTCGAATCCCTCCGGCACGGCGCCGTCGGTCTCCTCGGGCACCTGGCCGCTGACGAACAGCAGGCGCCGATGCTGGCTGAGCTCAACGCCCATGCTGTAACCACCGGCGGGCGGATGCACCGTTGCGGGATTGTGGGTGAGGATGTGAGCCATGTCAGTTTGCTTCCTGTTCGACGAATTCCAGCGCCAGCCCATGCGTGACGGCGGGCGGGACCAGCAGCATACGCCCCGTCATCGCGAAGCCGACGCCGTTGCTCTCCAATGTCCGCCGCGTCGCATCGAGATCGGCGACTGTGATGCGCGCAGCGCAGAAGCGTGGCGATGAGCCCCCTTCGACGCCCGGCAGCCGACGCGCCAGCTCGGACGGGCCGAGCAACGTGATCCGGTTATTGCGGTCGCCGACTGTCAGGCTATCGGGTGCAAGCTCGGCGGGGCCTTCCATGAGGCGCTCGAGGAAATCGCGATGGGCCGCCGGCTCCGGCGCCGACATCACGATTTCGACCACGCGCGCGGCGCCGTTGGCATGCCGCTGATATTCCGGCTTCCAGAACAGTTCCGGCGGATGACGCTGCTGGCACGTGAAGAACGCGATCCCGGGCATGGCGGGATCGGTCGCGAAGGCCAGGGAAAATCCAACGCGCGCCTTGCCTCCATCCGGCAGCACCGCATCGCGGCCAAAATCAAACGGCGCGTAGGCACCGATGCCATCGGCCCTGAAGCGCGCCGCATCGGCATGGGCGTCGGTGCTGTGCAGGACCAGCATCGACATGCCTTCGGCCTTCTTCAGGAAATCCCGGTTGTGGGCCGCGAAGCTGAAATGGCCTTGTGTTGCTGCGGGCACCAACGCCTCGTTCGTAACGGCCAGCAGCTCCACGAAATTGTCGCCGAACTGCGCAAGGCGATTGCTGGTTCCGAACGGATGCTCGCCTGCTGGCGTGAGGCTGAAGCCCAGCCTCTGCCAATCCTGCGCGGTCTGTTCGAGATCGTGGACGCAAACGACGAAATGATCCAGTCGGCGGGGCATGGGTTTCTCCGGATTGCGCGCCGACCGTATCCGGCGAGATCGCCACGGCACAAAGCATTATTCCTGCAGTTCAGCGCAAGAAAATCTATTGCAAGGCCGCAGGCGATCGGTGTCAAACTTGCCGTGCGATGACCTACACCCTTCCGCCGCTCAACGCGCTCCGCGCCTTCGAAGCCGCCGCGCGCCATCTCAGCTTCAAGCTCGCCGCGCACGAATTGCACGTGACGCCCGCGGCCGTGGGGCAGCAGGTGAAGGCGCTGGAGGCGCGTCTCGGCGTGCAGCTGTTCGAGCGGCTGCACAAGCAGCTCGTCCTCACCGCGGCCGGCCAGGCCTATCTGCCCGGAATATCCGACGGCTTTCGTCGCATTGCGGATGCGACCTCGCGATTGAAGCCGGCGGGTGCGGTGCTGCTGCAGCTCGGGGTCCATGGCGCCTTCGACCTCCGCCGGCTCGATCTGGCGGAGTTTCGCAGCGCGCATGCGGAGATCGGCTTGCGCGTGCTGCAGCCCGCCGGCCTGCACGAGCTGGTCGAAGGCAAGGTCGACGTGCTCATCGCGCGCGGCCTCGGCCACCATCCCGGCTATCGCTGCGACCGGATCGATGAGGGATCGGGTCTCGGCGACTGGCTGATTGCACCCGAGGGCACCGCGGATTGCCCCGAGATCGTCAGCTTCCGCGAGTGGCTGCGCGCCCTGTCGGCCAAGGTTTCGCTCGGCAACCGCCGCCCTCGCCTCGTCGGCACCTAGCAAATTGCCCGTCGAGGCCGAGCAAGAACTCGGCATTTCGGGGAGTTGATGTACGATTCTGTTCATGACGAATCGCACATTCAAGTCCGGCGAGAGCCGAGAGCAACTCAGTCTGCTTCCAGCGCGGGTTG
>JAESFI010000108.1_pt1 | contig 81840 bp, 90 predicted proteins | sample 9269361 | NCBI WGS metagenome assembly JAESFI01 (sample SAMN14504119, study PRJNA617095) | algae metagenome | isolation source: Brasilonema angustatum HA4187-MV1 and co-occurring heterotrophs from moss... | place: USA: Manoa Valley, Honolulu, Hawaii | collected 2009-07-20
GGCCATCGCCAATAACGATGCTGAATCAATCGCTTAATGCCAGGCCGGTTCAGCGCCGTGCACGTAGTCTCACGAAATCCGATTCAAAAAGGCGGCGAATCTCACGAATTCCGGTCAGCTGACATTTTGATCGACGAGAGATGCCATTTGCCCTACAAAGCAGATCACGAACGATAATGCAATTTTATCATTCATTTTATCGCAACGACAAGCTGTGCGGTTATATTGGAAATGAATGGAGATAAACGCACCGATCATGTAGCGTTGCTGACGATGACAGCGCCCGATTCGCCGCCGCCCGACCGCCAAAAACTGCCGTCCGTGCCCGGCTGGGCGGTGCCGCGCGGGCCGGCCGACAGCGACGGCGAGGCAGGTTTCCTCGCTGGCGCCGCCTTGAATTCCCTGGACAATTTCGTGCGCGGCGCACCTGACTGGGCCGGCGCCTGGCGCCAGCGCCTTGCCCTCAATTGCGCCGCATCCGCAGCAAACCTCGTCGGTCGCACGGAAGACGCGGCACAAATCCGCGACGCCTGGTATTTGCGCGCCGCCGGCGCCGATCCCGGCCCGGCCGGCAATCTTTTTGCCGCCTGGCGGCATCTGGCCGACCGCTCCCCCCATATCGACGCCGAAATCCTGGCCTCGGTCAGCGACCGGCTCGGCCTGCACCGGAGCGACGAACTTTTGGCGCTGCCAGCCTTCCTCGACGATCTTGTCCGCTCCGGCCGGCCGGCACCGCTGCTTGCCGTCGCGATTCTAGCCGAGGTGGAGCGGCTGCGCCCGGACGCAAACCTGCTCGGCTGGTGGCTGGCCGATTGGGTGATCGCGGCGCGGCTGCGCTGGCCGTTCGCCGTGCCGCTGCTGGTGGCGCAGGCGCGTGGGTCGGCCTTCCGCAATCCGGACGGCCGCGGAAAAATTCGGCCGGGAGAAGAGGGGTTTGAACGGGCGCTATGCCTGGCGCTGGCACTGGCGGCGAACGACGCCTGCCGGCTGGCGCACAACATCGCGCCGCGTGCGGCGCGGCTGCTGGCGATCACGCCAAAGCTACGTGCGAAAGGGGCCGGGGCGGTGGTGCAGATGCTGCTCGATCATGATGCCGTGCCCGGCACGCTGCAGACGGAAAAACTGACGCGCTGGGGCGCGCGCCGGCTGTTCGAACGGCTGCAGACATTTGACGCCGTGCGGGAACTCTCCGGCCGGTCCGGCTTTCGGCTGTATGGGTTGTAACGGGGATGGCGAACGGAGCAACCAGGCGACGGGCAGGGCAGCGCGGCGACAGCCGACCAGGCGAACGTCTGCTAGATCGTGAGCTGGATCATCTGCCACCCGAGATGCGCTGGCGCGAATGGATGAACCGGGTCGAGGCGGTGATCTTTGCGGCCGCCGAACCGGTCGGCCGCGAAACGCTGGCGCGGATTGTGGGAAAAAGTTGCAGCATCGATCTGCTGATCGACGACATCCGCGAGGAGCTGCGCGGCCGGCCCTACGATCTGGTCGCCGTCGCCGGCGGTTGGAGGCATCTGACCCGGCCGGCCTATGCCGACGCCATTCATGTCGCTGTCGGTGCAGGCGAGAAGACGGCCGACCTGACGCAGTCCGAAATGCTGGTGTTGATGTGCATCGGGTATTTCCAGCCGATCACGCGGGGAGAACTGTCGTCCTTCTTCGGCAAGGAGGTGTCGCGCGATATGATCGGCCGTCTGCGTGGCGCCAAGCTGATCGCGTCGGGTCCACGCAGCCCGACGCCGGGCGCACCTTACACCTACGTCACCACGAAAGAGTTCCTGCTCGAGTTTGGGCTGGACACGTTGCGGAATCTGCCGGATTTCGAGGCGCTCGAGGATGCTGGGCTGCTGTCGAAGGAAAAACTACTGGCCGGCGATATTCCGGTCGGGCTGAGCGGTAGCGAACCGGACGAGAGCGAGGAGGAGCCCGCGGAGGACACTGTTGAGAGGCAAGGATCCTGAGCGGGCGTCGCCTGAACGACAGGAAAGTGCCGCCATTTCGGTCGCTCAGCCAGCTCCGGAGATCTTCAAAAGCGGACGTCCGCCGGTACTGCCGGACATTATGAGGACAAAATGTGGCAATCGCCTCTTGAACTGAGCCTCGTGTTGACCGAATGGGCCATCAAGCTCGGGCGTACCAGCGAAAGCGAGCGACGCGGATCGATCTCCTCGACATTGAGTGGCGGAATGGGCCAGCGGCCTGTGTGCGCGGAGGGCCTAATATCCAGTAGTTGATTTCCACCGAGAACTGATCGAGGTTCGTTTGTGGTGGCTTGATCGCTCTTCGCTTGGATGTCCAAGCCGCAGTCGCAGATCGATAGTAACTCGGCGGCCATCGCCACTCATCGGGGTTCTCCATGGAACATTTGAATGAACGTCGCCCCAAGGATCATAGCCATCATCAGCAGCAGGAGCCTCAGCCAAGCCGCGGTCCAGTTACCGCCCCCGCTACCGGCGGCAGCCATTCTGACCATGGCGGGCATGACCACAGCGAGATGGTGGCCGATTTCCGGCGAAGGTTCTGGATCTCACTTATCCTGACCCCGCCCGTACTGCTGCTTTCGCCGATGATCCAGCACTGGCTGGGCATACAGGGCGCGATGGATTTTCCTGGAAGCGAACTGCTGATCTTTGCTCTGTCGACGGTGGTCTACATCTACGGGGGTTGGCCGTTCCTTGCGGGGTTTGTCTCGGAGTTGCGTGGCGGTAAGCCGGGCATGATGACGCTGATCGCGCTCGCCATTTCGGTTGCATATTTCTACTCGGCAGCGATCACGTTCGGTTTGTCCGGGATGTCGTTCTATTGGGAACTGGTGACGCTGATTGTCATCATGCTTCTCGGGCATTGGCTTGAGATGCGATCGGTCATGGGCGCTTCACGCGCGCTCGAGGAACTCGTCCGGCTTCTGCCGGACACGGCGGCGCGCCTCGACGCCTCCGGGGCTGTCACCGAAGTGGCCATAACGGAACTCGTTCCCGGCGACAGGGTTCTGATCCGGCCCGGAGCCAAGGTGCCAGTCGACGGCACGATCGTCGAGGGTAAATCCTCGTTCAACGAGGCTATGCTCACGGGAGAATCTCGGCCCGTCTCGAAGGAGAAGGGGGATAGCGCCATAGGCGGTGCGATCAATGGCGCGAGCGCGGTTACGATCGAGGTCACCGCTACCGGCGACAAGACCTATCTGGCGCAGGTTATCAACCTGGTCAGGGAAGCGCAGGCGACAAGGTCGCGTACTCAGGACATCGCCAACCGTGCGGCGGGCTGGCTGACCTATATCGCCCTTGCGGTTGGCTTCGGATCACTCGCGTTCTGGGTGCTTGCAGGCGAAAGCTGGGAATTTGCCGTCGAGCGCATGGTCACAGTCATGGTCATCGCCTGCCCACATGCCCTTGGGCTGGCGGTGCCGCTCGTCGTTGCGGTGAGCACTTCGTTAAGCGCCGGAAGCGGTCTCCTGATCCGCGACAGGGCGGCGTTCGAAAGGGCCCGGAACCTGAATGCGGTCGTCTTTGACAAGACAGGAACGCTGACTGAAGGACGGTTCGGAGTGACCGATATCGTCCTGCTGGCAGGTGCCAGCGAAAATGAGGAGCTTCGGCTGGCTGCCTCCGCCGAGAGTCATTCCGAGCATCCGATTGCGCATGGCATTGTTTCGGCTGCAAAGGATAGGGGGGTCGACTTTCCCGCTCCCGGTCAGGTTCGCAACATCACTGGCGAGGGCATCGTCGCGCGAGTCGAGGGGCAGGATGTACGCATCGTCAGCCCCGGGCACCTGGTCCGGCAGGGAAACCCCATTCCGGAGGAGAGGCTCCGTCAACTCGAGGCCGCAGGCAAGACTGTGGTGGTGCTTGTCCGGGGCGGAAAACCCCACGCCCTGTTTGCCCTTGCAGACATAGTGAGGCCGGAGTCCCGCGATGCCATCTCCGACCTCAAGAAACTGGGCATCAGGTCAGTCATGCTGACGGGAGATGCGAAGGGGGTAGCCGAAGCCGTTTCCCAAGAACTCGGGATCGAAGAGAATTTTGCAGAGGTGCTGCCCGACCAAAAGTCGGCCAAGATCAAGGAACTGCAGTCTCGCGGCCTTCAGGTCGCTATGGTCGGTGACGGCGTGAACGACGCTCCAGCGCTTGTGCAGGCCGACCTCGGCGTCGCCATCGGTGCGGGAACCGACGTGGCCGTCGAGTCCGCCGACGTGGTGCTGGTCAGGAGCGACCCGCGGGACGTGGCGGCTATCCTCGGCCTGTCGCGCGCCACCTACAGGAAGATGGTGCAGAACCTTATCTGGGCCACCGGCTACAACGCGATCGCGATCCCCATGGCCGCGGGCATCACCTTCGGCACGGGCTTCCTTATGACTCCGGCAGTGGGAGCGGTCTTCATGTCGGCAAGCACGATTATCGTCGCGATTAACGCCCAACTACTGAGATTTTACCGAAAACGAAGCTGACCTGAAACGTCGAATGTCGATGGATCGGTCCAGTTTGATCCAGGACAAGTCGGATTGATTCCAACTGACTTATGTTCATGACCGTTAGAGCAGAAGGACAGTCAGGTTGTTCCTGGTTTTTGCCAGCACGAAGGGAAATGCCATCGCGCGGCGATGGGTCGTGCGGTTTGCTGCTTTCCTATTTGCCGTGCTGGCCGCCTTTTCCCAGTCCTCCGGCAGCGCACATGCGCATGCGGCAATGGTTGGAGAAGCTTACGCCGCTGCCGAACATATAGCGGCTGGCAGGGGGCACGCGGAGCATAGGCATGCTACCCCCTGCAACGACGACCGCGACGCCAACCATGACGGTGTTTGCGTGTACGCCGCTTGCGGCGCCTGCGCTCCGATTCCGTCAGCAGGGATCGCATTTCCTCCGCAGGAAATGCCTGCGGCTGCCGAGCCCGTTTCGGTCTCGTTTCCCAGCGACCCGCCGACGCTGGAACGCCCTCCCAAGCATACCGTGACCGCCTGAGTGCACGAGCTTGCGGGTTCGTGCGTTCCTTGAAGGAATCACGAATATGAGGGCTTTGAACCATGAACATGATTATTCGGCGCCAGTTCCTGGCGCCCTCGACGGCGTGCGGGTTTGCTAGCGTCGTTGCCCCTCTGATCGCAGCGGATCCGGCGGATGCCGGCGTCCGTGCTGGCGAGCAGGTTGAACTGGCCACGCGCAATGACAGCGTGTGGGGTCACCCGACGCACTTTCCGGGTCGCAGCAAACAGCCCACCGCTTCACTTGGGGCTGACCGCATATGGGTCTTCCATCGCCACCAACTCAGCCACACCGCGACAGGCATGATGACCGTCGTCGAGCATGTCGGCTAAACACAGGAGAAGAAGATGAAGAAGATCAACACATCAAACTTGCGCCCGGCAGTTGCTACGTTTGCCGGGGGGGCGGTCCCGAGGAGAACTTCGGCCGCTGCCATGGTCACGGCAGCGGCGTTGACGCTGCTGCTCGGTCTCGCCGCTCAGGCGCGTGCCCAGACTGCAACATCCGGCTTCGTGTATACGGCCGATGAAAGCGGGAATTCCGTCAGCCGTATCGATCTCGCGGCAGGAACGGTCGACATCTTCCCCGTCGGCGTCACCCCGCACAACGTCCAGTTTGTCCCTGGGAAAGATCTGGTGCTCGCGGTGGGCACGCCTGTGACGATGGCAGCGGGCAAAGGGCACGCGGGAGCCGACGACAGCCACGATGCCGCTGCCTCGGACGGCGGCGGAGGCCACGAAGGCAGCGGTGCGGGCGGTGCCCTGATCGTGATGGAGGCGGGGAATATGACCTCAACTCCGGTCTCTATCGTCGAGGTGGGTTCCCATCCTGCGCACGTGATCGCCGATCCGGCCGGCGAGCGCGCCTTCGTCAGCAATTCCGGCGACGACATGATAACGGTCGTCGATCTGGCGAAGCGCGAGGTAGTCGGCGAGATCGATACGGGCGACTATCCGCACGGTTTGCGGATGAGTCCAGACGGCAGCGCGATCTACGTTGCCAACGTCGAGGATGGTACCGTTTCCGTAATCGACACCGCCTCGCTCGAGGAGACGGACAGGATCGAGGTCGGCAAGGCCCCGGTCCAGGTCGGCTTCACGCCCGACGGGAGCCGTGTCTATGTCTCATTGAGGGACGAGAACAAGGTCGCCGTCATCGACACGGCAACGCGGCGGGTGACCGCACGGATCGACGTCGGGCGCTCTCCGATCCAGATGTATGCCACCCCCGACGGGCGGTTCGTCTACGTGGCCAACCAGGGCACAGGCGACGCGCCTGACGAGACGGTATCGGTGATCGACGTGGCGGGCGGAACCGTCGTGAAGACGATTAGCACCGGCAAGGGAGCGCACGGCGTTATTGTCAGTGACGACGGCGCGCACGTCTTCGTCAGCAATATCGTGGATGGCACGGTCTCCGAGATCTCCGTTGCGTCCCAGGCTGTCGTCCGCACCTACGAGGTCGGAAAGGGGCCGAACGGGATCAGCTTCCAGGCACAGTAAGCATGCCCTGGGCGGCAATCCCGCCGCCCAGGCTTCCCGTGGTCAAAGGAACACGCACATGAACACGATCGCAAAGACTGCCTTCGCCGCAATCCTGTTGCTCTCAGCGGCCCCGGCGCTCGCCGAGGACGCTCACCATCCGGCAACGACCGAAGCCCCGGCGGCAAGTCCCGCTCCGGAAATGCCTCTTCCGGGGGGAACCGCTCCCGGCACAGGCTCGCAACCCGCTATGCCGGACGGCATGATGGGGGGAGAAATGGGCGGCGACATGATGAAGATGATGCAGGAGATGATGGGCCGACATGCAGGGATGATGCGGGACATGATGGCGGAATCTATGGGTTCCCGTACAGCCATGATGGGCCAGATGATGGCTCCCGAACGTGTCGAGGGCCGCATCGCCTTCCTGCGCACGGAGTTGAAGGTGACCGCCGCGCAGCAGCCGCTCTGGGATGCCCTTGCCGAAGCCATTCGTGCCAATGCAGGGACTGCAAGCGGGGTAATGTCCGCAATGGCGGATGGAATGCCGATGGGCGCGGGCGACTCGACGGCACCGCAGAGGATCGAAGCGCAGGAAAAGGCGCTATCCACTCGCCTGGAAGCCTTGGGCCGGCTGAAGACAGCCCTGGACCCCTTCTATGCCGCCCTTGATGCTGCGCAGAAGGAAAAGGCCGACAATCTGCTCGTGGCTGCGCCGATGGGAATGATGTGATGCCAAGTCCCCCGAGGCGCGCGATACCGTGCGCCCCGGGGCTCACAGGCGAGTCCCGGATGGGAAAGCATTTCCAACGGCAGGAGAGTACCGATGGGTGCAAACAGTTTTAACCGTCCCCACGACACCCGATCTGGTGGCGATGTTAAGTGCGGGTTCTGGAGGTCGAAAGCTGGTTTTGCGGCTATCGGGTTCCTGCTGATTGGCGCTGCGGTGATTCTATTCGAGCACAGGTTGCACGTACTCGGCTATCTGCCATTCGTGCTCCTGCTTGCGTGTCCGCTGCTCCATCTGTGGCATCGCGGCCACGGCGGACGCCACCATCGCTCTTCGCCGCCGTCTAACGGCGATAGGGGAACATGAGCCATGGAAGCGACCCTTGGGTTCATGGTGCAATGGCCAACGCCGCTGACGCTCGCGACGTTTTTGGTGCCCGCGGCGATATACGTGCGGCTTGCCAGGCAAGAGGAGGCTGAGGCCCGCGTCCGTTTTGGCGAGGTCAACAACCGATACGCCACCAGAGTTCCGACGTTCCTGCCGCGGTGGGCTAAAGTCCTTGCCACAGGCGGCGAGGCGGATGGATGGGGAATTCCGTGACTTTGTCGATTTCCTTCCTCGGCGGCATCGGCACTGTGACAGGCTCGCGGTTCCTTCTCGATCGCCATGGCCGACGCATCCTTGTCGGCTGCGGCCCGTTCCAGAATCTCAAGCAGTTTAGACTCCGCTACGGGGCGAAGTTCCCCGTCGATCCGGCAAGCGTCGACGCAGCCCTGCTGACGCACGCGCATCTCGACCATTCCGGCTATCTACCCGCGTTGGTGCGGGACGGTTTCCGGGACAGGGCGCATGCTTCCCAGGCCACGATCGACCTTTGCGAGATACTTCTGAAGGTCAGCGGCTTCCTTCAGGGAAAAGATGCCGAGTACGCTAACAAGCACGGCTTTCCCAAGCACAAGCCTGCAGCCCCTCTCTACACCCTGAAGGATGCCGAGGCTGCCTTGCGGCACCTCCAGGCGGTACCGTTCCACGAGCGACATTCATTGCCCGACGGTCCGGAAATCCTACTGAGGCGCGCGGGGCATACGTCCGACCAGCTGCGCGAACGAGGGCTGGAGCGCCCGATCCTCGTCGCCGTCCACGCCCTGTTCTCGGAAGAGACTTACCGAGACCTCAGGGAGAAGGCAGCGGCCGTCGTGTCCGCTAACCCCGTCGTCCATCCGTCGAACGCCATCAATCTCTCGGCAGCCCTCGCGGATGCCGTCTCCGAAGCCATGAGCGGCGGTATCTCAGTCACCTCGAACAAGGAAGAGAACCTCAAATGAACACCTACAGCAGATCACTCTTCGCCGCGATCGCTGTCCTCGTTGCGTCTCCTGCTGCAGCGGGCGCCGCAGCCGAGATGACCGTCTACAAGACCCCGTGGTGTGGCTGCTGCCATACTTGGGCCGAGGCAGTGGAGAAGGCCGGATATCAGGTGTCAAAGGTGGACCTGGAAGACCTTTCTTCCATCCGCAAACAAGCCGGCGTGCCTGCGGAGATGAAAGGCTGCCACATAGCCGCCGTAGACGGCTACTTTCTCGAGGGCCACGTGCCGCTCGAAGCCGTCGAGAAGCTGCTCTCGGAACGCCCTGATGTCGCGGGGTTGGCCGCTCCGGGCATGCCGCAGGGGTCGTTAGGGATGGGGGATGATCCCTCCGCCTCCTATGAGGTGTATGCTGTCCCCCGTCAGGCCTCGGAAGCTCCCCAGGTATTCTATCGGGCAGGGAGCGAATAGGAGGAGCAGTAGATGTCGGGCTTCGCGCATTCCGCGTCATCCACCCGCCAGATCGAGGCGGCGGACGCCGCCGTGTTTGGGTATCTGGACGATCACCGGAACCTCTCCGCGCACATGGAGCAGCGCTCCTGGGCGATGATGGGTTCGCGGATGAACGTCAACATGGATGCGGGCGGAACGCACGCCGTCGGATCCAGATTTGGCTTCACCGGAAGCTTCCTCGGTATACCCCTGGCCGTGGAGGAGATCGTCACCGAACGCGATCCGCCCGGCCTGAAGACCTGGGTGACCGTCAGAGAGCCGACCCTCTGAGTTATCGGCCGCTACAGGATGGGATTCAGCATAATCCCCCGGCCCACATCGTCGCTATTGACGGTCTTCATCGACTACGACCTGCCGGAAGGACCGGGCGCGTGTGCACTGGGCAGGCTTCTGGACGGGTTCTATGCGGGATGGTGTACAAGGCCATGGCCGCTGACGCCGCGCGCCACTTCCAGATCCAGGACGGACCTAGGAACCCGGACATACTGCAGGGAGGCGGAAGCAGTCGATCCCTTCGTTTACCGCGTTGGGCTGGAGATCGGGGCGCTCACGGCGGCTCTGGGTGAGCTGGACACGTTGGTGTTCACGGCTGGGATTGAAGAGCATCCGCCCGTAATCCGCGAAAGGATCAGCAGAACGCCACCTGGCTCGGCGTTCAGATCGACCCGGACGCAAATTTCGCGGGCGAAACAGTGATCGGACGTCTGGACTCGGCCGTGGAAGCGCTGGTCCTGCCCACAGATGAGGAGATGGCGGTCGCCAGAGAAGTCCCTGCACTGGTGGGGCAGGAATTTTGAGAGACGCCTTCCGCCAAGGTAGTCTTACGAGACCGTGTGGAAGGTATCGGACGGGGCCGCGGCGCAATTGCACCGCAGCCCGCATCGTTAAAGGCCCGATATCTTGCGTTGGCGCGCGGCCTCCCGTTCCGGCCAAGTGCTTTTGATGTAATCCAGCACGGCACGGATGCCGTCGTCACCGAGCGTGTCACCAAAACCGACCATGTCGCTCTCATAGTCCTTCCCTACGAGAGCGGAGGTGCCGAATTTGACGATCGCAAACAGTTGCTCGTCGGAATGGTGCCAGGTGTGGCCGCTGGCATCATGCGGTGGGGCCGGTAGACGGCCGTTGGCCCCCCGCGTCTTCCAGTCGGGCTGGCCTTCCAGCTTGGCACCATGGCAGCTAGCACAGTTCTCCGCGTAAAGGGTGCGGCCGAGCGCGATCCGCTCTGCCTGTTGCGCTGATGATGTGGCGCCATCATTGCCGCGCCAGATCCAGACGCCTGATGCGGCAAGAACGACTGCGAGAAGCAGCAGTACCGCCTTCTTCATGCTGTCACCTCAAATTCCGTCATCATGCCCGTTTCCAGATGCGGCATATGATGACAGTGCAGCATCCAGCGTGCTGCCTCGCCGGCATCGAGCGCCACGGTCACCATCGACATGGGCGGCACATGGACCGTGTCGCGCCGTGCGCCATTCACCTTGCGGCCATTGATGTCGACAACCTGGAAGACATGGCCGTGCAGGTGCATCGGATGCCCCATCATCGACATGTTGTGGAAGCCGAGCAGCACCCGCTCGCCAGTTCTGGCAACAATCGGCCGGTGCTGGCCCCAGACCGCTCCATCAATGGTCCAGACGTAGGGAGCCATCGTGCCGCCGAGCATAACCATGTGGCTGCGTTCGACCGCGCGTTCGGGCAGGTGTTCCCGCGCTTCAAGCCGCATTTCCTGAGACGGGTCGGTATCGAACGCCGGGGCCTTTTCATCCGCCAGTTCGGGGATTTTTGCGATCTGTGCGCCTGCAGTGGCCAGAACGATACCAGTGCGTTCGTGCGCGCCCTCACGCAGTGCAAGAATCGGCCAGCTCCCGGCCTCGGCGGGCAGGTCGATCTCGATATCCAGCCGCTGGCCCATGGCAAGGCCGAAGCGAGGGCCTTCAAGCGGGCGGATATCGTGGCCGTCGACGGCGACCAGTCGCGCGTCTGCCTCCCCGGTATCGATCCAAAACACGGTCGCGGCGGCGGCATTGATGACGCGTAGCCGGATACGGCCGCCACGCTCGACCTTGACCACCTCGGGATCGGCCAGCGTGCGGTCATTGGCCAAGTAGGCATCCCAGTCGTAGTCGTTAAGGTCCATTTCCATGCCGGCCATGTCGCCCATCATGCCCGGCATGGTATTCTGCATCATGCCTTGCATTCCGCCGCCCATGGCGTCGTGGTTCATGGTTGCATGACCCATCGCGGCATGATCCATTTCCTTGGTTTGCGGCGCCGGGGCCATCGAATGGCCTTTGTCTCCGGTCGTTCCACTATGGCCGCCGCCATGAGAGCCACCGCCATGACCTTGCCGGATCTCCGCCATCACCTCTTCCGGGCTCTTGAAAGCAAAGTCGTGCAGGAACAGCGTCACCTCCTGCCGGTCGGCCGCAACATCCTGTGCGCTGCGCACGATCAGCGGTGCGGCAAGCAGGCGTATCTCCTGCATCGGCACATGACTGTGCATCCAGTATGTGCCGGCCAGCGGCTCGAAATCGTAGGATCGGGATTCACCCGGCATGAGCATCGGCATCGGAATACCGGGCACGCCGTCCTGGACGTTAGGCGGGATTTGGCCATGCCAATGGATCAGCGTCGGCTCCGGTAGGTCGTTGGTCAGATCCACCCGGAATCGAGCGCCAGGATCGAGGACCAGCCCCTGGCCCGTCGGCCCGGCAAGGCCGAAAACCGTGGCCGCGCGCCCGTTGACATCGAGCACTCTGCTGGTGGCCGTCAGCCGGGTCGGGGCCGGAAGCTGTTGTTGAGCAAAGGCGGGTAAATTTGCTGTGGCAAGGACAGCAGTTCCTGCGGCCAAAAAGCCGCGACGGGTCATAGTCATGTTTCACATCCTGTTGCGGGGCAGGCTGTTGTTTCTGAAGCGTGATCATGTCCAAAAGGTCTGTGACTTTTGGGATCACGCTCCAGGCCCCTGTTACCATCATCGATACGTCAGGCGCGCTGCCTGCCGATGGCTACAGAAGGTGAAGTCTGGGAGGTTGTTCGGGCAGGGGTGGCTCTTGGCCCTGTCTGACCTGGGAACGTTCGGGCGGCCAATGCGCATTCACTTGTGCCACCGCCAGGCTGGTGCCATCCGTTCTTGATAATGCCGCCGGCAAGCTGATGCAGGCGATCACGCACTGTTCGAGCGACGTCTGGCATTCGCCATCGCTGCATGCCTGTGCTGGCGCGGTATGATGCACCGCTCCGGATGGTCCGTTCATGGCAGCAGCCACCATTCCGGAATGCATGCCAGCTTGGCTCGCAAACACCTGCGGCGTAACAAGCACGAAGAGTGCAATCAGGAATGAGGTGAACACGCGCAGCATATGGCGGAGTTATCAGTCTCTTGTTTCAGTGCCAACAACAAAGCTACGACCATTATGCCCATCTGCAAATGCAGGTCTAGACGGTCCTCGTCTTGCAATTGGATGGCGCGTGTCAGTTCCGAATGCGGAACTGACTACACTCATGCGACGGCTCCGACACGAGGCCGTACCGACAAGCCTTTGTCGTCCTGATCGGATCCGAGTTCTTTCAGGATAGGGCAATGCGGACGGTGATCGCCCCGACAGGAGTTGATGAGCACGGTTAGCGTCTGGACCATATCCTGAAGTTCCGAAATCTTTTTCTTCAATTCATCGACATGACCCAGCGCCAAACGTTTGACATCGGAACTCTGGCGCGTTTCGTCTCGCCAGAGGCTGAGCAGATTGCCGATCTCAGCCACGGAAAAACCGAGGTCACGTGCGCGCCGGATGAACCGCAGCATATGGACGTCAGTGTCCGAATAGTCGCGATACCCCGACGCGGTCCGATCCGCGGCCGGAATAAGGCCAGTCTGCTCATAGTAGCGGATCATCTTGGCCGAAACGCCCGCCGCCTTCGATGCCTGTCCGATGTTCATACGTTTTCTCCCGTAAAGCACGACAACCGACCCTGGATATGGGGTCGGCTGTCGGGATTTGTCAGTTTGCAACCTTGAACGCCTTGAGCCGGAGCGCATTGCCGAGCACAAAGACGCTCGACAGGGCCATGGCACCGGCGGCGAAGACCGGCGACAGCAGAATGCCATAGGCCGGGTAGAGCAGGCCGGCGGCCACCGGGATCAGGGCCGTGTTGTAGGCGAAGGCCCAGAACAGGTTCTGACGGATGTTGCCGATCGTTGCCTTGGACAGGGCAATGGCGTTCGGCACTCCGGTCAGGCTGCCCGACATCAGCACGACATCTGCCGCCTCGATGGCAATGTCCGTGCCCGTGCCGATAGCCAGTCCCACATCCGCTTCGGCCAGCGCTGGAGCGTCGTTGATGCCGTCGCCGACGAACGCGACCTTGCCATGCTCGGCTTTGAGGCGGCGAACCGCCTCGACCTTGCCGTCGGGCAGCACTTCCGCCACCACCTCGTCGATGCCCAATCGCGCGGCGATGGCCTTGGCCGCGCGGGCGTTGTCGCCGGTGATCATGGCGACCTTGAGGCCGAGACCGTGCAGCGCCTTGATCGCGGCGGGGGTCGTCTCTTTGATCGGGTCGGCCACGGCGATGATTGCCCCCAGCTTGCCCTCGATTGCTGCATAGAGAGGCGACTTGCCCTCGTTGCCGAGCCGCTCGGCGACCTTGGAGAAGCCCGCCACGTCATGGCCGAGCTCAACCATGTAGCGGTCGGCACCGATCTCGACACGCTTGCCGCCGACTACGGCCTTCACGCCGAATCCAGTCACAGAGCCGAAGTCCGCCACGGCTGGCAGCGGGATGCCTTCTGCCTCGGCCGCGGCCACGATCGCGCGGGCGATCGGGTGCTCCGACTTGGCTTCGACTGCCGCGACCAGACCCAATACGTTCGAGCGGTCGAAGCCGATGGCCAGTTCCAGGTCGGTGAGTGCTGGCTTGCCTTCGGTCAGCGTGCCCGTCTTGTCGACGGCCACGACCCCGGCGTCCTTCAACAGTTGCAGCGCTTCACCCTTCCGGAAAAGAACGCCCAGCTCCGCGCCGCGGCCGGTGCCGACCATGATCGATGTCGGCGTCGCCAGTCCCATGGCGCAGGGGCAGGCGATGATCAGCACCGCGACGGCGTTGACCAGCGCGAAGGTAAGCGCGGGTGTTGGGCCGAAATAGAGCCAGGCCGCGAAGGTCAGAGTGGCGACGGCGAAAACTGCCGGCACGAAATACATTGTCACCTTGTCAACGAGAGCCTGGATCGGCAGCTTCGACCCTTGCGCTTCCTCGACCATGCGGATGATCTGCGACAGCACCGTATTGCCGCCGACCGCCGTCGCTCGGATCGCGAAGGCGCCCTTCTGGTTCACGGTTCCGGCCACGACCTCGCTGCCGTGCGTCTTGGCAACCGGGATCGGCTCGCCGGTGATCATCGATTCGTCGACATAGCTTTCGCCCTCGATGACTTCGCCGTCGACGGGAATGCGATCGCCGGGACGAATCTCGACAATGTCTCCCGACAGCACGGCGTCGATCGGCAGTTCGACCGTCTTGCCGTCCCTGCGCACACGCGCCATTTTGGCTTGAAGGCCGACAAGGCGCTTGATCGCTTCCGAAGTGCGCCCCTTGGCACGGGCCTCGAGCAGTCGACCGAGAAGGATCAGTGTGACGATGACGGCAGCGGCTTCATAGTAGACGTTGATCGTTCCCGCGGGCAGGATGCCCGGCGTGAAGGTTGCGACCAGCGAGTAGCCGTAAGCGGCCAAACTGCCGACGGCGACCAGCGAGTTCATGTCGGGCGCGAGACGCCAGAGCGCGGGGAGGCCGGTTCGATAGAAGCGGATGCCCGGCACGAACAGCACCAACGTCGTCAGCAGGAACTGGACATACCAATTGTTCGCCATGCCGATCGTGGATTCGATTAGGCCATGCGCCCCGGGAATTAGGTGCAGTCCCATCTCCAGGACGAAAACAGGCAGCGTCAGTATCGCCGCTACGGTGAAATCGCGCGTCAGTTCACGGCGCTCCGCCTCCTTCTTCTCGGCGCGGTCATCCGTCTCGGCCTGGCTGCTTCCAGCCGCCGCGACCGGCTTCGCGTGATAGCCCGCATGTTCGATCGCCGCGACCATGGCGGCCGCATCGGCGGTTCCCCGGATCATGGCCTTCTCGGTTGCAAGGTTGACGACTGCGGTGGTGACGCCGGGAACCGCCTTGAGAGCTTTTTCGACCCGCCCCACGCAGGAGGCGCAGGTCATGCCTTCGATTTCCACTTCAAGCGATCTCGCAATTGGCGCGGAGAAGCTTGCCGGAACCCCGTAGCCCACTTTCTTTACGGCCTTGATAAGGACCGCGCGATCGATCTCGGGGCTTGCCGTAATGCTGGCCTTCTCGGTCGCAAGGTTAACGACGGCGTCCGATACGCCTGGAACCGCCTTGAGCGCGCGCTCCACCCGGCCGACGCAGGATGCGCAGGTCATGCCTTCAATCGGCAGGGAAATTGCTGCGTTCGTCACATCCGCAGCTCGAACCGGGGCATTCATAGCCGCCTCCTTCTGGATCAAAATTCGAGTTCGGACAGAGATATGGTCCTTCCAACGATGGGAAGGTCAAGGGTAAAAAAATTTTCTCCGGAAGCCGCTTGACCTTCCCATCGTTGGAAACCCCATCTTGAGCTACATGAGACCCAACGAAGGAGAATTCTTTTGGAACTCAGAATCGAAAACATGACCTGCGGCGGCTGCGCCCGGTCTGTCACCAAGGCGATCCAGTCGATCGATCCCAGTGCGAGTGTCGAGCCGAATCTTGCGAAGCATGCGGTGAAGGTGGAAACAACGGCGTCGCAGACCGCAATCTTGCAGGTTCTCGAAGAGGCTGGCTATCCGGCAGCGGTAAACTGACCTGAATAAGCACACTGGGATCTTTATCACAGGCGCAAGCGCGACAATGGTGCAGCTCTCGTGCAAGATGGAAACAGGTGAGCCCCAATGGATCACGTTGTGCCGGGTGGCTTCTAGTAGATGGGAGTGGGAACCTGAGTAACCTGCAGCCTGTAACCGCCGAGCTTGCTGTCGCTGGTGGCTGTTTCCCCTGTCCTTGTCGCTGCCACTAACGTGGAGCTTTTTGCTCCGTACGGCGTACTGCTTGTCAGCGCGTTCGTGGCAGCGACACTTCTGCCTGCCCAGTCGGAGCTAGTGCTGGCGGGTCTGCTGGCCGCCGGTAGTGGCGACCCGGGCATGTTGTTTGTCGTGGCGACAATTGGCAATACGGCGGGCTCGGTGGTGAACTGGGCGGTCGGGCGCGGCGTCGAACCGGTTCTCGGTAAACGTTGGTTCCTAGGAGTCCGTGAGCGATACGAACGGGCGGCCTGCATTTTTCGCCGCTATGGGCGATTGTCCCTGGTGTTTGCCTGGCTGCCGATAGTCGGTGACGCCCTGACTGTCGCGGCCGGTGCTGCGCGCGTGCCGATCATGCCGTTTGTTGCCCTCGTGGCCGCTGGCAAGGCTGCACGCTATGCCTTCATCATGATAGCGCTATCCTGATATGCTGGATGCGATGATCGTCGGGTCTTGGTGCCAAAGCAATGCGCAAATATTCCAATATTCAGATCGCCCTCCATTGGGCAGTCGTTTTGATGATCGCGGTTCAGTGGTGGACGGCAGCGGCAATCCCACGAACACACAGCCCCCTGTTGCCTCCTTCCGCATGGGCCCTGTTTCAGCATAAGGTTCATAACTACAGCGGAATGACGATCGGAGTGTTGATCGCTCTGCGGGTCGCTCTGCGGTTTGCTCGTGGATCATGGACAGGGTTCCGCTTGTCAAACTGGAAGGATCATGCAGCCGCCCTTGTCCATTGGGGGCTTTATGCGACATTGGCCGCGCAAGCCTTCACCGGGTTCGTTGCCGCCTATTACTGGGGGCCGGCCGCAGCGGTCCATAAGACCACCTGGAATGTTACTCTCGCCCTAATCTCAATTCATGTTGCGGCGGCAGCCTGGCACGGATTCCGTCGCGACCAAGTCCTTTCGCGCATGTTGCCGTCGAAACAAGCGTAACGGAACTGATAGGCCTGGGATGCTCTCCTGGTTGCGGCTCAGATACCGCCCATGCACAGATATTTCATTTCGAGATAATCCTCGAGCCCGTGGCGCGACCCTTCCCGCCCGATCCCGGACTGTTTCACGCCGCCGAACGGGGCCGCCTCCGAGGACATACGCCCGGTGTTGATGCCGACCATGCCGTATTCCAGCGCCTCGGCCACACGCCACACGCGTTGCAGGTTGGAGGCATAGAAATAGGCGGCGAGCCCATAGATCGTGTCGTTGGCCGCGCGCACCACCTGGTCCGGGTCCTCGAAGCGGATGATCGGCGCCAGCGGCCCGAACGTCTCCTCCCGCGCCACCTTCATGTCGCCGGAGATGCCGGTCAGCACCGTCGGCTGGAAGAACGTGCCGTCGGAACCGATCCGCTGCCCGCCGCATCGTATGGCGCTGCCCTTGGCGACGGCGTCGGCGACATGCGCCTCGATCTTGGCGAGAGCGTGCCTGTCGATCAGCGGCCCGATCGCTACGCCTTCCCCAAAACCGTCGCCCACCGAAAGCCGGCTAACCCGTTCCACGAATTTGGCAACGAATTCGTCATGCACGCCGGACTGGACATAGAGGCGGTTTGCGGAAACGCAAGTCTGGCCCGCATTGCGGAACTTCGCCTGGATCGCGCCGTCGACGGCGGCGTCGACATCGGCATCGTCGAAGACGATGAAGGGCGCATTGCCGCCAAGTTCGAGGCTGACCTTCTTGATCTGGTCCGAGCACTGGCGCATCAAAAGCCGCCCCACCTCGGTCGAGCCGGTGAAGCTGATCTTGCGCACTTTCGGGTTGCCGCACAGTTCGCGTCCCACCGCGTCTCCTTCGGAAGCATAGACGAGGTTGACGACGCCCTCAGGGAAACCGGCCTCCGCGGCCAGCGCGAACATCGCCCCGGCGACGAGCGGCGTCTGCTCGGCCGGCTTCAGCACGATCGTGCAGCCCGCAGCCAGTGCCGGCGAGATCTTGCGCGCCACCATCGAGGCCGGAAAGTTCCATGGCGTTATCGTGCCGACGACGCCGATCGGCTGCTTGATCACCAGCATGCGGCGGTTGGTCGACGGCGCGGAGATCGTCTCGCCGTAAATCCGGTTCGCCTCCTCCGCATACCATTGCAGGTAGGCGGCGGCGTGCAGGACTTCGGACCTGGATTCGGACAGCGGCTTGCCCATCTCGGCGGTGAGGATGGCGGCAAGATCGTCGGTATGGGTGACGATCAGTTCGTGCCAGCGCCACAGCGTGTCGCTGCGCTCGCGCGCCGTCAGCGCGGCCCATTTTTCCTGGGCGACATAGGCCTTGTCGATGGCCGCGCGGGTCTCTTCGACGCCCATATCGGGCAATTCCGCCAGCAGTTCCCCGGTCGACGGATTGAAAACCTGGAACGTGCGCGCGCCGCTCGGCGCGCCGAGCGCCGGCACGCGGTCGATGGCGCCGAACAGGTCCGCCGATTTGAGGAGCTGGGTGAGCGAAGGATAAAGCGGCAAGAAAGGAGTCTCTTCTAAATGACCGTTCGGCTAGACGCTAACGCGGATAAGATCAGACTGATAATCGATGTGAAAGGCTTTCACATAGAGCCTCTTGGGAAAGTCCGCAGAACCACACTCGTGATCTGCCACTGAACTTTCATCCAGCGGCGATTAGAGCCTCGGCCCCCGGGAGTTCCGGCCCGGGGCGATCCAAAGAGGGGGAGCACGTCAATCAACGCCGGAAACGAACTAAACACTGGGTAAAAGATGGGGGCAACGTCAATAACAGGCCCAACGAGCGAATTCGCACGATCTCATACGACAGAAAAGGCAACAATAAACGACTGCCGTCGTCCATCGAGGGATAGCTCAATACTTCATCTGCTCGAAGAGGTCGCGGTTGTTGCAGAATTTAGGGGCTTTGTTCAGCCGGTCGCTATTGTCGAGCCACGCCTTGCAGGCGTCTGCCTCGCGGCACATCATGCATCGAATTGCAGCCGTACGCAGGATCTTGCTTCCGTTCGGGTGCGTGGCAAGGCAGTCGCGGACGTGGAGTTGCGCCATCATTCGATCCAGCAGACCGACATTCCGCGTCACTCTCGACAAGATCCTGGATAGCTTCATCGTAAGCATTCCAATTGCATCGGAACTGAACCCCGCCTCAGTCAGCGTTCAAAACCAATGGAAACAATAGCATCCGTGCGTCAAGGCGTGGCGACGACTATGCCAATTTGATTCTTCGAACTGTCACGTCCCGGATATGCAAATGATAAGGCCTTTCCTGCTGACCGGTCCTCAAATCGAAACGTTCATCCTGTTGGTGCGTAAGTTTGTTCACTTTCCCGACGCAATCTAGCTCTGAACTGCCTCCGTTGACGTCAATCGGTATGCCTGTCTGGCAAGCAAGACAGCGAAGTGTAGCCGGTTCGCGCAGTAGTCCTGATGGTTTCGCACAAATCTACCGGCCAGTAAGTCCCGACGGCAGCGCGCCTTGGCATGGCACATGGTACAAGTGCGCCGCATAGCTCGGCTACGCGCACTGTGCTGGCGATGGAATTGTTGCGGATCGATGCCGGCGGCGCTCAACGCTTGGGACGACATGTCCTCGGATGCAAACGGAATGCGCAGGGCGTTCTCGAAATCCTCCGGGGTCAGATCGTATTCATTGAACATCCGACGGCGTTCGTGAGGTCCCAGCGACTCGAGGTCGCGCCGGATCTGCGCGCATCTGCGCCGGTCGCGTGCGTACGCAACAACGCTACTCCATATAATACGGACTTTGTCGATTAACTGCCCTGACACTTCAACCTCCCTGCTTCCGTATAGGGTGATGGCGACCCAGACCCTTATGCCGAATTTTTCAGATAATACGCCCATACGGCAGTTCGCTTTTTGCGGAGCATCAAAGTTCGGCACTTATTCCGGATATAGCGATCCAACTATGCGGTGCGGCAGAAGTGGCAATTCTGTCAGTCTGGTCATTAGCGCATTGTTGACCGCGTTGACGACGGCGGGCGCCACTGGGACGGTAGCGATCTCGCCGATGGCCTTAGCTCCGTACGGGCCGGTCCATTCGGATTCCTCGACCAGCAGGACACGCAAGGGCGGCATTTCCGGTGCATTGGCCAGTGTGTAGCGCGAGAAACTGTCGGCGTGCACCGCTCCTGTCACGGCATCCACTGAGACGTCCTCATAAAGCGCATAGCCGATGCCGATCTGGATTCCGCCATGAATCTGACCTTCGACTAGCATGGGATTGATCGCCCTGCCTACATCGTGGACGGCCAGATAGTCCGTCACGCGGACCCGCCCTGTCAGCGCATCAACTTCGACCTCGGCGAAATGCGCGGCGTAGGAGCCGGGATTGGCGGTGGCGCGATGTATGTAGGTGGCAACAGGAAGCTCCGTCCCCCGCGCCGACAGCCAGCCGGCCAGTTCGGCAAGAGCGATCGACCTGTCGCTGGCAACCGCTCGGCCGCACCACAACCCTATCTCACCCCTGGGGGCGTTCAGGGCAAGGGCCGCCTGCTCGATCACTGCAGCGGCAAGCGCAAGGCCAGCTTGGCGGACTGCCTCGCCGACGATATATGTCATGCGGCTGGCGCGGGTGCCGAGGTCGTAGGCGCAGGTGTCGGTGTCGGCCGGAGCGATGCGTATCTCGGATGCGTTCAGCCCTAATGTTTCTGCAGCGATCTGGGCCAGCGAGGTGTCCGAGCCGCATCCCAGGTCGTGCAGCGCACAGACGAGCTCGGCCCGCCCATTCGGCAAGATCCGCAGCATGGCTGTGGATGTCTCGTCGTCTCCAGGAAAGCATCCGTTGATGTGAGTGGCCGCTGCCATGCCAACTCCGTGCCGGAAGCGGCCGGTCGCCCTACGCTCGGCGCGCCGCGCGGTCCAACCGAAGGCATGGGCGCCGCGGACAAGGCAATCGGCGCCGCGCGCGTTGCCTAGGGGCAACCCCTGCCACGGCTCACGAGCGGCAGGGGCGACGACGTTGCGGACGCGCGCCGCCACGGGGTCTAATCCCATGTCGCGCAGGGCAAGGTCGAGCGCGATCTCGCCCACGGCGTGGATTTGCGGCGAACCATAGCCGCGGAAGGCGCCTGTTGGCAGCGTGTTGGTGTACACGGCCCTGCCCCTGTAGCGTTCGGCTGGGATCGCGTAGAGCCGAACCAGCCGTTGAAGCATCGAACCGGGCAGGTAGTTGCCGCCGGTGCAATATGCGCCGATGTCGACGAGGATTTCGGTGTCGCGCCCCAAGATGCGCCCGTCAGCCGCCAGCGCTATGCGCATCCTGCCGCAGGTGGCGGAGCGGGTACGAGTGGCAGTGAAAGTCTCCTTGCGATTAAGGACAAGGCGAACGGGGCGCTCGCTCCGTAGGGCAAGAAAGGCGCAGATAGGGTCGAGGATCGGCTCCGCCTTGCCGCCGAAGGATCCGCCGATCGGCGCCTTAGTTACATGCAGGCGACTTGGATCGATTCCAAGCGCCTGCGCCACCACGGCCTGCACTGCAAAAACGCTCTGACATGGCGAGCGGATGGCGACCCGTCCGCCGGCCTCTGGCCAGGCCAGGCAGGCATGCGGCTCGATTGCGCAATGATGGCTGCGCGGGGTGCGCACAGTGACCTCGGCTACATGGTCGGCGTGCGCAAAGGCAGCGTCAAGATCACCGTGGACGAAGGCGACATCGTCAATCGGATTCAGATAGGTCGGTACGCCAGAATCCGTAGTCGGCCCGACATGGTCGAGGGCGGCCTCAGCCGACAGCACAGCGGGCAGTTCTTCGTATTCCACCACGATCCGCGAAAGGGCCGCACGGGCGATGTCTTCGGTCTCGGCGAGCACGACTGCCACCCGGTCGCCGATGTGGCGAACCACCGGCGGAAACATCCGCTCGTCGGCAAGGGCGGACTGCCCTGCATACCAGATCGAACTGTTATAGCCATTCTGTGGAGTGTTGGCGTGCCACCAAACGCCGATCACGCCCGGAAGGCCGAGAGCGTCGCCCGGATCGAGCCTGGCGATCCGAGCATGGGCGCGGGGCGAAAGGAGCAAGGCTCCGTGTGCCAACCCCGGCAGCGTCATGTCCGCGGTGAAACGCAGCCGGCCAGTGACTTTTTCAACTCCATCGATCAGTCGGACTCGCCGGGCGACCTGGTCCATTACAAAACCTCGTCGAACAGCGGATCGCGTTGAGACAGACCGCAGAGCCGGGCAATCAGGTTTAGACCCAAGCCGCGAACCGCCCGCCGCTTCCAGAGGCGGGAAACTCGACCGGGGATCGCCGCGTCGACGTCCACGCTCAACGCTTCGAGAAAGAGGTGAAGCGGTGTGGGAGCCAACCGCTGGTCCCGCAATACGCGTTCAGCGCGAACAAGCCGGATCGGCCGCGGGCCAAGTGCTCCAGCCGCCAGCCGAACCAATCCGAACCGGTTGTCGGAGAATTCCGCCATCGCCGCCATATTGATCCGGGCGATCGTCAGATCGCCGCGCGAGCCGAGCTTGGCGAAGGCACTATGCGGTAGAAGTTCTTGCCTCGGCAGCATCACCTCGGCGATCAACGCGCCCGATACACGCTGGAAGTCTTCAAGGGCGATCTCGTCGCTTGCTCCGCCGGGCAATAACAGTTTCAATCGTGCCTTGGACAGTGCGAGCACCGGTATCAGGTCGGCGGCCGGGGCGGCGTTGGCGATGTTGCCTCCGAGCGTGGCGCGGTTGCGGATCTGTACCGAACCGCACTCCGCCGCCGCTTGTGTCAGAGCGAGAAGGAGCATCGCAAGACCCGTATGCATTTCAATGGCCGCGACCGTCGTCGTCCCGCCGATGCGGATGTCGGTCTCCCGCAGGTCAATGCCTGACAGCCCGTCGACGCCCGATAGATCGACTAGCGTTCCGGTCGACGGCAATTGGCGTCCGGAGAGGAGAAGATCGGTGCCGCCGGCCACGAAGTGAACCGACGACCGTTCGGCCATTAGTGCTTTCAACGCCTGTAGGTCAGAGGGGCGGGCGACAACCGGCGCGTTCATGTTCGCCCCTGCAGTCGCTGTGCCGCCTCGGTGGCCACTGCCTGAACTATGGATTCGAATCCGGTGCAGCGGCAAAGGTTGCCGGCCAGCGCGTGACGGATCTCGTCGACGCTCGGAAAGGGGTTCGTTCGCAGGAGCCCTTCTGCCGTGACCATCATGCCAGGCGTGCAATAACCGCATTGCACCGCGCCACAGGCGAGGAAGAGCTCTTGCAAGCCAGTCAGCAGGCCGGACCCGTGGAGACCCTCTACGGTGGTGATATCAAGTCCCTGTGCCTGGAAGCCAAGCATCAAGCAGGAATTGACTGGTCGATTGTTGACTAGGACTGTACAGGCGCCGCACTCCCCCTCGCAGCAACCCTCTTTCAATCCAGTAAGGTCCAACTCTTCGCGAAGAATTCGACTGAGTCGGGCCAGCGGATCGGCGTCGATGCTGATGGCCTCGCCATTAATTCGAAGGGACAACGTCAACAAAGGCCTCGCCGTCAGATTCTTGATGCGGTGGGGCTGACTCAATCAGTTCGAAACGAGTTCACAAGATCGTGCGGCGGTTCCCCGTTTCAAACCGAACACCCCTCATTTCCACACGGAAAGGCCGGCGGCAGGCCGTTTCAAGTACGGTTCTGGATTTTGTTTGCGGAAACGCAATGAAAACCAAACTTGTCATTGCGGTCCCGCTCTGGCTACACTGCTTTGACAAAGGGTGGGACCTCGGATCCGAGTCGACCGCCAATTCATGATTGCAGGCCTGCCGGTTATTACAGGGGTGTGATGTCCGGAGTTCGTAGTTTCATTGTTCTGCTCGCCACCACCTGGGCATTCACGATCTGCTTCGCGGTGTGGATGATGTTCGGCGTGACCGGCATTCCGATCCGCGAGCAACTCGGCCTCAATTCTGTCGAGTTCGGTCTGCTGACGGCCACGCCGGTTCTCACAGGTGCGCTGTTCCGGCTCCCCCTGGGTATCTGGACCGACCGCCTCGGCGGACGGCGCCTGATGTTGGCGCTGCTTCTCTGCTGCGCCGTTCCTGTATGGATTTCGTCATATGCAACGGCGCTGTGGCATTTCATCCTGCTTGGGCTGGCGCTCGGGTTGGTAGGCGCGTCCTTCTCGGTCGGCACGCCGTATGTGGCGCGTTTCTTCCCGAAGGAGAAGCGCGGCTTCGCCATGGGTTTCTTCGGCGCAGGTACCGTGGGCGCGGCTCTCAACATGTTCGTGGCGCCATGGCTGATCGGCGCCTATGGCTGGCAGACGGTGCCGAAGGTCTATGCCGTCGCGCTGGTCGTCACCGCCGTGATCTTCTGGATTTTCTCCGCGCCCGATCCGGCGCGGGCGGCGACCTCGCCGTCGATGCTGTCGCAGCTTGCCGTGCTGCGCGACCCGCGGGTGTGGAAATACTGCCAGTACTATTCGATCGTATTCGGCGGCTTCACAGCGCTGTCGATCTGGATGCCGCAGTATTTCAAGTCGGAATATGGGCTTTCCATCGCACAGGCCTCGCTTCTCGCGGTCTCTTTCGCCCTACCGGCCGGTGTTTTCCGCGCCTTCGGTGGCTAGCTATCCGACCGCTTCGGTGCACATAACGTCACCTGGTGGGTGCTGTGGATCGCTTGGATTTGTCTGTTCCTGCTGTCCTACCCGAAGACGGAACTGACTATCCATACGGTCAATGGGCCGGCCAGCTTCGGCATTGCGTTGCCGACGTGGTTCTTCACCGTGCTTCTGTTCGTGCTCGGCATCGCCTTTGCCTGCGGCATGGCCTCGACCTTCAAATACATCGGCGACGACTTTCCCGAAAACATGGGCGCAGTGTCCGGCATTGTCGGCATGGCTGGCGGCCTCGGCGGCTTCCTTCTGCCGATCATGTTCGGCGCCATCCTCGACCGGCTCGGCGTCAATTCGAGCTGCTTCATGCTGCTCTACGGCATCGTCTGGGTGTCATTGACGCTGAACTACCTCACCGAGGTGCGGCGCGCCCCCGTTATGGGTGAGACTTCATAGGCGGGGAGGCGGCACGGACGAAAGCCCCGCAAGCCTGAAATGCATGGGAAAGGAATAGCCAGATGAGCCACTTCCTCGAACGCCTCACCTACCTCTCCAGGCGACGCGAATCCTTTGCCGACGGCCATGGCGAGTTGCGGGACGAGGACCGCATGTGGGAGGAGGGCTACCGGCAGCGCTGGCAGCACGACAAGATCGTGCGTTCCACCCACGGCGTGAACTGCACCGGGTCGTGCTCATGGAAGATCTACGTCAAGAGCGGCGTCGTCACTTGGGAGACGCAGCAAACCGACTATCCGCGTACGCGGCCGGGCATGCCCAACCACGAGCCGCGCGGCTGCTCGCGCGGCGCGTCCTATAGCTGGTATCTCTACAGCGCCAGCCGCATCAAATATCCGATGGTGCGCGGCCGCCTGGTCAAGGCGTGGCGCGAGGCGCGCAAGACGCTCGGACCCGTCGAGGCGTGGGCCGCCATCACCGCCGACGAGAAGACGGCGAAAGCCTACAAGGCGATCCGTGGGCGCGGCGGCTTCGTGCGCTCTACCTGGGAAGAGGCCACCGAGATCATCGCCGCCGCCAACGTGCACACGGTGAAGACCTTCGGTCCCGACCGCGTCGTCGGCTTCTCGCCGATCCCGGCCATGTCGATGGTGTCATACGCTTCCGGCGCGCGCTATCTGAGCCTCATCGGCGGCACGCTGCTTTCCTTCTACGACTGGTATTGCGATCTGCCGCCGTCCTCCCCGCAGACCTGGGGCGAGCAGACCGACGTGCCGGAATCGGCCGACTGGTACAATTCCGGCTACATCATCGCCTGGGGCTCCAACGTGCCGCAGACGCGCACGCCCGACGCGCATTTCTTCGTCGAGGCACGCTACAACGGCACCAATGTCGTGGCCGTCACGCCGGATTATTCCGAGGTGGCGAAGCTTTCCGACCTTTGGCTGCATCCCAAGCAGGGCACGGATGCCGCGCTCGCCATGGCCATGGGCCATGTCGTGCTCAAGGAATTCTTCCTCGACCGCAAGACGCCCTATTTCGAGGATTACTGCCGCCGCCTGACTGATCTGCCGATGCTGGTGCGGCTGAGGAAAGACGGCGACCGTTTCGTGCCCGATCGCTATCTGCGCCAGAGCGACCTTGCCGGTGAAAAGAGAGGGCGTCGCAAGGCGTCTGCTTCCGGCCGCGCCGACTGGAAGACGGTGGCGGTCGCCGAGGAAAGCGGCGACCTCGTCGTGCCGCAGGGTTCCATCGGCTATCGCTGGCCGGCGGACGGCGAACCCCGGGGCCGCTGGAATCTGCAAGAGAAGGACGGCGAGACCGGCGCAGACGTGCGGCTGGGGCTCAGCCTGATCGACCGACGGGACGCCGTGGCGGCGGTTGCCTTCCCCTATTTCGGCGGAACGCCGCATCCGCATTTTACCGGCAACGACCAGGGCGGCGATGTGCTGGTCCGCAACGTGCCGGTGCGTCGCATAAAGCTCGCCGACGGGGAAAGCTACGTGGCAAGCGTCTTCGATCTGCTTTGCGCCAATTACGGGCTGGACCGCGGTCTCGGCGGCGATTGTGCGAAAAGCTTCGACGACAACGTGCCCTATACACCCGCCTGGCAGGAGATGATCACCGGCGTTTCTGCCGCGCACGCCATCGACGTGGCACGCGGCTTCGCCAAGAACGCGGACAAGACCAAGGGCCGCTCGATGGTCATCATCGGCGCGGGCATGAACCACTGGTACCACCAGGACATGGGCTACCGCTCCATCATCAACATGCTGATGTTATGCGGGACCATCGGCGTCTCCGGCGGCGGCTGGGCGCATTATGTCGGACAGGAGAAGCTGAGGCCGCAGACCGGCTGGACGATGCTTGCCTTCGCGCTCGACTGGGTCAGGCCACCTCGCCATATGTGCGGAACCTCGTTCTTTTATGCCCACTCCGACCAATGGCGCTACGAGAAGCTGGACGTCTCGGAACTGCTGTCGCCGCTTGCCGATCCCGCGTCCTATCGGGGCTCGATGATCGACCTCAACGTCCGGGCCGAGCGCATGGGCTGGCTGCCTTCGGCGCCGCAGCTCAACGTCAACCCGCTGACGCTGGCGGCGGAAGCCGAAAAGGCCGGCGTCGATGTCAAGAACCATGTCGTCGCCGGCCTGAAGTCCGGCCGGCTCGCTATGGCCTGCGAAGACCCCGACAACCCGGTCAACTTCCCGCGCAACCTGTTCATCTGGAGGTCGAACCTTTTCGGCTCGTCGGGCAAGGGCCACGAGTACTTCCTACGCCATTTCCTCGGCACCCGTCACGGATTGCAGGGAAAGGACCTCGGCGAGGAAGGGCTCGAGAAGCCGACCGAGGTCGAATGGCGCGATCCGACGCCGGAAGGCAAGCTCGACCTCGTCGTCACGCTCGATTTCCGCATGTCGACGAGTTGCCTCTACTCCGACATCGTGCTGCCGACCGCCACCTGGTACGAGAAGAACGACCTGAACACCTCCGACATGCATCCCTTCATCCACCCGCTGTCGGCGGCGGTGGACCCGGTATGGGAGGCGAAAAGCGACTGGGAAACCTACAAGACCATCGCCAAACGCTTTTCCGAACTGGCCGAGGGCCATCTCGGCGTCGAGCGCGACGTGGTGCTCACCCCGATCCAGCACGACACTCCGGCCGAGATCGCCCAGCCCTTCGAGGTGCAGGACTGGAAGAAGGGCGAATGCGACCTCGTGCCCGGCGTGACCGCGCCGCAGATCACGGTCGTCGAGCGTGACTATCCTAATACGTATCGGCGCTATACCGCGCTCGGGCCGCTCGCCGACAAGCTCGGCAACGGCGGCAAGGGCATTTCGTGGAACACCGAGGCCGAGGTGAAGGGACTTGGGGCGCTGAACCATCGCGTGAACGACGGCGGCCCGACCGACGGGCGGCCGCGTATCGATACCGACATCGATGCCGCCGAAACCATCATGTACCTCGCGCCGGAAACGAACGGCGAAGTGGCGGTCAAGGCATGGGAGGCGCTGGGGAAAATCACCGGGCGCGATCACGCGCATCTCGCCGAGACGCGCGAGGATGAGAAGATCCGGTTCCGCGATATCCAGGCGCAGCCGCGCAAGATCATCTCCTCCCCGACCTGGTCGGGCATCGAGAGCGAGCACGTCTCCTACACGGCCGGCTACACCAATGTGAACGAGCTGATCCCTTGGCGCACGATCAGCGGCCGCCAGCAGTTCTACCAGGACCACCGCTGGTTCCGCGACTTCGGCGAGAGCTTCGCCGTCTATCGGCCGCCCATCGACACGCGCACGGCCGCCGCCATGCTCGGCAAGAAGGCGAACGGCGAAACCGAGATCGTCCTCAACTTCATCACCCCGCACCAGAAATGGGGCATCCATTCCACCTACACCGACAACCTCATCATGCTGACGCTTTCGCGCGGCGGCCCGATCGTGTGGCTGTCGGAGACGGATGCGAAACAGGCCGGTATCGTCGACAACGACTGGATCGAGCTGTTCAACCTGAACGGCGCGATCGCTGCGCGCGCCGTGGTCAGCCAGCGTGTGCAGGAAGGCATGTGCATGATGTACCACGCGCAGGAGAAAATCGTGAACGTGCCGGGCTCGCAGATCACCGGCCAGCGCGGCGGCATCCACAATTCGGTGACGCGCACGGTCTTGAAGCCCACCCACATGGTCGGCGGCTACGCGCAGCTTTCCTACGGCTTCAACTACTACGGCACCGTCGGCTCCAACCGCGACGAGTTCGTGGTGGTCCGCAAGCTCGCCAAGGTCGAATGGCTCGACCATTCCAATCCCGTCGATCCGGTTGCCGAGGAGGCCGCATCATGAAGATCCGCGCGCAGATCGCGATGGTGCTCAATCTCGACAAGTGCATCGGCTGCCATACCTGCTCCGTGACCTGCAAGCAGGTGTGGACCTCGCGGCAGGGCATGGAATACGCCTGGTTCAACAACGTCGAGACCAAGCCCGGCATCGGCTATCCCAAGGACTGGGAGAACCAGGAGCGCTGGAAGGGCGGCTGGAAGCGCAGGAAGAACGGCAAGATCGTGCCGAAGCAGGGCGGCAAGCTGGCCGTGCTCGCCAACATCTTCGCCAATCCGAACCTGCCCGAGATCGACGACTACTACGAACCCTTCACCTTCGACTACGAGCACCTGCAAAAGGCGCCCGAACTGCCGACCGCGCCGGTGGCGCGGCCGCTGTCGCTCGTCACCGGAAGGCCGATGGAGAAGATCGAGTGGGGGCCGAACTGGGAGGAAATCCTGGGCGGCGAGTTCGACAAGCGAAGCCAGGACTACAATTTCGAGGCGGTGCAGAAGGATATCTACGGCCAATTCGAGAACACCTTCATGATGTACCTGCCGAGGCTATGCGAGCACTGCCTCAATCCAAGTTGCGTCGCCTCCTGCCCGTCCGGCTCGATCTACAAGCGTGAGGAGGACGGCATTGTCCTCATCGACCAGGACAAGTGCCGGGGTTGGCGCATGTGCGTGTCGGGCTGCCCCTACAAGAAGATCTACTACAACTGGACCTCGGGAAAGGCGGAGAAGTGCATCTTCTGCTATCCGCGCATCGAGGCCGGCCAGCCGACGGTCTGCTCGGAAACCTGCGTCGGCCGCATCCGCTATCTCGGTGTGCTGCTTTACGATGCCGACGGCATCGAGAAGGCGGCCTCGGTCGAGGACGAACAGGACCTTTACGAGGCACAGCTCAAGCTGTTCCTCGACCCCAACGATCCGGCAGTGGTGGAACAGGCCCGTGCGGACGGCATCGCCGATAACTGGATCGAGGCGGCTAAGCGCTCGCCGGCCTACAAAATGGCGGTGGATTGGAAGATTGCCTTCCCGCTGCATCCGGAATACCGCACGCTGCCGATGGTCTGGTACGTGCCGCCGCTATCACCGATCCAGTCTCACGCCAATGCCGGTGCCATCGACACGATCGGCGAGATCCCGGACGTTCGTTCGCTTCGCATACCGGTGCGCTACCTCGCCAATCTGCTTACTGCCGGCGCCGAGGCTCCAATCGTCTCGGCGCTCGAGCGGCTATTGGCGATGCGCATCTACTTCCGCCAGCGGCAGTTGGGCGAGGGCGACGGTGCAGCCGTGCTGGCGCAGGCCGAGCTGTCGAAGGCACAGGTCGAGGACATGCACCGCTACCTCGCCATCGCCAACTATGAAGACCGCTTCGTCATTCCGACCAGCCACCGCGAGGAGGCGGAGGATGCTTACGGCCTGAAGGGCTCGTGCGGTTTCACCTTTGGCAACGGCTGCGACTACGGCCCGCCGCATTCCTCGCTGTTCGGCGGCAAGATGGGGCGGCGCAAGCTCACCCCGTTCCGGCCGCTGGATACGTGAGGGCATGGCGATGCTGATCTTCAAGGCGTTCAGCGCGCTGTTGTCCTATCCGAGCGCCGAGATGCGCCAGGCGCTGCCCGAGATCGCCGGGGTGATACGCGCCTCGAAGCTCGTCGGCCCAGCAGAGCGCAAGGCGCTGCTTGCCCTGGTCGCCGAGATTGGCGAGGGCGACCTGCTGGTAGCGGAAGAACGCTATGTCGATCTCTTCGACCGCGGCCGGGCGCTTTCGCTGCATCTGTTCGAGCACCTGCATGGCGACGGCCGCGACCGGGGTGCCGCCATGGTCGAGCTGAAGGCGCTCTACGCCGGAGCTGGTTTCGAACTGACTGCTTCGGAATTGCCCGATTATCTGCCGGTGGTGCTGGAATATCTGAGCCAGCGCGACATGGCGGAGGCCCGCGATATGCTCGCCGACTGCGCCAAGATCCTGGCCTCCATCGCCCGCTCGCTATTGGCGCGACAGAGCCGCTATGCGGCCGTGCCGCAGGCGCTTCTCGTCATCGCCGGCGAGAAGCCGCTGGAGGCAGTGGACGTGAAGCCGGTCCGGGAACCGGCGGATATGCTCGACCGCGACTGGGCCGAACGGCCCGCCTTTGCCGACGCCGGCCCATCCGGCGGCGGTTCCACGGCCTGATAGGGAAGGAGGCTCCTCATGCTCACCAATTCCTACGTCAACACGCTGTTGTTCGGGGTCTACCCCTATATCTGCCTCGTCGTGCTGCTGATTGGTAGCCTCATCCGCTTCGATCGCGAGCCCTACACCTGGAAAAGCGATTCCTCGCAGATGTTGCGCAAGCGCGAACTGCGCCTTGGCTCAAACCTCTTTCACTACGGCGTCATCGTCGTCATTCTCGGCCATTTCGCCGGCTTCCTGGCGCCGCACTGGGCGGTGGACTGGGCGCTGTCGCCGGTCGCCCACCAGCTGCTGGCGATGGTGGTGGGCGGCATCGCCGGGCTGACCGCCATTGTCGGCCTGACGATCCTCATCCACCGGCGCCTTTCCGATCCGCGCATCCGGCTCAATAGCCGCAAATGGGATATCGCCATTACCCTGATGCTATGGCTGCAGCTTCTGCTCGGCCTGCTCACCGTGCCGCTGTCGGCCTTCCACATGGATGGCGAGTTGTTCGAGACTCTGACCGGCTACGTCAAGGGCATCGTCACCCTCGACGGCGGAGCGGCAGCCCTGATGGTGGGCGTGCCGTTGACCTACAAGCTGCACATCCTGCTCGGCTTCACGCTGTTCCTGGTCTCGCCGTTCACACGCATGATCCATATCTGGAGCGGGGCAGGGGCGCTCTCCTACCTGTTCCGGCCCTACCAGATCGTGCGCACGCCGAAGACCCGCGCCGAGGAACCGACACGGCCATGATTCTGTCGGTGAACGGCATGGCGGTGGCGGTCGGGGCCGATGCCCCGCCAGAATTCGTCGCCGCGCGCGAACTCCTGCGGCAACGGGCGGTGGAGGTCGGCCTGCTTGACGCGGCTGTCGAGGACGAAGCAGAGATCGACGGTGCGATCGAGGCGCTGCTGGAGAAGGAAGTGGCGACGCCGGTTCCCACCGAGGCCGAGTGCCGCCGCTACTACGAGCAGAATCCAACCGAGTTCGAGAGCGGCGATCTCGTCCATGCTCGCCACATCCTGTTCCAGGTGACGCCGCAGGTGAACGTGCCACAGATGCGAGCGCGCGCCGAAGAAGCGCTGAACACGCTGCTTGCCGAGCCGGACCGCTTCGCCGCCATGGCCGCCGAACTGTCGAACTGCCCGTCCGGCGAGCAGGGTGGCAATCTCGGCCAGGTCAGCCGCGGCGACATGGTGCCCGAGTTCGAAAAAGCTCTTTTCAAGTTCGGAGCTTCGGGAATCCTGCGCGATCTCGTCAAGACGCGCTACGGTTTCCACATCGTCGCCGTCGACCAGCGCATTCCGGGCCACAGGCTGCCGTTCGACGTCGTCCAGGAACAGATCGCCGCGCGGCTTCGATCCCGCGTAGAGGAAAAAGCGCTGCGCCAGTATGTCTGCGTTCTCGCCGGACAGGCCGAGATCGAGGGGGTTCAGCTCGAGGCGAGCGAATCGCCGCTGGTGCAGTAAGGCCCGCAAACCGGCGAACGGAAACCACTTCGCTGGTGAAGAAGTTTGCGCTTAAACAAAGTCGAGCGAGGTGAGGCGGCTAGAGTTCGGGCCAAGCCAGCCCGATGGGATATCTTCAACGAATATCCTTCAGCGCGGGCGTTCGTCGGGTAAAGGCCGGTGCCTAATGGCGTCGCCCAGGCCGGCCGCCGAAACGTCCCTGGCGACGTCTCGATGGTTTTGACGCGCCGTCCATCATGGAAGGCGATGCGAGGAAACGGCTATGATGGGCACCGCGCTATCGCGCTGGACAATGTCGTATTTCACAGCAGCCCTGGCCTTCCTTGTCGGCACCCAGGTGCTGATGATCGCCGGATACGGCTTTCCCGCGGTGCCGGCTGAGGCGCCCGAGACGCTAATCCTCGTTCACATGGTCACGATCGGGTGGCTCAGCCTTTTGATGTGCGGGGCGCTGTTCCAGTTCGTGCCGGTGCTGATCGCGCAGCCGCTACGCGGGGGACGGCTGGTGCTGCCGGCGCTGATGTGCCTTTTGAGCGGGCTCGCCTTCCTTCTGGCCGGGTTCCTGCAGCTGGCGGGCACGATCGACACCGACCTTCCGCTGCTCGCCGTCGCGGGCATGCTCCTGCCGGCGGGTTTCCTGCTCGTCGTCGGCGTACTCGTCGGCACGCTAGTGCGCGCGAACCTGACTCTTCCGGCGCGTTTCGTCGCCGCGGGTCTGGTTTGCGTGCTCGTCACCGTGACACTCGGTACGCTTTTCGCGTTGCTGCTTTCGGGCTTTCTGCCTGCGCTGGCGGGGCTCGACTTTCGGGCCCACGCGCTCCCCGTCCATATCGCGGTCGGGCTTGGCGGATGGCTGACATTCACCGCGATCGGCGTCTCCTATCGCCTGCTGCCCATGTTCATGCTGTCACCGGATGGAGAGCGCGCCAGCAGCCGGGTGGTCTGGTGGAGCGGGATCGCCGCCCTGGTCCTGATCGCCTTGGCCTCGCCGATCGTCGCCCTTGTTGAAAAGACGGGTTTCACGGCGGCACCCGACACGGCGACCGGGTTAGCCGCGACGCTGGGATTGGTCTCCCTTATCCTCTACGGTGTCGATCTCGCCTTCTTCTATCGTCATCGCAAGCGCCGTGTCATTGAATTGAACAGCCGTGCCGCCCAGGGCGCCTTCCTTGCTCTGATATTGTCGGCGCTATTGCTGCTTGCGCTTCTTGCGACCGGGACGTTGGGTCAGCACGTCGGTGCGCTTCTCTACCTCGTCGCGTTCGGCTGGCTGTCCGGACTCGGTCTCTCGCAACTCTACAAAATCGTGCCGTTCCTGACGTGGCTGGAATGCTACGGTCCGGTCATGGGAAAAAAGCCGACGCCGCGCGTGCAGGATCTCGTTGTGGAGCGGCGAGACCGCGTCTGGTTCGCGCTTTATTTCCTCGGCGTGCTGAGCGGCACGGGAGCCCTGCTCGTCAACCAGCCTGACGTATTCCGTCTCGCAGCCGGCGCGACACTGCTCGCGACGCTGGCCATTGTCGTCGAGCTTGTTCTGGCGCGCCGCCTCTACAATGTGGAGGACGGCAAGCGCCTGCCCGACGGGACGTCCCGGCCGCGCCTTTTCCTTCCCAGTCCATAGTGACGACAGACGAACCGGAGACAGCAATGACCCAACCCCACTACGAACTCGACGTCCGGCCGATCCTTCGGGAAGGCGGGGAGCCTTTCCTCGCCGTCATGCAGGCGGTGGACGCGCTTGCTCCCGGCCAGAGCCTGCGACTGCTGGCGACCTTCAAGCCGATTCCGCTGTTTCATGTTCTCGGCAGCCGCGGTTTCGAGCCTACGGCACGCGAGATCGGCAACGGCGACTGGGAGGTGATCTTCACGCCGACCGACAGTCAGTCCGGCGGCGAGGCTTCACAAGCCGAGTCGGCAAACAATAGGGTCGACAAGGCAGACGAAGCTTGGCCTGAACCCGTCATAGAACTTAACAATTGCGATCTCGATCCGCCCGAACCAATGGTTAGGACACTCGAAGGCGTCGAGACTCTATCGCCTGGGCAGACGCTGGCGGCGCTCCTGCCGCGCGAGCCGCTGTTTTTGTTCAAGGAACTTGAGTCGCGTGGTCATCTGTGGCGTGGCTCTTTCGATCCCGAAGGGCACTATCGAATTGTGATACGGCGAGGCTGACCGGGATCTCCCTGCGGAGTTTGTCGATACGCAACGATCTTCTGCGTCCCTTCGCTAAAGTGTGCATTGCTTTGACCAGGATAGCGAAAATGGGAAGCCTCTTTGACCGCGACATGACGATGGACGAGATCATGCGCAGATGGCCGGCAACCATCCGTGTGGTCCTTCGTAGCGGCATGCTGTGTGTTGGCTGTCCAATCGCCCCCTTTCATACGCTTGCAGAGGCTGCGCGCGAGCACGAGCTGGATGAGGTGGCGTTACGCCGTGCGCTGGAAGCAGAGGTCTCTTCCAAAACGAAATCGAGGGCGGTTATGTCTTCTCCGTCCGGCCTTCAGCGAGCATAAGCAGGCGATGCGGCTCGACTACAGTCACCTTCTGACGTCCGCTTCTTACCAGGCCCTGTTCCTCCCAGGCCGTGAGAAGGCGGCTGACCGTATGCAAGGTCGTGCCGGTCATTTCCGCAATATCTTGCCGCGAAAGCGGAAAGTCGATCAGAAAGCCCTCTTCCGTCCGTTTGCCTGACTGGCGCACGAGTTTGAGCAAGGCGTGGGCAACCCGCTGATCGACCTGCTCCGTTGACATCTCGACCACGCGCGCATGGGCATCCTGCAGCCTGTTGCCGACGGTCCGGTAAGTGTTGGCGCCGAAATTCGGGAAAGCCGAAGCAAATTCCGACCACATGCCACTCGGCCACGCCAGCGCCACGCAATCAACGACGGCGATGGCGCTGGCTGGATAGGTCGTGCGCCCGAGCGCGCTCGCGATTCCCATCAGTTCGCCTGGGCTGATATAGCGCACGGTGACTTCTTCGCCGTCAGGCGTGGTCTTGATGACGCGTACATATCCGTCCAACAAAAGAAAGAACGAATGCGCATCTTGTTCCTGGTCGAAGACCGCGTGGTCCTTTGTAATGCGCAACGCACGCGCCTGACCGATCATGCGGTCGAGTTCCGTCGGGTTCAAACCCTCGAATGGCGCCATATGGGCGATCAGTGAGCGATCGAGGCGACTCATTATGCGTTCCGATTCTTCCACAATTTGGTCTGCGAGTGCAGCCTAGCATGTCATGCGCACGCCGGTCGCTGCAAGCGGTCCGGGCTGCGGCGTTTTCCGCGCGGTTCCTCGTCGCATCCATTTCTCCGATTGAATCGAGCAAGTATTTTGCGCCGCATCAAAGAAGAGTGCGCTGCAACAATTATTCTCCCAGCCATAGCAACGGGCAACTTCACGAAGGAGATTTGAGATGTTGACCAGACGCGAAGCTCTCTTGGGTACCGCCGCCGGCGCGGCGACGGCCGCCTTGTTCGCCGCCATGGCGGCAACTCCGGTTTTGGCCGAGGTGCGGGCGGGAGACATTTCAACCCTACCGCGCGAGAAGGTCACGCTGGTCGCGCCGCCTTTCGTTCATGAACATCAGCAGGTCGCCATTGGCGGCCCGAAGGTCGTCGAGTTCCAGTTGACGGTCAAGGAGCAGCCGATGGTCATCGACGATGACGGCACGACCATGCAGGCCATGACCTACAACGGATCGATCCCTGCGCCGATGATGGTGGTGCACGAGGGCGACTACCTCGAACTGACGCTGGTCAACCCCGAAACGAACGAGATGCCGCACAATGTCGACTTCCACGCCGCCACGGGCGCGCTCGGCGGCGCCAAGCTGCTGGACGTCAACCCCGGCGAGCAGGCGACGATCCGCTTCAAGGCGACGAGAGCCGGCACCTTCGTCTATCATTGCGCGCCTGCGGGGATGATCCCCTGGCATGTTGTGTCGGGCATGAGCGGCACGGTGATGGTGCTGCCTCGCGATGGCCTGAAGGACGAGGCGGGCAAGCCTTTGAAGTACGACCGCATCTACTATGTCGGCGAGAACGAGTTCTACATTCCACGCGACGAGAATGGGAAGTTCAAGAAGTTCGACTCCCTCGGCGACAGCTACGACGAGACGCTGAAGGTGATGCGCGGGCTGATCCCCACCCACGTCGTCTTCAACGGCAAGGTGGGAGCGCTCACCGGCGACAATGCGATGAAGGCCAACGTCGGCGAGACGGTTCTGTTCGTGCATTCGCAGGCCAATCGCGACACGCGCCCGCACATCATCGGTGGTCATGGCGACCATGTATGGGAGCAGGGCAAGTTCGCCAACCCGCCGGCCAAGGATCTGGAAACCTGGTTCGTGCGCGGTGGATCGGCGGGAGCGGCGCTCTATACCTTCCTGCAGCCGGGCATCTACGCCTACGTGAACCATAACCTCATCGAGGCCGCCGAACTCGGCGCCACCGCCCACATCATGGTGGAAGGCAAGTGGAACGACGATCTCATGGCGCAGGTCAGGGCGCCGGCACCGATCGCCAGCTACTGATAGGAGCAGCGGGGAAAGCGGGGCGGCCTGTCGCACGTTCGGCGGCCGCCTTTTTCCTGGAATGGACACCATCATGAAAGCTCGTGTTCCGGCTACCATCGCTTTCGTTGCGACGGCACTCGCCGCGGCCACATCCGGCCTTTCGATCGTCCGGCATCCCGGTCGCGCGCAGATCGCCGCCAAGCTTGCGCCGGTCGAGACCATCGCTATCGTGCCGGGAGAATTTACCTTTCGGTTGCCCGGCGAATATCTTCGGAACGGCCGACCGGTCGACGCGCCGACGCGCACCGTCAGGTTTCGAGCCGGCTTCGAGGTCATGAAGTACCAAGTCAGCGCGGGCGACTATGGGCGCTGCGTCGCTGACGGCGCCTGTGAAACGCCGGACGGCAATGCCGCAGGCGACACGCCGGTAACCGGGGTCAGCTATCGCGACGCGCAAGCCTACGCGGCCTGGCTCTCCGGCCGGACCGGCGAGCCGTGGCGTCTGCCGAGCGACGAGGAATGGAGCTTCGCCGCCGCCGAACGGCTGCATGACGACGCGCTTGGCCTGATCGACGACGGCAATCCGGCCACCCGCTGGCTGGCGCGCTACCGCAGCGAGGCCGCAGGCAAGGCCGAGCGCGACCCGCGGCCGGAGCCACGCGGCCATTTCGGCGCCAACAGCAAGGGCGTCTTCGATATCGCCGGCAATGTCTGGGAATGGACGTCGACATGCTATATGAGCGCCGGCCTCAGGGCTGACGCGACTGTCGAGCAGAGCGTGGAGAATTGCGGCGTGAGGGTCGCAGACGGCCGGCACCGCGGCTACATGTCGACCTTCATCCGCGACGGCAAGAGCGGTGGTTGTGCCGCCGGGCTGGCCCCAGACAATCTCGGCATCCGCTTGGTGCGCGATCCGCCTTCGTCGATGGCCGTGCTGAAATGGCTGCGAGCAAAGCGCGCAGGCTAAGCTATAATGGAAAGCGTATCCTTGCACGCAGTCTCCATCGTTGACGGTGTCTGGCTCGATTTTAAGCTCCGTCCAGCAAAATACCGACCGCCGTGGCTCTACTCTCCAGTCAGGCTCACCGTTCGAATGACCAACTCGTCAGTTCTCCGCGCCAGGCGATGAATTCTTCTCCGCCCAACTCCCAGCCCACTTCGCCCGAGAAGGGTAACCATCGGCCCGCATGTCTTCTGTAGTTGGAAAATCGGCCGCTCCAAGGTCGTTCGACGAAGCGAGCATCTTCTTTGCGAGGGCGATCCGGCGCGAAAACCGAAAAGATCCTGCCTTCGCGGTCAAGGCCGATTTCAATCTCGGCACGAGCCGACCCTGAGTCGAGAGAGACGGAAAGCCTATCTTGGTGAAGAACTCGCCAAACTAGATACGGGTTCTGCAGGATGGCGTCCGGCGCCGAAGCAAGTTCCGCCAGGTATCGCATCATTTCGCCCTTCGCCACTTGCGGGTCGGGCGGAGCGCTCGCAACGGGAATCCATCCGAGGGCTTAGACCGCCAAATGCGGTTCTCCTCCTTTCAGAGCATCCGTCACGGAAATAAGGCCGAGCGGACCGGTTCGGGCGGTCCATTCGAATTCCGGACGCTGCAGCAGAATCCTTTGGACCGCCGAAAAATGCATTGTGCGCGCTTCGGGTTTATCCTGCATGGTTCCGGATTGCGTCAGTCGGACCGCGATGCAGAATTCGGGGCTGGCGCCGAGCCGATGTGCCAGGTCCATCACTGCTGTAGGTAGATTCATTCAGGAGCCGTGATCTCGGAAATCGCCTCGATGGGAACGGCTATCCGCTCGCGCGACTACACACCCTTCCCAGCTGATGTCCGCCGGGCAACGTGGAGCCGATGACTCGACAAGTCGTGCGCCCGGCTCCAACAGTTACCGCACAACCCATATTGGACGATTGGGTGATTTCAACTTCGCTTCCCCGCGACCATTCGCACGAGTAGATCGCGACCTTCATCCTCTCCGACGCGCACTTTCGACCGCAACAGCATGCCGCCGAAAAGCGCAACATATCCGAGGAAGCCTGCCGACCATGCGGCAGCGGAGAGGTATAGCAAAATCTCCTGCGCGGGGTGAAAAGCAGCGCACACGCGCAGAACGCCGGCGAGCAGGACCGCTGCGAAGATTGAACAGCCATCCACGCCTGCCCGCAGTTCGCGCCCGGTATGCCCAAGCGTGGCGCGCATCATCACCGCAAGTGTCATGCACCCGATCGCGCCAACGCCGAAGGCGTGCAAACCGGCGGCGAGTGGAACTGACGGTAAGATGGCTGCTAAGCCGGCAAAAAGAAGTCCGACAGGCAGGAAGACATAGGCCAGATGCAGCATAAGCACCAGCGGATCGCGCAAAGTACGATCGCCAGCCCAGCGGGCCAGGCGGACGGCGTTGAGCAAGGCGGAAGTGAGCAAGGCTGCCCCTGTAATCACGCCATTGGGAAAAGCGGTCCATGCGATCAGGGAGATAGCGGAGATCGCGATAACAACGGTGTCATAACGCCCGACTGGAACAGGCAGCCGACCTGGATTTCGCCGCACGAGCCAGTTTCGGGTAAAGCTCGGAATGATGCGCCCGCCTATGATCATAATGAGGAGGACCACCGCGCCGATGCCGAGACGCCGGCTGAAATCGGACAGCCCGTTGAAATGCGCTTCCAGGTGGAACAGGAGGTTGGCTGCGAGCAGCAGGATGAGCGGAATAAGGACCTTGAGGTTGCGCCAATTTCGGCCGGCGACAATTTCCCTCGTCGCGGCAGCCGCGACTGCGAGCAAGAAAGCGCCGTCCAAAGCCGCAGCGGCGATCCACCCGATGTCCGCCGAGAAAAATACTGCGAAGCGGCCGGCAAGCCACAGAAGCACGAGCACCAGTAGGGGCATGCCCTGCACAGGCAGGCGGCCCGTCCAGTTCGGGATCGCGGTCAGGAGGAAGCCGGTCACCACTGCGGCGATATAGCCGAACAGCATCTCGTGAATGTGCCAGTCGACGGGCGCGAACAGGCTTGCGGTATCCAGGAACCCATAGAACAAGGGCAACCAGAACAAGATCGCTGTGCCAGCGTTAAGCGCGCCAAGCAGGAAAAAAGGCCGGAAGCCGTAAGAAAGAATGGCCGGGTAGTTCCCTGGCTTTGTGCGCGGGATCGCCATGCAAGCTTCGTTTAAGAAATCGGGAGTTGGAGACGGGGCTGCCCCAGACAACGTCGAGGCAGCCTTCTGTCAGAACGATCGACCGGTCAATGGCCGCCTGCAGCCTTTTCGAGAAGCCCGGCCATGACTTTTTTCGCCTTGCCGGGCTGCTTGGCTGTCTTTGCCTGGTCCAGGTTCACGGGTTTGCCGACGACAATCAGTGCCACCATGCCCATACCATAGTGCGGTACGCATTTGACGCCGTAGACGCCTTCCTTGTCGACCGTGACGGTAATCGGCTTGCTGATCTCGCCCTTGAAGGACTGTGCGCCCTCCGGGACCATCCCGTCGATGCTGGCGGCATCGTGGCCTTTGTCGGTCGGGACGAACGTCACGGTATCGCCGGGAGCGGCTTCGATGTAGTTCGGCTCGAAAACCATGACGCCGTGTTCGCCCTTGTTGAGAAGTTGGACCTGATGGTCCGCCGCATTCGCTACGCCGGTTGCCATCATGGCAGCCACAGCCGTTGCGATGAAGGTTATATGTCTCATTGTCATGCCTTTCTGCGTTGCAACAATTGTTTGTTGCGCTGCTTCTATAGCGGACATCCATGGTCAACTTTGCTTAAGCGCAAACACGGGCGACGTGGCACGCCTGCGGGAGGGTGGAGTGACGGCGCTTCATGCGCGCAATACGCGCCGGGTAGCCCAGGACGCTGGCGCCGTGAGTTCAGGGGTTTAATTGTGGAATAGTTGACGGAAGAGGGGCTTCCGGCTCATTCGCCCTCGAGATCTCTCACAATGGCGAGACGCTTTACCGCGATGGTCGCGAGAGCCTGCGCCCGATCCCGGGCCGCCTGCGAAAGCAGGTGTTCACCGGCATCGATATAATAATCCGCCAGCCATTCGCAGAGCGCATCCAGCGAGCGTGGCGGCGTGGGGGCAACCGGGGCGGGATCCTGGAGCGGGTCCGATGCGAGATCGAGTGAGATCATACGCGCCTCAAGAGCGAGGTCGCGGTACCTGTTCTTGTTCGCATTCATGTCGGCATATTCCTCAAGACGGGTGCAGACCTCCATTTCGAGGCTGGCCAAGTCGCAGGTTTCCCAGATGACCCGCCCTGGGCGGTGTTGCTTGAAAAAGGCCTTCCGTCGCTCGCGTCGCAGCGTTTTGGCATGCTCGAGCTCCTCGCGCGCCATTCGCTCGGCGGCCTGCCGTATTTCCGGCGATGGTCCATGCGCTGCGACATAGGACCAGAAGGCAAAGGCGCGTTCCTCGTTGCGTACCGCAACGGCCCACGAACGATAGGCGTCTATTAGTTCGGGCGCTACGAGTTCCAGGTTCTCATCGTCAAACACACCTTCGGTGTCCGCCCCGTGAGCCGGAGGGCTTGGGGCATGATGCAAAACCTGCTCGGTCCAATCCGAGACCATCTCGATATGACTTGTCTCTTCGCGCACGAGACGATCGAATACTTCGGACAGTTCCTGGCGGCCGGCAGCTCGCATGCGCTCTCCCAAGGCGGCATATCGTTCTGCAGATTCCTTTTCCATTGCCATGGCGACAGCCAGAAGTTCGTCCATCGAGCGGATCGATGCCGTCGGCTCAGATGTCAGGCGGGTCATCAGGTGGTCCTCTTCGCTGACGCACAACATACTGACGCTTTCCGAATCTACGTTTGCGTTGGATCAAAGAATCGTCCGCCAAAATCATCGACATGTGCGCCCTGAGACCGGTCACGCCAGGAGCGGCCGGCGGAAGGGAATGCATGCCGTTACACACGCTCATGCCCGGGACGAGGGCCACCGCGTCGCGCCATGCCGGCTGCGCATCGCTGCGTGTCGTGGCGTTCGTGTTCGTCGCGGTGTCGTCGCTTTTTCTTTTGGCGGCGCATGCGCTGGCCGACGAGAGTCTGCAGCACTTTCTTTCCGGCACGCCGGCGAACGAACTGATTAAGGGCGCCGACGCCTATGGCGCGGCCCAGGGCAGCCCGCCGCTCGTTCCCGTCCTGTCCGACGGCAAGGCGGTCGGCTACGCCTATCTCAACACCGATTTCTCCAGCGCAGTCGGCTACTCCGGCAAGCCGATACGCATCTTGGTCGGCATCGATGTCAAGGGGATTATCCGCGGCATCAAGCTGGTCGAGCACAAGGAGCCGATCGTGCTGATCGGCATCCCGCAGGAAAAGGTCGTCGCCGCGCTGAATTCGCTGATCGGCAAGGATCTCGGCCGGGTCGCGGCGGGGCAGGAGCAGCTTCCGCAGGTGGACATCGTCAGCGGCGCCACGGTCACCGTGCTGGTGATGGGCGACAGTGTGGTGCGCTCGGCCGTGAAGCTGATCCGCAGCGGCCGTCTGGGCCAGACGGGCGCAGGCGCTGCCGGCCCTTCCGCCAAACCGGCCATGGTCGTGGACATGGCCGGATCGGGGACAAGCGACTGGAACACGCTGGTCGGCGACGGCTCCGTGCGCAGCCTCAGGCTTACCGTGGGCGAGGTGACCAAGGCTTTCGCCGACGCCGGCCAGAATCAAGCGGCCGAAAGGGCGGAAACGAGCAACCCTGACGACCGTTTCATCGACCTCTATGTCGCGCCGGTCAGCGTGCCCGCCATCGGCCGCAGCCTGTTGGGCGACGTCGTCTACGACCGGTTGCAGAAGAAGCTGAAGCCCGGTCAGCAGGCGATCGTTGTGGCCGGCGACGGGGCCTATTCCTTCAAGGGCTCGGGTTATGTGCGGGGCGGCATCTTCGACCGCATCGAACTGATGCAGGACGGCCAGGGCGTGCGCTTCCGCGACCGCAACCACACGCGGCTCGGCGATCTCGCCGCCGAGGGCGCGCCGCACCTGCGCGAGATCGCACTGTTCACGGTGCCGGACGAATTCTCACTCGACCTTTCCGAGCCGTGGGAATTGCAACTGCTGGTGCAGCGCAGCTTCGGTGCGCGCGACAAGGCGACCTTGCCCTTCGATCTCGGTTACACGTTGCCAGCCCGCTACCTGAAGGCGGCGCCGGCGGCCGAGCCCGCCCCCGAGCAGCCGCCGGCCGCTGCCGCATCCGAAGCGCCCGCCGGAAAAGCCGCGCAGGCCCCCGCCGACGAAGAACCCCTGTGGGTGAAGATCTGGAAGCTGAACACAGTCAAGATCGGCGTCACCGTCGCCGCTCTCCTGGTCCTGACCGTCATCTTTTTCTTCCAGAACTGGCTGGTAAGCCGGCCGCGCCTGTTCGCCTGGGTCAGGCGCGGCTACCTGCTGTTCACACTGGTGTGGCTCGGCTGGTACGCCAACGCCCAGCTTTCCGTGGTCAATGTTCTGACCTTCGTCAATTCGCTGGTCACCGGCTTCAGTTGGGAGTTCTTCCTTGCCGCACCGCTGATCTTCATCCTGTGGGCGGCCGTGGCGGCGGGCCTGCTGTTCTGGGGCAGGGGACCTTTCTGCGGCTGGCTTTGCCCGTTCGGTGCCTTGCAGGAACTCACCAACAACCTCGCCCAATGGCTGAAAATCCCGCAGGTCAAGCTGCCTTTTGGCCTGCACGAGCGGCTGTGGCCGATCAAGTACATGATCTTCCTCGGCCTGTTCGGCCTGTCCCTCTATTCCGTCGCGCTGGCCGAGACCTATGCCGAGGTCGAACCATTCAAGACCGCCATCATCCTGAAGTTCGCGCGCGGCTGGCCCTTCGTCGTCTTTGCGCTGGCGCTGCTCGGGGCCGGTCTGTTCATCGAGCGCTTCTACTGCCGGTACCTATGCCCGCTCGGCGCCGCGCTCGCAATTCCCGGCCGTATCCGCATGTTCGAGTGGCTCAAGCGCTATCCCGAATGCGGTTCGCCCTGCCAGCGCTGCGCCAAGGAGTGCCCGGTCCAGGCGATCCATCCCGAAGGCGAGATCAACGTCAACGAGTGCATCTACTGCATGCACTGCCAGGAACTCTACCACGACGACCACCGCTGCCCGCACATGATCCAGGTGCGGCTGAAGCGCGAGAAGTTCGAGGCGCTGTCTTCGCCGGCAACCCGTGGTCCTACGAAACAGGGCAAGGGCTCGCCGAAGCCGCCGATCATTACGCACAAGGGCGCGCCGGTCGCGGCCTCCGGACAAGAAACCACTTCAACCGGCTGACAGGCCACAACAAGGAGAATGACCATGTCGCAGGACGAACAGGAACGCAAAGCAATCTTAAGCAGGCGCCAATTGCTGGGCACGAGCGCCATGATGGCAGCTGCCGGTGCTGCCGGTGTCGGCGGCGGGCTGGCGCTGAACGGCGGCATGATTTCGTCGGCCGCTGCCGACGAGAAGGGCGAACAGGAAGCCGAGGTGAAGCCCGGCGAACTGGACGAATACTACGTCTTCTTCTCCAGCGGCCAGACTGGCGAGGTTCGCATCATCGGCGCGCCGTCAATGCGCGAGATGATGCGCATCCCCGTCTTCAACCGCTGCAGCGCCACCGGTTGGGGCCTGACCAACGAGAGCCGCAAGGTCCTCACCGAAGGGTTGTTGCCGGAGACGGTCGAGTTCCTGAAGGACAGGGGCGGCATCTACCTCAATGGCGACCTGCACCATCCGCATCCCTCCCAGACGGATGGGACCTATGACGGCCGCTACCTCTACGTCAACGACAAGGCCAACACGCGCGTGGCACGCATTCGGCTCGACGTGATGAAGTGCGACAAGATCATCCAGTTGCCCAACCAGCATACGGTGCACGGGCTGCGCGTGCAGAAGTACCCGAAGACCGGCTATGTGTTCGCCAACGGCGAGGATCGCGTTCCGATCCCGAACGACGGCAAGATCCTCGATGATCCCAAGCAGTATCATGCGATCTTCACCGCCGTGGACGGCGAGACGATGAAAGTCGCATGGCAGGTGATGGTCGATGGCAACCTCGACAACGTCGATGCCGACTACCAGGGCAAGTACGCCTTCGCCACCTGCTACAATTCCGAGGAGGGCGTGAACCTCGAGCAGATGATGTCCAAGGAGCAGGACTGGATCGTCATCTTCAACCTGAAGCGCATCGAGGATGCCGTGAAGAAGGGCGACTTCAAGGAGATGGGCGGGGTTCCGGTCATCGACGGTCGCCACGGCTCGCCCTACACCCGCTACGTGCCGGTGGCCAACAGCCCGCACGGCATCAACACCGCGCCGGACGGCATCCATGTCGTCGCCAACGGCAAGCTGTCGCCGACGGTGACCGTGTTCGACGTGCGCAAGTTCGACGATCTGTTCGACGACAAGATCAAGCCGCGGGACACGGTGGTGGCCGAGCCGGAACTGGGTCTCGGCCCGCTCCACACCGCCTATGACGGTCGTGGCAACGCCTACACCACGCTGTTCATCGACAGCCAGGTCTGCAAGTGGAACATCGACGACGCCAAGCGCTCCTACGCCGGCGAGAAGGTCGACCCGATTCGCCAGAAGCTCGACGTCCACTACCAGCCCGGCCACAACCACACCTCCATGGGCCAGACCAAGGAAGCGGATGGCAAATGGCTGATCTCGCTCAACAAGTTCTCCAAGGATCGCTACCTCAATGTCGGTCCGCTCAAGCCGGAGAACGACCAGCTGATCGACATTTCCGGCGACCAGATGGTGCTGGTGCATGACGGTCCGAGCTTCGCCGAGCCGCACGACGCCACCCTTGTCCACCGCTCGAAAATCAACCCGGTCTCGATCTGGGACCGCGACGACCCGTTCTTCGCGGATGCGGTCAAGCAGGCGAAGGCCGACGGCATCGACCTGATGGTCGACAGCGAGGTGATCCGCGACGGCAACAAGGTGCGCGTCTACATGACCTCGTCGGCACCGGCGTTCGGGCTGGAGAGCTTTAACGTCAAACAGGGCGACGAGGTCACCGTCTATGTCACCAATATCGACGAGGTGGAGGACCTGACCCACGGCTTCGCCATCATCAACTACGGCATCAACATGGAGGTGGCGCCGCACGCCACGGCGTCGGTGACATTCACGGCGAGCAAGCCAGGCGTGTACTGGTACTACTGCTCATGGTTCTGCCACGCCATGCATATGGAGATGCAGGGCCGCATGTTCGTCGAGCCGCAAGGCGCGTAGGGCGTGGGCCGTTTTCTCCACATCGCAGCAATGGGAACGGCGGTTCTTGCCTCCGCCGTTTCCGGTTGCCCGGCTGGCGCGGCGGAGATCGTCGTGCCGGCCGGTGCAGCACCGCTCCAGGCCGCTGTGGATGCCGCCGCCCCCGGCGACGTGCTTCGGCTCGCGCCGGGATCGCATCGCGGTCCCGTTGTTGTCTCCAAGGCCTTGACGCTGGAGGGTGAACAGGATGCGGTGCTGCAGGGCGTGGGGCAGGGCAGTGTCGTGACCCTCGAAGCGCCTGGGACCGCGGTGCGTGGCCTTACCATCGAAGGCTCGGGCATGGATCTCGACGCCATGGATGCCGGCGTGTTCGCGACCGAAGCGGCGACTGGCGCGGTGGTCGAGGACAATGTGATCCTCGGGAATCTCTACGGCATCTATCTACATGGCTCGCGCGGCGCGATCGCCCGTAACAACCACATCGAAGGCCTGCGTGAGGGACGCACCAGCCGTTCGGGCAGCGGCGTTTCGGTGTGGAACGCGCCCGGCGCGAAGGTGATCGGCAACGACGTCAGCTTCGGCCGGGACGGCATCTTCGCCAATGCGAGCAAAAAGAACGAATTCAGGGGCAACACCTTCAGCAACCTGCGTTTCGCCGTCCACTATATGTACACCAACGACAGCGTGATCGCCGACAACGTCTCGACCGGCAATATCGTCGGCTACGCGATCATGTATTCCAACCGCCTGACAGTTACCGGCAATGTCTCCGACGGCGACCGCGACAACGGTCTCCTGTTCAACTACGCCAACGGCTCCGAGATCAGCGGCAATGTGGTGCGCGGCGGTCCGCAGCCGGCCGGCCGCTGGACCAGCAACGGCGAGCGCTTTTCGGCGGATGCCGGCATGCCGGCGTCAGGCGAGGTTACACTGGCGACGCCGCGCACGGGGTCGCGCATCGGGCCGGAAAAATGCGTGTTCATCTACAACGCCAACAAGAACCGTTTCAGCGGCAACACTTTCGAGGGCTGCGAGATCGGCGTGCATTTCACCGCCGGCTCCGAGGGCAACGCCATGAGCGGCAACGCCTTCATCCGCAACCGCAACCAGGTCAAATATGTCGGCACCCGCTCGCTCGACTGGTCAAGTGGGGGACGAGGAAACTACTGGAGCGACAATCCCGCCTTCGACCTCGACGGCGACGGCGTCGCCGACAAGCCGTACCGGCCGAACGACGTCATAGACAAGGTGCTGTGGGAGGCGCCGGCAGCCAAGGTGCTGGTCAACAGCCCGGCCGTGCAGGTGATCCGTTGGGCACAGGCGCGCTTCCCGGCGGTGTTCCCCGGCGGCGTGGTCGACAGCCATCCCCTCATGAAGCCGGACGGCGCGAACCAAACGGAGCGGCCATGAGCCTCAACGTCGAACTCAGATCGGTTGCCCGGCACTACGGCCAGGTCAAGGCGGTGGACGGTGTTTCCTTCTCGGCGGCGCCCGGCGAGGTAATCGCGCTGGTCGGTCACAACGGCGCCGGCAAGACCACGCTCATCAAGCTGATGCTTGGCCTTGCACGGCCGACTGCCGGGACGGTCGCCGTGCTGGGGCAGGATCCGGCGGCGGGCGATGCCGCCGTGCGGCGGCGGCTCGGCTACCTGCCCGAGACGGTCTCCTTCAACCCGGCGCTGACCGGCCGCGAAACGTTGCGTTTCTATGTCCGGCTCAAGGGCGGACGGAAAGACGAGGAAAACGCGTTGCTGGAACGCATCGGCCTCGCCCACGCCGCCGACCGGCGCATCGGCACCTATTCGAAGGGCATGCGTCAACGGCTGGGCCTTGCGCAGGCGATGATCGGAACGCCGGCCATACTGCTGCTGGACGAGCCGACGACCGGGCTCGACCCGGAACTGCGCCAGCAATTCTACGCCATCGTGCGCGAGATGCAGGCGGCGGGGGCGACGGTGCTGCTTTCCTCCCATGCACTCAACGAACTGGAAGGCAACGCCTCGCGTGTCGTCATTCTGAACGAAGGTCGCAAGATCGCCGACGGAACGCTGGACGAACTGCGCCACATCGCGCAACTGCCGACCCGGATCCGGCTGAAGACAGCCGAGGGCGGCGCCGAGCGCCTGCGCGCATGGATGGGCGAGCCGGCAGGGCTGAGACAAATCAACGGCCACGTCATCGAACTGGACGCGACGCCGGAGGACAAGGCCGCTTTCCTGCGAAGGACAGCCGGCGAGGGCGCGCCCTTCGAGGACCTCGAGATGGTGCCGCCGGGGCTCGACGATCTCTATGCCCATTTCCTTTCCGGGAGGGCTTCCAGATGAAGACGATCCTTCTGCTTTCGGCCAAGGAGGTGCGCGAGGGCCTGCGCAACCGCTGGGTCGTCGCCGCGACCGGCCTGCTGGCGGCGCTGGCGTTGACGCTCGCTTTCCTCGGCAGCGCGCCCACCGGCACGGTCGGAGCCGGCGCGCTCGACGTCGTGGTCATCAGCCTTGCCAGCCTTACCATCTTCATCGTGCCGCTGATTGCGCTGCTGATCTCCCACGACGCCATCGTCGGCGAGATCGAGCGCGGAACCATGACCCTGCTGCTCTCCTATCCGGTGAGGCGGCGGCAGGTGCTGTTCGGCAAGTTCCTCGGCCACCTCGCGATCCTCGCCTTCGCCACCTGTGTCGGCTACGGCCTAGCGGCGATAGCGCTGCTGGCCACCGGCAAGGCGATGATCGGCGTCGGAAGCTGGGCGGCATTCATGACGATGACGGCCTCCTCCGCGCTGCTCGGCGCCGTGTTCGTCGCGATCGGCTATCTGGTCAGCGCACTGGTGGCCGACCGCGCCACGGCCGGCGGCATTGCTATCGGTATCTGGCTCGTTTTCGTCGTCCTCTATGACATGGCGCTCCTGGGGCTGCTTGTCGCCGATCAGGGCCGCATGATCAGCGGCGGCACGCTCGACGCGCTGCTTCTGTTCAATCCGACGGATGCCTACCGGCTGCTCAACCTTGCCGACTCCGGCGACATCGCGGCCGCTTCCGGCATGGCGGGGACCGTGCAGACCGCGGTGCTGGCGCCGGCCGCGCTGCTTGCGGCGCTCGCGGCATGGGTCGTCGCGCCGATGGCGCTTGCCGCAGTCGCCTTTTCGAGGAGGGAGCTGTGAGGGTGCGCCTGACCGTGGCGCTGCTCGCCGGCCTGCTCCTCCTTGGCGCCTGCCAGCGCGAGGCCGAAGCCCCGCCCCCGCCCTTCGCTATGACCGAGGAGGCGATGGGCCGCTATTGCGGCATGAACATTCTTGAGCACGCCGGGCCGAAGGGACAGATCATCCTCGCCACATATGACGAGCCGATCTGGTTCTCGTCGGCGCGCGACGCCATCGCCTTCACCATGCTGCCCGAGGAGCCGAAGGACATCCGTGCGATATACGTCTCCGATATGGCTAGAGCACCGAGCTGGAACAAGCCTGGCGCCGACAACTGGGTCGATGCCCGGCAAGCTTTCTTCGTCATCGACAGCGACGCCAAAAGCGGCATGGGCACGGCCGAGGCCGTGCCTTTCTCCACTGAGGCGGCGGCTGTGGCCTTTGCCAAAGGCCATGGCGGAACGACGGTGCGCTTCGACGCTGTTCCGCGCGGCTACATTCTTGAACAACAGGCCGGAGGCGGCGCGCAAACGCCCTCCGGGGAGGTTGACTGACATGATGACCGGCATGATAACCCGCCGCCGCATGATCGGCATCAGCGCTGCGGCCGCCGGTATGGCGCTGCTGCCGCCGCACGCCGACGCAACTGCGGAAGCGGTGACCTGGCAGGGCGAGGCGATGGGCGCGCAGGCCTCGCTGGTCATCCATCACCCCGACCGCGCCAGGGCAGAAAGGCTGGCGGAAGCGACCGTCGCCGAGGTGCGCCGGCTGGAACGCATCCTCAGCCTCTACCGCGAGGATTCCGACCTCACGCTACTCAACAGGCAGGGCTTTCTCGTCATGCCGCCGCCGGAAATGGTGGACATCGTCCGGCAGAGCTGGGCGGCATGGGAACTAACCGGCGGTGCCTTCGACCCCACAGTGCAGCCGCTATGGGAGCTTTATCGGCGCCATTTCTCCATGCCCGGCGCTGCCGAAGCCGGACCCGCATCCGAAGCGGTGGCCGACGGCCTGGCTCGCGTCGGCCTCGACCGGATCGCCTGTTCGCCCGACCGCATCGACCTGCCTTTGTTCGGATCGGCGCTGACGCTCAACGGCATCGCGCAAGGCTACGTCACCGACCGGGTTGTGGATCTTCTGAAGGCTGGCGGTATCGAACGCTCCATGGTCGACATGGGAGAAAGCCGCGCCATCGGCTCGGCGCCAGGAAACCGGCCGTGGCGCGTCGGTCTTTCCGATCCGCTCGATTCGGCCAGTATCCTGAAGGTGCTCTACGTGGAGGATCGCGCGGTCGCCACGTCGAGCCCGTTCGGCTTCCGCTTCGACCGAGAGGGAAGATTCAGCCACATAATCGACCCGCGCAGCGGCGCGACGCCCCAGCGCCATGCCAGCGTCACCGTGGTCGCCGACAAGGCTGCGCTGGCGGACGCACTGTCGACCGCCTTCAACCTGATGGACACGGACACGATTGCCGCCGCCGTCCGCACGCAGACCGACGTCGAAGCGCATGTCCTATCCTTGCAAGGCGAATGGACGAAGTTCACGTCCTGAGATGATCGACGTCTAGGAGGCGGCCATTTGGAGGGCCCGACCAGTGACCCCGAACTCTGGCGACAGCTCGATCCGTCCTGCACCGATCAGTTCGAGGCAATAGGGCACAGCAGGAAAGACGGCGGCCAGGCAGATCGCGATGGCGGACGGCTTTCCGGGCAGATTAACGATCAGCGAGCGGCCCCTGATGCCGGCAGTCTGGCGCGAGAGGATGGCCGTGGGCACCTGCATGAGGCTTGCCCGGCGCATCAGTTCCCCGAAGCCTGGCAGTCCCTTGCTGAAGACCTGCTCCATCGCTTCGGGCGTCAGGTCTCGCGGCGCGGGGCCGGTTCCTCCGGTCGTCAGCACAAGGTCGGCGCCATCGCGGTCGCAAAGCTCGATTAAGGCATCCCGTACGCTTTCCAGTCCGTCCGGCACGATGCGGCGGATATAGTCACATGAGTTGGTCACCACGGCGCGCAGCCAGTTTTCGACTGCGGGTCCGCCGAGATCTTCGTACTCGCCGCGGCTGGCGCGGTCCGAGACGGTGAGAATGGCGATCCGAGTCATTCCTGTCCCTTCACGCGGGCACCGGCGGCTGCGATCCGGGCTCGCCCCGAACATAGCCATCAACCATTGGACCTGGGAGATCGAGACAGGACAGGAGGAAGCGCGCTTCGTTCGGCTCAACCCGCCGTTCGACAAGTTCCCGGTAGGTTCGGGCCACTTCGACCATGTCACAGCCGTGTGGCGACAGCCGCAGCCGCCAGATGTTGTGCGCGGCGAATTCGGCCGGATCGAGAACGACTGCCTGCACCTGCGCCGAAAGCGTCTGTACGCCGTTGATAGCCAGGAATTTCTGCCCGTCGAGCGTATCGACGGCGAGTCCATCGGGATCCTGTTCACAGGTGAACTGGCACGAGTCCTTGTGAAGGCCATGTAGGCGCGCATGGTAGCAGCGTCCAGACAGAGCCAGTGGCAGCCGGCCAAAGGTGAAGAGTTCGAACTCGGCTTCGGCACATCCCGCCGCGATCGCTCCGATCGTCGCCAGCGGGAGTTCGACCGGCGGGCAGATCGTGCGCGCGCCGTGCCGCACCAGAAAACTGGCGGTAGCCGCGTTGTAGACGTTAACGAACGGTCCCGTTACAAACGGCCTGCCGGAGCGGGCGGGCAGGGCGGTGATGTCGTTGATCTCCACCAGCCGGCCATCGGCGCACAACTCTTCGACGGCGCGGCGTTCCCGCACCGTGGCGGGCGCCGCCAGCGTTGAGAGCACGACTTCCTTGCCGCCGCGCTCGAGCCGTTCGATGATGTCCGGCCAAGCCGGGTCGGAGAAGGGCATGCGCTTGCCGCAGACGACCTCGCCGACATGGACGCGGTCCACCGGCGCTTCGTCGGCGACGCGGCTGTAGAAGGTCGACAGCCGGTCTGCCGGCCAATGGAAGAACAGCGGCCCCAAAGTGAGCTTGAGCGATGGCACGGCTTACCTCCACGTCTTGCGGTAGGCGCCGGTGGTCTGCCGGCCGCCTTCGGACAGGTTGGCCAGGATGCCGTCGATCTCGACCGGGTCGCCGCCGTTCTCGGCCGCGTCGACCGCCCGCCGGAAGGCGCGCACCACCTCCGTGACGTAGCCCTTCCCGCGTTGGCGGCCCTCGATCTTTAAGGCGGTGACGCCGGCATCCTTGAGCGCCACGATCATCGAACCGGCGTTGAGGCTGACCGGATCCTCGAACAGGTAGCCGGTCTTGTCCCCAGCCGTGAATCTGCCTTTGCAGAGCGTCGGGTAGCCTGCAGGTTCGCCGGCGGCGAAACGGTCGATTGTAAAGCCAGCCAGCCGCGCGGTGGTGCTTTCAGCGTTCTCGACGTAGCTCACCGCCTCTGGCGGCGAACAGACGCCGTTGAGATTGGGCGACTTGCCCGTGGCGTAGGACGACAGATGGCAGCGGCCTTCCATCATCACGCACAGGCCGCCGAAGACGAAGGCTTCCGTTTCCACGTCGATCGCCCGGTTGAGCCCGGCAATCTCCTGCACCGAAAGCACGCGCGGCAGCACGACGCGGCGCACGCCGAACGCCTGCGCGTAGAAACTGATCGCTTCCGGCGTCGCCGCGGCGGCCTGTACGGAAAGGTGCAAGCGCGTGCGCGGGTGGCTGTTCGCCATGTGGTCGAGTACGGCGATGTCCGCGGCGATGACGGCGTCCGCGCCGCAGGCCGCCGCCGTGTCCGCCGCCTTGCGCCAGAGGTCGGTGTTCTCCGCGCGCGCGAAGGTGTTGATCGCGACCAGAACCTTGCTGCCGTTGCCATGCGCGAAGCGGATGCCTTCGGCCATTTCCTGGGACGAGAAGTTGAGACCGGGAAAGTTGCGGGCGTTGGTCTCGTTACGGAAACCGCAATAGACGGCGTCCGCGCCCGCCAGCACGGCGGCCCGGAGTGTGGCCGGGGTTCCCGCCGGGCAGACCAGTTCCATGCGGCCGCTCATGCCTGCCTCGCCTTGGCGACAGGCGTGTCTGCCGCGAAGTGTCGTGCCGCGCTGAGGCCACCCAGGATACCTGCGTCGGCAAGACGCGCGAGCGCGCCGCGCAGCCCGAGCAGGTCAGAGGGGCGAAGCTCGGCGTCCTCGATGGCGTTGCGCAGGGCCACCACGGCTTCGGTCTTGCCGGCGACCGCGATGGCGCGGTGGAAGAACAGCGCGTCGCCGTCCAGCGTGCCGTCGAGGATGCCGAGCAACATTAGCAGCGGACCGCGTATCACCACGTCGGATGGAGCGGAGCCGCTCTTGCCGGTGACGCGGACGACAGCTGATGCACCGTCAGGCACGACGCTGAAGGCAAAGGACAGGTCTGTCGGATCGATCAAGAAGTGGGCGGTACTATGTTCGCCGAGCCGTTCGAACAGACCCGGGCGACGCCGGGCAAGCGATCGCAACGAAAGGGTTAGCAGTGGACCGAACGGAGCGGCGGCAAATGGCGGCAGAAGGCGCCGGACCGAAGCCGGCAAACTGATTTCTTCGTTTCCCGCCGCCATTCTGCCCTCCGGTCCATTGTGGACGGGTGACGATAGGTCGAGTTGCGCGGAAGAAGTTTGCGCAGGATCAAAGATGGGTGCGAAGGACCACATTGCCGGCCCCCCTCGTAGCAAGATAGCGCGGCGACTGGACACATGGATTCGGGACGCGGCTTTGGAGTAGATGTTGTTCGTGAAGTTCAGTGCGACGCATGGAGGTCATCATGCGGTCTGTTGAACATTGGCCGCAGACCGAACGGGTGTGGCGGCAGTTTGCGCGATTGGACATTGTCCTGGAGCGGCTGGAGATCGATCCTATGTTCGCTGCCCGCAAATCCGGCGGGACAGCGATGGCGACGGCACGCAACGTCTGCCTGGCGTGTATCCATCAGCGCGAGTGCAGCCAACGGCTGCAAGGAGAGCAGCAGGTCGTCACTATCCTCGAATTCTGCCCGAACGCCGAGTTTCTCAAGGAGTGCATCCAGCCAGACAGATGACGCGCCCGGTTGCGTGCGCAACGGCGGCAGTGGCTCGAACCGTAGCCGTCTCGGCGTCCTGTTTGCGGAATCTCAACGACCGGTTCGGGAGTCCATGGCATCGGAACGGCGCCGGTGAGTTGCTGGCGCCGGATATCTTCCAATGCACGAGCGCAATCTTCCCCGGTTTCTTACTCTCGGCGCCTACCTTTTTCATCTGGAAAGTATGGGGCGTCTGGATACGATCCGGGCGCCGGTCTCGATGCGGCTGGAGATCACCGAGATTCACCGCAGGGTGATCGCTACCGGCGGGCCGGCGCTGCGGCTGACGCAGCCGCTGGACCAAAGCGGCCTCGTGTCGAACCTGCCGGTGGTCACCAACCTTTTCGGTACTGTCGAACGGGTCGCGTGGGGGCTCGGCACGGACGTCGAGGGACTCGCCAGGCTAGGCGAACTGCTGGCCTGGATGCGGTCGCCGCAACCGCCGCAGAATCTGAAGCAGTTCAGCACAATGCTGCCAGCCGCCCGCAGAGCGTTCCAGACGCGGCCGAAGATCGTTTCTGCGACGAAGGAGTGGAAAGAGGCTGAGCCGGACTTCTCGTCTCTGCCTGTCCAGACCTGCTGGCCGGGCGACGCCGGACCTCTGATCACCTGGCCGATTGTCGTCACCCGGCCGCCGGGCGACGACGACTTCAGCGCCTACAATCTGGGAATTTACCGCATGCAGGTGATCGGCCGCGACCGCGCCATCCTGCGCTGGCTACCCATGCGCGGCGGTGCGGCGCATCATCGAACCTGGCAGGCGAGGGGTCTTGAGATGCCAGTGGCGGTCGTGATCGGGGCGGATCCCGCGACACTGCTTGCTTCGGTGATGCCGGCCCCGGAAGGCGTGTCGGAACTCGCGCTGTCAGGCATGATCAGCGATCGCCGCGTGCGGATGGTGCCCTGCAGGGACATCATGCTACATGTACCGGCAAGCGCTGAGATCGTCCTGGAAGGGACAGTGTCGCCCACGGAAACGGCGCTCGAAGGCCCGTTCGGCGACCATACCGGCTATTACAACGCGCCGGAGCGCTATCCCGTCTTCAAGCTCAAACGCATGCGCATCCGCGACGGAGCCAGTTATCTGACAACCTTCACCGGGCGTGCGCCCGACGAACCCGCCGTGCTGGGAAGCGCCCTGTTAGAGGTGTTCAAGCCGCTGCTGCGAAAGCAGATGCCGGAGATTCTGGATATCTGGCTCCCGCCGGAAGCCTGTTCCTACCGGATCGCGGTGATCTCGATCGCCAAGAGATATGCGGGTCAGGCCCGACGCGTCATGATGGGCTTCTGGTCGACGTTGCCTCAATTCTCCATGACCAAGATGATCGTCGTGGTCGACGACGATATAGATATCCGCTCGTGGCCGGAGGTCATGTGGGCGCTCGCCACCCGCATGGATCCGGGTCGCGACGTCATGCAGGTGGACCGCATGCCCATCGACCAGCTCGACTTCGCCTCGCCGCTTGAGGGACTCGGCGGCAAAATAGGCTTTGACGCCACCCGCAAGATCGGCGCCGAGACCTCACGCGAATGGGGCGTCGAACTCGGCATGGATGCCGCCGTGGAGCGGCGCGTCGATGAGCGCTGGCGGGAATTGTTTACGGACCGTGCGAAGCGCGAAGCGCCATGCGAAAACGCTTGATTGTCGGCGTGGCCGGCGCTTCCGGTTCAGCCCTTGCGCTCGAAACGCTCAGGCAGCTGGCTGCCGCAGATATTGAGACGCACCTGGTCATTTCTGACGGTGCTCGAGCGACAATCGCGCATGAGCTCGGCGCTGACGGCATCGTTCAGTTTACGGCTATTGCCGAGCATGTGCATCAAGCCGGCAATCTGGGAGCGCCCATCGCCAGTGGATCCTTCCGCACCGACGGCATGATCGTGGTGCCGTGTTCGATGCGCAGCCTCGCCGCCATGGCATACGGGCTCGGCGACAACCTGCTGGTGCGGGCGGCCGACGTGGTGTTGAAAGAGAAGCGACGGTTGGTGATCGCTCCGCGCGAGGCGCCGCTACACGAAGGGCATCTCGAGGCCATGTTGCGCCTCGCGCGTATGGGTGCCGTCGTGGCGCCGCCTGTGCCGCCATTCTACGCCCGTCCCCTATCTATGGACGACATCATACGCGAGATCGCGGCACGGCTCGTCAATTGGGCGGGCGTCGATCCCGGTGAGCGGATGACGCGTTGGAGCGGCGGCTCATGAGTTCTCCGGTGGCGGCACGTCGGACTTTTTTCGGTTCGATGCCTCGCAAGGATCCGCCTGCTCCTCGTCTTCACCTAGGCAGGATGGACACATATAGGCGTACGGCTTGATCAAGATTAGCACAGGCGCAGACTTGCCGCATCGGGCGCAGACAGCGAAAACGCGCCGCCCGGGTTGTTCAGAAGATCGTGGCATTGCAAGGATCGAGGGACTTTGTAACGCTTCAGAGTGGCTAGCGTGGTGCTCAGTAAGCCATGGCGAATCCGGTTCTCAAAAGCCCCCACAAACGGGGTTAAGCCGCGCGCCTAGCCTCGCTTTCGATCAGTGCTTCGTCAATGACCAGCGCAGGACCCGAGAGACCCGTCCCAGTCCGGATAAGACAACCAGCAACGGACGCTCGTGACGGCGCACGTCATTCCCAAGCCGCCGCCTTCTATCGGCGTACCGTTCGGTCGAGGCCATCGCCGCCGGGTGGCACGCCATCAGCCGCAGAACCTCTAACAATCCGAACGCTCCATCGTTACCCATGGCCCGAACCTCTTCGACGAAAATAGGCAGCCCGCTGCATCCGTCTTTGCAGATTCGCAAAGAAGCGATTGTTGGTTGTCACAAGACTGTCGCAACTTGGAGATCGGCAGCGAGAACGAAGATGATGGTCTATGATGTGCGCAGACTGGCTTCTGCGAACAAGGATTCCGCCATCCTGTCGATGTTCGACGGTTTGCATACCGGCGAGGCGGTGCAGGTGGTCTGCGATTTCGACCCATCACGCCTCGAGCGCAAGTTCAGGGCCTTCTTCGCCGAGGGATACGAATGGACATGCTTGCGGAGCGGGCCGCCGGACTGGCAGATTGAGATAGGGAAGTTGTCGACCCTTCCGGAGTGCGGGTGCAAATAAAGGGTTCGTCTGGGTCAAGTCGATAGTGGGGCTTTGCTATTCGTCATTCGACGAGTAGAGCCGACGCATCGCGTCCGAGCCCTGCTTGGCCGCGTCGGCGATATCATCGAAGAGAAGCGCAACGTCTCTGAATACGCTGTAGTCCTGTTCCGTCGCTTTCAAATCGTCCAGATCCTGAAGAAAGAGCAGGATCGCCTCGATCTTTCGGCGCTGGCTGCAAGCATTGGAAAGATCGCTGCGCATCGTACGCCTTCGTTCCATCACCGCAAACCGATCCAGCGCCTCGTCAAGCTGGGAACGGCACTCACAGTCGAACCGTGCGTTCTTCATGGCCGCCGTCAGCCTGGTGACGATATCCCTGTCCGTGCCGTTCCTCTGTCTCGGCGACGTCGCGTTCGACACAAGGATTTTCATGGTGAACCCGCCACTGTTTCCAGCGTTCCCAATCAGTCGCTTCCAGACGGGCGATACCATCGACCGATGACCGCCAGGGAGCGCACCGCCCGTTTGCCTCGAGCGATAGCCTATCGGTCCATTCCGTCGCGAGTTTGCGTTTGCGCAAACATTTCCATTGCGCCGTGCGATTCTGTCTTCGACTTCGTTCGCTTTCTCCGCGTCCATCACGCGGGCATGCCCGCTCCAAGGGAGGCTCTGAATGCCGCCGTCCCATCCCTACAAGCCGTTCTTCTTGATTGCGGCCCTCGACGCCATGTTGGGCATCGTAGTCTGGCTGCCGTGGGTATCGATGAGCGGCCGTATCGACACGACGGGAACGAATACGGGTGACTGGCACAGAAACGTGCTCCTGTTCGGCACGATCCCCGCCATCCTGGCCGGCTTTCTTCTCACCGCTCTGCCGCGCTGGACCGGCCGGCCGGTCGTACCGCCGCCATTGCCCAGGGGGCTCGTCGGATTGTGGCTCGGCGCTCGCGTGGCGTCGCTGATCTCGACAGCGGCTGGGCTTGCACTTTCGGCCACTTTCATGCTGGCGGTTTCCTCCATAGCGGCGGCACAGATCATTGCCGCGCGCGATCGCCGCGACTTCAAGATCCTCGGACTGCTCTGCGCCTTTTGCGGCAGCATCATGCTGACCGCAACGGGCGGCGCTCCCGCGAGCTACCGGCTTGCCGTCGCGTCGCTCCTCGGACTCGTCATGGTGATCGGGGGCAGGGTGACACCCGCCCTGACATGCGCATTCCTCGGTGGACGAGGGGTCTCCGTCGACCCTGAGCCGTCGAGGGCGGTCGAAGGTCTCTCGGCGGCATCGGCCGGCGGGGCTTTGATAGTCTGGGTTCTGGCGCCGCAGCATCCAGCGACCGGCATTCTGGGCGCCGGGGCGGCTGTGGCGCACGCCGTCCGGCTCCTTCGGTGGCGAGGCTGGCGAAGCCGGGCCTCCGCGTCGGTGACGGCGCTGCATTTCGGTTACGGCTGGATTGTCGTCGGTTTCATCCTGCTTGGCCTGTATGTCTTGAATCCTGATCGCTTTTCGCAGGCTGCGGCGGTGCACGCCTGGACGATAGGAGCGATCGGCACGATGAGCATCGCCATCATGTCGAGCATGATCCGCAAGCACAGCCGCCGGCCATTCTCGCGAAATGGGGCGGCGGCGACAGCTTTTGTCTCCATCACGGTCTCTGCCGTCGCGCGCATTCTGGCGGAAGCATTCCCGGACTCGGCGTCAGTGGGAACGCAATCGTCGGCGATCTTCTGGATCGCGGCCTTCGTTCTGTTCCTCTGGGCTTTCCGTGATGTGCTGTTGCGCAGGTGAACCGGTCACCATGCCGCGAAAAGCAGGAACCAGCCGATATTGGCCGGCGCCATCGCCGCACAGAACGCAAATAGAGCCAGCACGCGACGGACCCGCCGGGTCGTGTAGAGCGCCGTTATCTGTGAGGAGAGCACCGCGGACCACAGGGTCGCTATCGCCAGCAGAACCGCGCGCGTTTCGCCGACGAAAGGAACGATGATGCCATCGGAACGAAGCTGGCCGATGGTCAAGCTGGAAAGGCCGAGAAAAACTCCGGCGCCGGCCAGCGGGATCAGGGCCTGCGCGAGATGATGGAAACGCGAGGGGTTCCATCTTCCCAGGCACCGCCCAGACACCAGGAGCATCAGCAGCGTCGCTGCGCCGCTCGCCAGTGCGACTGTGGCCACATACGCAACCAGCAAGGCGCCGTCGAGCAGCGTAAGCACGTCGTTGCGATCCGGATAGTTGGTCAGAACCCACCACGGTGCGGTCGCGTCGAGCGGCCAAAGGACACCTGCTTCGGCCAGTCGCGTCGCCGCCCACTGCTTTGCGGCGACGAACCAGGGGCTGACAGACCATTGGAAGGCGCCGAGCGCCAAGCCCATGAGGCCAAAGACGATGAGCACGGTTTCCCAGGGCTTTGCCGTCTGGCCTGCGACATGAATGATCTCGTGGTTTGGCGAGCGGCGCGCCAGTCGGATCGCCCCGCGGAAGCCGCTGCAACGGCCACACATGTGACAGTCGGATCCGCCGCGCATCGTCCGGAGCGGCACCAGCGGCGCGCAATTCACCGGGCCGGGCTTTTCCCTGGCGAGTTGCGAGCGCTCCCACAGCGCAGGCTCGACGCGGAAATGCAGCGGCGCGATCTTGGCGAGAAGGGCGAAGACGCCGCCTGCCGGGCAGAGATAACGACACCAGATGCGCTTGTTGCGGCCGTAGAGATAGCCTACCAGCGCGGCGGCAGCGGTCGAACCGCCGAGGATCAGCAGCGTCGGTCGCGGATACTGGTAGACGCTGATCATCTGGCCGTAGAGCGTGGTCGAGGCGAAAGCCACGGTCGGCCAACCCGGCCATGTCATCCATCTCGGCGTTGCCTTGCCCAGACCGTGGCCGCTGGCGAATTCAGTGATCGAGCCTTCGGGGCAAAGCAGGCCGCACCACATGCGCCCGACCAGCGCCGTGCCCACGAGCACGAACGGCCACCATATCCCCCAGAAGACGAACTGCGCGAAGCGTGCGAGGTTCGACCACAGATAGGCCGTCCTGTCCGGCAGCGGCAGCAGCACAGGGACGATCAGCAGCACCGCATAGACCGACACGACGCCCCACTGGACGGTCCGGATCGTCCGCTGGTGGAGCTGGAGCCAATCTCCGATCCGCGCCCAGACATCGGGCGGCGGCGCAACCGTCACCGGTCGCCCGGCGATATCCGGTATGATCCGAATGGTCATGGGGCGCTTGCGACGGCACGGGTGCGCTTCGGAAGCGACAGCAATGCGGCCACGACCAGCCAATAGAGCACATAGACGAGAACGGACGCCAATTCGGGCCTCGCCCTGTAGCCGGTCATCGCCGAAACGAAACCGCCGATCCCCGCCATGTCGTCGAGCAGCCATGACGTGTCCCATAGCGGCGGCGACAGGGCCGGCGCCAGGTCGAGACCGATGGCCCGGTCGAGCGCCGTCATCACCAGCGAGGCGGCGAGGAACAGCAACAGGACTTCGGTGACTCGGAAAAAGACGCGCCATGAAAAACGCCGGGAGCCGAATTGCAGTAGCCAGTAGAGCGCGCCGGCCGCTGCCAACCCCACGGCTGCGGCGGCAATGCCTGCCGGCAAGCTGGTTCCCCTGGCGGAAGCAAGGATGCCATAGAGAAAGACGGCCGTCTCGCTGCCTTCCCGGGCCACGGCGATCGCGGCCAGAAAGAGGAGACCCCACCAGTTCTGCCGGCTGACGGCGCGCTCGGCGCCGCGGTTCAGTTCCTCCTGAAGGTGGCCGCCCTGCCTGTGCATCCACGTGACCATCTGCAGGATGAGCGCGGCGGCGAGGCCGGTGACGACAAGCTGGAAAAGGTCTTCGCGGTCCCCTTCGAGCAGGCTGGCGAACCCCAGCATCGCCGCCGCCAGCAGCGCCGACGCGGCCAGCCCGGCGCCGATGCCCGCCCAAAGAAAGCGCTTTCCCATTCTGGCGGAGGCGGGATCCGCGTGGTGGCCGAGCCAGGCGTTGAGGATGCCGACGACCAGCAGCGCCTCCACGCTCTCGCGCCCGACGACGAGGGCGATCTGTCCAAGCGATCCGGTCATTGGCCGCCTGCCTCGCGGGCGACGAGCCTGGCTGGCGGGGTGTCCGGATGGAAATCGTCGAAGAAACGATATTCGCCGGGATCGAGCCGGCGGATGACGATGAAGGACGTCACGCTGGGGCCGAGCACCTTCTCCTTGCGCAGTTCGATGCTTTCGAATTCGATCGGATCGGCGCCGCTGTTGCGCAACTCCAGCTTGAAGCGGCTGCCGGCCGGAACATCGAGAACGGCCGGGTTGATCGCCCCGTTTGCGAATTCGATCACGAAGACGGGATCTTCGTCCGCTTGGGCCGTGCCTGCGGAAAGGACGGCAACGAGGACGATCGATATCAGGCGGGCGCATGTGGGCATGGCTTGCATACGCTTTCTGGATCTTGTGATGGCCTTTGCGGCGGGCTCGCGTCAGTAGCCGCCTTTCTTACCGGTGCCGGCGAAGATGAACTCGTAGTCGACGGTGAAGGGCGCCGGCCATGCGCCGACGCCGGTCTCCTTGTCTACGTGCCGGCCGAAATGCGCGGAACCGTTGGTCGTGTCGATGGTGAAGGTCAGCCTGTACTTTCCCGGACCCGTCAGCTTGACGTTGTCGCCATAGTGCGGACCGTCGCTGGCGACCATCGGCATCAGCATGCCGCCGATGCGCTTGTTGTCGTCCACCCGGACCAGCACGTATTCGATCTTGAGATTCGGGATCCAGTCGCCTTCGGCAAAGCCGTTCGCATTGTTCGCGGTTGCATGTATGTCGGCTTCGAGATGGATGTCGGAATCGGCTGCCGGACGCATGATGTCGGCCGGCTCCATCTCGATCGGCTGCAGGTAGACGGCCGCCACCTCCATGCCGTTCAGAAGGCCCGGCTGCCCGATCGGATATTCCAGCGCAGACGCGGCCGCGCTTCCTGCGAGCAGGACGGCTGCGGTCGAAGAGATCAATGTCGAGAGACGGGACATGGTTTGCTTCCTATCGTGGCGAGGCGTCCGATCCTGGAACGGACGTAACGGGCCAAATCATGACTATGCCAGTCAACTTATTGCCGCTCTCGCATCGATCTTTGCGCTGACGCAAAGAACCACGATTTTTCTTGCTCGCGTTTTCGCCCTTCAACGCGTGTTAACCGCCCCTATGGCGGTCAGGCTGCCTGGCTATGGCTCCGGCCTGACCTGTAAAGACAGCCATCGAAGGCGGCCGCCGCTGCCCGAACCAGGAAGCGATGGTCGCGCCGAACACGAATGACGCCCTCGGCCAGATCGACTACTCCATCCTCGGCGAGTTCGAGCAGCTTCCCGTTTCCGATGATTAGTTCAGCCGCGTTGAACCCGTGTCGGGCGCAGACCGCCGGTACGTCGACTTCGAAATCGCACATGAGGCGCTCAATGATTTCCGCGCGCAGGCGGTCCTCGATGGTCAGACGATAGCCTCGCGCCGTCGCGAGCTCTCCTCTTGAAATCGACCCGGCGTAGAAGCCGAGCCCCACCTGGTTCTGGACGTAGCCCTGTTGCGTCCGGCCTATGGCCGAGGCGCCGAAGCCGATCAGTGTTTCGCAATTGTCGGTGGTGTAGCCTTGGAAGTTGCGCCGCAGTTTTCCCGCTGCTTGCGCCCGCGCGAGCTCGTCGTCGGGAAGCGCAAAGTGGTCCAGACCGATCTGGACGTAGCCGGCGTTGACAAGAGTTTCGGCGATCGCCAATGCCTGTTCCATGCGGGCGGCGCTGCTGGGCAGGGCTGCCTCCTCGATCATGCGTTGGTGCTTCTTGAAGGAGGGAACATGCGCATAGCCGAACACGGCGAACCGGTCCGGGCGCATGGCTGCCGCGGCCTTGGCCGTATCGATGCAGGAATGGACGGTCTGGTGCGGAAGCCCATAGATCAGATCGAAGTTGATGCTTTCTACACCCGACTGGCGTAGCCGGTCGACAGCTTCGATCGTTGTCTCCTCGCTCTGGATTCGATTCACCGCCTTCTGGACGATCGGGTCGAAGCTTTGCACGCCAAGGCTGGCGCGGCCGACACCTGCGCCGCCGAGCGCGCCCGCCATCTCGATCGACAGCGTGCGCGGATCGATCTCGATCGCGATCTCCGCAGCGGCCGAGAAGCCGAAGCGATCCCGAAGGAGATCCGTCAGCGCGACGAAATCCATTGGCGCAACGATGGTTGGCGTGCCGCCGCCGAAATGCACGTGCTCGACCCGCAGGGGCTGCGGCACCTGCGTTGTGACCATGTCGATCTCCCTGCGCAGCAGGTCCAGATACTCGACGACGGGCTGATCCTTGGCGGTGATTGTGGTGTGGCAGCCGCAATACCAGCACATCGAACGGCAGAACGGGACGTGCAGATAGAGCGAAGAAGGGGTGTCGCGTGGCAGTCGCGAGAGCCATTCGCCATAAATTTCAAAGCCCACGGCTGGCGAAAACTCGGGGGAGGGCGGGTAGCTGGTGTAGCGTGGAAGGCGAGCCTCGCCATACTTTTGCAGGACGGATGGTTGCACGGCCTTGGTCGCCTCCAGTGAATGCCGAAAACCTAACCGCGTTCCAGTCCCGCTTCTTTGCGGAATACCAAATACATCGAGTTAGGGAGGCGGGACTCGGGAGCAACTTAGCTTGCCGCGGCGCAAGCGGCGGCAGCATGCGTTCGTGGGTCGCATGTCGGCGCTATGACCTGTCAGAAGCTGTCGCCCCGATAGGGGGCGCCTGCAGGCATCGGCCGCCAGAACGAGTGCGACGGCTCACTCGCCTTCGCCGGGATTGTCGCTGAAATGCGCGTCGAATTTTCCGGGCACACCGTTCCATGCGTCCGCGTCGGCAGGTGGATCCTTCTTGCGTGTTATGTTGGGCCATGCCGACGCATATTGATGGTTGAGCGAAAGCCATGCCGGCGTCGCGGATGGATCCGTGTCAGGATAGATCGCCTCCGCCGGGCATTCCGGAACGCAAACGCCACAATCGATACACTCGTCGGGATGAATGACGAGCATGTTCTCACCTTCGTAGAAGCAGTCCACGGGGCACACTTCCACGCAGTCCATGTATTTGCATTTTATGCAATTGTCGGTAACGACGTAAGCCATCGAGTATGCCTCTGGACGTCAGGCGGCCAGCAGGGTCGGGTTCGCCGCGCGCGCAGCCTTGGCTCGCTCTGCGGCGATTGCTAGCCAATCGCGGTAAAGGCCCTTGTCTTCCCTCGAAAAGGAGCGACGGAGCTTCATGTCATCGAACGTTTCGCCGGGATGGCTCTTGTCGTAGTCGGCGCGCACCAGCGATTCGAGATACGCGCGTTCTGCTTCGTCCACAGGCTGGACGAATTCGTGAGAATTGCTCAGCATGGCAATCTCCTTTCGTTTGGTTCCGCATCCCCAGATGTCCGGAATCTGTCCTGCTCCAGCGCCCAGATCGCGCAGGCCGGGCAATCGGCGCCACAGCGGTCGATGGCCGACAAGATCAGGCCGAGCCGCTCCTGCCGCGACAGGCGGCAGGAGCAGTCATTTTGCCTGAAGGGCGGCAGCGCGGCTCGGGCAACGCGCAAGGCGTGATCGAATACGGGAGACAGGATAGACATCATAGGCATCCTAAAAGATGTATTTGAAATGTATCTTTTAGGATGCGATCTGGCAAGAGGGTGTTGATGCGACGTCGTGAAGCGGGATGGAGCCTCCCACCAGCCTTATGCCGCCGGCTGTATGCCGAAATCTTCGGGATTGAGCAGGAGGTCAGCCAGGGTGTAGCGGTCGAGTGTGCCCGAGAAGGCGGCGAGCGCTTCCTTCAACATGCCGCGCAAGCGGCAACGCGGGGTGATGAGGCAACGGTTGTCGCTTCGGAAGCATTCGACCAGAGCGAAGTCCGGCTCTGTCGCCCGCAGCACATCGCCTAACCCGATGCGTTCGGGCCGCATGGCAAGAGCCAGCCCGCCGGAGCGGCCGCGCACCGCCTTAAGGAAGCCCGCGCGCGTCAGCTGGTTCGCCACCTTCATGAGGTGCGCGCGCGATATTCCGTAGACCTGGGCGGTTTCCTCGATGGTGATCAGCTGATCAGCCCGGGCCGCGGCGTACATCAGCAGTCGCAGCGAATAGTCGGAAAAATCCGTCAGCCTCATTCAGACCTCAGGTGGAATTGCAGTCGCCGTCGGTGCGATCGGACCCAAAGATGCACGCTGAGTACATCTTTTGCAAGGGATGCTGAAGCGATTCATAAAACATATATTGACAATGTATCTTTTAACGCCAACTATCTGCGATCGTCGGTGCAACGGAAGTTGTCCGCTACGGTACACCGCGACAAGGTCGCGTCGGCCGTTCATCTCGCACTTAAAGGAGCAAGCCCATGGCGCAGGCCGCAAATGCAGCCCCCAACGAAATCGATGTCCGAACCCTGGTGCCGATGCACAGGCATCAGAAGATCTTCGAGCTTGTCGACCAGCTCGCGCCCGGAGGAAAGTTCGTTCTCGTCAACGACCACGATCCAAAGCCTCTTTACTACCAGCTCGAGGCCGAGCATCCGCAGCAGTTTTCCTGGACCTATCTCGAGCGCGGGCCGGAGGTATGGCGCGTCGAGATCGGCCGTCTTTCAAAGGCCGCATGAAGCAGGCATCACAACCGCGTACGCCGCCCGCAACCCGCGCGGGCGGCGATGTGACAGGGATCGTGCCATGGCCGATGAAGCGGAACTAAAACTGGACGACGAGAAGGTCACGGATGCGCTTCGTCTCGTGATCGATCCGGAGCTCGGCTACAACATCGTTGATCTTGGGCTGGTCTATGCGGTTCTGGTCAATGACGGCGGCGTCGTCAACATCGTGATGACCACGACGACGCGCGGCTGCCCCGCAACCAATTACCTGAAGGAGGGCGCCCGCGACGCCGCCTGGAGTGTTCCCGGCGTCGAGTTCGTCGACGTCACGCTGACCTATGAGCCGCCCTGGTCGCCCGAGAAGATGAGTTCGGGCGCCAAGGAACACCTCGGTATAGCCGACAGCGGTGGCTGGTGACATGCAAGCGGATCAACCGAATGCAACGGGACCGGAAGCAGGCACCGGCGGAGAAGCTCAGCTTACCGGGTTGGCGGATCTCTTGGTCGCAAATCTTGAGGCCCTAGCGAGACTCGGACAGGCCGATGCAGCCTGCCGTGGGGCGGGCAAGGCCTGTGCGGTGCTGCGCGGAACCAATCCAGTCCAATGGCGAAAGTTCAACGCGCTGCTGCATCGGCTGAGCAGACACGTGCCGGACGAACAACAAGCGCTTCGTGAATGAGCGACATGATTTTCAGTGTCGGCAACCCACCTGCCAGCGCGCGGTAAAGACAGGTGGTTCCACGTACGATCATGGTTGGCGGCCGTCGCAGCTCGACGCCGTCGGCCTTCGAGTAACGAGTACGCCTCAATGAAAAATTGACACAATCGATGAGGCGACAATTTACTATTGGCGGTTAGCCTCAACTGCGATGCTCGGGTGTGATCGCATAGCCGCGCGCTTCAACGCGCTTTCCGTTTTGGGGCAATCGTGCCTCATAGTGGCCGTTGCGGCGGCTGGCGCTGATCTGCTGACCCTGGTTTTCTATTCGATCTTTTTCTCGGATCGGTTGGTACTCGACCTCCTGCTGACCAGCGTGATTGTTCTCTTCGTGGCATCTCCGCTGACCTATTTCTTTTTAAGACGAAGCGCGCAATTTGCCGAACTTGCAGCGGAATTAGAGAAGGCCAACAGGACGGACGAATTGACCGGTTTGCTAAACAGAAAGACTTTCATGGCTGAAACTAGGCGCCTTGTTGGGACAAGGGGAACGAACGGTTCAACTGGTGCGATGCTGTTCATCGATGCGGACCATTTCAAGGCGATCAACGACAGCTTCGGTCATGCAATTGGCGATGCGGTCCTGCGGGAAATCGGCTCTGCTCTGAAATCATGTATTCGGGAGGCCGACGTTGTGGGGCACCTTGGAGGCGAGGAATTTGCCGTTTTCGTGGATAAGGCCGACTTCGCCCAAGCAGCGGCGCTCTGTGGACGCATTCACCAGAAGGTGAAAGAAATTTCCCGTACACTAGGTCTCGGCAGCCGAAGCGTAACGGTCAGCATAGGTCTATCGGCTCACGAATTCGGACAGGAGCTTGAGGCTCTGCTATCGGCCGCGGATCGTGCGCTCTACGTGGCCAAGTCGAAGGGCCGAGACTGCACAGCTCAGGCGGTGGAGGTGCGGGCTGCCGCATAGGAGCCCGTCGTGATCACGGATAAAGGTGCGGCACGATTGTTCTTTTCGGAAACGGCTTTCTCTCGTATTGCCATCGTTCTTTGGGTTGGCACTTTCGCCGCAGCATACTCCAAGCCAAATTCATGGTATTTGCCTTAGCTGCAACGAGACGTATTCGATTTTTTGCAATCGGGTATGTTTTTTGTAATGTTGACGCAAAGACCTCATTTGGATGCAGATGCCATATGCTCGGAGATCTGATTGCTGCCCTCGATCGGCCAGAGGTGATCTCCAACGTCTTAGCGACTCTCGATCCTGAACTTGCCGCGAACCTCAACGAACGGGCAGCGCGAGTCTCGATGCCAGTGGGTGACTTTTCCGCCGGCGCCGTGCGAGCGTTTCTCGACGAAGCTGACGACGATCTGTGGTTCCAACTTGTGACCGTAATGCGGAAATCAGAAGATCCCGGCCTTGCTGCCGTCGAGACGATACTGCGTTGGGTCGTAGGGACATAGCTTTGTAACGCCTATCCCATGCCCCATCCCTAGGAGATGATGGGATCGAAGCATCCCTGTCGGCAACGAGCATCTCTCGGACCCCGCGGAAATCGGATTCCTTGCAATCGCCCGGATAAGATGTAGATTATATGTATCTTATAACTCCGATGCAAAGAACGACCATGGCATATGATCATAATGCTTTATCGGATGACACTCCGCAGGTGCCGAGGAAACCGACGCCGGTCTCCAGCTACGATGAAACAGAATGGGATGAAGTGGCTCAGGCTTCGTGGGAATCCTTCCCCGCCAGCGACCCTCCTGGTTGGATTGGCGGTGGACGCCGTCCGTCCGGCCCCCACTTAGGGTCGGCCGATGCAAATTGAGATTGGGACGAATGGCATCCTCGTCGATGCGAAGCTGCTCGCCGACCTGCTGCGCCTTGACCCGGCGACCGTGCACGCGCTCATGAAAGCCCAGGAGATCACGTCCTTCTGCGAACGCGGGATCGAGGAGCACGAAGGCCAATACCGATTGAGTTTCTTCTACGGCAACCGTCGCGCGCGTCTGAATGTCGATGCTGCCGGCAACGTCATCCAGCGCTCGATGATCGACTTCGGAGAAGCCGCCTTGCCGCGCCAGTTGCATCGCACGGGCGCATAGCAGCGCGCTTTCCCGGACCGCCGCGGCAGTCTTCAGCCTTCAACCAGGGTCTTCACCATGCCTTTCAACGAGCGCTCGAAGCACATCACCCAAGGCGTCGCCCGTTCGCCCAACCGGGCTATGTATTACGCGCTGGGCTACGAGAAGGCCGATTTCGACAAGCCGATGATCGGCGTCGCCAACGCCCATTCCACCATAACGCCCTGCAACGCCGGCCTGCAGCCGCTCGCCGACGCCGCAATCGTCGCTATCAGGGAGGCCGGCGGCAATCCGCAGGTGTTCGGTACGCCGACCATATCCGACGGCATGTCGATGGGCACGGAAGGCATGAAATATTCGCTGGTGTCGCGCGAGGTGATCGCCGATTGCGTCGAAACCTGCGTGCAGGGCCAGTGGATGGACGGCGTGCTGGTTCTGGGCGGCTGCGACAAGAACATGCCGGGCGGCATGATCGGCATCCTGCGTGCCAACGCGCCGGCCATCTATGTCTATGGCGGTACCATCAAGCCGGGTACGTGGAAGGGGCAGGACCTGTCCATCGTTTCCGCCTTCGAGGCCGTGGGCGCCTTCATGGCCGGCACCATGAGCGAGGAGGATTTCGAGGGCATCGAGCGCAACGCCTGCCCCTGCAACGGCTCCTGCGGCGGCATGTACACGGCCAATACCATGAGTTCCTCGTTCGAGGCACTGGGCATGTCGCTCCTATATTCCTCGACCATGGCAAGCCCCGATCACGAGAAAATCGACAGCGCTGCCGAATCCGGCCGGGTATTGGTCGAGGCGGTGAAGAAGAACATCAAGCCGCTCGACATCGTCACCCGCGACAGCATCGAGAATGCGGTGGCGCTCATCATGGCGATCGGCGGCTCGACCAACGCGGTGCTGCACTACCTCGCCATTGCGCACGCCGCCGGGGTCGAGTGGACGCTGGACGATTTCGAGCGCGTGCGCCGCAAGGTGCCGGTGTTGTGTGATCTGAAGCCGTCCGGCCACTTCATGGCGGTCGATCTGCATCAGGCGGGCGGCATCCCACAGGTGCTGAAGCTTCTGCTCAACGCCGGGCTGATCCATGGTGACTGCATGACCGTCACCGGTCGCACACTGGCCGAGGAACTGGCCGGTGTGCCCGATACGCCGCGCGCCGACCAGCAGGTCATCATGCCGATCGACAAGGCGCTTTACCGCGAGGGCCATCTCGCCATCCTCAAAGGCAACCTCGCCGAGGACGGCGCGGTCGCAAAGATCACAGGTCTGAAAAGCCCGGCGATCACCGGCCCCGCCCGCGTCTTCGACGACGAGCAATCGGCCATGGAAGCGATCCTCGCCGACAGGATCAGGCCGGGCGACGTGGTCGTATTGCGCTATCTCGGCCCGAAGGGCGGCCCCGGCATGCCGGAAATGCTGGCGCCAACCTCGGCGCTGGTCGGGCGTGGCCTCGGCGAAAGCGTCGGCCTGATCACCGACGGGCGCTTTTCCGGCGGTACGTGGGGCATGGTGGTAGGCCATGTCGCGCCGGAAGCCTATATCGGCGGCACGATCGCGCTGGTCGAGGACGGCGACACCATCACCATCGACGCGCACAGGTTGTTGCTGCAGCTGGAGGTTGACGAGGCCGAGATGTCGCGCCGCCGCGCCAGCTGGAAGCAGCCGGCACCCCGCTATCGGCACGGGGTGCTAGCGAAGTTCGCAGTGCTCGCCCGCCCCGCCAACGAGGGAGCCGTAACCGGCTGAAGGCGGCGCCTATCATGAGCCATTTTGTCCTCGTCACCTTGCATCTTTTTGCCGCCATCATGTTCGTCGGCACCGTCTTCTTCGAAGTTCTCATCCTCGAAGGTATCCGCAAGCCGGTTGGGCGCGAGACGATGCGAACGGTGGAAACCGCGATCGGCCGTCGCGCGCGCCGTCTGATGCCGTTCGTAATGGCGATCCTTTACGGTGCGGGCATCGCCATGGCCTGGCAATACCGCGAAGACCTCGCGCATCCTTTCGAAAGCAGCTTCGCGACGCTGCTTTCCATCAAGATCGTGCTGGCGCTCAGCGTCCTCGTACACTTCATCACCGCCATAACGCTCAGCGCCCGCGGCAAGCTCAAGTCCCGCCACTTCAAGCTCATCCACCTCAGCGTCTTCTGCCACGTGGTGTTGATCGTCTTTCTGGCCAAGGCGATGTTTTACATCGCTTGGTAGAGGCGGACGTCGTGGTCGCGCGACGACGGCCTATGCTGAGGTGTTACGGGTCAAGATGAAGGCAACGGCGGCAGATGCCGCCAGCGCCTGCAGGCCGACAACGACAAGATCGACGGCGAGAACGAGCGAGGCGGCCAGCGACAACGCCATGGCGAGCACGCTCGCTGTCTTGCCCTTGCGGCTGATGGCGCGATGTGTGCGCCAGTCGCCGACCGCCTTGCCGAACGTGCGGCTGTCGAGGAGCCGGTCATGCAAGGCTGGCGATGAGCGCGCGAAGCAGAAGGCCGCCAGGATGACGAAGGGCGTTGTCGGCATCAGCGGCAACGCCACGCCCAATCCCGCCAGCACCAGGCTGGCCAGACCGACGATCAGCCAGACGATCCGCATTCCGTCTTCTCAACGGCCGCTCCAGGTGGCTAGGCAGGGCTTTCCGTTGCCGCGAACCTGGGAAACAGGATGTTGTTTTCCAGGTGGATGTGCTCCATCAGGTCCTCGGCAAGCTGTGCCGTGCCCACATAGAGCGCCTGCCACGAGCGGCAGGCGCCTTCGGGCAAAGTGAAGTCGTCGGTCAGGCTTTCGAGCAGCCGCAGTTGCGTACCCTGGTCGTCGTGCTCGTGCCGGAAATCCGAAGTCGATATGTCGAACTTGTCGGCCCCCTGGCGCATCGCCGGAAACAGGATGCCTTCCTCCTTCGTCATATGTTCTTCCAGGTCGCTCTGCATCTGCCGCAGCGCGTCGGAAAGCCCGGCAGGCACCTTCGGATGCTCGCGATGAACCGCCTCCACCTTCCGCGACAGCATAATGAGCTCGGGCAAGGCGCGGCGGTGCGCCTCGTGGTAGCAGGCCTGGATATGATCGATCAGCTCGTCGCTGCTCATCTCGGCCGGAACAGCTGCTCCCTCCACCCCGGAGCCGAGAACCTCCAGCGCATGTTCGAGTGCGCTTGGATCGACGCCGCGACGTTGCGCGGCGCTATCGAGGGTAAGATCGCCGTTACAGCAGAAATCGATCTTGTACTTGCGAAAGACCGCGGTTGCGCCGGGGAGCGTCGCGGCGATGTCACCGACGGTACGCTCCCAAAGTTCGGGATCGGGAATATGGGTGTTCATGATAAAGCTCCGTACATGTTCAAGACGACAGCTCTGAAACTCAGAGCGGGCTCATCCGGCGCAACGTGCCGTCGCGCAGGACGATGTGATGCCAGCCTGCAATCAAGGCGTGGAGGCCGGCCAGGTAGAGGATGACGGTGCCGGCGTTCTCATGGATGTCGGCGATCATCCCGGGCGCGCCCTGAACGGGGGCAGCGATTGTCGGCAGACTGATGCCGAAGAAGGACACGGGAACGCCAAGGCGCGAAGCCGCGTACCAGCCGCTGAGTGGCAAACCGATCAAAAATGCATAGAGAACAGCGTGGCCGATTTTCGCTGCCAGTGCCATCCATGCCCGCCGCTCGTCCGGTGGTGGCGGCGTCTGGCCGACAACGCGCAGGATCAAGCGGGGAACCGTGAGAGCAAGCACCGCCAGCCCCAACGAGAAGTGCAGCAAGGGTGGGTTCGCGACGACGTGGCGGCCCCCTTCCGCGGTGAACCAGGCCGCTACGATCAGTACGGCAGTCACCCAATGAATGACGATCATGCCCTTGGAATAGCGACTGACATGTCCGTTCCTTGCATCCATCAGTTCCAAGCCCTTGCGCATTTCGGGGGGGGGGCGGTTGACTACCCGGCTGAACATCAGGCAACCGGTCGGGCACGTAGAAAGTCTTGTCCATGGCGCTATGAATCGCCGATGTTTCGACTGCGGTCTTTGCGCTTGGTCAATAAGAGTCGATTACGCATTGGACGTGCCGGCCGCTCACCGACCCCGGTTGCGCGTTAGCGCGAGGCCCGCGAGCAGCCGATCGAGGAATCCAGCCTGGCCGGGAACGATTTTCATGCCGGCCTCCGTCAATGTGAACCAACCCGCGCGGTCGATCTCGGGAAACAACTGCGTCCTTTTGCTGCCCGGCGGCCATTCCATTTCGAATACATTGCTGCGCAGCGTCGCCGGGTCGAAATCAGCTTGGGCGGCGTAAGCGGTGACGATCTTCCCGCCGCGCTGTCTGATCGCGCCGAGTGGCTCCAGCGGCGTTGCCAATATCCATCCCGACTCTTCTGTGAACTCGCGCCGCGCCGCTGTTTCCGGGTCTTCGCTTTCCTCGTACTCACCCTTCAGGATGGACCACGCACCTTGATCGCGGCGGCTCCAGAATGGCCCGCCCGGATGACCGAGAAGAACTTCCAGTCTCAGGCCTTCCCACCGATACGCAAGGATTCCGGCGCTGCGTCGGGCCATGTGCTTGTCCGGTCTCGGTGAGCCCCCTTCGGCTCTCGTGCTGCTGATATAGGTAATGCCTTTCGCCCGTTCGTGCAGGATCGAGTGCAACCTTTTGTCCCGGCGCGCTCGCTTTCAGCGAAATACGATCACAGGGATATCGGCCTGAGTCAGTACTTCCGCGGTATGGCTGCCCAGCATGACCCGGCTCATACCGGTGCGGCCGTGCGAGGCCATCACGATGATATCGCAGCCGCATTTGCGGGCGGTGTCGAGGATGGCAGGTGCTGCCCGGCGGTCCGGCACATGGACGGTCTCGATTTCGAGACCCAACTGCTCGGCGCTCGCCTTCACGGGCGCGAGGATCGCTTCGGCCTCGCGGTGCTGGTCCCGTTCATACGCAGCCATTTCGGTCTCACCTAGTGTCCACAGGTCGCTCGAGTAGGCGAACTGCCCGCCGGGCGCTTCTGTCGCCGTTATCGCCGTTACCCGAGCACCGTGCTCTTTTGCGAGCGACAGCCCGTGGATCACACCAGCCTGGGCAAACTCTGAGCCGTCAGTAGGGATGAGGACATGCGTGTACATGGGGAATGTCTCCAGTCGCGCGGCGTCGGTGTCTTTCCTTTGGAAAGGCCAGACGTGGTCAAGCCTTGGCGAGTGCAGCCTCGATCGTCTCGATGCTGCTGCCGGTGAGATCCTTGGCAAGGTCGCCGAGCAGGTTTTCCCTGGTCACGCCGTGGTAGTGGCGTCGCAATTCCCCAAGCGTCCGTGAATCGGCGATGACGAACAGCGAGATGATCTCCCCGCCCAGCATCAACCGGTTCAGGTGTGCTGCCGCGCTCGCCGCAAAATCGTCTTCCTCAAGCCGCCACCGATCGGGGTTGGCGGACGTGCTGCGATGCCGTGCGCCCGAGCCCTGGTTGACTGGCTGAACATCGGACACGGTTTCTTCGACAAGCCGGATACAAGGCTCGACGCCCTTATTGCGAAACAAACGCAGCTTCTCGCCATCCACGACGGCGACTGTAGTATCGTTTGGCAGTATCATTTTCCGTCCTGCGCTTTCGTAGGGCCTTGGCATGCTCTCCACTATCAGCCATCGGCTGACGCATCATTGATCCCGGTCAAGTTCCCGGTCGGGGCTGGGACCGGGGTGCGTCTGCATGCGAGTCGATAACCGTCTTTCCTCTCGCTCTATCTTCCGCCAGGTTTCTCGCGCTGCCATACGGCCGAATCCCGAAAAGTCCGCCATCCCGCGCCGCCGGCGTGATTTCGTTGTATCGCAGAGCGTTGGGGGTAGACTTCATTTGACGACGAGAACCGGTACGACAGCATGCGCCAAGACTTCTGCCGTTTGGCTGCCGAGCAGAAATCTGTTCATGCCACGCCGACCGTGAGAGCCGATGACGATCAGGTGAGCGCCCCGTACCGCTGCCGTCTGAAGTATAGCCTCGGCGGGCCGCGCTTCGGAAACCTGCAGTAGCGCGATGTCGACGCCCATCTTGCCGGCGTCGGCTTTCACCTTTTTCAAGACTTTGTCGGCCGCTTCTTTCTGACCCCTGTTGAATTCATTTACTTGCTCGTCCGAACGTATCCAACTCGCTCGAGCAGTTATTCCGTCGCGAGAATACGGATCGGTTATGGTGAGGACCGTAACCTTGGCACCAAGATCTCTAGCGAGAGCCAAGGCATAGTCGACGCCCCTCTGGGCGGTTTCCGATCCGTCCGTCGGGACGAGGATATGCTTGTGCATCTGCTGTCTCCGGACATTGCGGTACAAGTCCATGAAGAAGAGCGGGACCCTTGATCATGATCATGTGGGTAGCGCAAACCGAGGGCTACCGAACAACCAGAACTGGAAGGATCGTATGCGCGAGCACTTCTGCGGTCTGGCTTCCGAGAATAAGCCGATCTACGCCGCGCCGGCCATGCGACGACATGACGATCAGATCGCAATTTCTCAGCCTGGCGGTCCTGACGATGGCCCCTGCAGGGGAATCATCGATTTCATGCACGAGCTCGACGGTAATGCCATGTTGAGAGGCTCGCTGTTTGACCGGCGTGAAGTGCATTCTCATGTGCTCGTCGATCTGCTCGTCATAGCGGATAACCGGGTCGTGGACGCCTCCAGCGACCGCAGCACGCGCTACTTGCGGCGGCAATGGCCGAGTGACCGTCAGAACCGTCACACTCGCATGAAGTGGCACGGCGAGCGCCAAGCCTTGATCAACGCCCTTCGCTGCCAGTTCTGAGCCATCGGTGGCGATAAGGATGTGCTTGTACATTTCCGTCTCTCAGCATGGTTCTGTTACAGGCACTCGGCCTTTGCTCGAGAACCTGGGAACGGTCATAGCTTTTCGAAGGGCCTGGAGTGACATGTATGCGCTGGACATGAGGCGTCCCTTCTCGCTCGACGTTCAGCTTGTTTCGGTCGCTCCAACAAATCAGGCCTACGCATGCCAGGCATTGATCGGCATCAAGATCGGCGACGGTTTGCGGATGAGGGCCAGATTGAGCATGCAAGGCGCCTTTCGCCGCGGGGTTTGCTCTCGGACAAAGACCGCATGTTCTGGACCGGCCAGAATTCCCTTAGATGGGAACAAGCAGATGTCTCAACGCGAAGTCGAAGGCATGATAGTGATGAGGCACGGCTTGCACGAAGACGCGCTTGCCCTGATCCTTGGCAGCCTCATGGTGGCACTGGGTATGACCATCTATGCCCAGGCGGTCCTAGTAGTCGGCGGCGTGGCGGGGGTGGCGCTCCTGCTCCAGTACACGATCGGGATCAATTTCTGGATCGGATTCTCGCTGATCAACTTGCCATTCTATCTGCTCGGCTGGAGACGGCTGGGTGCTGCATTCATCTTACGGACTTTCGTTGCGGTCAGCCTTGTCTCGCTTTTTTCACGCTTTACGGCCGAATGGGTGGAATTCGCACGGTTGAATGCCACCTACGCCGCAATCATGGCTGGAACGTTGTGCGGTATCGGCATGCTGATGCTATTCCGGCACCGAAGCAGCTTGGGAGGGAACAACATCCTCGCCATCTTCCTCCAGGAAAATTTTGGCCTGCGGGCTGGCTATTTTCAACTTACCGTCGATCTCGCCATCTTGTCCGCGTCGTTCTTGGTCTTGGCGCCCGGCAAGGTTTTTCTGTCGGTCCTGAGTGCCACGATTCTCAATCTCATCCTGGCGCTCAATCATCGACCCGGCCGCTATCTTGGGGTGAGCTGACCATCCGTGGAGGCTTGCCGGGCGCCGGTCGGCATAGCGGTGCTCTCACAAAGCGGAGCCGCGTTAACCGTTGCGCCGACGAATAACGACAAAATGCATCTGATCGTCTCGATAGATACCTACCAAAAGGAACTCCCTAGCGTTGGCGGTGAGGCTCACGACCTGTTCTGGCCCGTCGACCGGCTTGCGGTCGAGCGTCGCGATAACGTCGCCCTCCAAAAGACCGCTGTTTGCGGCGGCGCTGCCCGGACTGACAGACAAAACAGCCGCGCCTCGAATCTTCCCATAGGCCGGCGAACCGGGTGCGATTTTGGCCAGCACGACCGATCGGAGAAGTCCCGTTCCATCATAGGTGGTCGGCTGACGGATCTTCAGCGTCACCGTCGCATTAAGCCCGATTTGCGATCCATCTCTGAGTGCAGTGACATGAATTCTCGTTTGCGGAGCGAGGTTGCCGATCAAGCGGCGCAATTCGCCGGCGTCCGCCACGCTGTTACCATCGATACCGACAATCACGTCGCCGGCAGTCAAGCCGACGGTCTCAGCCGGGGAACCCGGAAGCACCTGACTGACGACGGCGCCCCTTGAGGTACCGGCATGAAGCGCTATCGCGAGATCCTCGGTCAAGTCTTGCGTCACAATGCCGAGTTGCCCGCGCTTGACCTCTCCATGCGCGATCAGTTCGGGAAGAATGTGCTTTGCAGCGGCAGACGGAATAGCAAAACCGAGGCCGACACTGCCGCTCGACGAACCAACGATAGCACTGTTGACGCCGACCATGCGTCCATCGAGGTCCACCAACGGACCACCGGAATTTCCCGGGTTGATGGCGGCATCCGTCTGAATGTAGCCCTCATAGGCCCCGGTCTCGAAGCCGGTTCGCCCGAGCGCGCTGACAATGCCGTACGTAACGGTCTGGGAAAGGCCAAACGGGTTACCAATCGCGACGACGTAGTCCCCCACCTGAAGGCCATCCGAATCCCCGATGGGCAGTTGCTTAAGGCCGGCGGCGTCGATCTTGATGACGGCGATATCGGAATCGGTGTCTATCCCGACGGTCTGCGCTTCGAAGCTGCGTTTATCCGAAAGCGTGACCCAAATCGTTTCGGCATCCTGGATGACGTGGTAGTCGGTGAGGATGAGGCCTTTCGCTGCATCGATGATCGAGCCGGAACCTACGGAAGGCGAAACCGGAGCGTCAGATAGAATGGACTGCCCGTCCGACATAGCGCCTTCGCTCGAGATGCTGACGACAGCCGGAATCACCCGGGCGAGCATTGGAGCCAAAGAGTTTTCGCCTGCGGCCGGCATCGGGCTGACAAGCGTGGCGACGGCACAGCCCAACACGACTAGATCTTGGATCGACGGCATCAGTTGACGCTCGCAGCACGACGTTCTTCTACTAACTATTTTGGCGCACCGCACAAAGATTGGCATTGACCGGTGTCAAAACCGTTCTACCGACGCATAGCGACACTGACAGGCGCTTAGGTGAAATCGGTTGTCATTGGGCGGCCGAGCAATGCTATTTCTCGTCGTCGCTTTTGACAAGGGAAACGCGGGTGTGGTCGACGACGCCGGCAACGCCGGCAACGCCGTGCACACCTTCAGAAACGACACGCGCGGCCTCTCTCTCGCTGATCGAGTCGAGGTTACCCCACAAATGCACCACGCCGTCCGAAACGATAACGGAAAGTTTGACGAAGTCGTCGAGCGCCATCTCGCCCAGGCGGCTGAGGATACTGCGTCTGATCGCGGTATCGCCGGGCGCACAGTCATCCGGTTCCGCCGTCGCTATCAGATGCAGCAGATCGACGCGGCTGACGATACCGACGAGCCGCCCGTCGTGCGTCACCGGTAACCGCTTCACACGATAATCATTCATGAGCGCTGCGACCCGACCGATCGAAGCTTCTTCCTCGACCGCGATGACGCCTCGGGTCATGACATCGGCGACTTTCCAGCTATGGTTCTTGACGAAAGCCGCCGCCCTTTCCTCGACGCTTCCTTTCCCGCTCTGATGACTCGCGGCGGCGATCTCGCTCCTGCCAAGGAGATCACCTTCTGTGATTATGCCTACCAGCGCATCGTGATCGTCCACCACCGGAAGTCCGCTTATTCCCTTGGTCAGCATTATCTGTGCAGCGTGTTTCACGCTGTTGTCCGGCTTCACGGTGACGACATTGGATTTCATCAGATCCTTGACGCGCATCTTTCACTCCGCTGGCGAGACTGAGCCGTGCCTGCTCGAGCACGACAACTATCCGGTCTGCTTTTTGATAAGCTGGTTCATTTTGACTTGCGACAAGCCGGTCGCATTGCGCTGGATCAAGGTCAGCGGAAAATCCGGTCGTGTACCTTTGATTGGTAGCTAACCGGCGCGAGTGCTGGAGCCGTGCCTCGAAATCCACCGCGATCCGTCGACGCGAGCCTGCCAAGATAATTGCAACTCCTGCCGAATTGTTCGGAGGAAAAATGAAAGTGGAAATCCTTGCTTTGAGCGCTGGCCTGTTATGGTGCGGGATTGGTCCAGCTCGTGCCGACCTTACCGTTTCTGAGTTCCGAAAAAGCAAAGCAACCAGCGAGGAGACCAGTTATCTGGAAGGTCTCATGGACGGCATCGAGATCACCAATGCTCTCGCCCAGACAGGCCATCCTGTCTTCTGCACCCTGGGGTTTTTCACATCCGTGGAGGAATTTCGTGAGTTCCTCGATCGTTACGTTCAGGCGAATGCCTCCGCCGGCAAGGAGCACATCGCGTCGGTTGCGACGTCTGCATTAATGGCTGCCTATCCCTGCTCTGGCCGCTAGGGTTGCCACCGGCGGTGGACGCTGACTTATGCCAGGATTCGACGGCAGGTCGAAGAGAGCAGCCTCGCGCAACCGCCCGATTGGCGGCCCCTGAATGCATCGGCCTCTACGGTCTGCCCGATCGTTGCAGGCAGAAATCGGACCTCGAAAGAGCCGCCTATCTTTGCAATGACTGGACGTAGCCCGCGAGCTCGTTGATGCGCTCGGTCGTGACGATTTCTCCGCCGGCTGGACCATACAGGCGCTGGTCATCCTCAAGGAACTGACGTCCCCATACAGGCATGTCGCGATTGCCGTGACCCGGCACGTCATATCGTCCATCGATCACGGCGATGACGCGGGCATATGGAAACCTGCCTCCATTGCGCTTGCTGATGCTTGTGAGATCGGCGGGACGCTTGACGAGCAAATCCCTCAGCGGCCCGTCACCCTTGCCTTCGACACCGTGACAGGTTGCACAGGAATTCAGATATTCGGCTTCGCCATAGCTCATCCGCTCGCCGGCAACTGCGCCGGCAATGCTGAAGCTAATAAACAACGCAGCTATAACCCTTTTCATCGCCATATCCGACCGTGCGGCAGACAGCCAAAGACTGGGGCTGTGGCCGCCGCACCGCCTTGATCTGAATCAATCGTCACCTGTGCCATGCCGTCGTGAGGCCGTGTTGGATTCCCTTGCGTCAGAAAGGCATTGGCTGGCCAGGGTTTTGCGGTGTATCGCCAGTCCCATGATTGCTGAGACTTAACCGCTTGGCCGATCGAAGGCAGCGACGAGGGAGATATTCCTATGAATAATGACATTATCGTATCAGGGCGAATCCGGCGCCTCGCAGATGCCTGGGAAGGACGCCTTGAACGCTGGATTGAACATGATCGTGAAGCGGTCTGGCGGATGCTGACCGAACGGCAGCAATTCGTGCAGTGGCTTGCGCCAGGTTCGTTCGAATTGCGCTGCGGGGGGCGGGTTCATATCGATTTCGGCGACAGCGGCGTGGTGATCGACAGCACCGTGCTCGCGTTCGATCCGCCGCAACTGCTCGCTTATTCCTGGAGCAGCGGCGATGAACCGGAGCGGCCGTTGCGGTGGGAACTAGGCACGGTCGACGGCGGCACGGTCCTGACGCTGACGGTGCTGTTGCCGGCGCAAGAGGACATCGCTAAGGCCTGCGCGGGGTTCGAGGCGCATCTCGACATGCTTGCCGCGGCACTTGAAGGGGTTCCGATCCGGTTCCCCTTCGAGCGTTACGTCGCCGCACGGCGCGCCTATCAGGAGATCTTGCCACGATAGCGGCCCAGCCTTATCCCGCCGGACATCTGTTGTGCTAATCTTCCTCACTCTCGTGCGGTGCAGCGCCATCTGCGTTGCCGGTTGCGGGCGAATTGCTGCCATGGCCGAAACGCATGACCTTGCCATCGACAACGTCCAGCGTTGCCGGATCGATCTTCACCTTGAGAATGTTCCTGCTATCATCCGTAACGCGAAGTCCATAGCAGCCATCGTCGATCTTCATCTTGTCGATGGTCCACCCGAAGTCACCAGCAAGCTTCGACAAAGCTTCGAGTGATTGCCTCTGTTCGGGCATGACATCGCATTTCTCTCCGGCCAACGCAGCCGTTGCCGGCAGGGCCGCAAGGAAAGCAAGCATCACTAACGTCTTTTTCATGGTTCCGCTCCTGAACTGTCGTTGTTGATAGAGCAACGATGCGGCGCAAAGCTGACGCGCTCCTGAAGCGTGCCAACAATTGTCGTCAGCTTTCGGTCAGAAAGAAGAAATAGAAGAGCGAGACGTGTGGGTTTGCATCTATAAGAGACCCACCACGTCATGAAGCTTGGTATTCTGGTATTTTTTGAAACGTATTCTTGTGTGAGTGCGCGCCCTTGGCGATATCGAGTTCCTCGGCGAGACTGGATGTACGATCCAGGATTGCATCCCGATGCGGGTGCTGTCCGAAGGAAGCGATAACGTCACGGATGGCCCGCGCTGGTTTGACCAGAAATCCATAGGGCGACCGCGGCGGGACCAGTAGGGAGCCATTGCATGAACGCACAGGGCCAGGATTGGGACGACCTTCGCATATTCTTGGCCGTGGCACGGGCCGGGTCGCTTTCGGGTGCGGCTCGCATGCTGGATGTGACCCATTCGACCGTTTTCCGTCGCATCGGAGGCTTTGAGGCGCGATTGGGTGCGCGGCTGTTCGATCGGTTGTCCGGCGGCTATGCACTGACGACAGCCGGCGAGGAGATGCGTGATTCTGTCCTCCGCATCGAGGAGGAAATCTCCGCGCTGGCCTTGAAGGTCACTGGGCAGGATGAACCGCCCCGGGTTTGCCGGAGGCTCCAACTTCCAAATAGGATGGAGCCATGACGAGCAAAACGACGAACAAGTTTTCCCCTGAGGTGCGCGAGCGTGCGGTGCGGCTGGTGTTGGATCACGAGG
>JAESFI010000109.1_pt1 | contig 81472 bp, 65 predicted proteins | sample 9269361 | NCBI WGS metagenome assembly JAESFI01 (sample SAMN14504119, study PRJNA617095) | algae metagenome | isolation source: Brasilonema angustatum HA4187-MV1 and co-occurring heterotrophs from moss... | place: USA: Manoa Valley, Honolulu, Hawaii | collected 2009-07-20
TAGGTGGGTAGCTGTCTGCGACAATAGCTCGATGCCAGGATTTGATTTCAACTCATTACAAAAGGCAGTTGCTAAATTTAGTAACTGCCTTTTGTTCGTTTTACTTTGACATCCAATATCCACAAAATTTCTCTAAATAATCGCTACATTATTTCTTTAGTGCGTTGACATCGTTCAATCAAGAAAAGATCTAAAGGGAAAGTATCTCTAAAGTATTGAGGGTAGAAATGCGAACACTTTAGGTTGTAAAAATTAATATAATGCTCTTATGATGAGCACCTCCAAACCTCGGAAAAAATCTGACACAGGTTACCGTCGGCGTGAAAATGACTGGCGGTTATTTTTGCGTCTACTACCTTATGCCCGCCGTTGTGGGCGATTACTAGCGCTTGCTATGTTACTGTTGGTGCCAATAGCGGTTGCTAATGCTGTGCAACCACTGCTTATTGGACAAGTTATCTCCCTGATTCGCCAAGAACCAAGCACCTATGAGTTTCTCAGAAATCGTCCGTTGTCACAAGGGCTAAATATCATCGAAGTCTTGTTGCTGATAACGGTAAGTGTACGACTGATGTTTACGGGTTTTCAGGGTTATTTGGTACAAAAGCTAGGTCAGCAAATCACTGCCGAAATCCGTCGAGACTTGTTTCATCATGTCACATCCTTGGCGGTGCGTTTTTTTGATAGAACACCTGTAGGAAAATTAATCACCAGGCTCACCAGTGATGTGGAAGTATTAGGAGATGTCTTTTCCACTGGAGCTATAGGCATTGTGTCAGATTTGTTTTCTATGCTGGTGATTCTCAGCTTTATGTTTTCTATACAGTGGCAACTTGCTTTTTTGCTATTGATCGTTCTTGTACCAATAACAGGTATTATAGTCTACTTACAAAAGCAGTACCGCAAAGCAAACTATAAGGCAAGGGAAGAACTTTCTGGACTGAATTCTCAGTTACAAGAAAATATCATTGGGATCAACATCGTACAATTATTTCGGCGGGAAAAATTCAATGCAGAATTGTTTCGTCTTGAAAATCAACGTTACATCAACGATGTAGATCAGACTATCTTTTATGAGTCAGCAGTCTCCGCAACCCTTGAATGGATTGCCCTGATTGGTATTGCAGGTGTTTTGTGGGTGGGCGGTTATTTACTGCTGCAACAAAACTTGACTTTTGGAATATTATCTGCATTTATATTGTATGCTCAGCGCTTATTCGATCCACTACAACAGTTTGCGGAAAAATTCACTGTTATTCAAGCTGGTTTCACCGCAATAGAACGCGTGAGTGAAGTTTTGGATGAACCAATAGAAATACGCGATCGCGCTAATCCCAGATTCTCAATTTTGGATTCTCGCTTGGGTTACATAAACGAAATAACTGATAATCCGGAATTCCCAAGCGAAAATTTCCAACCTGAATTGGGAGAAATCCGGTTTGAACACGTCTGGTTTGCGTACAAAGATGATGATTATATTATCAAAGATTTGGACTTTACCATTCATCCTGGTGAGAAAGTCGCGTTAGTAGGTCCCACAGGTGCGGGCAAAAGTTCTATTATCCGTCTTTTGTGTCGCCTTTACGAACCCAACCAAGGACGCATTTTGGTAGATGGTATAGATATCCGAGAAATCCCTCAAGCAGAACTGCGCCGTTACATGGCGGTGATTTTGCAAGAAGGCTTTTTGTTCGCTGGTGATGTCAAAAGCAACATTACCTTAGGAGATAGCTACAGTTTTGAGCAAATTCAACAAGCAGCAGAGAAAATTAACATTGCTGAGTTTATTGAACAACTGCCTCAAGGTTATGATACTCAACTTAGAGAACGAGGTACAAACCTTTCTAGCGGTCAAAAGCAACTCTTAGCATTTGCTCGTGCTAGTATTCGCAAACCAGAAATTTTGGTACTGGATGAAGCAACAGCTAGTCTGGATGTAGGAACGGAAGCTTTGATCCAAGAAGCTTTAGACAAACTGTTAGTAAAACGTACTGCGATCATTATTGCTCACCGCTTGTCCACCATTCGTGATGTGGATCGAATTTTCGTACTCAAGCGCGGAGAATTAATAGAACAGGGAAGTCATGAACAGTTGCTGGAACAAGGAGGAATGTACGCCACTTTGCACAATTTGCAGATGTTAGGAACTTGACATTGCTGAAAGCTTTAATATAACGTTAACTTTTGGTCAGGTTACGGTTCACATTTTGGTCAATTAATGGGTAGAAGCACACTGAGAGCTTTTTCTTTTTAGGAAAGTTTCAACTTACTTTACTTTATTACGTAAAATTTTATATGCGTAATTAAGCAAGGCTGGATTGCGATACGCCTTTGGCGTCTGCCCTCTGGGCAATCGCTTGCCTTTAGTCTAAACTCTAGAAGTTAAGCTATTTCTCTGTAAACTTTTTGCGTTTGCAGCTTTTTTGAACGCTGTCTTTTGAATATGGCTCCAAATCCTAGTGCTGCAACTGAGCCTAAGATGGTGAGGGGTTCTGGAACAGGTTTAGTAACTACTAACGAAAGATTATCTGCGTAAGAGTCATTTACCCGCCCTGTGACATAAGCTGCGTTCAGCAGTACATTGATTTGACGTGTACCCACAGGTACAGAGCCATTAGCTGACTGCAAAAATAAGCCTGTGGTGTTGTTTCTTTGCGTGGGTGTCGGCGCAAAAATACTAGCAGTACCCAGAGACTGCTTACTTTGATCAAGAAAACTAATGTTTAGTGATGCCCTATCTCCATCTGTGCCATATCCACCTAACCAACCGCTTAAGTTAAATGTACCTTGACCTGCATCAACAGTTGAAGCTAGATCGGATATATCGACTAATTGCGAAGCACTGGAAGAGGCTCGATCACCACCACCATAGAATAAATTTGCTCCGCGATCGCTTGGTCCTGGAACATTATTACCAGGAAGAGTAACGCTCACTACATTGCCTGAGGGGTTGGTAAAGTTAAAACCTGTTGCCCCGTACTTTAATACACTGAAACTACCTGTAGTAGTCCAGCCAGGGATAGTAGGTATATCAGCCCCAACAGCATTACCGATTGGATCTCCTTGCCCTTGTTCTGCATCGCCATTCACTATCAAGTTAGTGCCAAGGGTGGCTGCATGGATGGGATCCGAAAGCAAGAGACTAGATGCAAGTCCTAGTATCAAGGTTGTACCAATCTTGGCCATTGCTTGAGAAAAGAAGGGAAAGATAGTTAGCTTATTCATTGTTTGTTTTCTCGTTGGGTAGACTAACAGCTTGTTTCCAAATAAAACAAAATTCATTGATTTTCTAACTGTGGCGATCATCGCCTACTTTAACTAATTGCTTTTTGGCAGATGCTTGTTTATTTTTCAGTGCAAAAGCTACATTCACAGCAAGTAAAATTCCACCAACTCCTTGAGATTTGGGAACAGACTTCGCACTACTAAATTCATACTTTGCCAGTATTTGTTGTCCAGAGGAGTGAAAGGATGTAATTAGCTAGTTGTGAACATAGCAGAACTCGCACCTTTGAGTAGTGTAAAACCATAGTCAGCTTGGACTTTTAAGCTATCTGGTAATTCCACTATCTGTAGATTTGGTGAAATTTGTTGAGCAGATGAAGCACTGGTGTAATACACTAAATAAATGTCTGCTTTCTTAATATTTTGCAGAGGTAGACTATGCTGGTTCCCGGACTATATATGCATAATTTTTGGTTAAATTTATAGTACCAACTAAATTGGCAATAATCAACTCAGTTACGTAATTAAACGCTGACTTTATCAAAACTTTAACCAAGACCAACATCGCGAAATCTTGTTGAGGTCAGGAAAATAAGCAGGTAAGTACAGGAGTTGAGAGCCAGCATCCTGAATGAGTTGCCAGGGGGTGGCCCAAAGGAGCGATGGCGATCGCTTATCTTCTGTTGCACCCACTTGACTTGCTTGTGTTAAAATTTGCTATTGCCAAATATGAGCTATCTTCTGAGGAACGCCTAAGAGCAAACGTTGGTAAGCAAGACTGGCTATTTAGGGCAATGTTCTGTGGTGTATCCATACAGCACGCATGGAGAACGCGGCTAGAGATATACTGACAAAACATTGAACAAGAGCAAAAAGCATCAATTATGGGTAAACTTACCTTGCCACAATTAGAACGCCATCTGTTTTCTGCTGCTGATATTCTGCGGGGTAAGATGGATGCTTCTGAGTTTAAAGAGTACATCTTTGGGATGCTTTTCCTCAAGCGTGCTTCGGATGTATTTGAACAGCAGTATGAACAGATTTTACAGCAGAATTTGCAAAGGGGACGCTCTTTTGAAGAAGCGAAAATGAGAGCAGAAAACCCCATGAGTTACAGAGAAACTTTTTTTGTGTCAGAGAAGGCACGGTGGAATTATATTCGTGATGAACTCCATAAAAATGTCGCTGATGGACTGAATAAAGCTTTAGCAGCACTGGAGGAAAACAATCAAGCGCTGGCGGGTGTGCTAGGACATATTGATTTTAACCGTCAGGTGGGAAAAAGTCGTATTCCTGATGCTAAACTGCGCGAACTGATTCAACACTTTAATAAGTATCGTCTGCGAAGTGAAGATTTTGTATTTCCTGATTTGTTAGGTGCTGCTTATGAGTATTTGATTAAGGAATTTGCTGATTCTGCTGGCAAAAAAGGAGGCGAATTTTATACGCCGCGTGAAGTGGTGCAGTTGATGGTGCGCCTGTTGAAACCAGAAGCAGGAATGTCTGTTTATGACCCCTGTTGTGGTTCTGGAGGAATGCTTATTCAGGCAAAGCAATATGTGGAAGAATGTGGTGATAATGCCAATAATTTACATTTGTGTGGTCAGGATAATAACGGCGGCGTGTGGGCAATTTGTAAGATTAATATGCTGCTGCACGGAATTAGGGATGCAGATATTCAAAATGAAGATACTTTACTTAATCCCTTACATCTCAACGATGGGGAACTGATGCGTTTTGAGCGGGTAATTAGCAACCCGCCTTTTTCTCAAAACTATAGCCGTAAAGATATAAAATTTTCGGAACGGTTTACATATGGATTTTGTCCGGAAACAGGTAAAAAAGCTGATTTGATGTTTGCCCAGCATATGTTATCTGTTCTCAAAAATAATGGGGTGATGGCGACAGTTATGCCACATGGAGTGCTGTTTCGTGGCGGCGAAGAAAAGAAAATTAGAGAAAGTTTTATTAAAAATGACAATTTAGAAGCGGTGATTGGTTTGCCGCCCAATTTGTTTTATGGGACTGGTATCCCTGCTTGTATTTTGGTGATGCGTCCTAGTAAGGCAAAACCTGCTGAACGTCAGAAAAAGGTGTTGTTTATTAATGCTGATGCGGAGTATTATACTGGTCGTGCTCAGAATTATTTGCGACCGGAGCATATTGAAAAGATGACTTGGGTGTTTGAAAATTTTGTGTCTTTGCCTGGTTATTCCGCAGTCGTGGATGAAGAAGAATTAGCAGCAAATGATTACAACTGCAATATTCGCCGCTATGCTGATAATGCCCCACCACCAGAACCTCATGACGTGCGATCGCATTTATTTGGGGGAATTCCCAAAGCTGAGGTAGAAGCGAAGCGTCCACTTTTAGCGGCGCATGGGTTTAATTCAAATAGGATTTTAGTGCAAAGGAATGAATTATGACAGTAACTTTACAATTACCCCCTGTTCTCAAACTCAGTGATGAGCAATTTGAACAACTCGCCACCGCTAACCGAGATTTGCAACTCGAACTTACAGCCAAAGGAGAATTAATTATCATGCCACCCACTGGGGGAGAAACAGGAAGCCGTAACTTTAATTTATCAGGTCAACTTTGGTTATGGAACCGTCAAAATCGTTTAGGAAAAGCTTTTGATTCCTCTACAGGTTTTCGGTTACCTAACGGTGCAACTCGTTCTCCTGATGCGTCTTGGGTGAAGATGGAACGATGGGATGCTTTGAGTGCGGCGCAAAAAAAGAAATTCTTGCCTTTATGTCCCGACTTTGCTGTAGAACTCGTTTCAGAAAGCGATGAGCTAAAAGATACTCAGGAAAAAATGCACGAGTACATTGCTAATGGGTTGCGTTTGGGTTGGTTGATTAATCCTAAAAATCAGCAAGTAGAAATTTATTACCCTAACCAAGAAGTGAAAATTTTACAATCTCCCGCGACTTTATCGGGTGAAGATGTTTTACCAGGATTTGTTTTAGATTTGCAGCCGATTTTTGAATAAATGACAGATTATTTAGATTTTATTCCCGCGATTACCGAAAGAGGACAGATAAAAACTTTTATCGAATTAGATGCAGGCATTCAGCACCAAGAAGGTAAGTTGATGAGTGTGTTTGCTGCTTGGTGGCAGATGCACTCACCTTCTTTGGGTGAGTTGCCGAAAACGAAAAAAGTGATGGAACTCCGTGCTGAATTTTTGAGTTCTTTTGTGGATAGTTTGGCACCTGTGGGTTTACTTGATCGTTTTAAGGTGGCGGGTGTGGTTGCGAGTTGGTGGGATGAGGTGAAGTATGAATTGCGAACTTTATCTGAGTCAGATTTTAGCGGTTTAGTTGATAGTTGGGTGGATACAATTAAAGATGCCTTGGAACAAGATGATGAAGAGAAGAAAAGTAAGCCTTTATTTGACCCCTTAAATCATAAATTAGTCGTGCGGTTGATGCTGGGTTATTTGACGGAAATTGCCACAGTTGAGGCGAGTATTGCCGAATTAGAACAGCAGAAAGAAGCCTTTGAACGCCCAGAAGAAGCGGAGGCGGAAGCTGGGGAAGAAGGTGAGGAAGAAGCAGAAGCGGTTAATATTGTCAAGGAATTAGACACAAAGCTTAAGCATCTGAAAAATTTGGTTAAAGAGCCGAAGAAGGAACTCAAGATTTTAAAGAAGTCGCCTTTATTGAATGCAGATAAATTTGCTGACTTTGAGGCGTTGATTAAGCAGACTGAAGTAGAAATTGCTGAGATTGAAGCACAACTAGAACCATTAAAGGAAATTACTAAGCAACTGAAGGAAGCTAAGGCAAAATTGAGGACGCTCAAAAAGGAATTGGTAAAGCGTTTGGATGTTGCGCGTGCGGTGTTGACAAATGAAGAATGTCGGGGTTTGGTGTTAGGAATTTTTAAGGATGGCTTAATTGTTGAATTAGAGAGATATGTCACCGCGCACCGTCAGCAGGTGATTGCAGCGGTAGAGAATTGGTGGGATAAGTATCGCGTGACGTTGCAGAATATTGAGACGGAACGCGATGCAGCGGCGAAGCGGTTGAGTGAGTTTTTACAGGGGTTGGGGTATATAAGTTGAGGTGTTAACAATGGCTTATAGTGACTTTACATTAAGTAAATTTAAAAAGAATTTCAACATTCGTATTGATGAAGAAGTTGATTTATTCGCAAACGTAGAACCTGTACAAGTCAGTGATAAGCTAATAACGAATTTAGAAGAAACAACTGAACTGGCTTTAGCAATTAATACCGAAAAAGCACGTTCCGAAATGATTATTACACCAATATTATTAGAGGTGAGACGTCAGGCTAATTATCAGATTAGTTTATTTTCTGGAACAGATTTTAATGTTGATGCTGAGAAAGGACTGAATGGTTATTGTGATTTTATCATCAGTCGTTCTAAAGAACAATTAACAATTAATGCACCTGTGGTGATTATTGTAGAAGCGAAAAATGAAAATATTAAAGGCGGATTAGGTCAATGTGCAGCGGCGATGTTGGCAGCACAATTGTTTAACCAAGAAGAAGGAAATGAAATTAAAACTATTTATGGTGCAGTGACAACGGGAGATATTTGGAAGTTTTTGAAGTTACAAGGTTCTGATGTGTTTATTGATTTGAATAATTATTATATTAAGGAGATAAATAAGATTTTGGGTGTTTTATCTCAGGGTGTTCAGATTTGAGGAAGTTTTTACAGGGGTTGGGGTATGCGTGAGGTTTTGGTTAAGGTTGAGGAGTTTAAGGATTCACCTGTTGGGAGGATTCCAGAGGATTGGGATGTAAAAACTCTTGGTGAGTTAGGTACTTTTCAGAATGGACTCAACAAGGGTAAAAAAGATTTTGGCTTTGGTACTAAGTTCGTAAATATTTTAGATGTATATACACCGCATATTAATATAGAGAAATTAGGTCGAATGAATGCTAACCAGTCAGAAATAGCTTCTTATCAACTAGAAATAGGAGACATTTTACTTGACCGTTCGTCAGTTAAGTTAGAGGGTGTTGGTTATCCAACTGTTTTTGAAGGTGCAGATGAACCAGTAATATTTTGCGGATTTATTATTCGCTTTAGATTATCAACTTCTACTGTTAAGCCAAGATTTCTTTGTGAAATGATGCGGGACGAGTTTTTTCGTAACCGTGTCTTTCAAATTGCCACAAGAAGCGCTAATGTTAATGTTAATCAAGAACAGTTAACTAAGCTCTGGGTAACACTTCCATCTGTATTTAAGCAAGAAAAAATTATTGAAATTTTGGACACGGTGGATGATGCGATCGCCCACACCTCCTCCCTCATTACAAAACTTAAACAAATCAAAGCTGGGCTGCTGCACGACTTGCTCACACGCGGGTTAGATGAGAATGGACAGTTGAGGGATGCAGAGGCGCATCCTGAAGAGTTTAAAGATTCGGTGTTGGGACGAATTCCCAAGGAGTGGGAGATTAGGACTTGTGAATCCGTTTGTAGAGAAATAGTTGTTGGAATTGTTATCAAACCATCACAGTATTACAAGCCCTCTGGAGTTCCTGTATTCCGTTCTGCAAATGTTCGTGAAGCAGGTTTAGATCCTTCAGACTTAGTATTTATGTCTGAGCAATCAAACCGAATACTTGCTAAAAGTATGATTCGTACAGGAGACGTGCTTACCGTTCGTACTGGCTACCCAGGAACATCTTGTGTTGTTTCTCCTGACTTTGATGGTGCTAATTGCGTTGATATTATTATTTCTCGACCAAGTGCAGAAATTAATTCAGCATTTCTTGCAACGTGGATTAATTCAGATTTTGGAAAAGGTCAAGTTCTTCGTGTGCAAGGTGGATTAGCTCAACAGCACTTTAATGTCGGAGAGCTTCAAAAGTTACTGATAGCCAAACCTTCAATTGAAGAACAAAGGGCAATTCAAACAATACTCGACACCCACAACATCCGCATCCGCAAAGAAGAAGCCTACCTTAACAAGCTCAAACTCCAAAAACAAGGACTAATGCACGACTTATTAACTGGAAAAGTGCGAGTCAAGAATACCAAAAATTAGACTCATCTTCTTGGCTTGCCTTTGGCCTGATAATAATGCGTCGCGTCATTTCTTTTGCTGGCGGAACCGTTGCATGAGTTGAGCGCGTTTTTGTTCCCACCACTCATCTGTCACTTCAATCGGTTCACCGCTTTCCAAACCCTCCAACAACATCGCCTCTAACTTCTGTTGATCTGCTTTCTTTTGGGCTTGGCGAAGGAGATCGCGGATGTACTCACTCGCAGTGCTATAGCCACCTTTTGCAACCTGCTCATCAATAAAAGCTCGCATTGAATCAGGTAAAGAGATGTTGAGTGTTGTCATAGATGGTTTACCTCCTAGATTTAATATATATGTATATTGGCAAGAATTAGTAATTTCTACCAATCTGGCGGCTTCCTCTTCAAGAAACAGTTGAGCCTGGTGCATGATAGATATATCGCTGCATGTAAAAACTGCCACCATGCCACAATCAACCCCAGAATATATCCATGTAGAAAAGCCTACCATTGACCAACTTATTAGCATGGGTTGGCAGCATATCGAAGGCGATAAATTCAACTCCCAAATCACCGAACGCGAAAACTTCAAACAAGTTCTGCTCATCCAACGCTTGAAAACAGTCATCAAACGCATCAACCTAGATGACAATCGTAATTCTTGGCTTGATGATATCCAAGTCAACGCAGTGGTGAGTCAACTTGAGCGTTTAGCAGCATCAAGACTGATGGAAGCAAATAAAGCTGCTACAGAATTACTGCTTTTTGGCACTACTGTTTTAGGAAAAGACGGCAAACAGCACACAGTCCACTATATTGATTTTGAGCATCCTGAAAAGAACGACTTTCTGGCAATCAATCAATATCGAGTAGATCCCCTTTGGATAACAGCAGATAAAGGTTTTATCGTTCCTGATGTTGTGCTGTTCGTCAACGGTATCCCGCTTGTCGTCGTTGAGTGCAAAAGTCCCAACTTAGATAATCCCATCACTGCAGCAATTAACGACTTGTTGCAATACTCGAACCAACGTAATAGCACTCAACCAGAAGGCGCAGAAAAACTATTTCATTACAACTTGTTAATGATAGCCGCTTCTAGAGGACGGGCGGTGGCGGGTGCAGTGGGTGCAAACCATGAGTATTATGTGGAGTGGAAGGATACCATACCCCGCACTCAAGCCGAGATAGCCGCAGAGTTAGGCGTTTCTCAAGTCAATACCCGACAAATGCTGATCGCCGGAATGCTGAACCCTGCGAATCTCCTCGATATCCTACGAAACTTTACCTTATATGAAACCAGTGGCGGACGCACAACTAAAATTGTCTCCCGTTACCAACAATATCGCGCAGTTTTGGAAGCAATTGCTCGACTGCAACACAATCAAACCCGTTCCCAACACAGTACAGATGATCAACGCGGTGGTATTATCTGGCATACTCAAGGTGCTGGCAAAAGCCTGACTATGATTTACCTAATTCGGAAAATCCGCACGATTCGCGAATTACGCCGCTTCAAGATAGTTGTCGTGACTGATCGCACCGATTTAGAAAAGCAACTTTCTGATACTGCTGTTCTCTCAGGCGAACCGTTGCAGATAGCGAAAAAAGTCAAAAAGCTAGAACAATTCCTGCAACAACCAGGTGCAGGCTTAGTTTTCGGAATGATTCAGAAATTCAAAGGTGGCGAAGATTCCGAACAAGAGGAACAGCCGGAAAAAATGCCAAAAAGCCTCAACCCTTCCGAAGATATCCTAGTACTCATCGACGAAGCGCACCGTTCTCACGCCAGCACTCTCCACACCAATTTACTCGAAGCTTTACCCAATTGTGTCCGCATTGGTTTTACTGGTACTCCCATCGTCACATCTGCCAAAAAAACCACCAAGCAAATATTTGGTTCCTTCATCGATCAGTACAACATCCGTCAGTCTCAAGAAGACGGTGTTACCTTACCCATCCTCTACGAAGGTTTAGAAGCCAGGGGTGCAGTCACCCAAGGGGACGATTTAGATAAACTTTTTGAAATCATCTTTGCAGACAAAACCCCAGAAGAACGGGCGCAGATAAAAACTAGATACGCTACCAAAACCCAAGTTGCAGAAGCACGCGAACTCATTAAAGCCAAAGCTAAAAATATGCTACGCCACTATGTTGAGCGTATTCTACCCGGAAGCTTCAAGGCGCAAGTCGTCGCCCCTAGCCGTCGCGCTGCTGTTCGTTACTACGGTGCATTTGTCGAAGCACAGCAGGAACTCGTGCAACAACTAGAAACTCGCGCCCCCATTCTGCGAAGTCTCGACTCAGAAGTTTTAGAATCTGTGAATGAAGAAACGCGCTTTTTAGCCCAAGCACTTCCCTATTTAGAAACCATCCGCCGTTTAGAATTTGGCGTTATCATCTCTGGAGATAAAAATGATGACTCCAGTTGGGAAGAGTGGACAAATAAAAGTAAGCAAGAAGCACGCATTGAACGCTTTAAAAAATCTCTAGTAAATTCTGACTCCACAAAACAGGATAGTCTCGCTTTCTTAATTGTCAAAAGTATGTTGCTGGTTGGTTTTAACGCTCCCAACGAACAAGTTTTATATTTAGACAGGGGGATGAAAGAATATGAATTGTTGCAGGCAATCGCCCGCGTGAACCGCATCTATAACGATACCAAAAAATATGGCTTAGTCGTCGATTACTACGGTGTCAACCTTGCAGAAGCCTTAGCAATTTACGACGAAGTCGATACAGAATCAGCCTGGTTTGATATTGCGGACGAAATTCCCAAATTAGGCGATCGCCATCAGCGAGTTATCAATTTATTCACTGCAAACGGCTGCACAATAGATGACGTAGATGCTTGTGTAGACATACTGCGAGATGAACGCCTGAGAGTAGAATTCAACGAATTTTTGAAAGACTTCATCGATACCCTTGATATTATTCTGCCACGACCAGAAGCCCGTCATCCCTATAATTTTGTTAAGGATGCTAAAAAACTCGGTTTTATAAAAAAATCTGTTGCAGACCTTTATCGAGATGAAAAACTTAATATAGTCACAGCCAAAGAAAAGGTTAGATCATTAATTGACCAATACATTGAAGCACAGGGGATTGACTTAAAAGTTCCACCAATTGATATTCTGTCTTTAAACTTCAAAACCCACGTCCAGCGCCATCGCTCAATGAAAGTGCAAGCTGCCGAAATGGAATTTGCTGCCCGCCATCACATCAGTATACATTACGATGAAGACCCAGCTTATTACAAAAAATTAAGCGCTCAATTAACAGAGATTCTAGAATCTTTTGCCGATAATTGGCTAGAAAAAGTTAATGTCTTGTGGCAATATATCCAAGAAATACAAGCAGGTCGTTCTACAGATGAAACTGGACTCAACCCGAAAACTCAACTTCCATTTTTTTATATTTTAGCCGAACATTCCACCAAAGAATTAACTCAACTTGCCCAAGCGACAAAAGAAATTGTCGAACACATCCGCCAAGATATTCGTCGAGTGAATTGGGATAGTCTTGTCAGTCAAGAAGACTTGAGAAAGTGGATAGCAGGTTACTTGGATGATCATGATGTCGTGAATTACGACCAATTAGAAATAGTAGCAGAGAAACTTGTGCAACTCGCTCGCCTAAATCGTGATAATTTAATTGCATGACAACTATCACCTTTGGCGAACTGAATTTTGAATTACGCCACAGTTCTAAACGTCGTACCGTAGGGATTACCGTCGAACGTGACGGTCAATTAATCATAGCTTCATCTCCAGAAGTGTCAATAGAAACTCTGGAGAAAATAGTCAATGATAAACGCTACTGGATTTACAGCAAACTGTTAAAAAAAGAGTTTTTTAATCCACCAGTAGGTGTAAAGGAATACGTTTGCGGTGAAGGATTTTACTACTTAGGACGCAGCTATCGCCTGAAATTAGTAGATAGCGTAAAAGGACAACCACCACTCAAGTTTTACCAAAGCCGTTTTGAATTGCAGCGCGAAGAACAGCTACGGGGACGAGAATGTTTTATTCAGTGGTATGGCGATCGCCTGTCCTCAATTTTAAACACATATCTCGCTGTTTTTGTCAATAAAGTTGATGCTTCTTCCCGCTCAGTACAGGTACGCGAATTAGGCTACCGTTGGGGTTCCTGCGGACACAAGGGAGATTTATATTTCCACTGGCGAGTGGCGATGCTACCGCGTCCCATGATTGAGTATGTGGTGGTTCATGAGCTGGTGCATCTGATTGAACCAAATCATTCCAATCAGTTTTGGGATAGAGTGCAGCGTATTGTGCCGGATTATTTGGAAAGGAAGCGGTGGTTAGCTGAGAATGGGGCGAGTTATGACCTTTAGGGATTTCAGGAGTGGTGCGATGGCACGGAGTGCAGACGCCAAAGGCGTATCGCTTTTCATATCACATCCAGCAATAGCCCCAACAAAAAAATCCGCGACTCAAGACGAACGAAAAAGAACTCTTCCTGGAAGCACCTCATCGTTAATCTTGGCATAAACCCGCAAACATGCAGACACCTCCCCCCGCACTCCACCAATATCTAATTGCAAATCGTCCTTTGACCAATTAAAAACATCAGCATAGGTTCCCCATAATGGACGAATTTGCACATGATAGCCAGCATGACGAGTTTTCTCTACCATTGAGTCCAGAGTACGCCGTGCTTCTTGTTGCAATTTACCCCACCAAGAATAACGCTCAGCACATGGCAAATACACCAAAGAGTGTATTGCTTCATCTAAATCAAGTCTGGCACGCAAAGCGACAACTGGATCGACATTATCAGCAGTGGTTTGTACCCGACGAAAACGGTCTATCAGTGCTGTAATATATTTAGACTTTTCTCGTTCATCGTTTAAAGACCTCACACCGAATCTATCAACACTTTTGAGCGCATGGTGCAAAGATAAATCGAGTTCAATAAATTTCAGACAAATAGAAACCACCCCAGCTAACAAATCAAGTTCACCATCGTGTCTTTTCACCATTAATCGTGGATCAAAATCAACTTGGTCTGATAAGTATAAGCCAGTCGCTTTTACCTTCCCTTTCAAACCAGGATAGATATATTCATTGCGGATGAAAGGTAGTGATAAGTGCGATGAGCGCTTATCTTCTGTTGCACCCACTTGACTTGCTTGTGTTAACATTTGCTCTTGCCAAATATGAGCTATCTTCTCAGGAACGCGTAAGAGCAAACGTTGCATCTCGTTCCACAAATCACTATCATGAGTGCTAAGAATTTGGTAATCCCCGATATAATTTGATATTTCTCGGTCAGATAGCAAAACTTCACTCAGTTGTCTTAATTTGAGTTCGTCTTTTAGTTCACTGGTGACTGGTTCTAACACATCTTCCCAACAAGAATTCTCCTGTGAGGACAAGACAGTTTCCTCACTCAAAGTCTCCTGTTGAAAAGCTTCTTGCAAAAGTATATCTAATTCCCTCAGCAATTCTTGACAAGCAGTGCTTCCTGGATCTGTAGTTGCGGTTTTTAAAGCTTCTTGTAATTGAGTCCGCAGTCCGTGCAAACTCAACCGCAATACCCAAGCTAAATTTGAGTTGTCAACTTTCAATAACTTGCTGAGGTGCTGCATATATCCTCCGTTTTGAGTTTTAAATTTCTCTCGTTCCCAAGTTCTCCACAGTGAACAGTGAGTCCAGTGCTGCAGGAGGGTTTCCCTCCGTAGGCATCTGGCGAACCCGAAGGGTTAACAGTTAACAGTTAACAAAAGAGACGAAGCTAGGTACACTTTCTGTTCCCTGTTCCCTGTTAAGCGTTCCCTACCTCTACGAGTCAATTCACCGAATCAAACTGGATTCCTATAACTGTTTCAATGTTCTCCAGAAAACGGATCACGTTCTGCCTTTACATCGTTAGGCTGTGGTTGGAGATTATCTCGAAAAACACATCCTTCTTGCTGAAGACATTCTGGATTTTTTGATGTCAAATAAGGTACTTCAAATGCATGTACTTTCAGGATACCTTTTTGATTGAGAGAGACATAATATCGGCAAGGATATTCACTTTTGACTTCTGGTTCGGGTAATTCGCCAATCAGTTCCCATTTATTAGATTTGGGATTGTGAAATTGAAAGTAGAATGTATGTTTGCCACTCGTAGGAAAGGAAGGTAATTCAGTAATTAACCCCATCATTTGTGGTTGTATAGCACCATCATCATATCGAAACACTCTCAAATTTCTGCTATAGTTTTTATCCGCTTCAAATACGACAGTATGAGCATCTGTTTTGAGAGCATTTGCCGATTCAGCCACATTCACAGCAATATCACATACCACCAAATCTTCCTCAGAAATAACATCTGGTATTCCTATGACTTTTGCCGCATCAAGACAGGGAATATTCACAGGAATTAAATAGTGAGGATTTCCCCGACAAAGTAGTAAATCAATATCAAGCTTTTGATTAATTTCAAACTGGACTTTGATAGAACTTTTAAAATCTTCCTCACTCATTTCCAGTTTCTTTCTCAAAGCATCGCCGTTATAACTACCCCAAAGTTGAGGTTTGATATTCTCAAAATCCTGACGAATGATATTATTTGTTAACTGCATACCTTGCCAACTACTGCGGTATTTCGCCATTGCATCGTCAGCTTTTAGTTGATAAAGTTCTTGCCCAGCTTGAAAAATTGGATCTAAAGTTCCTCCAATCACTTCTCTTTTAAAAGAGCATGGCAGAAAATAAAAGAGATTTTTGACATCAATATAGAGTTGATTAGCTCCTCTACGTAGCAATTCTTTAGATTCTTTCGGCGCAAAACCCAATTGTCTTAGTTTTTCTGCAAAGCAAGCTCCAGCCGAGGTTGCAAGCTTTGTATATTCGGGTTCAAAGGTGACTCGCTCTTCATTCCAAACAAAATAGTCAGACTTGCTAAAAACTCGATAAAGTTCACGTTCAACTAATTCAAGGTTGCAAGTTTTTCCAGACAGAATCAACCAGTCAACTTGCTCTTTGCTACTTTGAGAATTTCGGGAATGGTAAAGCTTGTTTTCTAAAGCATTTTCGAGCAATCCTTGACCAATACCAACCGCTTCTCGAATCACAGGAGATACTGCTCTTTCAAATTGCTGTACTGTGAGTGTTACACTTAGGTTATCAACAACTTCAGTTGATAAATCAATATCGTTTTGTTGCAGCAGTTCAGAGATTTTTGATCCATCAAGAATGAAGATAGGTTCGGGTGCATCTTGTTGGCGCTTTTGACCTAGTGCTATTTTTGCATTTTCTGCTTGTTCCCAAAGAGTGTAGAAAGTTTGTGCGCGAGATGATGAATATTTCCAGCGAGTGGGAAGTACTTTTTCTGCTGCATTTAAAGCATCCTTGTAAGCATCGCCTTCTCGAATTTCTTTGTCTACACAAGCCAATAGGCTACCAGGTAAGAATTTGCTGTTATTAAGAAAGCGATCGCTCAACTCTTCTGGCTGCACTTTCAACACATCTTTTGGTAAACGTTCTTCAGTTACGGCTGTGAGTAAACAGTCTGCGATCGCCGCCTTCAACAACAAAAACAACCGCAAAGTAATCAACTCGCCACCCAACTGCAAATGTCCGGAAGAACCTAATAATTTAGGAGTTAATTTATAATACCGTCCGCCGTCGCCTCGGTCTTCCCCAGGTTCAAAGGGATTAATTTCTTCCAGTGTCAAGCGAATAAGCGCTAAATCAGTGGTTCCGCCACCAATATCCAAAACGAGGACATTTTGCCACCATTTATCCCCATTGTAACGGCAACGGGTTTTGAAAGATTCAATCCCCACATTCAAATCACCGCCAAACTCTCGCCATAAAAAGAAGATGGCGACCGAAATCGCTTCGTCATAAGCCATCTGCACATCTTCGATATCCAGTTGTTTCACCAGCTTCTCAATTTCGCGGCGCACAAATGGTGAGGCGATCGTTGGGTAAGTCACCACTGCACGGTAGAATTTACCCTCAGAACACTTACCTGGGTAACGTTGACGATAATTCTGTGTCAGCGAAATCAGCTCAGCATAAGCAGCTTGAAGCAGCTTGTTAACCTCAATTGTATCTTCTTGGTCATCTAGTGTAATTTTAAAAGAACGTTCTTGACCAAAATAGCGCTTGGGTGAGTGGAGGAACCTCCCTTCAATTTCCTCCCCATTTCCAATCGTGTCTAATCTGTGCTGTCTAGATTGTTCACCTAAAACAACTTTCACCTTTGCGGAGTCATCTTTTGACAAAGAAGGTTCCAGATTAACAACTTCTAACTCACTAGGAATTTCATTAAGACGACGGTCTTTGTCCAATTCTACTGGAATCAAACTTTGCCATTCCAGAGGTGGTACGCGGAAAACTTCGTGATAGATCTGATTCAACCGTTTACTGGCGGCGCGACGAAACCAACCAAGACGTTTACTCAAACAAATTTCTATCTGTCGGATAGCTTCCAATAACTCAGTACTGTCAACACCTCGAAAAAGTTGCTCCCCCAAATTCTGGTGAACAGAATCAGGAATTGAAACAAAATCTTTACTCAGTTCAGTTAAAAACTTTTGCCATTCCTGTTCCCAAGCATGACGACTGATACCTGGGACATTATCCACAGGACGCTGATTTAACCATAGTGCCATACGTTCCCGTAGCCGCACCTCTTGCTCGCTAGGTAAACTATCTGGAGTGACAATGACTTTGGGATCGTAGAGCGTAACTGTAGAATTAGAAGTGCCGAAATCAATCGCAAACCAGCCTGGATAAGTAATTTCTGGCTTTTTGCTTTCTTGAGATGATTCGGGTTTGTCAAAAGGTTCTGGTAGTGGCAATGGTAGCGTATCTCTCACTGACATTTGTATTACGGTATCTTCAATACCTGCATAAGTCCATATATTGCACTCAGCCGTAGAGTTTTTGCTTGTAGATAAATTAGGATTACCTATTTCATCCGAATCAAAATACTCAACAATGACTTGCAAAGTGCAGTTCACACCTGCTGGTAGTGGTTCATTCCACCTACACTCAGTTTGCTTTAATCGCTGTGGTGTCGAAAGTCTCAGGAATCTACTAGCGCTAAAGTTAACACTTTTATAAGCAGATTGTATTTGTGCTGCTAACTTTTCTGGCGTTCCGCTGACAACAATATCAATTTTGGAGATATGAGGTAAATTAAAACTCTCAGTAGGTTTTATTTCAATAACTGGCAGAAGTAATAACTCATCATCTTTTGTACGCAGTTGGTAGCGGTTTAAAAGCTCAATTTTAACACCCATCTCATGTATTTCCTGAAATTTCAATATAGTTAGTCGTTAGCAATTAAACCTCTAGCAATCTTGAAAGACATGTAATCATAAATATCCATTTTCATATTTATTGCTAGAAGTTTATTCAATGATTACTCCCTTCCCGCCCAAAGAATACCTAATTTAACGTAGACGCGGAGCGGCTTCCCGCAGGGTACCGCAAAGACACGTTCGCGAAGCGTGCGCCTTAGCGCATAGGACACGTTAGCGTAGCGTGCGCCCTTGGCGCATAGGAAGAAGAAAATAAGATAGGTAATCTTACACCGGTAAAGGAGTAGTACAGCTTCTTCCTCTTTTCTTTCTTTGCGCTCTTTGCGACGCCAGTCGCCTCAAGTCGGGGGATCCGCCCACGGCGCTGGCTCCTCTTTGCGGTTCGTTTTTGTCTTTATTGTTCACGACCTATTCGGAATTAGTGTAGTATTGCTGTTAACAACTAACCAATTAACTAATGACTCATCTCCTGTGGATAAGAAATTGTCGGAATTTGAGAAAGAGTTTCTAACCACGGTGGAATAGGAGTCGAGGTTTCCTCTTGTGCAGATGCTATGTGTCTGAGTAAAGGTTCATTTTTCGACTTTAAAAGTTCTTGCAGATTATCTACAATTTCTTTCAAAGCTCTCGAAAAAGAAGATTTCACCTGCTTAGTTAACTGACTCACATACTGCACAAGATGCAACCCTGCACTAGCAGTTATTTCATCTCGCAGTCGCAAAACGGCAATTTGGTGATTGAATGGTCTAGGGGGAACACGAAACTGTTTATCCGGACTCCAATCAAAGATTTGACCATTCTGATGCTTGTCGTCCTTGCGTGCTAAAGGGAATAAAATGTCAGCATTGATAGGAGTAGCACTACTAGCCAGTCCACTGTGTTGAATGATCAGATTTTGCCATTTCTTAGCAGGATCAACAGCACGCAAGAGATTTCTGAAAAAGCGGACTTGACTTTTCCCAAATTTTTGTTCAATTTGTTTTTCTTTTTCTGGTAGCAAAATTGAACTGAGTTTTTCGCGTTCTAGTTGTACATCAGTAGATAATTTATTGAATAAGTCCGTTACAGCTTCTGTCGTTTGCTCATGGGCAAAACCTTGCATCTCTTTAATAGTGTTGACAAATGCCGCATAAAAATCATCGCTTTTTGTCGGAATCGAATCATCAACTTCATCCTCTCCAAAAATGCTTTCACTTTTGCTTAGAGATATTGTTCCATTTTGGGTTCTATCAAAAAGCAAAGTCCATTCGCTCCAATCAAAGAAGATTTTATTCGTTAATTCATTTTTAACAACTTCGCTCACCGCTATAGTATGACGGTTTTTTAGAATAGGCTGCTTCTCTAAATCTTCTTGAAATCGTCTGTAGGTTGTGACAACATTTTCAATTGCTTCCCGCAGGGTGAAAAAAGTAGAACTTTCCTCAACTGGTATGTAAGCGGGGATTTCTTCAAGCAAATTGTTGAGATTATTCTGCTCTTTGCGCAAAGCCTCAGCAGCTCTTTGAGTGTCTTCTACAAGCTGCTTCATACCATGAAGGGCAACATGTTCTTTCAGTAATGAACGTAATCTTCCAATACCACCATCTTCAGCATAGTCACTCAATTGTTTGTGTAATATACTAGAAGAAGGTAGCATTTCACTTAATTTCTGCCATTTCTGCCGCAGTTCAGTTTCCTCTGGTTTGTTGGGTTTGTCCAGTTCACTTAAGAATTCTTTTGAGCAAACTTGTACAAGAGAAGAAAGTTCTGCGAGTTTCGTTAATCCATAAAGTTGCGACAACAAAACAATATTCTTTTTTTCTGTCGTCAAATTGTTTGCGCTGGCGATCGCCAATTTCAGAATACCGAGTTCATCAAGAACAGCTTCTTCTGAAAGCAGCATCTCATATAAAAGATCATCAATAATCCGTTCATCACTACTTGTAAGGGGTAGTTGATTAAAGCGCCCTACACCTACAATAATACGGTCTCTCAGGTCTTGTCCCTTATCCCGTTCTAGCATACTGCGGATTTTCGCTGCGGTTGCACCACCAGGATATCTACCGTTGAGCAGCAACAGAATAGTTTGTACATCTGTGAGTTCTCGTAAAGATAAAAAAGCATCCCGCACACCAGAGTCAGCAGATCCCAAGCCTGGAAAATCTAAAAGAATAAATTCATTAGTCCCTTGTAAAGAAGACAAATCCCAAATTTCTTTTGATATTTCAACTGTGACATCTACACGACGAATCAGCGAGAAGCTATTTTGCAAATCTTGAGCTGACGGCTGTGCTAAATTCTCCCAGCGTTTGGGAGTAGAGGGCAAATGGTCAAAGCTAAGTTCTAAAATATTTATCGGCGCTTGTGCAAGCCTTAGTCCTTTGTGAGCAGTCGTGTTGTCAATTTGGTAACTTTTACCACAGATATCTTCTTTATAAGCGCTGTAGGTACGGACAAAAGCAACCAGTTCCTTAAGCAGAGAGCGTAGTTCCAAACTTTGCAGCTTCCACGCTTGCTCGCACCATCTCAAAATACCATTAATGTCAACTTCTCGCGTGGGGTGTAAACTTTTTAAAGCATCAAGCTGTGCTGAAGGAAATTCTGTAGCTTTTGCTCGTTGCTGCGCTTCCTCTAACATAAAGCGCAGACACTCTTTTACTCCTTCATTAGAAAGATATTCAACTGTAAACTTGCCAAGTTTCGTTGTTTGAAAGTCGCTTTGTTGAACAAGGTGGATAGCAGTCACATTTCCTGTCGTGGGGGTTTCACTGACTGGTAAAGCATCTGCGTAGCCAATCAAACTGCCTAAAAGTAAAGTTTTTCCACTACTGAATTCCCCCATGATACCGATTTTGACTGGCGAGGATGCAAGTTGCACCGTTCTTTGAGCAGACTGCTGAAGGCGCTGGATACTTTCATGAAGACTGCTAGGAACCCAACTTTCTTGAGGAGGTGGGTTTTGTGAAACCAACTCAAGGTTCTGGATTACAGATTCCCCATACTCTTTATAGCGGCGCAATTTCTCTACTGCTATATCGCTGTTCATATAATTTCCTGATTCAGAACTCAAATAATTTTTCTGTACTTCGGGAACATTAGCTCTAGCTGAATATCCGTAAATACTAGATTTACAGCATCAACCACAGCTGTATCTTATTTTTTACATCAAAATTTCCAGTTTACCAATCTCAGCAATTTATTTCTTTATAATGACAGTACTAAAAAGTGATGATTATAATTTATCTTAAATGCGTAGAGTGGCGTTAACGAAGTGTCATGCACCAACGATTACAGCTAATTTGCAAAAATTAATTATGTAGTCAAACAAGATTCTTTGCTAAAATTTAAACAGAAGTAATATTTTTACACTTTCTCTTAAAAAAACAACAAGAAACGACTGAAAAAGTTTTGTCATATTGTACTATTTTTTAGACTGGCAATTCATATTGTGTATCATAAAGAACATAATATTGAGACATTGATTTGCTTTTTATCAGATTTTGAATACAACTATAGCAGTCGCCAAAGCCGTTAGGACAAGTCGGCTGTAGACGCCTTCAACAGCTTACATTGTGAATTGATTGTTGTCCTGAGCTTTCTGTCCGTTGCTATACTTGCTAGTATAACCACAGATATTTTATTCGCCAATTCTTCTAAAAAATTTACTTAAAAACATAGATAAATCCATTGAGGAGTTATAAAATTCTCTGATTGATCTTTCCTTTTCTATATCACGAACACTTTTTCAGAGCGGGAGAACCCTTGTACGAAAGTGTCCTCATCCCTCGCTCCTGTCAAGGATTAGTTTAGCTAATAAGACTACCTAGGAGTAGACAAGGTAGCGCTAACACACCCCACAAAAAAATCTCAGCTTGATCTTTGCTGCAACTGAGATTTTTTGTTGTGTGAAAAGTGTTCCGAAAAATATTTGTAAAAATTTGATTTTATCGTTGCAGGTACATCTGGTCTCAATACGGTTCGGTTAGCTTGTTTATCTCAACGGAGATCTCCCCAACCCACCCGCTTGTGCTTTGCTTGTTATTTGTACCCCCTGAACGGCCACCAGAAATTTTCCCTATTCCGTATAATGAATAGTTAAACGGACATGACCATTTATATCATGTCTGCTTGATTAGTTATTATAGATACAATGCTTCCCCTTCTTCCTCTTTCTCTTGCTCATAAATTGATGGCTCCATAATGTCGTCCAGTTCTTCTGACAAGTCATCAGCATGGAGTTCATCAGACTCATACGATTTGAATCGACCTGTGCTTTCAATCCACTTGTAAAGAGATTCACTTTCTTTTATAAGGAGAATCTGTGCTCGCTGGTTTCGGGGTTCTTCGTGGAGCGAAGGAAAATTGTAGTGCTTAACCATCTTTGTTTACCTCATGCACATATACGTGCGATAATCAATTTCTTGTGTACTACATTTAGATGCGTTTGCCCTGGGGTATAACCCTCTTCAACCGTCTCAACAACGCCTCACTCTGGCATCATTTTCAGTCCCTGGCATTCTTCAAAGCATATATGCGAGGAGGGCGAAAACCAGAGGATCAGTGCTAGCTAGATATCTTGGACTGAAGCTAAATACCTAGCTATTGTTACGCCTGGCTAACAGCAAATCCAATCAGCGCTATCACAGCAAGGAACAGGATAGCTCCTATTCCTAAGAATAAATAACGTTGCTGCTGTTTTGTTGAGGGATACTCTGCCAAGGATCGGGCTCAATTGCGTAGTTATTGATGATTCGGTGATCATCTACGGTGTAGCCAGTTGCAAGAGGCAGATCAAGCAATTGACTGCCATTATGACGGATATTCGTTTGTACCTCAGCGGGTATGAGTTCACTACCATCACTCTTGTGATGCGCTACTACTTTCTTTTCTAAGGTGATCGTAGGTGAGCCTATATTTTGTTTTTTTTCTTTCATCTTTAAATTATAACATTTTTTTAATAAAAATTGACTCCAGCAATTTTTATTTGATATTTTAAAGGGTTATATTTGTATGCAAAACTTTAAATCATCCGCGCAAGTCGTTCTAGGAGAAGCATTTCTAGACTTTTTGCTCCTAGTGGACAATGGTGCTATCCGGTGAACGCTGGACAAAACTAGACTTATTGCCATTCCCTGTCCTCAAGTTCCTTAGTCGGCAATAATAAGGTTGCTTCAATTTCCTGCCTAATCGCAGCCGTCACCTCACAATTGCTATTCAGGCAATCGAGCAGTAGCTGATTGGCATCGTAGTAGCGTTGCAGCGCTTGCTGTTGCTGTTGGCTAAACTGCCAGTGGTGATCAATATTACGATAATTAATGATCGTCGTCTTTAACTGTTCAACCCAGGCTGAAGAGTGTGCCTGCCACCAGACCTGAAATTTTTCTTGGTTTTTATTTGGATTCGGCAATTGCTCCCTAAGTTGTTGCAGGGATTTATGGAGTCCAGCATCCAGAACAATGCCTAGAATGTTGCCCAGAGCATCTCCACAGGCATGAGCATAGGCAAAATCTTGGCTTCGGTCGATCGCACACTCCAGCAGCAGGTTATCTAACACCACATCCAGAAACATCCCCTGGTCGAGGGTGCAGGCTAGGGCAAAGTGAGAAGCTATGTGAGGAGTCCGGGCAAAGGCAAGGTAAAATGCTCGACCCGTCGCAACCAAAGGTTGCGACGGGGTCGTATGAGCTTTTTGGCTTGCCCACGTCAAAAACTCTTGTAGGTAAGGGTCTTGGGCGACTAGTGCATCAATGTGTTGCTTCATCAACTGCACCAGCCCGTCTGCACTCCGGAGCATGGCAGCTGTCAACAAGAAGATTTCGCGCCAGTGAGGATCAGTGATGTGACTGACCAATCCTCCCAAAGCTTGCTCTAATGCTTCTAGATTATGGCTGGCAACTATTTTTCTTGCCGTGAAGTATTCCTGAAACGCTAGATAGGAGAAGGAGAAAATTCCCCGCGCCCGTTCTGTCAGTAGCCCATGTTGCGCCTCTATCGCCTTCAGCACCGCTTCACTTTCTAGTTGTAGTTCCTCAGGCTCCGTTGGAACATTGCTCAGATTCCCAATATACTCACCAATGTATTGCTCAATGACGCGTTGCTCAAAGAAGTACTGACCCCGCTCAAACGTTGCCGCCGCAATCTGACTCAATAACCTGAGCTTTTGTGGCAATAAAAACCCTCGGTAAACGTTATCCCGTTCAACGCCTTTAGCTTCATCCCATTTGCCCAAGAGAAGATCTAGCCCTTGCTTATAAAATTCAGTCCGCTTCGTTGGAAATTTTTCCTGACCATGAAACACCCAGCAGGCAAGATGCAGAAACAGAGGTGTGATGACGAGTTGGCGAAATTGCCAGTTTTCGGGTAAGTCCAGCTTCTGAATAAACTGAACGGACTGTGCCTGCCCAGCCTGAGTGTTCGTCTTGGTAAACACCACAAACCATTTTCGAGCGAAGGCGATAATTTGTTCTTGGGTAAACGGGGCAATCTCAACATCGGTAAAGCCTCGGAGCGTGAGCTTTTGAGCCGCCGTTCGACAGGTCGCCACAAACCGATTTTTGTGATACTTGTCCGAAAATCTGCGAATTTCTTTTAAGACAGCATTGCTCTGTTGATTAAGAACTTCATCTATCCCATCAAGCAACAGCAACACTCTGCCTGCACTAAGTAAGGTTTCAATCACTGACTCTTGTGAAATTCCAGACGTGAGAAACTCTTGGCGGATGTAGTTCATGAAGCTGAACTCGCCGCTGACTCTAGACTCTTCAGCAAAATTCTTCAGTGTGATGAAGATAGGAACCTGGTTTGCCGCAAATGCGCCTCGCTGACACTGAATGGCGAGATGTTGCAAAAAGGTAGTTTTGCCTACCCCCGGTTTGCCCAGCACCCTGAGCTTCGGGTACGTTTCGACTGCCCGCATACCCGGTATTTGTTTCTGCTCAACCTCACCTAAGCCAAAGCGGTCAAATTTTTCTGGACCAAGGTTTTGCAGATCAGAGATTTCTAACCACTGCTGGCTGGCGATTTCCTCCAAAATATTGACATCAATATATATGTCATCGATGCTAACGGGACGGCTGATATCTAACAACTGCAAGATACCACACTGGTCTTGAATTTTGTCTTGGCGTTGCGATCGCACCTGTTGCACCAAGGCATCAATACCCAGTACAGGAATCTGGGTGAATTCTCCGGGTTCAGCGAACTCTGCAGGGGGATTGGCAGCAATCTCCCGCCAATTCAGTTCCAACACAGAACAAATTTCCAGAAAAACATGACGCTCAACCGGACGCCCCGTGAAAAATCGCCAAATCGGTTGTCGAGTCTTTAAGTTGACTTCCCACGCCAAATTTTCCTGAGTCCACCCCTTGTAGGCAAACGCTCTTTTAGCCTGTTGAATCCCAGTGAGTGATGCTTGGAGCGATCGCCTAACCATAGGACAAATACCTTGCTCCTAAAATCAATAACCTAATTTTTTATGAAATCTTATTGATTCTATAGCCTTTTCTGTGGTAGTTAATCTCCTTGAAGTTAGAGTGATACGTTATACAAAGTTTCAGAACTTTACTCTAATTTTATCGAAATCAAACCAAGCGAAAAGTTATTCACACTGAAAATTCTAGGTGAACTTGTGGAATTAATCCCCTAAAGACCCTATGAATGTTGAGTTTTGGACTTCAACGTATTTTGGAACAACTCTGAATGACAAATGGTACCTTAGTACCATGACTTATTGTAAAGTTTTGTAAAAAAATCAAACAGAATTAACTTATTTTATACATCTCAAACCTTTGATAAAACCATTACTCAAGCACCCATCTGCCATGCTGTAGAAGTACAGATTAAGAACATCTCCATGAACACCGACATCTTCGCGGCGGTAGTCCCCCGATCTTCGGGTTCACCCACCGCTGCTGCCCTGTCAAAGGTTTGAGCTTCTTTGTTAGTTAACTAAGACTGATTGGACTTCAGGTTGCGATCGCCCTTTGGGCGGGCACTTCGTGCCATCGACCATTACCGTGGTACTCTAGGGCTGCCATTCCGTGTTCTGAAGCACGCAACTCCTTGTCAGAGATTTCTGGCTCCTTGACGTAGACGGAACTCAGCAAGATATTCAGAACACCGCTTTCTGTTGCCTGACGGACGGCGCGGTGTGTAATCAGTTCACCCACATTGAGAATCACGTTGTCCTCTGGGTTAAGGATGACACGGGTGACTGGACGACCGAGTGCTTGTTCAATTCGTTGCTTTTTGCTTGCTTGCGCCCTGCGTCCTTGTAGCTCTTGTGCCTTCTCTTGCAGGGTTTGCCAGAAGGTGTTGAGGTTTTGTTGGGCAACACGGGAGCGATCGCGCAGTTGAACTTTGGTTTCTAACCATGTGTTACTTGCGGTAGAATGGATTGCGGTTGCCAGAGTCAGACCCACAGCGTTCAGCAACTCTGCCTCTTTACCGTAAGTCTGGGCACGATCAAGGACGGGTTCGGTCACAATCTGACCAGATGCCGCAATAATCAAGCCATCATCAGCACGTACTGTTTGTAGGACTCTGCGCCCTCTTGCCTGCTTGCTCGCCGCGTGTGCTGCCACCTCATCAACCGAGCGACGTAGGTGATCAGCACTACTGTGAGTCGCGTTCTGAATTCGATTGCTAGTAGATTCCCTTGCTGCTTGAAGATGACGGCTGATATTTGCAGTCAGACTACCACCTGTTGCGCGATAGAGTTCATCGAGGATGCCCATACGCTCAGCAGCTTCCGCATCAGCTAGCGTCACTTCCTGTCCCTGGAGTAGCAGTACGCTACTGTCTGGAGTCAGCACATCCCGCTCGACGCGCTTGCCAATCACGTATACCTTTTGCTCTGTAGAATCAACCAGATTGTTCGTCAGCGAAGCAGCCGCATCTCGATTAAGGTATTGCAGCTTGCTGCTGGTGGCATCGGTTGCGGCTTGCAGTTGCTCACCTGCATTCTGGCTTGCTTGCTGTAGCCTACGGTTCACGTTCTCTACCGAGCTTTCTAGTTGCTCATTAACGGTTTGAGCGGTTGCTTGCAGTCTGCGGTTGGCAGTCTCCGCCGAGTCTTGCAATCTATCTCCAGTTGCTTGGACGGCTCCCCGGATGCCACCAACCTGTTCTTGCATCATCTGAGCAGTTTCGTGAGGCACAAAGGCGACATCGTCACCAATTTTCAGCGTTTCGGGAGCGGGAACGAAAGATCGCCCCGAGTAAGCATCGGCAAACACACCTCCGGAGACTTCGTATCCTTCTACCAGTCCGCTATGCTCGTCGAAAAACAAATCGACCAGTCCGCCGAGGTCGAGTCCCGTAGTAGTCAGAATTCTTGTTCCTATAAGCACATTGTTGTGGTGCAGAATCTCTTTGATCACCGGGATATGATCTGCCCTAACAACAGATTGCTTCGAGTGAACGACGATTGCATCTAACCCAATAGCTTGCACCTGTTCCAGGGGAACCACTTTTGCATCCCGAAACAGTCCCTTTTCTTCAACCAGAAAACCCAAAAGTTGATTGCGTTTTTGATCAAAAATCAAATCTCGAATTCGCTCAATTTTCTTACCCGTGTCATAGGTGACTACCGCTTTCCCTATAACATCACTACCTTTACGCATTTTATTGATTCCTCGCAGTTCTTATTGATTGATTTGTCCAGTGCCCTGTTCGTTGGTTGGCTGACCTTGAAGCTGAAAGTAGCGTCCCTCTCGACCAAAACCAGGAACGATGTCAATTACGCCAAGGTATTCGAGGAGTACCCCAACAATGGCGACAAGGATGATTAAACTGGTGATGTTTGCTCCAGTATTAGAACGTTGTCCTACAAGCCTAGGCATTTCTTTTATCTCTTATTTCTTGTTATTTTTTCTCACCAAACTTACTGGATAAACCAGGTAAGGTTAGCTAAGTCAATCATGGTATCTGCAAGTCTCTCTGCATATGCCATTACTTCTTTTATTTTTAGAAATTAAATATTTTCACCAAATCATATTTATCAAACTAATTTTAGTATTGATTGACATGCATAAAATTGTATCTATCTTTGTATGTATCTTTGAGAATCAATTTTGTTATTTTAAGTGAGCAAACCATAAGTACTCTATCAAGCTAAAATTGGGGTGATGGACTGGCAAATTATTATCATGATTTGAATTTTTTTAGTACAACCTATACAACTTATACGCTATTCAAACGTAAGCATTCAGAATCTAGAATTGCTGAATTCACCAATTCAAGAGATTTAAGAAGTCAAACTGGATGATTGTCAAAAAATATCACTACTATCTATTCCTTGTTTAATAACCATTCTGACTCCTTGGCGGAACGTCTGGTGGCTCCGCCAAGGAGTCCTGACGGATGATTCTTACATTCAAACACTTAGCCTGCGTAAGTAAACGCGAATAATAGCGAATACTATCTATGGGGTAGCAACCACTTATAGTTGCTACCCCATGAATGTCTGGATAGATTTCCAAGAGCGAGCTTTCCGTTCAATTTCTTTAGCAAAAGTGATACCATTGAAAAGGCTTTACTGGTCTTGTAGCCACTTTACTTATCACCATATTGGAGAGCAATAATGTCCAAGGAAAAAAAGGGCAATAAAGAAGCCAAAAAACCAAAAAAAGATCCCCAGAAAAAAAAGGAGAAAAAAGACCCAAATAGACATGACGGTTAGTGACCAAGGGTTTCTCAAATAGTTTGTCTCAGTATCATCATAAAATTCGTTGCTACATAAGCAAAAGCCGCCTGCGGTGGTTTGAAATGCTGGATTTTTCGTTAGTCCGCACAAGAAAAACTATCCTGCAGGAAGCACCCCTTCGGGCGTTTATGTTTTTATAGCCGCACCTGTGCTAAGGCGTGATGCAATATGTGTCCCGCAGCGATGCGTCTGCGTAGGAGAATCGCCCCTAAATTGGCAAACAGACAGATGCTTCCCATCCCCAATAAAATGTACGTGGGAGCCATGACCACTCCAATCATGAACCAAGTAAATACGTGAAATATCATCACTAGAGCAAAAATACTGGCAATTCCAGCTGTTTGCCAGACCTGAACAGCCGGACAGCGCAATAGTGTAAAAGCCATTGTCAGCGAGGTAGTAATCAGGTTGGCTGGAATTAAAAAGGCACAAATGCCAATGCAGTAAGTGCGTGAAAATTCAGCCAAGATGTTGAAGTCGAACATTAGTTCTCCTCGATTCAGTTGCCAAATCTTATACGGCTCTTTGCCCTATATTCTAAACATTAGTGGGACTTTGAAGAATTCGTAACCCCCAATAGGCTCAAACTTAGATATTAGGAATCATGTCTGATCGGAATAAACAACAACGCGATTGGCTATAATCTAAGCTGAATATAAGCTTCATAAAATTATCATACAAGCAAGACGACCACCTGGCTTTTTGATATGAATATCTATTGAAATATTTCAAATGATGGAAAAAATAACGATTTTTTATTGTTAATTTTAGTGATCAAACCAGAAGTACTCTATAAAGCATAATTTTGGGTGATACGCGAACAAATTATTATGTCTTTATCAATAAAATCAGGGGCTTTTAACCATATGACAGAGAACAGAGGACTTGCTTTGAAACAGAAATTATATTTCTCTGTTTCAGCATAGCTGCCACGCCAGGTGCAACAAGCGCGGCTCGCCGACGCCAGTCCTCTCAACGGGACGCGCTTGTGCTAACTCCTGCCCAGACGCTCTTGCAACAAGTCGCAAAGCTCGCCGGACGGAATCTTACGCCCGGCAACGCCAGACGCCTCAACGGGGGGAACCCCCGCACGGCGCTGGCTCGACTTTGCGGGAAACTCGCTTCCGAGCACTGGCTCACCGAACCCCCCTCCGGGGAAGACCTCCGATCTCGCTGCGCGCTCCGCCAGATGCCTAGGTCGGGAGAACGCCAGATGCTAACTCCTGCCCAGACGCTTCGCGTTCGCGTAGCGTGCCCGAAGGGCTTACAAGCCGGTAAACCCGGACGCCAGACGCCTACGGAGGGTCTCCCTCCGTAGGCGACTGCGCTCTTCGCAGCGGAACCGGAGGTTCTCCCCGATAGCCGTAAGGCGTGGCGTAAGCCATAGGGCACTGTCCTCCCCAACGCACTGGCTCCTCTGCCCTCTCTCTTTCTTAGGTAATGATATCAACTTATTTATCACAATTCATACAACTTATACGCTATTCAAACGCTTGCTGAAACATGATTTCTAACATCAGGATGTCATGCTAACTCTTGTGAACAAATTCTACACTTGCCTCCCCTTGCTAATCACTGCTTGCAGCCAAGGTGGTCTATCTCCAACACTCAGTCAATCCATGATCAGTAGGCATAGTTGTCCTCACTGTTCAGACGTTTTACTCCGTTACGTGCGTTTGGGAAAACTTAAAAGAGCGTTGTAGCTACTGCTATCAGGAAATGCCAGTTTAAAAAACCAGACCGGAAAAAAGGAATTCAGATTTTACATTTTTCTTAATTTTCATATTGTAGTTAAACAAATAACCCCAGAAATGAAACAGCACCCTGTCATGCTGTAGGAAAATCAATAAGAAATTAGTCACCACTAACCCGGTTAACTCCTCTCTAGGGTTACCAGATTTTTAGCACTATTGCACGTGAAATCACGATTGGGGTAGGTATGTATCCAAATAATAGATTTCCTACTAATCTTCAATCCCTCCAAGGGCTGCGAGTACTCGTTGTAGACAATAATGCCGATTTCTGCCATTTGATCACAGTGCTGCTGCAACCCTATGGTGTCCAGGTGCAAACGGCATCTTTAGCCCAGCAAGCTTTGAAAATATTTGTGCAATGGCAACCTGATGTCCTCGTGAGTGGCATTGCTTTGCCAAACGAGGATGGCTATGCCCTGATTCAACAAGTCAGAACCAAAGCGGGAGAGCGAGGGGAAGTGGTGCTAGCCATTGCTGTGACAGGCTATGTCAATGAAAAGATGCTTCAACGTGCTCTGTGTGCTGGGTTTGACCTGTGGTTGATCAAACCCTTGGATTTTGATGAGTTCCTTGTTGTGCTTGCCTGTTTAGCGATTTGCCAACAGTCCTCATATGCGATCGCTCAACGGATTTTAGGTCATGTCCCTAGACATGGTGAGCTAAGTCTCGAAAAGCAGTTAGAACTGGGATTTCCAAGTTAGCATCACCATTTTTGAAAAACTTTCAACAAATCAATGTCATTTCATTCTGGAGATTTTGAAAAATGTCATTTACTATCGAGTCTGCACGCTCCATTTTTCCTGACACTCAAGTTGCTAATGCGGTTCCAGCTACGGTTGAATCATTCAATCAACTCAGTGCTGAGGATCAGTTGGCTTTACTTTGGTTTGCCTATACCGAGATGGGAGTTACAATCACTTCCGCTGCTATGCAGGTAGTCAACATAGTCTTTGCAGAAAAAACCCTGACTCAAATCAAGCAGATGCCTGCTGGGGAGCAAACGCAAGTTATGTGCGATCTCGTTAACCATACTGACACTCCCATCTGCCGTACCTATTCGTCTTTCGGCACGAATGTCAAGTTGGGCTTCTGGTATCAGTTAAGCGAGTGGATGAAAGAAGGAATCGTTGCTCCCATTCCAGAAGGTTATAAACTTTCTACGCAGGGATCAGATGTCCTCCAAGCCATCCGTCAACTTGAAGGAGGTCAGCAACTCGCCGTATTACAGGATATTGTCATCAACATGGGGTATGCCCCAAGTGTTGGCACTCAAAAAGTCAAAGAACCTGTGGTTCCACCTAAAGATATCGCACCCCGAGCTAAAGTCAGCATTGAGGGCATCGACAACTTGACAGTCCTGAGCTACATGGAGAATATGAACGCTTTTGACTTCCAGGGGGCTGTGGCTTTATTTGCTGAAGACGGTGCCCTGCAACCCCCTTTCCAAAAACCGATTGTGGATCATGAGTCCATTCTTGTGTACATGCGTGAAGAATGCTACGGACTCAAGCTGATTCCTGAAAGGGGAGTGTCTGAGCCAGGGGAAAAAGAGTTCACCCAGATTAAAGTGACGGGTAAAGTGCAAACTCCCTGGTTTGGTGACAGTGTTGGCATAAATCTAGCATGGCGGTTCTTGCTCAATCCGCAAGGCAAGATTTTCTTTGTGGCAATTGACTTGCTGGCATCTCCCCAAGAACTACTGAACCTGGGCTTTGTTCAGTAGAAGAGCTTGAGAGGGATGAGTTATGAATTTTGTGTTTTAAGCCAGAGCGATCGCTCTGGCTTAAAACATGCTCTAAAGCATAAAAATGGTGGTTTCCTTGCGCTCTGGCAAAGCCTACACATTAAACCCACCATACAAGATCGGGCGTATAGCCTCCGGCATGGCTGAGTGCAAAGCACACGCTGCTTTGTATGTCTAGCGGCACGGTTTGCGCTTACGCCCTTGGCGCAGTCTCTCAAGAATGAGCATCGCTCTACGCCCAGAATCACGATCAAAATTATTGAAAATTGGAGAGTTTAATGCGTGCAAACATTATACCAGCACCAAGATTTCAAAAAAATCAAACAGTAGAATTTGTTGGTGGCATAGGAAAGATTAAAGATTACTACTCCGAATCCGATAGCTGGATTTATCTTGTAGAGATGCCGATGGATCCAGAACCAGACTTTGGCAGAATTGGTTACGAGACTATGATTCTGCTACCAGAACCAGACATAATTTCACTTGCTGTACGTTACAGATAGCAAATACGGCATTGCTAAATCCTTGTCTGAATCCAAATGTAGAGACGTAGCTACGTCTCTACAAGGGTTTTGAAAAAAATAAAATTATTTTCATACATTCAATCAGCAACGCCGCAAATATTTTATACAGGGCAGTTCATAAATTCACATATCATTATTGATTTTATTTTGCAATAAACATTGCAATTTTGTAATAAAAATGTTAAATTTAATTTATAGAACATCACAAATCCAAAAAGCAGAACTTATAAAAAGCGGTTTAGTGATTGAAGAATTCGGTAGGCTGAACAACTACGCTATCGAATCCAAAAAGTACGTGATGGATGAGCCTCGGTTTAGCTTTACTCAGTATCTGTGAAAAACGGGCACAGACGTTTCCCTCCTGGCTCAGGCTCATGCCTGACAAAGCGTAATTGGTCTGTTGACTGGCTTGTAGGAAATTGAACTTCACTATATACCCTAAACACTTTTGCAAAATATAAGGATAAAACCAATGAGAACTAATGTTGCCTTAACTAATCCCTCTGTGTTCAGTCCCACTGATGTTAACTTAACTAGTCCCTCTGTGTTCAGTCCCGTTGTCTTCAAACCCGGTTTCAATCACTTTGAGAACATCAACGCAACTCAAGCCTGGTCACTGCTTTTCACTGGAGGCAAAGAAGATAAGGCATTTGGACTTAGCCCCACAGTAGGTCGTTTTTACAACCTCAGCTTGATCGCGATCGCTATTGCAGGTATCCTCTGGACTTTCTTGTTTCGACCTTTCTAATCAAGGGTGGACACGAGAAGCAGAGCCATGAAGTGATAGTTTTCACCCTAATTGAGTTACAGGAGCCAACTATGGATCAGGGTATCGAACTAACTTTAGAGCAAGAATTTAGCATCCGTTGCTTTACTGATCAAGTGCAGCAAATGTCTCGCGAGCAAGCTCAAGAATGCTTGATCTTGCACTATAAGCAAATGATGATTCGGGAAACGATGTATCAGGAGATTCTGAAAAAAGAGTGGAAATTAGATGAAGATTTCACCTCTGTGTAAAATCGGCAAGCAATCCTGACTTTGCACAACTGAGTCATTCGTTACAGTCACAAAACTTGGAGTATTAACTATGTCAGCTAAAACAAACATCACCTCCTCAGTGAACGATAAGCGTAATGCTTGGGTTTGGGGATTCACACCTCAGTCTGAACTCTGGAACGGTCGTTTAGCGATGATTGGCTTCATATCCACCGTCCTGATTGAAATGTTTTCTGGTCAAGGCTTACTTCACTTTTGGAGTATTCTGTAGGTCAGCATTTGCTGCTCAACCAATGTACGCTGCTGAAGAAGCAACAGGTTAATCTGAACTTCGTTTTGAGCTTCACAGAAAAAGTCAAACCTTTGAGTTTGAGATGCTTGTCTTAACTTTTATACCGTACTTAATCAAATAACCCCATAAATAAAACAGTGGCTTGTCATGCTGTAGGGGAGGAAATACTAAATCATCACCCTATGCTTTGTTAATTTCTCTATGGGGTTATCGTTTTTTCGCACTCGTTACATGTGAAATTTCTCATCCAAACCTGAGATGTGCTGCTGTCTTCAACACCCACAAATAAAACATCTCAAATTATAAGGATTGGTGATACTCATGCCGATTCAAGAGCGTGCGACGGATCACCGCAGAGCGGATGGTGACAAGCTCTCGTCTGAGCAAAACCTTAGATCCGCAGGCATACCAAGAGGGACAACAACCAATGTTCCTAGCTAATGGTGCGCCCAATCCCCGCCGGATGCTGAGTGAGGAAACAGCACAGGCGATCAACCGCGAGGTGAAGGAAATTGTGGAAACGGCTCATCAGCAAGCTTTGGATACGCTCAAGCTCAACTGAGACTTACTGGAGGCGATAAGCCCAAGGCGATACGCTACGCGTATCGCCACTCAACTCTTAGAGACAGAAGTTATCGAGGGTGAGAAACTGCACAGTTTGCTAAGGCAGGTTCAAGCTGTAAATAATTTAACCGTTTTAGATAGACCTAATTTAATTTCAGGAGTTCGTTAATGAGTATTATCACGAAGATGATTGTGAATGCAGATGCCGAGGTTCGCTATCTCAGCCCTGGAGAACTGGACCAGATCAAGCTCTTTATTAGCAGTAGTGAGCGCCGTCTACGCCTTGTGCAAGCTTTAACTCTCTCGCGCGATCGCATTATTAAGGAAGCTGGAAATCAACTGTTCCAAAGGCGTCCAAGCCTTGTTTCTCCAGGTGGAAATGCCTACGGCAACAAGATGACTGCCACCTGCCTGCGGGATATGGATTACTACCTGCGCTTGATCACTTACAGTGTTGCGGCTGGAGATACTACGCCAATTCAAGAGATCGGGATCGTTGGTGTTCGCCAAATGTACAGATCCCTCGGCACCCCAATTGACGCCGTTGCCGAAAGTGTCCGTGCTATGAAGAACATCGCTACCTCGATGTTGTCTGGAGAAGATGCGGGCGTTGTTGGCACTTACTTCGACTACCTAATTAGTGCTATCGAGTAGGCAACAGGAATCACCGATTCGGGCGATCGCCGTGTGCGATCTCCGCCTCCGCCATTCTCTGAACAGGTGGTCGAGAAGACAAGGAACTAGTACAAGGACTCAGAAGTCAGGACTCAGAAGTCAGGACTCAGAAGTCAGGAGAAAAAGTACATATATAAACTAGGTTTTACCCTGTTTATAACTGTCTGGTTATTTCTGTCGCGCTGTACTAGGTTCTAGCCCTCAAATAGGTCTGTTCTTAACCAGTATTTTGTTAGTGCTTGCTACGTCAGGATTTACTGGAACGCTGATTTTCCAGACTTTCTTCTCTGCTTGAGCGCCTGATAGCTAATTTATAGCATCTTTTCTCCCGAACTACCAACTTGGTGGCTCGGGTTTTTAGTTCACCTTCACAAGCCCAAAACACATTTCATGTTTTATTCACAATTCTTTAAAATCTGATTGTTCTTACGTAATATTGCTGATCTATCATTAGAAGAACATATGTCTACCACAATTAGCTAGCCGAAGTATTGCTGTTTAATGGTAAGTAGTCAGCCGAAATATTGCTGTTTAACTGTAAAAACCGAAAGCTACTCCCGAACCGCCAGAAGAATACCTAATTTAACGATTAGCAACAAGACGAGGACAGTCGCGTGGGCGGGTTTCCCGACTTGAGCGAACTGTCCGTCGCCAAGGACGCCAAAACAATCAAAAAGAAGATAGGTAATCTTGCACGCCTGATGGGAGTAAGATTAAAAAAAACACTGGGTGCAACTTCCAAGAGAAAATAAGTAACTTTTCATTAAGGGAAATTGCCTAATGCAACCAGTACCTCCAAGCTATACAAATATTGCTCAAAGGTTAGCAGCATTAAGCCAGCAACGAGCTAGTGGAGAACTGATTTTTTCATCAGGGGCTAACCAGTGGCATCTGTATTTCTTCTTGGGACGTTTGCTATACGCTACGGAGGGAGTTCATCGTGTTCGGCGTTGGCATAGAGCACTAAAGCAAAATTGCCCTGAGTTGAAATTTGATGCTCTTGATTTGAAAGAGAATGAACTGTGGGAATATCACTTACTGAACAAGAGTATTAATAAAAACCAGATAAGTCTGACGAGTGCAAAAGGTATTATTGAAAAAATTGTTGAAGAGGTTCTATTTAGCTTGGTAGGTCATTCGGATTTGCAAAGCTTTTGGTTACCCAAAAAACTGTATCCTATTGCCCTGATAGAAGTAAATCAATCGTTATACACAGCCCTTGATCTGTGCAAGCAATGGCGAAACATGGGTTTAGGAACACTTTGCCCTGACATGGCACCGATTTTTAAACAACCTACTTCTGAGCAAAATTTACAAATTTCTAAAACTCTCTTCCGTCTCAGGCAGCTCATTGATGGTGAAAACACCATTTGGGATATCGCCTTACACACCAGACAAAGTGTGACGACTGCGGCAACCATTGTACAGGATTTGGCGCATCAGGGTGTTATAGAACTCTTAACTATCCCAGACTTAAGAGTTCCAGTCGGGTCAACGATATCAGCGCCCTCCAGGGAAAAACAAACCCAAGCTTCGGCTGTTTTAGTTGGGAACAAAACACACACTCCGCCGTCTCAAAGCTTACCCAACCCCTCAACAAAAACTGACTCCCACCAAACTCCAAAGTTAATGGGACTGAGTAAGGATAACACTCGCCCTCAGTCAATCTTTGACTCTGCAAAAATAGACTTGATTCAACCTAAAGAAATTACCTCCTTGCAAACTCCAGAGTTAATGGAACCGAGTAAGGAGAACACTCGCCCTCAGTCAACCTTTGACTCTGCAAAAACAGAATTGATTCAACCTAAAGAGATTGCCTCAATAGTCGCCTACATAGATGACAGCCAAAGCGATAATCTCATAATGGGCGAGATTCTAAAGCTAGCTGGCTATAGGTATGTCAATATTCAAGATCCAGTCACAGCACTGCCAATCTTGCTAGAGTACAAACCAAATCTCATTTTCTTAGACTTAATTATGCCGATCGCCAACGGGTATGAAATCTGTACTCAAATTCGTCGCATATCAGCTTTCAAAAACACACCTGTAGTTATTGTAACTAGCAGTGATGGTATAATTGACAGAGTCAGATCAAAGATAGTAGGCTCCTCTGGCTTTTTAGCAAAGCCAATTACCAAAGAAAAGGTATTAAAAGTCTTACAGAAGCATCTACCAACTCCTGTGCCTGTGCAATCAACTCATCTACAAACAGTTCAAGTTTAGTTTGTTGAGTTGATTTATGTCCAATAAAGTTCACGAGTCATTAGTCACTAGTCATTAATCACTGGTAATTAGTCATTAATCACTAGTCATCAGTCATTAGTGGACCAGCGCTATGCAGTCCTTGTTTTCCACGCGCCCCCGCGACTGGCGCTGATCGCAAAGCGCACGCTACGCATGAACATTTACGACGTTCCGCAGGCATACCCGATAGCCTTCTGACGTGGCCTTCCCACTAGGATCATTAGTTATTAATAGACAAGATTGCAAAAGTAAGATTTTACAAGGTTCTCTTAAAAGTTAAGAATTCCCTATTCCCAAGTATACAGGAATGTTTTTTTATGACCACAGTCCTTTTAGTTGAAGATAGCTTGACAGAAACTCAAGTGTTAACTTGTTATCTCAAGCAAGCAGGCTTAACAGTCGTCACTGCTATCAGCAGTGAAGAAGCACAGCTAAAATTGCAATTCCAGACGCCTGATTTGGTGATTATTGATGTCATTTTGCCGGGGCAAAGTGGGTTTGAATTATGCCGTGAACTGAAGACCAATGCCAATACACAAGGAATTCCAGTCGTGATGTGTTCAACCAAAGGAACTGAAGCTGATAAACTTTGGGGTACGATGTTGGGAGCTGATGCTTATATACCTAAACCAGTAAACCAGCAACACCTGGTTCAAACAATTCAGCAATTAACTTCACAACTTCAATCTTGGCGTAGACAAATCATTTAGTTATTCGCAATTTGGGATTCAAAATTAATCAAATAGCAATTTTTAACAACAATTTAGAACTAAAAAAATTATGCAGACAGAATCTAAATCTGTACTCGCAGTGACTAGTTTTGAGCCACTGGAACTAAATCCACTGCTCCCAGAAATTAACCTTTCTAAATTGCTTCGCTTTCCCCTTGGACTTCAGGATAGTGGACTATTACCTCTAGAACAAATTGCCGAAATATCGCGGGTTAATTTAGCATCCATTCTACCTATTCCTGAAATGCCAAGTTGTATTTTGGGAATTTATCACTGGCGAGGAGAAATGCTGTGGCTTTTAGACTTAAACCATCTTATTGGATATCCTCTGCTGACGAGAGGGATAACTCCTGTGGCAATAGTCGTTAAGGTCAACGAACAAGCTATAGGTCTAGTAGTACCACAAGTTGATGATATTGAATCATACGACTTGCAACAACTGCAAAAAGCAGCAGTAGGCTTATTTCCTCCTAAACTCCTACCTTTTGTTCTAGGAGCTTTGCCAAATGGCAATATTGTGTTAGATGTCACAGCAATTACTCAGTATCCCCTGTGGCAAATACACCGAACAACAGTTTCTTAACAATCAAGAGTCAAACGATAATCTTCAAGGATGTAAACATGGTTTTACAGGATTTTGAGCAAACCAAGCAGATATTTGATTCCCAGTCCCAAAATGGTGATGTAAAAACAGCAGAGTTCATCGGTTATTCCGAGTTACATCAAGCTTCTGAATTAGTGAATGCTATTAAAGCAGATCTTCTAGGAGATTCACTAAAACCTGAAGCTCAGCAAAAAGTTCTTCTGCTGGAAAAGTGCGTTCAACAGTTGCAAACAGAATATCAAACTCATCTAGCTGTGGCTTGTGAGGAACATACGAAGCAGACTCGGCAAAAATTATTCACCATTTTCGCTCAGATGCGCCAAGCAGAAAATGTTGACACCTTGTTGAGAACCACAGTCATTGAAATTCGTAAGCTTTTACAGGTAGATCGGGCGCTCATTTATCGTTTTCAGTCTGAAAGGCATGGCATCGTAGCAGCAGAATCGATGGTAGCAGGGTATACTCCAAGCATAGGGGAATCTCTGAGTGCGATCGCCTTTGGCAGTGAAAATCAACACAGCTACCAACAACAGCAAGTCGTTATCCAAGACGATGTTTACGAAAACGTCAAGAGTGCTTATCAACTCCAACTACTCAAACATTACCAAGTCCAAGGCAGTCTGAGTTTGCCCATTGTCATAGATGAACAAGTCTGGGGCTTGCTTGTAATGCAGCAATGTTCAGCTTCTCGTCAATGGCAAGAAGCTGAAGTTAGCCTGCTTTACCAAATTGTCACTGAACTAAGGCTAAATTTACAAACAGTAGAACTTCTTAGCCAACAAAAAGAGGAGGCTAAGCAAGAAAAGGTTTTAGCTCAAATCTTGGAACAAATACCACTATCTTCTGATACAAGCGTTACCCTTGGGAACATCACTCAAGAACTACGACAGTTTCTCAAGGCTGACCGAGTCGTTGTTTATCGCTTATACCCTGATTGGAGTGGCGCATTTATTGCTGAATCTGTCGGCTCGGGCTGGGCTGCTTTGATGCAAGAGCAAGAGAAAGACGTCAGTTTTAAATCAAAAGATACATTGGATTATGACCGCTGCACGGTGAAGATGTTTGGCAATGTTGGTAGGTTTGACAGTGACACCTACCTGAAGGATACACAAGGAAGAGATTTTGTCAAGGGTAAGACAATTAATCGTGTGGACGACATCTATGCTGCTGGTTTTTCTGACTGCTACATCAAAACTCTAGAGAAATACCAGAGTAAAGCCTACATCATTGCCCCAATTTTTGAAGGGGAACAACTTTGGGGTTTACTAGGTGTCTATCAGAACTCTGGACCTCGACGCTGGCAAGATTCTGAGGTTGCTTTGTTGTCACTAGTCAGTAGTCGTCTCAGCATTATTCTCAAGCAGATTAAGGCAGCAGCTCAACTAAAAGTGAAATCAGAGCAACTGGCGGCTGAGCGAGAGCGAATCGTGGCGAATGCGATCGATAGAATTCGTCAATATTCTGACATTAACACCATTTTCAAGACGACAACTTATGAAGTCCGAAATCTCTTAAAAGCAGAGCGTGTCGTTATTTATCGCTTCAATTTAGATTGGAGCGGTGAGTTTGTTGCTGAGTCGGTATCCAGTGAATGGAAATCTGTAATGCAGGAGCAATTTGACAACCCCACCCTGCCACAAAACGTTAGCGAGTGCAGTGCCAAAATTCTTGGTGGAGGAAAAGCCAGTATTACAGACACCTATCTCCAACAAACTCAAGGGGGACGATTTTCCACGAGAACAAACTTTCGGGTTGTTAGCGATATTTACCAAGCAGGATTTTTACCTTGTTACATTGACACTTTGGAGCGGTTGCAAACAAGAGCTTACGTCATTACTCCGATTGTTAAAGGAGACAGGCTTTGGGGTTTATTAGCGGCATATCAAAACTCTGGTCCGCGTGATTGGCAAGAGCATGAAATTAAGGCGATGACCCAACTTAGCAATCAACTAGGGATAGCCATACAGCAGGCAGAGTACCTCAAACAACTACAGGAACAAGCCACTCACATAGCCAGAACCGCAGAGCGAGAACGAGGCGCAGCCAAGGTTATTGAAAAGATACGTCAAACATCGGATATAGACACCATTTTTAAAACAGCAACACAGGAAATTAGGAAACTTCTGGGTGTAGAGCGATTGGCTATCTATAAATTTCGCCCAGATTATTTTGGTGATTTTGTTGTTGAGTCTGAGTCCGGCGGATGGCCTAAATTGGTCGGTAGCGGTTGGGAAGATAGCTATGTGCAAGAACATCAGGGTGGTAGATTACGTGACAATGAACCTTATTTTGCGGATGATATCTACAACGCCAATCTATCCGATTGCCATATAGAAACCTTAGAGGGATTTGGGGTTAAATCGTTCTTAGTGGTTGCTATCTTCCAAGGACAAAAACTTTGGGGCTTGTTGTCAGCGTTTCAACACAGTGGACCAAGGCACTGGGAAGAAGCTGAAATTAAGGTACTGATGCAGATTGCCTCGCAAGTGGGAGTCGCTTTACAACAGGCAGAGTATATTAAAGAACTGCGTGTGCAATCACAGAAGTTAGCCAAGTCAGTTGAACAGGAAACACTTTACAGCAAACTGGTGTATAGACTCGGCTTAGCTCTGATTCAAGAGAATTTTTCACTTGACAACCTGCTCAAGATGGCTGTCTCGGAATTACGGAGACTGCTTAAAGCTGACCGAATCGCTATCTTCCGCTTTGATCCTGACTGGAATGGTGAATTTGTCGTTGAGGATGTTGGCAGCGATTGGGTTAAAGTTGTGGGAACTGACCTAGCTCGAGCTGACGATACTTGTCTTCAAGAAACAAAAGGTGGTCGGTTTCGCCGTAGAGAAACTCTCAGCATTGATAATCTCAGAGCTTCTGGATGCGATGAATGCTACATTGAACTCATAGAAAGGTGGGGAACAAAGGCTTCTATAGTTGCTCCTGTCTTCAAGGGCGACCAACTTTGGGGATTATTGGGAGCTTATCAGAATGATGCACCACGTCATTGGGAGCAAATAGATCTCAACTTGGTAGCTCAGGTAGGGGTGCAAGTTGGTCTTGCTTTACAACAAGCAGAATACTTGGAGCAACTAAAAACTCAAGCACAGCAATTGGCTCAAGCAAGCGAAAGGGAAAGAGCAGCTAAAGAGCAACTTCAACGAGAAGTTATGCAGTTGCTGTCAGCAGTGCAACCAGCATTACAAGGAAACCTCACTATTCGCCTACCTGTGACCGAAGGTGAAGTAGGTACGATCGCCGACGTTTATAATGTCACCCTGCAAAGCCTGCGAAAAATCGTCATGCAGGTGCAAACAGCATCGAGACAACTCGCCCAAACCTCCCAAGCAAACGAATCTTCTATCGTTGGTTTAGCCACCCAAGCGCAGCAGCAGTTTCAATTCTTAACTCATGCTTTGGAGCAAATCCAAACGATGGTCAATTCCACAAAAGCCGTAACAACGAACGCCCAACAGGTGGAAGAAGCAGTGCAGGTGGCAAACCAGACCATCCAGCAAGGGGATGCAGCTATGAACCGCACTGTGGATGGAATTCTTGACATTCGGGAAACAGTGGCAGAAACCAGTAAGCGCCTCAAGCGCTTCTCGGAATCTTCTCAAAAGGTTTCCAAAGTCGTGAATTTGATTAGTAACTTTACAACTCAGACTCAACTGCTTGCCTTAAATGCAGCAATTGAAGCAACCAGAGCCGGACAGTATGGACGTGGTTTTGCAGTTGTCGCCGATGAAGTGCGTTCTTTAGCGCGTCAGTCTGCTGAAGCAGCAACTGAAATAGAGCAGCTGGTTCAAGAAATCCAAAAGGGCACAGCAGAAGTTTCTGTAGCTATGGAAAATGCGATTCAGCAAGTTGCAACAGGAACAACGCAGGTACACGAAGCTCGCCAAAATCTAAACGCCATTGTTGCAGCCACGACTCAAATCAGCCAACTTGTGGAAGGTATTACGCAAACAACACAAGTACAAAGTCAAAGCATCCAATCAGTCACACAAACCATGACAGAAGTGGCAGATATTGCCAACAATACAAAGGAGGATTCGATGGAAATTTCCACATCCTTTAAGGAAATCCTAGCAATGGCTCAAAATCTCCAAACTAGTGCTGACCAGTTCAAGGTCAATTGATGAATAAATATTAGTCATTTGTTGCTTTTTCAAAAGAATACAGTGGTCAGAACTCAAAATCAAATAACAGGGAACTGGGAACTGGGAACTGGGTTGAAAATCTAGTGATGTCCGTATTTTCTCATTAGTTCATGTCCTAATCTACCTAGCAACGCCTATATTTATTCTTTTGTTTAAGTACTTATGACTAATCACTAATAACTAACGACTAACGACTAATGACTAACGACCCAACCATTCAAGAGCAAAGCCACCGCTACTTTCTCCAAGAAGCACCAGAACTGCTGCAAGTTATAGAACAAGAATTGTTCAGTCTAAGAGAAGACTTCAGTGTCAATAAAGTTTATACGCTGATGCGTGCTACTCATACCCTCAAAGGAGCAGCAGCCAGCATCTGTTTGGAAGCGATTACAACCGTGGCTCACACGTTGGAAGATATTTTTAGAGCAATTTGCAAACCTGACTTATCGATTGATCAAGAAGTTGAAGCTTTACTCTTCGAGAGTTATGAGTGTTTGCGCTTACTCCTAACCGCTGAACTGACAGGAGGATGGGTGAATGATGTTGATATTCTCGACCGAATCGCCAGTATTTTTGCCCAACTGCAAGAAAAGTTAGGAGACTGTTTTGGTGAGGAAGGTTATCTTCCCGATTCACAAGAATTGGGCTTTGATTTAACGCAGTCCATCTTTGAAGTTGGAGTCACTCAACGCTTAGATCTGCTAGCGACAGCTATAAGCAGTGGTCACTCCGAACAAGTTGCTACTACGCTGAGGGTACAAGCAGAAGTTTTCTTTGGTTTAGCGGAGTCGCTAAATTTACCAGGGTTTGGAGCTATAGCTCAAACGGCGCTGACTGCTTTGGACAACTATCCCGAGCAAGCAATGGTTGTTGGCTACATTGCTTTGGCAAACTTCCAAGAAGCACGAAAAGCCGTGCTAAACGGTGACAGAAGTCAAGGCGGTCAAGTATCCTTAGCGTTAGAAAAACTGGGGGAACGACTCCAGGATTTACCTCAAGCGTCCCGAAATGAACCAGTCCATGCTCAAGAAGAGGTGAGGCAGTCCAACAGAGAGGATCTCCCCCAGGAGCAACTGCCGTTCATGCAGCGTCTGTACAGGAGAGGCCCCGAAGGAGTAACTCAAACGACACCTGAGACGCAACCAGATAGTGAGGAATCAGCCAATGATTATCAAACCACTCATCAACCCGACTCTTTTCCTTCATGTCCTGTGGAGTTTGAAGCCAAGCCTCACCAGGAGGTGACGATAACGGAGGAACAAGCCTCCGCTTGGACTTCTCCCCACCTTTTGATCTCCTCACCTACCGAAGCTCCCATCTCCTCCTCAACTCGTACTGTGCGGGTTCATGTTGGGGAGTTAGAACAACTGAATTACCTCATCGGAGAATTGCTAACAAACCAAAATCGCCAATTTCTCCAAAAGGAACAACTGTCGGCTGCTGTTCGAGTACTTCTTTTAAAACTACAACAACATCAGCAGTTGCTTCATCAGTTACAAGATTTGTCGCAACGCCAGTTCAGTGTTCCAGAACAAAAGTGGTTATTTCGGAATGGGCAAGACAAAGGATATTTCGATTCTCTGGAACTGACGACTAGTTACAGCGAGTTTCATAATCTTGTTCAATCACTTCTAGAAGACATGGTGCAATTGGGAGAAACAACCGATGCTATTGAAATGTTTAATCGTCAGTCCCACGAGACTTTGGAAAAACAACGTCGGTTATTAACTCATACCCATGATTCTCTCATGGAAGCCCGGATGTTGCCCTTGGGACACTTGTTTGAACGCTTTCCCAGTATCTTGCGTCAGCTAGAAGTTATACACAAAAAGCAGGTAACACTGAGTTTATCTGGAAGTGACACCTTAGTTGACAAAGCAGTGGTTGACAAACTGTATGACCCTCTGTTGCATCTGGTTCGCAATGCTTTTGACCACGGAATTGAATTGAACTCAATCCGACAAAAACGGGGCAAGTCAGAGAAAGGTCAGATTGAAATCTCTGCTTACCATCAGGGTAAGTACTTAGTGATTGAAGTTAGGGATGATGGTCAAGGATTAGATTTTGAAAAGATTCGCGCCAAGGCGGTAGAACGTCAACTTGTCTCGCCAGAACAAGCTAGCAGTCTAAATGAAGCTCAGCTAACAGAGTTCATTTTTCAACCGGGCTTTTCTACAGCTTCTGGTATCAATGACCTCTCTGGACGAGGAATTGGTCTGGATGTTGTTCGTATTCATTTGCAAGCAATTAGAGGTTCAGTTGAAATTTATTCTCAACACACCCAAGGTACAATGTTCAGACTGCAAATTCCTCTGAGCTTAACGCTGGCCAACTTACTGCTTTGTCAAGCTGGCGACCAAATCTACGCTTTGTTTACTAATTCTATCGAGGAAGTTCTTATTCCTAGAGCAGACCAGATTCGCTCCTGGGAAGAAGGCAAAGTCCTGCGGTGGGGTCAGGGTGCTTCTATGAAACTAATTCCTTGTTACCAACTCACTAAAGTCCTGAATTATTTCTCATCTGTCAGTCAACCTGAAGTGTTTAATACCAAGCCAAATGGTGTTTCTCAGAAGCTTGAGTTGCCAATTATTCTGATTCGTTCTCAAGATAAACTTTTCGGTTTGCAAGTAGATCAGCTCATCGGTGATCAGGAATTGGTTATCCGTCCATTAGGAGCAATGATTGTCCCTCCCCGCTACATCTACGGGAGTAGTATTCTACCTGATGGTCGGCTAACGCTAGTACTTGATGGGTTAGCATTGATGGAATGTTTGTCGCAACGGCAAAAACAAGATAATAGTCATTGGGCTAGGAACAGCGCTTTTAGGGGCGAGGTTGTTGCCGCCGCCAAGGGCGATCGCGCCTTCGTGAGTTCAACGCCCCTGATGTTCACCTCCAGGATAGAACAGCCGCGATTACTATCCCAAGCTAGTACTGCCCTGCCAGAAGCACCAACTCTAAGTCACCACAAACCAAGACCAAAAAAAACTATTCTCGTAGTGGACGATTCCATTACCGTCCGCCAAACTGTAGCTTTGACCCTAGAAAAAGCAGACTATCAAGTACTTCAGGCAAAAGACGGTTACGAAGCAATTGAACGACTCCAAGTTCACACAGATATTCATCTAGTATTGTGTGATATCGAGATGCCACGAATGAATGGGTTTGAGTTTCTCAAAGACCGTCAGCAAGACCCAAATTTGGCAAATATTCCTGTTGTGATGCTAACTTCCAGAAGTAGTGAGAAGCACCGCCAACTTGCTTTCAAGTTGGGAGCTAATGCTTATATTATCAAACCTTATCTGGAGCATATACTGTTGAGCACACTGACAGATGTCCTTGAGAAAAATACTGGAGTTCTTGCTAGGAGAGATTAATGTACAACGAGTCACAGTTAGACAAGTTTCTTGTTTTTAACATTGCAGATTATCTCTTTGCGCTCCCGATGAGTGATGTGCTCAAGGTAGTGAATTTATCATCTGCAAATAGCAAAAGCATGCCAACAATGGGGCTAGTCCAGATCGGTAAGTACATGATTAAGATTTTGGATCTACATCAATACTTAGGCGAAGATAATTTCCTTTACTCATCTGAACACCCATCTTTTTTGGTGGTAGCACACAATTCACAACGGGAACTCTACGGAATTTTGGTAGATAAACCACCCGATATAGTGGAATTATCAAAAGAAACGATTCGCTTTTTACCTAGGTCTAGCAATTATCGTAAACCTATTATTGAAATGGTCAGTCATGTCGCTGTTTTATCCGAGGAAGAGGTTGTAAAAACAATCTTTCTGCTCGATTTGAAGCGTATCGCAGAACCTGTTTAACTAATACACAGGTACTAAAGTATGAAAAAAATCCCACTATTCTAGTCGAAAGACAAAGGTGGGATGACCCACCTTTTGTAAACACTAATTATTATCTATTAGCTAAAGCCTCCCAAGTTTGATAACCCACAACTCCTGGAGGATCATTAACAAAGTCACGAGAATTTTGAAAGTCTTTGACAGCATTTTCTGTATTTGAACCAAAAATGCCGTCAACACCAATAGAGTATCCATGAAAGTTGTCTAAAAGCAGTTGTAAAATCTTGACAGCTTCACCTTGACTATTTTTGCTTAATTTGGGCATGTTCACAGTACCTAGAGCTTGTCCTGACATAAGTTTTAACTCCGTGAAAAAAAAGGTCATTCCGTGCAAATGCTCTTTCTAGTTTTAATAGGTGTTAGTAAAATTTACTTATGCACTGTAATGAAAATTTAGATATTTCTACTAGGAACTGGATGACTTAAAATTCAACACGACTGAATGTCACAGTAATTTCAGGCGGAAGCCCACGAGTCTGTGGAAAACGGTTAGCCAGATAGTCAACAAGGACAAAAAGCAAACCCGAACTTCCGCCAAAATCCCACCCCTTCAAGGGGTGGGTATGGCTTAAGACATCCTTTTAAGCAAACTTAGTATCTGTCGAATTGTAACAGCATCTTGGGCTTGGGGAGCTTTTATCAGATAAGTTTCCAAGTCGTTAGCAGCTTGAGCAAATAGACGGAGTTCATAACACAAAAGACCGCGATCGCGCAATTCTAATGCTGCACCAGGAAAAAGTAGTAAAATCCGTTCAACGGCTGCTAAAGCTTTTTCCAACTCCTGCTGATTCAGGTAAATATATTTCAAATTCGCCAATATCCGTGCTAAAAACTGCTTCTTACTCACTGTTGCCAAAAATTCTGGTTGCAGCGGCACGGGTTGTTGATAAACTTGATTCAGGCGTTCTTGACAATCTTGTGGAAACATGACTTCCCCAAAATTGAACGCATCAATGAAAATCTCCGTATCTGGAATATCAGGACGAATCAGAAAATGTCCTGGCATTCCTACTCCTACTGTAGGAAAGTCTATTCTTCGGGAAACCTCCATATAAACAAGTGCTAAGGTAATAGGAATTCCCAACCGACGATCAATGACATTATTTAAAAAGCTGTTGCGAGGGTCATAGTAATCTTTTTGATTTCCAGCAAATCCCAGATCATCATAGAGATACTGATTGATACTTTGAATAACTCGCAGGGGATATCTCTGGGATGGTAGGCGTTCTTCTAGCTCCACAGCCATTGTATCAAAGGCGTTAAGATATTCCTCTGGATCGATGTTGGGATATTCTTCCTGTGCAATATATAAAGCTGCCTTTGCTAAGTCAATATGCTCATCAGGCTGCTGGATTTGTTGCTCAAAATATTGCCGCGCTGACGAGAAGTTCATAAGCAGATGTTCTTGAATATAGGTTCAAAAAAAACACGAAAACGCGTATAAAGCTTTTTTCTAGTTCTATATTAAACTTGCTATTGCGATTTAAAAAATGGAAATTCAAAATTCAGCCGACAGTCAAGTCAAAAGTGGAACTGACAGTAGCTCTAGCACATTACCGCTAGATTTTCCTCTATCTTTTTCATCACTTTTTACAGAAAAGTTAAATTCTTCAGATCTTAATCTGGTTTGAATACTATCTAAAAAGTATAAAGAAGTTGCTTGTTTGTGGTAGCTCATGTTAATGATATAGAAATCCGGTTTGATTTAGTGAATCACAAAGTAGAGACGCTTAACAGGGAACAGGCAACAGAGAAGAAGCAATAAAAGTGTACCTAGCTTCGTCAAAAATAAAATACGAGTCCTATACAGAGCTTAATGTACGTAACCAATTATGTTGGGTGATCTGCTATCGGTTATAAGTAAAAACAATCGTTCACAAAATTAAACTTTTAATACGGTTAATTTGATCAAAATAAAACATAGATGTACATAAATAAACTAATGTATCTATGTTCATCTGTGGTTATAAAATACCCAACAGCCTTCTTAAAGGAGCCAGAACATGGAGAACACGAACACAACTACGTCAAAACGCGTCTCAATACTCGACCAAATACCACAGTCAAATGCGCCCTCTCCCTCTTCTGTAGCTTATACTAATACCATCCCAGTAACATTACATATCAACGGTACAGAATACAATTTGCAGATTGACCCACGTGTCACTCTACTGGATGTCCTACGAGAATATATTGGGCTAACAGGTACGAAAAAGGGCTGTGACCACGGGCAGTGCGGTGCATGTACTGTACTTATTGACGGATATCGTATCAATTCATGTCTGACGCTTGCTGTCTCATATGACGGTGAGCAAATCACGACTATCGAGGGTTTAGCCGAGGGTGAAGATTTGCACCCAGTACAAGAAGCATTTCTCCACCACGATGCTTTTCAGTGCGGTTACTGCACTCCAGGGCAGATTATGTCTGCTGTGGGACTGCTCTTAGAAGGACACGCGAAAACTGACACTGACATTCGCGAACAAATGAGCGGCAATATTTGCCGATGTGGCGCTTATGCAAATATTTTTGCAGCCGTTCGTGAATTGTGCGATGGCGAGGACAATTCTAAGGCAAACGCCTCAGCAAATCAGTGAACAGTGAACAGTGAACAGTAAACAGTGAACAGTGAAAACTAGTAGCTGATAACTGATAACTGGTAACTGATAACTGTTTGAGGCAAAACAACGGAGGCAAAACGGATGAATCCATTTACTTATGTACGCGCCGCTAACTCGGACGACGCGATCGCAACACTTACTCGCGAGCCACAAGCAATGTTCATTGCAGGTGGTACTAACATACTTGATTTGATGAAGGAAGGTGTGCATACACCAAGTCAACTTGTAGATATTCGCAAATTACCATCTACAGAAATTCTCACTAAAGATAACGGTGGTATCAGAATTGGAGCGACATTGCGCAACAGCGATGTTGCATACAATTCGTTAGTTCAGGAGCGCTATCCTGTGCTGTCAGAAGCCATTCTTGCGGGAGCCAGCGCCCAACTACGGAACATGGCAACAGTTGGCGGGAATTTAATGCAGCGAACACGCTGCTCTTACTTTCATGACACAGCCTTTCGGTGCAACAAACGTCAGCCGGGTTCAGGCTGCGCCGCATTAGAAGGTTTCAACCGGATGCATGCAGTCTTAGGCACCAGCGAACAGTGTATCGCCGCACATCCCAGTGATATGTGTGTTGCGCTAGTTGCGCTGGATGCAGTTGTGCAAACACAAGGACCAAGAGGCGAGCGGAGTATTCCCATCACCGACTTTCACCTGTTACCTGATCAGACACCGCATTTAGAAACGGTACTCGAACACGGTGAGATAATTACAGCAGTTGATTTGCCAGAAATGCCATTTGCTTGGCGATCGCATTACCTAAAAATACGAGACAGAGCGTCTTACGCCTTTGCGCTCGTATCTGCAGCCGTAGTCCTCGAAATAGATGAGGAAGTGATTCGCAATGCGCGTATTGCTCTTGGTGGTGTCGGAACAAAGCCGTGGCGTTCATTAGAAGCAGAGCAAGTGTTAGTTGGTGCACCAGCTACACAAGAGACTTTCACAGCAGCTGCTGATGCAGCGATGCGTGAAGCTAGACCATATCGACACAATCAATTCAAAATTGAGTTAGCAAAACGAACTTTGGAAGAAGCACTCAAGACCGTAGCAGCAATCTCAGGAGGTCAAGCATGAGTACAGGTATCATTTCCCCCCCAAAACAAAGAGAGCCGATTGTCGGTAAACCAATTGACCGTGTTGATGGACGACTCAAAGTTATGGGTGCGGCTCGCTATGCAGCCGAGATTCCGCAAGATAACATCGCTCATGCTGTTCTCATCCAGAGTACTATTGCCAAAGGTCGGATAATAGACATTGATACTTCTGAGGCAGAGAAAGCACCAGGTGTGCTTGCGGTGATCACCCACCTCAACGCGCCAAAACTCTACTCAGGAAAAGATCCAAGTATCGGCGGCACCTCAGGTGAGAATTTAGTCCCACTGCAATCAAACGAAGTGTTTTATGATGGGCAACATATCGGTCTAGTTGTCGCCGAAACGTTAGAACAGGCTAAATACGCCGCATCGCTCGTCCGTATCACTTATGAGGAACAAAAGCCAAGCATTGAAATAGAATCAGAATCACCGAAGGCATATCAACCAAAACAGTTCTTTGGTTCAGAACTGCAAGTACAACGGGGCGATGTTGCCAAAGCCTTTGCCGCAGCCGAGGTAAAGATTGAACAGACTTATACAACGCCAATTGAACACCACAACCCAATGGAGTCATCGGCTTCCATTGCCGTGTGGAATGATGAGCAACTGACAGTCTACGATGCGACGCAGGGGGTGATTGGTACGCGCAATTTTGTCGCCTACGCGCTTGGCATACCAGCAGAAAATGTTCGTATCATCTCGCACTATGTGGGTGGTGGATTTGGTTGCAAAGGTTTTACATGGTGGCACACTATCTTGGCAGCAGTCGCCGCGCGTGTAGTAGGTCGTCCAGTCAAACTTATGGTCACGCGTCAGCAGATGTTTACTTCTTGCGGTCATCGTCCACCTACGATTCAACAGCTTACACTAGGGGCGACAAAAGACGCCAAGCTCACTGCCATTAGACACGTGACAACATTGCAAACTTCCGAAGTTGATGAATTTATTGAGCCGTGCGGGTTGACAACGCGGATGCTTTATGCATGTCAAAATTTAGAAGTAGCGCATCATTTAGTTCGAGTCAACACTGGCACCCCAACATTCATGCGGGCACCTGGAGAAGCATCAGGCATGTTCGCGTTAGAATCGGCGCTAGATGAGTTAGCCTATGAGTTAGAAATCGATCCTGTAGAACTCCGCATTATTAACCATGCCGATGTGCATCCGCACACAGGTAAGCCGTGGTCAAGCAAATATCTCAAGGAATGTTACCAACTGGGTGCAGAAAGATTTGGCTGGTCACACCGTAACCCCACACCACTTTCTATGCGCGACTCTGACTATCTTATTGGTTGGGGAATGGCGACTGCAACCTATCCGGGGCTGCGTTCTCCAGCGTCAGCAAAAGCGCAACTTTTCGCCGATGGACGCGTTATCGTATCGAGTGCAACACATGATCTTGGTACAGGTACTTACACTGTCATGACGCAAATCGCCGCTGATGTGCTTGGGCTACCTGTCGAACGAATTGAATTTAAGCTGGGTGAATCATCCATGCCCAAAGCACCTCTGGCTGGTGGTTCGCAATCAGCCGCAAGCGTTTCACCCGCTGTGCAAGGAGCAGCACAAGAATTACGTAGTCGGGTGATTCGCCTTGCGATTGATGACGAGTCGTCACCCCTGTATGGAGTCGCCCAAGAGGCAATTTCAACCGAGAACGGACGTGTTTTCCTCAACAACGAGCCATCAAGAGGTGAAACTTACGCAGAACTTTTGCAGCGTAATAATTTGCCCATAGTAGAAGTTGAAGCGATCGCAAACACTGCTGCCTCGGAGTCACAACAAGGAACAGACAACAAAGTCGTGAGAATCTGCGTTGGTAAAGATGAAAACTCCGACATGCAACAGTATGCATTTCAATCTTTTGGTGCACACTTCGCTGAGGTGCGCGTTCATCCACGTTTGGGACAGGTACGTGTAACGCGCTTCGTGAGCGCTATTGATGTTGGACGCATCCTCAACCACAAGACCGCACGCAGCCAAATTCTAGGCGGTATCACTTTTGGGTTAGGCATGGCATTAATGGAAGAGACAGTACTCGACCAACAAAGCGGTCGTTTCGTTGTGCGTAACTTGGCAGATTACCACGTTCCTGTGCAAGCAGATGTCTCTGACATTGACGTGCTATTCATTGATAAACCCGACCCACACATTAGTAAGATGGGCGTGCGCGGTGTTGGCGAAATCGGGATTACTGGTGTTGCAGCAGCAGTTGCTAATGCTATCTATCATGCAACAGGAAAGCGCATTCGCGAGTTGCCAATAACTCCTGACAAGCTGCTGTAAAGGCAATACGGTAGTCCCTGCCCCATATTGAGATTAGAAAAATCACCTAAACAAAATCTCTAGCTCTTACCAGAAAATTAACAGGAGCGTGAAAGCCCCTATCTTTCAAGAAGGGGATGAAACGCGACACGGCACTTTTTAAAGTGCCGGAATCTTTTCCGAAATTGATATTAAGAACATTGTAGAATAATGAGATACAAGGAGGTGATTCAATTGCCAAAAGATTATGGTTGTCAGCAAGTATTATTAAATCGTTCGTTGCTCGTTCATCCACTTCTTGAATATCTTTGTACTCAATCGGCGAAGTTAACTAATTGTGGAATATATTACGGTCGTCAAGTCTGGTTTAAGCAACGCAAGTATTTAGGCAAGTATGACTTAGAGAAGGAATACAAAACTAATCGTCATTACCAGTCTTTGCACTCACAATGCGCTCAGCAAGTTTTGCGAACCGTTGCCGAAAGCTTTAAATCTTTCTACGAGTTGGAGAAGAAAGCGCGTAAGGGAGAACTTGACCAACGTCCGAAGCTTCCCAGTTATCGAAAAAATGGGTTAGCATCCTGTACCTACCCAAAACAAGCTTTAAAGTTGGTAGGAAGCGAAATACGAATTCCTCTAGGACAGACCGTTAAAGCGTGGTTTGGCATAAATTATTTCACTATCCCTGCTCCGTCTAATCTTAATTTTGTGTCAATCAAAGAGTTGCGCATTATTCCACGTAACCGCGAATTCTATGCTGAGTTTGTGTATGAGCAACAACCAGATTCGCGACCACGATTGAATGAGAAATGGGCTTTGGGGATAGATCCAGGAGTGACGAACTGGCTAACGTGCGTTGATAGTTCATCTGATGGAAATAGTTTCATCGTTGACGGTCGTCACGTCAAGTCAATTAATCAGTGGTACAACAAACAAGTTGCTCGTTTGAAAGAAGGAAAACCACAAGGATTTTGGTCAAATAAACTTTCCGCAATCACCGAAAAACGTAATCGACAAATGCGCGATGCAATAAACAAGGCCACAAGAATAGTCATTGATTATTGTTTGCAGATGAAGTTAGGAAATGTTGTGTTTGGCTGGAATCAGGGTCAACGCCAAGAATCAAATATGGGGCGAAAAAACAATCAAACTTTTGTCCAAATTCCGACATACAGACTTAAGGAGCGAATTAGGCAGCTATGCGAAAGACATGGTATCAACTTTGTTGAGACAGAAGAATCATACACATCCAAAGCATCGTTCTTAAATTTTGACTTTCTACCGACCTTTGGTGAAAAACCCGAAACGTGGAAGCCGAGTGGACGACGTACAAAACGCGGATTGTACAAATCAATGTGGTACGGAACAATCAACGCAGATTGTAATGGAGCAGCTAACATACTACGAAAAGTAGCCGCAACACTGAGTTTAGAACTTGGTCGAGTGGGTAGGGGCGCTTTGACACGTCCCACTCGGATTAAAATCTGGGTGACAGCTAAACTAAAACGAAGTGGCATGGATTCATCCTGCCACGTAGTATCCATTTAGAATCCCTTCGCCTTCAGGCAAGGGAGATGTCAATGAAATTTGCTCTGTGTTTTCTCGATTTGGTTTAGCTGCTGTGTCTGCCATCATATAGACACGGCAGTTGTTTCTGATGAACTTTTTTTTGTTAAAGATTGTAGAACATAACCTAATTATCACGCCACAGCCGGAATTTTAAGGATAAATTTAAGCGCAATAGAGGGGATCGTTCAGTGCTAATCTTGAAGAGACAAGAGCAAATTCTTATGTCCTTGACGACCCGATCTGAAATATAGCTTCAATCATTAAGGCTCAGCATGGTCACCACAGCAGAAAAAACAAACATTGGTTACATTACCCAAGTTATTGGTCCGGTTGTTGATGTCAAGTTCCCGAACGGGAAAATGCCTCAAATCTACAACGCTTTGACCATCAAAGGCACTAACGAAGCCAAACAAGAAATCTCAGTTACTACCGAAGTGCAGCAGCTGCTAGGTGACAACCAAGTCCGAACTGTCGCCATGAGTTCTACCGATGGCTTAGTGCGTGGTCTGGAAGTTACTGATACTGGCGCTCCCATCAGTGTGCCTGTTGGTAAAGCCACGCTGGGTCGGATTTTCAACGTCCTTGGCGAACCTGTGGACAATAGGGGACCTGTCAATTCTGAGGAAAAATTGCCCATCCACCGCGATGCTCCGAAATTCACAGAATTGGAAACCAAACCCTCCGTGTTTGAAACCGGAATTAAAGTTGTTGACCTGCTAACTCCCTATCGGCGCGGTGGTAAAATTGGTCTATTTGGCGGTGCTGGCGTAGGCAAAACCGTTATTATGATGGAGCTGATTAACAACATCGCCACAAAGCACGGTGGAGTGTCAGTGTTCGCTGGAGTAGGTGAGCGCACCCGTGAGGGCAATGACCTTTATAATGAAATGATTGAATCTGGGGTAATCAACAAAGATAACCTCAACGAATCCAAGATTGCCTTAGTGTACGGTCAGATGAACGAACCACCCGGAGCAAGAATGCGGGTTGGTCTGTCGGGGTTGACAGTAGCAGAGTACTTCCGCGATGTGAACAAGCAGGACGTACTGTTGTTTGTTGACAACATCTTCCGGTTTGTGCAAGCAGGTTCAGAAGTATCAGCTCTGTTGGGACGGATGCCTTCTGCGGTAGGATATCAACCAACATTAGGAACCGACGTAGGTGCACTGCAAGAGCGCATCACCTCCACCAACGAAGGGTCAATTACCTCAATTCAAGCAGTATACGTACCAGCCGACGACTTAACCGACCCCGCACCCGCTACCACCTTCGCTCACTTGGACGGAACAACAGTGCTATCGCGGGGTTTGGCATCTAAGGGAATTTATCCAGCGGTGGATCCCCTAGATTCTACTTCCACCATGTTGCAGCCCAACATTGTTGGCGAGGAACACTACAACACTGCTCGTGCTGTACAATCAACACTACAGCGTTACAAGGAACTCCAAGACATCATCGCCATTCTCGGTTTGGATGAACTGTCTGAAGATGACCGTCTGACTGTGGCGCGTGCACGGAAAGTTGAGCGTTTCTTGTCTCAGCCGTTCTTTGTAGCAGAAGTGTTCACCGGTTCTCCTGGTAAGTACGTGGAGCTGAAAGAAACCATCAAAGGCTTCCAGAGAATTCTTGCTGGAGAATTGGATGATCTGCCAGAGCAGGCTTTCTACTTGGTTGGCAATATTGACGAGGCGATCGCCAAAGCCCAAAAACTCAAAGGCTAATATTCAGTGAACAGTCATCAGTAAACAGTTATCAAAATAAGTACGATAACTGTTTATTGATACTTGATGACCAGTAACCCTATGGCTAACGCCACGCCTTACGGTGAGTCCAGCGCTGGCTCACTGATAACTGATAACTGATAACTGATAACTGAAATATGACATTGACTGTTCGTGTAATTTCCCCAGATAAAACTGTGTGGGATGCCCCAGCTGAAGAAGTCATTTTGCCCAGCACTACTGGTCAACTTGGTATCCTCAGCGGACACGCACCGCTGTTAACAGCCTTAGATACAGGCGTTATGCGAGTACGTGCCAATAAAAATCAGCCTTGGACGGCGATCGCCCTGTTAGGTGGCTTTGCCGAAGTTGAAAAAGATGAAGTCACAATTCTGGTAAACAGTGCTGAGCGGGGTGACGCAATTAACATTGAGGAAGCCCGTGCTGCTTTCAATGAAGCAGAAACCCGTTTGAATCAAGTACAAGCAGGAGAGCGCCAAAGCCAAATCCAAGCAAACCAAGCATACAAACGTGCCCGTGCTCGTTTTCAAGCTGCAGGTGGTACAGTCTAGCTGCTTGTAGGTAGGGTTGACCTATCTACAAATTGTTCTCTGACAGAAGTTTGCATTAAGTCTGAAGAAACATGAGGTTATAAGAGGCTTAGCTTGCTTTTACCATACTTTAGGCGTGGCTGCAGACTCCTGTCTGAGGGCAAATACTACCAAGGAAGTGCATTATTTGCTTTTGCCAGTTCTGTAGCGCGTTCAAGGGACGCCTTATCAGCGACTCCTAAAGGAAAGCTCCGCTAAAGTCAAAGCAGTAAGCAATCCGGGAAGTCTCAATAGCTTATGTACCTGAAAACTCTTCATCTGGGACAATTTCGCAACTATAAACAGCAGCAAGTTGAGTTTAGTGCTCCCAAAACAATTTTGGTAGGCAACAATGCTCAGGGTAAGTCCAATTTGCTGGAAGCGGTGGAATTGCTGGCGACATTGCGATCGCACAGAATGGCACGCGATCGCGATTTAATTCAAGATGGAGAAACCATAGCCATGCTTGTTGCCACTTTAGAGCGACAAACTGGCATCAGTGACCTTGCTCTCACCTTCCGTCGAAATGGTCGTCGTAGCGTTGCTTTAAATGGTGAGACGCTGCGGCGTCAAATGGATTTTCTTGGTGTTCTGAATGCGGTACAGTTCTCTAGTTTGGATTTAGATCTTATTCGCGGCGGTCCTGAAGGTCGCCGCAATTGGTTGGATACTCTGTTAATCCAACTCGAACCTGTCTATGCTCATATTCTACAGCAATATAACCAGGTTTTGCGACAGCGTAATGCCTTCTTGAAAAGCACTTTGCAACACCAGTCGCCATCGTTACGGGAAGGGGCTGGGCGTCCACAAGAAAAATCACTGCATCAGGTAAGCTCAAAAGCCCAAACTCCAGAGCATTCTGAGTTAGATATTTGGAATGCACAGTTGGCTACTACAGGAACACGGGTGATTCGACGACGCGATCGCGCCATACAGCGACTAGCCCCTATTGCTAGCGCTTGGCACGCTAGTATCAGTGGTGGTACAGAAATTCTAGAACTTAAGTACTCACCCAATGTCTCATTAGACCAGAACAATCCAGAACAAATACAGCAAGCTTTTTTAGAAAAAATAGAGCAGCGTGCTGTTGCAGAACTGCATCAAGGCACAACCGTTGTTGGTCCTCATCGTGACGAAATAGAATTGACAATTAATCAAACACCATGCCGTCAATACGGTTCTCAAGGTCAACAACGAACTTTGGTACTAGCCTTAAAACTAGCAGAATTACAACTTATAGAACAAGTGGTTGGGGAACCACCTCTGCTACTACTTGATGATGTCTTAGCAGAACTTGATCCATCTCGACAGAATCAGCTACTCGATGCTATTCAAGATCGTTTTCAAACCCTGATCACCACAACTCATTTGGGTTCTTTTGATTCGCAGTGGCTAAAGTCCTCGCAAATTCTTTCTGTGGATTCTGGTAAGATATCGCAAGCAAATAGGTAAGTCTGCCCGTCATTAGTCAACCGTCTCCCAATTCGCCTGTTGCCCTTCGGGGAGAACCTATGCCCTGCGGGCACGCTGCGAAGAGCGGTTCCGCTAGCCCCTAAAAGGGGCGCTGCGCAAACGCTTTAGACCTCTGGGCGTGCGCTTTGCGCTAACGCCAGTCCCCCAATCTCCTGCAAAGACGCTACGCGCTCCGTGACGGAGACCGCCCTATGCCCTGCGGGCACGCTTCGCTAACGGGTTCGCCACTTTGCCAATCTCCTGCACCAGACGCTAGCCCCTAAGGGGGCCGGAGCTAACGCGCTCCGTGACGGGAACCGCCAAGACGGCAAGTGGACTCACCAAGACGGGGGCTGGTCTCACCTATTCCCTGTTCCTTTTTTTTATCATCTCAGCGTTCAAATCGCTTAAAAACATTTAAAACTAATAAAGACAACAAAGCCGCAATTAATCCCAACTGCCACAAACCACATCCAGCAGCAATTCCCAAAGCAGCGCAAACCCAAATAGCTGCTGCTGAGGTGAGTCCCTTAATTTCAGTTCGCCCTGATTCTTGGGAAGATGGACGTACAATTTCTCCTGCACCAAGGAATCCTACACCAGCAGCAATACCCTGAATGACTCGCGAAACAGCATCCCCATTTGGTTTATCTGCACTTATTACCAAAGATACGAGAGTGAACAGGGCTGCACCAAAACTCACCAGCATATGAGTTCGCAAACCACCTGGTTTGTGTCTAATTTGCCGTTCTATACCAATTATCCCCCCAACGAGTAAAGCAAGGCACAACCTAAAGGTGATGTGTAACCAATCATTAGCCGGAAGATAGTAGATACTAGGCAATGGAAAATCCTTGTCAATTCTTGATGGAGATGAATATACAATTACTCGTGTACTTAATGGTAATATTTTAATAGGCACATATCGTAAAACGTAAAATACAAAAAAAGTTCAAAAATTTTTTTCGCTTGCGTTTTCTAGCTTGTTACGAGAGATATTGGTTTTCTCAGGTAAACTGACTTATTTAAACTTTAAGCGCCATAACTACAAGCTAAGTCAGCGTCATAAACATAGATGATGGACAAATGGTGTAACTTAGTTTTGGTAGTTTTTCAGTTGATGAGATCTGACTATAAGACTCCTCCAAAAGTTTTTGCTCAGCTAAGTACAACTCAAAGAGCCTTCTTGAAAGTTAAGCGTTAAGCGTTTTCTTCCTACGCAAGTCATTTCACCCTATGGCTAACGCCACGCCTTACGGTGAGTCCAGCGCTCCGGGAGGGGAGCCAGTGCGGTCTTGGGGTCTCCCCAAGTAGAGCACCTGGCGTTCTCCCTCGTGCCGGCTCTGGCGTATGCGCAAAGCGCACGCCAGATGCCTAGGTCGGGAAACCCTCCTGTAGCACTGGTCTCACCAAATAAAACCGGATTTCTATATTTACCATTCGTGAAGCCGTCGCTACTTATATGATTACAGTAATTCCGTTACCGTAGCAATTGACAACAGATAACAAAGTAATTGAGTGGACAAACTCTACTGGCTTGATCAAATTAAACTACAAGACCGCGCCAAAGTTGGTGACAAAGCATTTTATTTAAGCAGAATAATGCAGCGCGGTTATCCTGTAGTGCCTGGTTTTGTCGTTTCAGCAGATGTTTTACGAGAATTTCTAGAAACTCTCAATAGTTCGGAGGCGTTAGTCGCTGACTTACCTTATTCTTCACTACACTTAGATGTCAAAAACTGGCGTCAACTTCAGCAGGTTGCTAGACGCTTGCGCCAAGAGATGAGTGTTGCTCATTTGCCACGACACCTACTGAGTGAAATTGTTAATGCAGCTAAAGAATTAAAATCTGCATATCTGATTTTGCGACCAACTTTTGTACTGCCTACTCTAAAGCATGGGGTGACTAACACATCTGGATTGCTAGAATCTCAGGTGTGTGAATGTGATGAACAAGCAATTGCTCTGGCATTGAAGCGCACCTGGAGCCAGATGTTTCGTGCTAAAAGTTTATTGTACTGGCAATGGGCAGGAATAGACCTGCAACAAATTAATTTGGGAGTTTTGGTACAACCTTTTAGGAATGCGATCGCCAGCGGCTCACTCAATGCCAACTCCTCTGAATGGGAAATTTTAGCGACATCGGGATTAGGAGTGGCAATGACTCAAGGTGAAGTCTTGCCAGATGTTTACTACATCCATCCGGAAACTAGTACTGTCAAAGAACGGCAACTAGGCAATAAGATGGTAGCTTACCGTCTTAATGATAAAACGCCTGTAGCTGCTTTGCAAACCGTGCCTGCTCCAGATGCGCTTACCTCAAATAACTCAAGTCTTGTTCCTTACCTGTTGGAAGAAGACCAACAAAAACAGTATGCTTTGCCAGAAGAATATCTGCAACAACTCATTCAATTAGCAAGTCAAATTGTCAAAGAAACTGGCGTCAATTTTACCTTTGAGTGGACTATCTCTTGTGAGGCAACGAGTACGCTTTACCTAACGCAAATGAGTACACCCCTGCCAATTTACAATTTCCACTCCATCAAAGGATTAGGAGCATCAGCGGGACGTGTGACAGCAACTGCTCATATTGTTGTGAATGTACAACAAAAACCGGAACAATTACCCAAGGGAGTCATTTTAGTTACACCAACAATAGCACCTGATTGGTTACCGCTACTGCAACAAACTGTAGGTATTGTTACTGAGCAAGGAGGTATGACGAGTCACGCTGCTATTCTTGCTAGAGAATTGGGAATACCAGCAGTTGTGAGCGTAGCAGATGCCACAGCAATTATTCAAACAGGCGAGAAATTACTGATTGATGGCGACAAGGGAGAAGTTTATCGTCTTACAAGAGAAGCTAGAGAAATAGGACAAGGGGAAAAGGACACGGGGACAAGGGGAACTCAGGGTTCTCACAAAGGAGCCAGCCGCGTGGTGAGGCAGTCTGAGAGAGGGGGTTTCCAACGCCAGAACAAGCGTGTTAGCGTAGCGTCTCCGTCAGGAGAGGAAAACCCTCCTATGCCCTACGAGCAGGCTAGTAGCTCCGATAGCGGAAGCGTGCCGTTAGGCATAGGGAAGGCTACGCAAACGCAAACGTCAGAGGAACCTACCTTAGGATTTCCCGACTTGAGCAGATTGGCGTTGGGAATTAAGGGCGAAGGGGAACTTGAGGTTTCTACGGAATCAGAATTAGGGGCGAAGGAGACCAGGGAAGGACACTTCGAGCCCAGAGTTTCTCCCGTTGAGGAAAGTGTCCATCGACAAGGGGAAGATGATACGGGGACAAGGGAACTAGGAGAGGACACCAAAGGATTCGGCTGGCTTCCGTTGAGGAGAGTGTCCGTAGACAAGGGGACATATTTATTCTCCGCGTCTTCCATCTGGCCATCACATCTGAGTCTGCCGATGATAACTACAAAACTGTTGGTTAACTTGAGCCAGCCTAGTTTGATAGAACAAGCGCAAAGTTTACCTGTGGATGGTGTGGGATTATTGCGCTCAGAACTGATGGCTCTGAATATACTCGAAGGGAAACACCCGAGTGCTTGGCTGTTGGAGGGACACCGAACCAAATTGTTAGAACGTTGGTACGAGCAGATGATCCACTTCGCCCAAGCTTTTGCACCAAGACCAGTTTTTTATCGGTCTTTGGATTGGCGTTCCCATGAACTACCATCTTTGAATGATAATGTAGAATCTTCCACGCAATCGATGCTAGGGGAACGTGGCACCTTCAGCTATTTGAAAAATCCCGCAGTTTTTGAGTTAGAACTGGCTGCTTTAGCAGGTGTACAAAACGCAGGCTACAGCAATATCCATTTACTGTTACCTTTTGTTCGTACAGTGGAAGAGTTTTCCTTTTGCCGTCAAAAAGTCGAGCAAGCAAGGTTAACTCAAGTACCACAGTTTCAATTGTGGATTATGGCAGAAGTGCCAAGCGTGCTGTTTTTACTGCCAGAATACGTCAAAGCAGGTGTACAAGGAATTTCAATTGGTACCAATGATCTGACTCAACTGCTCTTGGGAGTGGATAGAGAGCAAGGACAACTCGCAAAAGTCTTTGATGAACGTCATCCAGTTGTAATGAGTGCTGTTGCTCAACTTATTCAAATGGCAAACAGTGCAGGAATTCCTTGTTCTATTTGCGGTCAAGCACCAGCGCTGTATCCTGAAATTATTGATCAACTGGTACAATGGGGCATCACTTCTATTTCTGTTGAACCGGAAGCTGTTGAGCGGACATATTTGGCGATCGCCCGTGCTGAACAAACAATCATTTTAGAAGCAGCGCGGCGTCAACTAAATCAGTAGTAGTCTAGATTAGATCTGTCTTGAGTGTGTAGCATTCAAGTATTGCTGATGTTACAATAAACAAAAAAAAACCCCTTGCGCTACTTTATAAGGTATTGCAAGGGATGAAAAATCAACTGGGAAAAACTGAATATTGAATACTATATGTTGCTTTTTCAGCTACAAGCTGAAAATCGTTACTTAATACTTAAGTTGCGTTTTGTTGTAGTAGTTTAGGCACATTGCTTTGCTCCACCCTCATACCGTTTCACTTTAAGGTTGATACAATTAGACCGCTCTTGAACACCCGGAGCACCCGGAGCAGGGGAGAAAAGATTTGTATCAGCAATTTCGTGAAATGGTATTAGGGTATGCCTGCGGCGAATCGGGCGCAAACGCGTTGGTGCAAGCCTCTGCAGGACTGGCGTTCGTCGCGGAAAACTCTCCTGGAGCTTACGCAAGGGTTCGTTTCGTATGCCCAGAGAGCACGCTGCTTTGAACCCAAGTGACTTGTGCTACCTGGGTATTGCAACTTGGTATGAACCGCTGCTGTTTCAAACACTCGTTAAGTGTCACGGGCAGCGATTGCAACCCGTTACGAAAGAAAGAAACACTCTTTCCCCTTCGGGTTCGCCAGTCCCCCAATCTCCTGCACCAGACGCTTCGCTAACGTGACGGAGACCGCCCTTCGGGGAGAACCTCCGGTTCCGCTAGCCCCTAAGGGGGCGCTGCGCAAACGCTAACGCCACTTTGCCAATCTCCTGCACCAGACGCTTCGCTAACGTGACGGGAACCGCCAAGACGGCAAGTGGACTCACCAAGACGGGGGCTGGTCTCACCTGCTAAGCGTTAAGCGTTAAGCGTGTTTCTTAAGAGTACACAAAAGATATGCAAACGTATCGCGCTTGCTTTTGGGCAAGTTCCGTCAAACAACGCAATTTGCTTGCGTCTTTGGGATTGCCTCCCTTTAGTGGCTGCGGAGAAACAACGCAATTTGCTTGCGTCTTTGGGATTGCCTCCCTTTAGTGGCTGCGGAGAAACAACGCAATTTGCTTGCGTCTTTGGGATTGCCTCCCTTTAGTGGCTGCGGACGGTTATTTAATCTGACATGATATTAACAGTAGCAGCAACCATTATGCACGGTAACGCATATATGCTGAGTCCTAGTACCGCGCGGCGTAAATACGCCTACCTTTTTTAAAGACTGCAAATTCGCATGTTTTCCCTACTTGTAATGGTAGGCTCACTTGCGCCAACCTGTACTAGTACAACAAGGCAGGTATGCTCTAGGGCAAAGCCCTTGGATGCAGGGTAGATTATAATGCTTATAAAATTAGCGGCGTTGCAGATTTCTAACTGCCTAGTTATTTCCGCGAATTGTTTCCATCATCAATGTCAAGGACTAGAAAGCTGTAAGTTAAATAATATCAAAAATAGAAAGATGCCAGCAGATAACATACTCAGTCCAGAGACTGTAACGTTGAGAATATCCAGCTGTTGAGGGAACTCTCTAAAAATTGAATCAACACATGAATCTAGCACTATCAAAATCCTCAGTTAGTGTTTAACAAACAACTATTTGGATGGGGGGAAAACTGTAAATTAGGAAGTTATCTCCCGCAATGTCATTAATAGGATGCCCGGATGATCTAGGGAAACTTTTCTCAAGTGTATGCTTTTAGCTTACATTTAAGACACTTCTTTCAGCATACATACTTTTCGCGAAAAAATCTACAGTCAACAAAAATAATGCTCTTATTCTTTGACTGAATGGTGATAATTTTTTGTTATTTTGTCCCTACCTTTCATAGCAATAGCTCTTTTGACTGAATTCAAGATGCTGTTTGTTTCGCTTTTGACTGATGTGGTTAAAAATGTTCTTGACTTGCTCAATACGAAGGTGTTGCTGTTGGCTAATTTGCTCAATATTGCAACGATTGAGTTGGGAATAAATCTTTTCCTCATACCTTTGTGTGTACCTCCTTCGCCAATCGATAAACTGCAATCGCTCAGTGATGTATCGCTGACACACTCTACAATAAAATTGACGACGTGGTAACTTGAGGTAAACTTCTTTACTGTCTACTGGCACATCTCTAACTAGAATTGGTCTAGTTTGATGTAATTCTTCTGTGTAGTTACGACAATGTGGGCAGTATGTACCTTTGGTTAAAACCCTTAATTGAAAAGATACTGAATCTTGAGAATAATGACAAGATTCTACTGCTACACCAGGTAAATTTAGTAAATCTGTGAGACGTATGTTCATCGGAAAAAAGTCAGTTAATGTTACATTTTGCACCATGAATTATATGATTCATTGGTTGTGTCATGACCTCGTCATTGCACAGCAAGAATCAAGTCAGGATTTTTTTGGTAATGCATAAGTAGCAATGATTGTAAGTCGGCTTTTGTCTTTGTAAAAGATGCACAAAGCCATTCATACCCCTACTTTTGTGGTTCCCTGGCAAATTTTGGGTATGAATTTTTTTTGTTATTCAGATGTTTGTCGCCATACTAAAACAAGTTTTACCACATAGTACGGCAAAAATTCTCTTCTATAAAAAATAATGATCAATGATCATTGAAGTGTCAAACAGCTTCGCGACTTTAGGATGTGATTTTTTTATCACTCTCGCTGATAACGTCGAACATACCCACACAACTGTTTTCTACGATGATCGCATCGAAAAATAATGATCAATGATCATTGAAGTGTCAAACAGCTTCGCGACTTTAAGATGTGATTTTTTTATCACTGTTGCTGATAACGTCAAACATACCCATACAACCGTTTCCTGCGATCGCATCCTGATGTGGATGAAACATATACATACCTGGATAGCGAAAGGCAAATTCCAAGATGTGGCGTTCGGCTGTCCCCATTGTGATCACATCACTTTCATGAGACGGTTTTAAAGTCATTCCCGTAGGAAAGACCTTAAAAAAGTTGGCGTGTAGGTGAAACGTTACTGCTGGATCGAATTCAATGATGTTAAGCACGTACAGTCGAATCAACTGATTTTGGTAAATCCGAATAGGATTATCCTTATAGTAGTTAGGCAGACCATTAAAGGCGTAATATTCATTACGGTTATCATCGTTCACATCATACCCAGCCATAATCAGGACTATCTCATCTGCTGGGGGACGTGGAGTCGGCGGATCGACGATAAACATTCCATATAACCCCTTGGCAACATGACGAGTAACTGGTTCGATGTGACAGTGGTACAAATGAACGCCATAAGGTTCTGCATCAAATTCATAGATAACTGCTGTACCGTGGCGAACTGGACGAACGCCATCCATCTCTGAGGGGTGAACGCCATGAAAATGTAGAGAGTGGGAATGTCCTGCCTGGTTGAAGAACAACACCCGTACGCGATCGCCCTGTTTTGCCCTAAGCGTTGGTCCTGGTATGCGACCATTTAAATCCCAAATGTTGAAAGAAACAGCACTATTGAGCTGAATTGGGGAAGTACCAGCAGTTAATCGAAATTCTCGAACGACACGTCCATTTTCTCGCTTCAGCGTACCATAATCAAATTCTCGTACCATCTTCGAGGGGGTAGCTAAATCAGAGGTTGTCTGTGTCTCCATAGGCGGCACTTTTACCCGTGATAGAGCTCGGGAATTCAGTATTTGCCATAAAGCCGCACCAGCCACACCAGTACCTGCTAAGCCCAGCATCAACAGATTACGGCGACTCCATAGTTTTTCTTGCTCTAAAACAGAATAGTTAGGCATGTTTTTATAAATGGCTAGCGGCAGAATGGAGGAAAATTGCTAATTTTTTTTAATTATTTTCTCATAAATATGGTAAAACAATCAACAATTATTATCAATCTTTCTCAAGTATGAAAAACAATTATTCTCAATAGAAATGAGGTGATTTCTCAAACAAACTGGATTTTTTATCTAAATGTTGCAAATCCCAACGCGAAGCCCTGAAAAGTCTTGTGAAAGAATTAAAATTTTTTCTTGATTGCATACGGTAGTCACAGGGATTTACTTGTATCTAAAAATAGTAAGTAATTATGGGGTGTATAATATAGCAATCCTAAATCATTTATAAACAATTCCTGTTAAGCGTTAAGCGTTCCCTGTTAAGAGCCCTCATGAGATAATTTACAATCTCATTTAGGACTGCTATACATATTTCCTAATAGCTGAAAACAAGGCGGTAGCCAAGACCTTTTTGCTATCCAACACTTCCCCAAACTCGACAAAAAAAGCGGGAACCTTTGCTGACAAAAATATTTCTTGAGTCAAGACGTCCAGCGATTTATACTAAAAGCTTTAGCATCTGCAGGTACTGAGCATGTTGAAAACTATTCCCAAGTCAAAGGGCAGAGTAAGGTTAGTCAGTCTCATCTTGATGGCAGTGGTAAGTTTTTACTTGATTGTGTGCTTACCCAAACCAGCCTACGCAATGCACATTATGGAAGGTTTTTTACCACCAGGCTGGGCAATTTTTTGGTGGGTTGTGGCATTACCGTTTTTTATTTTGGGATTGCGATCGCTCACTCGCATCACCACAGCCACTCCTGAACTAAAATTACTTCTAGCATTGGCAGGAGCATTTACTTTTGTGCTGTCAGCATTGAAAATGCCTTCAGTAACAGGAAGTTGTTCCCATCCAACAGGCACAGGATTAGGAGCAGTGCTATTTGGACCTTTAGCCATGTCCGTACTAGGTAGTTTGGTATTGCTATTTCAAGCGCTACTACTAGCACATGGTGGGTTGACAACACTGGGGGCAAATGCATTTTCAATGGCAATTGTCGGACCATTTGTTGCCTTCTGGCTTTACCGCTTGGTTATGCGAAGTGGTAAACAAAGATTAGCGATATTTCTAGCATCTGCTGTTGCGGATTTGACAACTTATATTGTCACTTCTGTGCAACTGGCTCTTGCCTTCCCCGCAGCTACGGGTGGTTTCATGGCATCATTTATAAAATTTGCAGGAATCTTTGCCGTCACACAGGTACCCTTGGCAATTAGTGAAGGATTGTTGACAGTCTTAGTTTGGAATTGGCTTTCTAACTATGGACATCAAGAACTAGAAATGTTAAACCTCATGAAACCAAAAACCGAATAGAAAGTAGAGAGTGGTTAGTCATCATTTTTGACAACTAAGGATTAACAAATAATAAATAACAAGCGACTCATGACTAAGCAAAATCAAAAATGGAATAATTGGCTGTTGCTGTTAGCAGTGGTTGTATTAGCAGCAGCACCAGTAGTATTCATTAAAGGTGCGCAATTTAGTGGTTCTGATGATCAAGCAGAATCAGCAATCAAAGAGATACAGCCCGAATATAAACCTTGGTTTAAATCATTAATTGAGTTGCCCAGTGGCGAAGTTGAAAGCCTCATGTTTAGCGTGCAAGCAGCAGTAGGTGCTGGTGTGATTGGCTATGTAATTGGGTTATACAAGGGGCGTTCGGAACAAAGCAAAAAACCAAATGAGAATTCAGATTGATACCTTAGCTTACACAAATCGCTTACGTTGGTTACCACCAGAACAAAAATTGGTATTTGCCACTGTCCTGCTACTTATCACTGCCTTTGCTCATCCTTTAATTCAAATCTTGATTGCAGTTTGGATAAGTTTTTGGACAGTGATGTATGCAGGAATTCCTGCGAGAACTTATGTCAAATTAGTTTATGTTGCTACTCTTTTCTGGTTAACTAGTTTACCAGCTTTAGTTATCAATGGAGTAGATCTCTCTCACATACATTTAATGCCAAAGGATTCACTCGGTGGCTTGACTTTTGGCTCTTATTATATATATATAAGTCACCAAGGTGTTGAGCAGGGATTGACTATTTTAACGCGAGCTATTGCTTCTTTATCCTGCCTATACTTTGTCATGCTAACTATCCCTTTTTCCGAACTTTTGCAAACACTACGTCGTATAGGAGTTCCAGTACTGATAACTGAGCTTTTATTGCTGATGTATCGCTTTATTTTTGTCCTTCTCAATTCCACTGCTGAGTTATGGACTGCTCAACAATCTCGTGGTGGCTATCGTACTTTTCGTATTGGAATGAAAAGTTTAGCACTGTTAATTGGACAATTACTCAAGCGAACTATAGAAAATTATCGTCAAGTCTCCTTAAGTTTAGCAGCACGGGGTTTTAATGGAGAACTGCGGGTTTGGCATCCCCATCGCTATCAAAAATCCAAGCGCTATGCTATAGAAGCAATTGTTGGCTGTGTAGTCTTAATAGGATTGGAATTTTGGCAGCATGCAGGAATGGTTACTCGAATTTGAGCAGGTACATTATACTTACCCAGGTGCACAACAGTCGGCTCTGAATGGTCTGAGTGTACGAATTCCTGCTCGTAAAAGATGTGCATTAATTGGTCAAAACGGATGTGGTAAAAGCACATTATTTTTATTAGCAAATGGTCTCTACAAGCCTGACAAAGGAGCTATCTCATGGCAAGGTAAACGATTGCAATATAATCGTGACTACTTGACGACTTTACGCCAAAAAGTCGGGTTAATTTTTCAAGATCCAGAACAACAACTGGTAGCCTCTACTGTTGAAGAAGATATTTCTTATGGGTTGTGTAATTTGCAGTTACCAGAAGCAGAAATTCAACAGCGAGTTGAGCAAGCTTTAGTAGAATTTGGGTTAACTGAACTTGCTCAAAGACCAGTACATCATCTCAGTTTAGGACAAAAAAAGCGAGTTTCAATAGCAGATGTGATGGTGCTACGACCAGAACTCTTATTGCTAGATGAACCCACCGCTTATCTGGATAGATTACATACGCGTAACTTGATGGCAACCTTGAGAAAAATTCACGCATCTGGAACAACAATCTTGATGGCAACTCATGACCTTGATTTAGTTTATCGCTGGGCAGATTGGATATTAGTTATGGATAGAGGAAGACTCGTTTTGGAAGGAAAGCCGCAAGATGTGTTTACTCAACGTGAAATTTTAGAAGAGTTACAGTTAGGAGTGCCATTGATATATGAAATGTTATTTGCAGATGGAGTTGGCGAAGAGGGGCCTGTTTTGGAACGATTGCGACAACGAATCTTGAATTTATTTCGTTATTTTTAGTGCTAAAAATGAGGAGCTGAACGCCAAAGTACACTGCGCGATCTCGCGTAACACCAAAGGCATACGCGCAGCGTACCAACAATGACAACCAAAAATCTTGAATCTTCAAAAATGTTCGTAATTCATTCTTTTGGCGTTATAATCTCTTGTCGTTCCTTGACCAACTTGAAACCGTATACCAGCCCAACACCCAACAGACCAGTAATTGTTAAAATAATCATTAATAACTTCAAGTTCAGTTTAGACGTAGTAGCAGAAGTCGGTGTTGGAACAAAATCCATTGTGTTTGGGTTGGTACTCGGCTGCGATACATTCTCTACGTCGTAGACGTCCTCATTATTATTGTCCTCATCATTATTAAGGCTAGACGTAGTAACAGCAGGTTGTATCGAGGTAAATCCTATTGTAGTTGAATTGGTACTGGGCTTGAGTTCATTCTCCAATTTAGAAGCTTCTTCATGCGGTATCCCTTCCTGCATGAGCTTGGCTATCTCTGCATAAGCATCTGTCCACACCTGTTTCACCTCTGGAGTCCAGTCTGTTCCTAAATATTCTTCAAAGGTTTTTAACAGTGCCTCACCTATCATTGGATACTGTTCTAGCGTGACACCATACCTTACATGTCTTGCTCCTAAATCCCTTAGTATAGTTGCCAAGTAAGCAAGGTTGCGCTCATTGTAAATCGCCAACACCAAAGTTTGTATTAACTTGTCGTTCTGCTGCTCCATATTGGTGTTGGCAAATAAAGGCATGAGCTGGGGATATTGATTAAACAGATTGTAATAGAATCTAGATGCAAACTTTGTCTTGTGAGGTCTAATGAGTTCAAAGCTTTGTTGTAGAATCTTGAAATTCAAAGACATGGCTTAAATTTTATAGATAAAATGACTCAGTAATTGGCACTGGTCATATATTTCTGAAATTGTATTTAGCTTTACGTAATCTTCATTTCTTTCGGACTTACGCATGCGTTACGAAAAAGAGCGGGTTGCCATACGCATGCCGGCGTCTGTTGTTCCTCTGCAATCGCTTTCCTATGCCTATGGCTCACAACACGGCTTACAGCGTAAGCCCTATGCCCTGCGGGCACGCTACGCGAACGGGCACACGAAGTGTGTTGCACCATTAGGGATGGGAGCGTCAATAGAGAGCTACTCTAGTGAGACTTTCTCTAGTTTTTCGCTTAGCATTTAACATATGAAATACCACTCCATCCCAAAGAGAAATGCGGAATAACAGAGCTTCTTGAGCAGCCATAGCGCTCTGTTCCCACTTTTGGTCATCATCTCCACATAAATTCTTAAGAAGTTGCTCACCCATTGGTTTATGAACGTCCTCGTCAAGATGGGTATGCCGTTCTAGATAGAGAGATAGCTGCTGACAGTTGAATCTGGAATTATCTAAGCTTTTAAGGATGCGTTGAAACATCAATGGAATAACATCTTCCCTACCAAACAAAAAGCTCGCAGCAACTTCGTGAATTAACTTAGAAGTTGCTTTCATCGTCGAGAGGACAAATCCCTTAGTTGCAGATGGAATAGTGACACTTTCCAGAGCATATTGTACAGATTTTCCATTTTGAAGGTGCTGGATAAAGCTTTGAATAGGAATTGTATTGGCACCAATCTCATGCATCCCCGCAAGATAAAGATCAAAATGACTTATAAATCTACCAGGTGAAACTTCATCTGTTTCTTCAGCCAAAACTATGTCGTTTATTAATCGAGCTGAAAAAATGTCTTTTGGTGGTAACCAAGGTACTGTCACACAAGTCAGTTTTGTTTGAAGTGTTTTTACTAAACACATAAAATCCCATACTGCAAAGCTATGAGATTCCATAAAAATTTGTAGAGAATACAAGTCCACAAGCTCAGTATAGACTCGATGATTAACTAGATTATGTTTAAGTGGATAAATAAAGTCTATCAACTGTAAATAACGGTCTGACATATGGTAGAACCTTGATTCTGATGAAATGTACTCAACTATCTTGGTTATAAAGCCGTTGCCAAGTAGATTAGGACATGAACTAATGAGAAAATACGGACATCACGAGATTTTAACCCTGTTAAGCGTTAAGCGTTCCCTATTCACTGCTATATGTCCTAATAGAGTTGGCGATTGCTATAATAACCAAGATAGTTGAGTGATGTATTTATAGCTAAAGTATCAATAATATTATGTATTATTGCTGTTATTAACAAAACTTAGCGATACCGCTGCTTTAGTTTTTTTGTATTTTTTTTTATAAAAATTTATTTTGTTATACTTTTAAGCATTGTTTTTCAGAGTCCATGTCAGTGTACATTGAATAATTTTTCAACATCCCTGAGGGGCAGCTCCCTGTTAGAGCATCATGAGTCATATTCTCTGTTAATTCGCGCTCCAGCATCATTTGTTTATGGGTTTCGCTTCTTTGATCTCAATCGTAGTGTTGTGAGGCGAGGGGTGCTAAATAGCGTTTGCGACGATGTTGCAAGCTCCTCCAAAGCAACACGCAACCAAATATCATGGTTGAGAGCAATACTACACTGGCTCCAGAAGCAATATCGAAGTAGTAGCTCAAGTAAATACCGATAAAGGCGATCGCAGCTCCCAAAAAACCAGAAACAATCATCATGTAACCAAAATGGTTACTCAACAACCGTGCTATTGAAGCGGGAATGACTACCGCCGAAATAATCAGTGTCACACCTAACACATTGAGCGTTGCTACAAGCATTGTCGCCAGCATCAAAGCAAACAGTGTATCCATTGCAAACACAGGAACACCGTGAACCTGAGCAACTTCTCTGTCGAAACACCAAAATAATAAAGGGCGATAAAAACAGAAAACTAAGCTCAGCAAAACAACGGTTACGCCTGTCACAACCCATAAATCTGCCGGAGAAACTCCCAGCACATTACCAAACAAAGCGGCTTCAAAATTTTGGCTAAACTTCCGGTAGCTGCTGATAACAGCTACTCCTAAAGCAAAACTCGCAGTTGTGACAATACCAATCGCCGCATCCGAGTAGATTTTGCGTCCTGTCAAATATTGAATTAAAACAGCAGAACCAAATCCCCATATTCCAGAGCCAATGTAGAAATTAAGTCCCAAAACATAGCTTAATACGGCTCCACCCAAAATAGCATGAGATAAACCGTGGGCAATGTAGCTCATCCGGCGAGTTGTAATGTAAACACCCATCACGCCACATAACAAACCTGCCATCATCCCAACTAAGATGGCACGGCTAAAAAACTCATAGCGGAACGGTTCAAGTATAAAATTCATACAAATATGTTGAAATCACGCAGACTTCGATTTATCTTGGAGTAAGCTTGGAGGCAAGTTGCTTTGCATTTGATGGCGCAACGAAGTTCCCCCGCTAGCAATCAAAATGCGGTCTTCTTGGTGGAAGACAACCATTTGGGCCCCAAAGGTGCGCTCAAGGTTAGCAGGAGTAAAAATATCAAGGGGTTGACCTTGACAAATTAATCCGTGGTTGAAACACACAACCCAAGGTAGATGTGTGGCGACTGAGTTCAGGTCGTGAGTGGATAGTAGAATCGTCAAACCTTGCTGATTCAAATCCGCTAATAGATGTAAGAGTTCGTGCTGAACCTGCAAGTCCGAACTGCTTGTAGGTTCATCCAATAATACGATTTCTGGCTCTCCCACCAGGGCACGGGCCACAAAAACCCGCTGTTGTTGTCCGCCAGATAATTCACCGATGGGTTGGCGGGCGACATGAGCAACTCCGACGCGGTTGAGAAGTTCTCTGGCTGCAGTGCGATCGCCTCTTGAAGCCCAAGGTAACATTCTCTGCTTCTGATATCGCCCCATCATCACCACTTCTTCAGCTGTGACAGGAAAATTCCAGTCTACCGTTTCGACTTGAGGCACATAACCCACTCGCGGCGGTGATGTCCCTGGCTGCAAACGTTTCCCCCGAAACCAAATTTCTCCAGCCCAAGGATGAATTAACCCCAAAATTGCCTTCATCAAGGTGCTTTTACCGCTTCCTGATGGTCCAACCAAACCAGAAAGTTGACCGCGATACAAGGACAGATTTACCTGTGTAAACACAGGTTTGTTTTGATAGCCACAAGTTAAATTTTTAACTTCTAGTAGTGGTTGTTCCATTGGCAATAAATAACCTTGGCAGCAGGCGGAATGCATTGTTAAGACTAAATGATAAGTCCAGTCTTTAAGGCTGATCTTTGGTTTTTATTTATTTTTGAGAAGTTTTTGTCTCGTTCGCTGTTGGTCCAACCACATTGGCAGTATTGACATTTTTCACCAGATCAGGATTTCCGCCTAGATTTTCAGCAATAATCCGCATATTGTTAACCATCATCCCAATGTATGTATGTTCAGGGTTGGTGTTTTCCATTGCATTAGCAGACCCCTTGCCAGGTAATTCATCATCAGCAGTGTTGGCTGTTTTCACCTTTGCTTCTCGGGCAATCTGCTCTTCTACCTTGCTGGGATAGACTTCTGAACCAAAGACGGCAGGAACGCCAACTTGACGAATTTGATTAATGAGTTTTGCCACATCTTGGGCAGAAGGCTCTTTAAAATCTGATGGTTGAATCGCACCAATGACTTGAAAGCCGTACTCTCTTGCCCAATACGCCCAAGAATCGTGGTAGGTCAAAAGTTTGCGATTTTTAGCTGGTATACTATCGACAACTGCACGATTTGCTTTATCTAGTGCATCCAGGCGTTGTAAATAGTTTTTCACATTAGTAGCGTAGTAATCCTTGCCAGCCGGATCTAACTGAGTTAACTGTTGGGCAGCTAATTTGGCGTAGGCTTCAGCGTATTTGGGATTCACCCACAAGTGGGGATTGGGATCACCTTTTTCTTTGGGAAAGCTGAAGTCGTAAATCCACTGACCTTGGGTAATAGTATTACTGCCAAGTTCGTAAATATTAGTTTCTTTCGGCTTAGAAGCTTTTGCCAATTTTTCTGTCGGACTTTCCAAATGCAACCCATTGACGATGATTAACTTAGCTTTGGAGAGCAAATCAGCATCCGAAGGACGAGGCTCAAAGGTGTGTGAGTCAGTACCTTCAGGAATAATGCCTGTTACTTGGACACGCTCCCCTGCAATATTACTGACAATATTCGTTAATGGTGCTACAGTGGTGACAACTAAAGGCTTATTTTGAGCTTTTTGGTCTCTAGCCTGAGCAGGAGTAGCTGTTGCTTCTGGAGTAGGAGATACTGTTTGATTCCCTGGTGTACTGCAAGCGACCACTGAAAAGCTCAGTGCTAACACCATTGCAGAAATTTTTTTCATTGGCAGTCAATATTAGCAATTTCTCTATCATTAGTAGAGAGTTTTTCTACATCAAAATGCAATCCCCTACCTGGGGATATGAGAAAAGTTTATAGTATATTTCGTCACTTCTGTTCTGAATCTTTTGCCTTATGTGTATACACGGCAGCTTGGAGTGACTCGGACTAGAAAGAGCTTTACATAACAGTAACTACAGGTTGATACTGCATCCGTTTTGATATCACAAAGGTGTAACTAGGTAAACCTGCACTTTGCTTACGTACACTTAAGATCAGGTGAATTATCCAAATATCAGCAAAAATGACTGAATCATTAGGTTACTATTGTTTCGGTTTTATTGGTGGTAAGGTGTTAATGTCTGTTTGGCGTAGATATACCGTTATTATTCCTATTAGCTTGAGTATCGCTTTGTTAGTGACTGCGTGCAGTGAGAGCAAAGCCTCCCAATGTGAGCGACTGGTTAGCCTCATTAACAAAGGAAGTGACCTGATTGATAAAAATAAAGGTCAGCAGGTGACAACCAGCTTGCAACTATCCAAGGATTTGGAAGCTGTGACCAAAGAAATCAAGGAGCTAAATTTAAAAGACCCCAAGCTTCAGCAATTTCAGAGCAGTTTTGTCAAGGTGTTTGAGACTTTTAGTCAATCAATTGCTACAGCAGGTAAGGCTCTTGGTTCAGCTAAGACAGCTCAACCCTCATCAGAGGGTAGGGTCAAAATTCAAAAGGCAAGAGGAGAAATCGATACAGCACTAACAGCAGCCACAAATGCTGCGAAACAGTCTGATACTCTGGCATCTGAGCTTAACAAGTACTGTAGTAGCGAATCAAAATGAGTTGACATTCCCCACGGCTTTTAGCCGGGGGATTCTTGCATCACGGGGAATCCAATGAATTTACCCGAAGCCGCGCATGCAAGACCCGCCGTGTGCCGCACATTCGGTGATGAAAAACTTGTTCATGGTAAAGTGGCTCTGATTTACGCATTGGCTATACTAGTGAATTAGCCCGCTTGATTGATTGTTAAGCCTGTAGCCATTTTTACCACGAAATGCAGTTTTGACAATCAATCAGCTAGCTTATAACCATACGGAGAAATCGGAATCATTTACACGTCTTCAAGGAAGTAGCTATGAAAGGGGAACTGACTGAATTGATAGCCAAAGTCATAAAAGTTCTGCAAATCAATATAAGTTGGATGAGTTGGAACCTATTTCTGGCTTTTATACCTTTGGCTTTGAGTGTTTGGTTGTTTCGCAATGGGCGCGGGCGATCTTGGGTTTGGTGGTTGGGATTTATAGTTTTCTATAGTTTTCTACCAAATGCACCTTACCTGCTGACTGATATCATTCATCTTATAGATGATATTCGTAGAATTCAGTCTGTATGGATCATAACCCTGATACTCATCCCGTTGTACTTGCTAGTTATTTTAGCTGGATTTGAAGCTTACGTTATATCTTTAATTAATTTAGGTTATTATTTACATCGCATTGGTAAGAGCAAATGGATCTTGTGGGTTGAGTTAATTACCCATGCTCTGTGTGCAGTGGGTGTTTATTGGGGACGTTTCTTACGTTTTAACAGCTGGGATTTTGTCACTCAACCGGATGAGGTACTCACTAAAGGTGTAGAGGACATTCTTGGTAAACAGCCCCTAGTGATTATTGCTATTACCTTTGGCATACTTGTCGGTCTACATTGGATTATGAAACGAGTGACTTTGGTTTTTTTTTCGCAAAGGGGAAAAAACTTAACTAACAACTCAAAACATCTCAACTCAAACACGCGTAATGTTGAATAACTAATTTTTCTATTCTTGAATTTTTCTTTTTCAAGAAAACCACAAACCAAAATCCAGCAGAAGGCAGCGAAAGCTGAGGTGATAAGGCAAGAGGATGATTGTGTTTATTTTATACGTAGCTTGCGCTTTCTAAAGAGGGTGAGAGGCTGACAACTCATAAGTCTTAATGTAAATTTTGCCACTCACCAGAAAAGATAGACTCAGTTGCAGTCGCGATTCTCAGCAAATCTTGCAGTAGTAAGGGCGACCATTGAACGCCCGCCTTGCGCCCTGCGGCAAAAAGTTGTTGAGTCCTTATGCTCAATAGATACAAGGCATAAGCTAATTTTTTGTCTACAACAGCAGTATCTTTTACACCTTCAAACACCACTTTCAATGCCAACAAAATCGAGGTAATCTGACCTGGTATTGGTGATTGTCCCCGCTGTAGACGTATCAACAAGGCATCAGGGTTTTCCTCGTTATAAAGTGTTTGGTCAATCAAAAATTTGCAAGCGGTTTGGTAATTCATGTTCGAGGGGCATCCATTACACCTTTGCCTACCTATTGCAACATTTGACTCGTGGATTAACATTTTACCTTGATAGCTCTACAAACGTGTCATATAAAAAGAATTCCCTGATTCAGTGGCAAGTCATACTGGCATAATTGCACAATAAAGGCAGTTCCTGATTGTTGTTGTCCGACAAATGCCGACTTTACTTGCTGACGCTCAAAACTTACTTTCTGACTTACTCAAGCGCTACTCATCCCGTGTAGATTATTTGATGATTCGTCTTGAAGAAGCTGAAGGAACGGATATTTTCTTACGTGGCGACAAGGTAGAAACCCTTAGTGAAGGTATTTCCATTGGCGGACAGATTCGCGCCTGTCACAAAGGTGGATGGGGGTTTAGCAGCTTTAACCAACTGGCGACAATTAGCGATCGCATTGAAGAAGCCATTACCGCCGCCAAAATCGTTGGTGAAGAAGAAACTATCTTAGCTCCCATTGACATTGTGCAAGCAGTGTGCACTATGCCATTAACTGGAAGCGATCCCCGGCAAATCTCGTTGAAAAAGAAAAAAGAATTGTGCGATCGCTACACGGAATTACTCAAAAGCGTTGACAGCCGGATTACCACCACCTCTGTTCGTTATGGAGACAGCGCCCAAAGAGTTATCCTCGCCACCAGTGAAGGGACTTTGATTGAGCAATCTTGGGTAGATATGGAAATGCGCTTCGCCGCCACAGCCAGAAACGGCGAAACTGTGCAAACAGGAAGAGAAACAACTGGTTCACGCAAAGCTTTTGAAGATTTGACGGCTTTGGATGAACAAGTCAAAGAAGCTGCACAAAGAGCAGTTGCAGCTTTATATCTGCCATCTGTCAAAGGTAATACTTATACTGTGGTGATAGATCCAATTCTTTCTGGGTTATTTGTTCACGAAGCCTTTGGGCATCTTTCCGAAGCAGATATGGCGTACGAAAACCCAGATTTGTTGGAAGTGATGACGATTGGGCGGCGGTTTGGACCAGAAGAATTGCAGATTTTTGATGGTGCAGCGCCCCAAGGACATCGAGGTAGCTATTTTTACGACGATGAAGGCACACCTGCAACCACAACTCAACTTATAGAAAATGGGATTTTGACAGGACGTTTACATTCCCGCGAAACGGCTGGCAAATTGGACGAAGCGCCAACGGGTAATGCACGCTGTCTTAGTTATCACTATCCTCCGATTGTACGGATGACAAATACCTGGATTAAACCGGGAAAAACACCTGTTGTGGACTTATTCAACGGTATAAAAGAAGGAGTTTACGCCCGTAACTGGTTGGGTGGAATGACGAATGGGGAAATGTTCACCTTTAGCGCTGGGGAAGCGTGGATGATTAGAAACGGTAAAATTGCTGAACCTGTCAAGGATGTGACGCTTTCAGGGAATGTTTTTCAAACTTTAGCAGATATTGAGGCGATCGGCGATGACTTTTACTGGGATGAGTCCGGCGGTTGCGGTAAAGGTGGACAAAATGGTTTGCCTGTAGGTTGCGGTGGTCCTAGTTTAAGGATACGTGATGTGGTGGTGGGAGGAGAAGCCGCTTAGAGGAACACCCTCGCCCGCCCGGAAATCAATTTCACAGGCTTTTAGCTCAAGTCCATTAAAATGGACTCAAACCATTTACCAGTCGTCTTTAGACGACTTTCGCTATGAGCCTGGGGTTTCAAACCCTAGGCGGTTGTTGAGCTTGTGAAGGTGAAGTTTGAGCTTCTGAGGTCAAAATTCCGTGTTGTGAGGGGTGAAGTTTGAGCTTCTGAGATCGGAGTTTCGTGTTCTGAGGTTGAAGCACCACAATGTCATCTCGTAATACAGTTCGGATAAGATCCCCCCGCCTACGGCGACCCCCTTAAAAAGGGGGTAAATGGGCAAAATAGCCCCCCTTTTTAAGTAAATCGGCAAAAATAGCCCCATACAGTTCGGATAAGATCCCCCCGCCTACGGCGACCCCCTTAAAAAGGGGGTAAATGGGCAAAACAGCCCCCCTTTTTAAGTAAATGGGCAAAATAGCCCCCCTTTTTAAGGGGGGTTGGGGGGATCTGCCTTGAGATAAACAAGCTAAAAACCCACTTACTTAATTGCTTTCGTGCTCGTCTAACCAAGTCACTAAATCAGCTATTGATGACATTCTAAAAAGCGCTCTACCTAAAGCTTCTAACTGTTCTTTGTTGAAAACTTGAACTCGCTCAAGAATTGACGAATCAATTTCACCAAAGCGTTCATTAAGTAAAGACAGACAGAATCTAAGTTCTCCCTTCTGTTCTCCCTTCTGGAAAATATCCTGATAAATGACTGACTCTTGCATAATATCCTCGCTCAAAAATTGACGAATCAAGTTTTTCTCAAATTTCAAACCCGCTAATATTTCTGTGTAAGCTGCAATATTCTGCCTTGTCTCCTTATCCGAAATTCTAGCAACGCTCTGGGCAACCTGGGATAATAATGCTTGGGGTGAGTTTGTTTGCGTTAAGGGTGCTAACGGTAAGAGTGCAGGATTATTGAGAAATTGCACTGAATCTTGTTCCCACATCTGCAAAACGCGATAGCGATGAGTTGTCGTTTCACTGAGATATTCTTCGGTGAAGGCAATTTCGTCATTTGTTTGTTGTAAAAAAATGACGACTTGGGTTACAGGGACTTTATACTGACGTATCAATCTGACAGAATAATCCAACATCCGAAAAGAAATCGGTGTTTTAGATCTTGTTATGGTTTGAAATTCAATGTGTAAAATGCGGTTTTCTGTTTGCAGAAATGTCAAGGAATCAGCGCGAATTGGTTCAATGCTCAATTCTGTTTTTAAAACTTCGATGGTTCGGGGTTCAACCGCTAGCAACCAACGCGCAAAATCGGTTGGGTATTTTTCAGCTAAGATTTTACAGACGTTGTCGTAGCTCACAAATAAAAATCGAATTGACACCGAATATAATTTTATTATCAACAAGATCCCCGACTCCCTTAAAAGTTGTCGGGGATCTGTGCCCTCACTGCGCGGTGTCCTCCATGCTGACAACTCCCCGCACAACCCGCAAGCCTTCCCCCGTTCTGCTTTTTCTTTTCACCTTTTTATTGATTCTTTTCTTCTCCCTTTCTTGGGTGAGTGCCCAAGAAGAACCCAAGCCCAAGCCGCAAGGCTGGGAGATTGACGGTATTATGGCTGCGCTTGATGACAGCTACCCCAAGGTGAAAGCATTGGCTTTGGACAAATTAGGTGAATATGAACTGCAAGACTGGAAATCTATGGCGGGGAAGAAACCGGAGGATGTTGGGAAAATTGCTGTCGATCTCCTCAAAGATAAAACCGTTGACTCTTCTGTTCATTCCACTGCAGCACAAGCTTTGGGGAAATTGGGGGATGCAGCCAAACCCTACGTCAAAGACATCGCCGACATCCTCAAAGATAAAACCGTTGACTCTTCTGTTCGTTCCACTGCAGCACAAGCTTTGGGGAATTTCGGGGAAGCTGCCAAACCCTACGTCAAAGACATCCTCGACTTCCTCAAAGATAAAACCGTTGACTCTTCTGTTCGTTCCACTGCAGCAGAAGCTTTGGGGAAATTGGGGGATGCAGCCAAACCCTACGTCAAAGACATCGCCGACATCCTCAAAGATAAAACCGTTGACTCTTCTGTTCGTTCCGCTGTAGCAGAAGCTTTGGGGAATTTGGGCGATGCAGCCAAACCCTACGTCAAAGACATCGCCGACATCCTCAAAGATAAAACCGTTGACTCTTCTGTTCGTTACAGTGCAGCACAAGCTTTGGGGAATTT